>Ga0153954_1000006_pt1 | contig 325020 bp, 307 predicted proteins | sample TSFL038MetaG_FD_102277 | JGI IMG/M metagenome (GOLD analysis project Ga0153954, IMG submission 102277) | Attine ant fungus gardens microbial communities from Florida, USA - TSFL038 MetaG | ecosystem: Host-associated > Fungi > Mycelium > Unclassified | place: USA: Florida, Wekiwa Springs State...
AGAAAACTCACTATGAGGCTTTCCAGGCATATTTCTAAAGTGAGATTAGTGCCATCATCGATTGAGTAGATCAATGAATCATCATGCTTTTATAGAGCCTGCTAAAACTTTAGCGGGCTCTATTTGATTCGAAGAATTCAATAAATTGAATAGGTTCTTGAGGTTATTTTTTAGGTTGATAGTTAAAAACCTTTAACACTTCTTTAGCCATTTTCGTGATCTCATCCCATTCTGGAGTATCTATGAAAAGTTCTGGAAAATCGTTTTCTCTATAAAAAGCCCGAAATTTATTACTGAAATTTAGCAATATATGATATTGATCTTCGGTTAATCCAAAGTCTTTATATTTTTCCAATACGTCATCACATTGGCTAAAATAACAAACAGTTTCAGAGAAGTCCACACTCTCAGGTCCTTCTGCTCTTATCCATACTCTTGTTTGATAGTCCTTATCTGAAATGTCACTAATAAGTTCCAAAATAAATTTAAGAATATCTTTTCTAGCTTTTTCTGATAGATTCATAACTTAACCTGAAAAATTAAATTCATTTAAAGGAATATGTGCTTCTGTTGATCTGAATGAAGTAATATTACCAAATTTATCCATAGTGTTTCCATTTATCATTTGAATGACATACGGTGTTTGTTGAGAAGAAAACTCACTATGAGGTTTTCCCGGCATTACCCTAATAATAGTATGGGTATGATCAGGATGCACATATTCCATACCACCGCCTTTTTCTGTGATTCGAACTCTAAAATTATCAGGGATTCCTTCCGGCTTCGGGAAAGTTGGGAGACCAGCTTCATGAATGAGTTTTCTAACTTCAACTTCTGATAAAAACCCTTTAGTATGTGGTTTGAGTAACAACTGAGCACTTTCATGAAGATCATAAGAAGCTTGCAGGTGAGGTTGACCCTCAAAATACTTAATGACCTTTCCTGTGGGAGATTCTAAAAGAGGCGATTTCTTTACGCCTAAAGCAAGTTCTTCTGTTAAAGGAATGACTTTTTGCACAGACTGAAGGGCATCCATCTGCCCCTATTTGTGCTCCAGCTCCTGCAGGTAAAAGCAAATTTTCCGTGATAAAAGGGTTTTTTATATGTGCGAAGGCAACTTGTGCAGCAAGACTTAGGTCAGGCAATTTTGCAGTAGGTATTACACACTCATTGTTCTCTTGAAGGGATAAAGGAGGAGAAAACTATGAACTATTTTCATAGAGCCTGCTAAAGTTTTAGCAGACTCTATTTGATTCGAAGAATTCAATAAATTGAATAGGTTCTTGAGGTTATTTTTTAGGTTGGTAGTTAAAAACCTTTAAGACTTCTTTAGCCATTTTCGTGATCTCATCCCATTCTGGAGTATCTATGAAAAGCTCTGGAAAATCATAGTCATCAGAAAATTGCTGAAATTTATTCTGAAAATTAGACAATATTTCGTATTGCACAGGTGTTAATGCAAACTGTTCGCGCTCTTCTAATACAGCTTCTACCTGTGGAATGATATCGCAAACTGCATCATCAAAAGAATCACATTCTGGTCCAACACCTTCTATCCAAACTCTTCTTTGAAATACTTTATCAGAGATAATCGTTAATCTTCTTAAGATGAGATTTATTACATTTTTTTTTGTTTCTTCTGGCAGCATCATAGATCAATCTTTATCTTGAATTCTTCAAGAGGAATATGCGCTTCTGGTGATTCAGAAAGAACGACATTCCCATGTTTATCAAAAACTTTTCCATCTTTCATTTGGAAGAATCTTTATCTTTCTTAGCATCACGGGCTTTTTCTTTTAAATATTGTCCTAAGTCTTGAATGTAATTTTTAAAATTTTCTTCCATGTTCACTTATTATTTAGAATAATTTGCAAGATGTCTCTCTGCTCAATTTGACGCAATAAAAATCCTGTGTTTTTTCAAAGCACGTCCTACTATTTTAATGGATAGGCTTCATTTCTGGGCCGTAGGCATATTTCTAAAGTGAGATTAGTGCCATCATCGATTGAGTAGATCAATGAATCATCATATTTTTATAGAGCCTGCTAAAGCTTTAGCAGGCTCTATTTGATTCGAAGAATTCAATAAATTGAATAGATTCTTGAGCTTATTTTTTAGGTTGGTAGTTAAAAGCCTTTAAGACTTCTTTAGCCATTTTCGTGATCTCATCCCATTCTGGGGTATCTATAAAAAGCTCTGGAAAATCATTTTCGTTTGAAAATAATTCGAATTTATCCCGGAAATTTTTTAAAGAATAATATTGCTCTTCTGTTAAGCCAAATTCTCTATAATGTTCGAGTATTCCATCTACATCCGGAAAAAAATGGCACACAGTTTCAACAAAATCATCCCATTCGGGCCCTTCATTATTTATCCAGACTCTACGTTGATAATTTTTATCTGATATCCCATTTATATTGTTTAAAGTGCTTAACAATATGTATTCTCTGTCTAATCCCACTCTTAACCTCTATAAAAATCTTCTAAGCAAAACTGTGAACTATTTTTATAGAGCCTGCTAAAACTTTAGCGGGCTCTGTTTGATTTAAAGAATTGAATAACTTAAGTAAGTTCTTTAGTTATTTTTTAGGTTGATAGTTAAAAACCTTTAAGACTTCTTTAGCCATTTTCGTGATTTCATCCCATTCTAGAGTATCTATAAAAAGCTCTGGGAAGTCGTTTTTTTTAGAAAAGATTCTAAAATTATCTCGAAAGATTTTGAGAATTCGATATTGATCCTCTGTTAACTCAAAGTCTTGATAGTGTTCAAGTATTTCATCACCATCTCCGAAAAAATTACATACAGTTTCAACAAAGTCATCCCATTCAGGGCCTTCATTGTTTATCCAAACTCTACGTTGATAGTCCTTATCGGAAATACCTTTTATAACGTCTAAAACGCTTTTTAAAATCTGTTTTCTATTTATTTCCACGATCAACCTTTAAAAATAAAATCTTCTAAAAAAATATGACACTCAGGTGAGTTTTTCTCAACTACGTTGCCAAATTTATCTAATGCTTCTCCGACTGCCTTCCATTCATTTGTTCCTACAAGTTCACTAAGATATTGTAAACCTTCGTACATCTGATTCATGGTTTCTACAGGATGAAAAATAAGGCTTTTGCCAAGCTCTACAAAATCACCGCAGAATCCTTATGACCCAAATGTGGAACTATGAATCATCATACTTTTATAGAGCCTGCTAAAACTTTAGCGGGCTCTATTTGATTCAAAGAATTGAATAGCTTAAGTAAGTTCTTTAGCTATTTTTTAGGCGGGTAGTTAAAAATCTTTAAGACTTCTTTAGCCATTTTCGTGATCTCATCCCATTCTGGAGTGTCAATGAAAAATTCCGGCAATTCGTATTTTCCTGGAAATTTTTCAAATTTCTCACTGAAGCTTTTGAGACTGTGATACTGTTCATTAGTTAAACCAAAGTCTTGGTAGTGCTCCAATATGCCATCCCCTTCCAGAAAGAGATGAGAAACAGTTTCACCAAAATCCATGCATTCAGGGCCTTCTGCTTTTATCCAAACTCTTGTTTGATAGTCCTTATCTGAAATGTCACTAATAAGTTCCAAAACAAAATTAAGAATATCTTTTCGCGCTTCATTTGTTAAATTCATGATTTTACCTGATAATTAAATTCTGTTAATGGAATGTGAGCTTCTGGTGTTTTAGGGGATGTAATATTGCCAAATTTATCTAAGGCTTTTCCATCTTGCATCTGAACAATATTATGAAAAATAAGGCTTTTGCCAAGCTCTACAAAATCACCTGCATAATCCTTATGACCCAAATGTGGAACTATGAATCATCACATTTTCGAGCCTGCTAAAACTTTAGCGGGCTCTGTTTGATTCAAAGAATTGAATAACTTAAGTAAGTTCTTGAGGTTATTTTTTAGGTTGATAGTTAAAAACCTTTAAGACTTCTTTAGCCATTTTCGTGATTTCATCCCATTCTGAAGTATCTATGAAAAGCCTTGGCAAATCATTTGCTCTCGAAAAAGTGTCGAATTTATCACTAAAGACTTTGAGAGTTTGATATTGTTCAATGCTAAGCCCAAACTCCTGATAATGTTCTAATATTCCTTCCCCATCCCCAAAAAAATCACAGACTGCTTCATCGAAATCATGGCATTCAGGCCCTCTTGCCTCTATCCAAACTCTTTTTTGATAATCTTTATCAGAGATTCTCCAAAGATTTTTCAGAAATGCATTCATTACATGTTGTCTATTCAATTCCATCATTAACCTCGATAAATAAAATCTTCTATCAAAATATGGGCTTCCAAGCTATCAGAAGATACAATTTCTCCCAAAATATTAACTGTATTGCTGTTAATTTTTTGGATAACGTAAGGCTTGTGATGAGCAGAAAACTCACTATGTAATTTTCCTGGCATTACCCTAATAATAGTATGGGTATGATCAGGATGCACATATTCCATACCACCGCCTTTTCCTGTAATTCGAACTCTAAAATTATCAGGAATTCCTTTGGGTTTCGGGAAAGTTGGAAGACCAGCTTCATGAATGAGTTTTCTAACTTCAATTTCTGGCATGAATTTTCCAACATGTGGATCGAGAAATGCCTGAGCCTTTTTGTGAAGATCATAAGAAGCTTGCAGATGAGGTTGACCCTCAAAATGCTTAATGACCTTTCCTGTTGGAGATTCTAAAAGAGGCGATTTCTTTACGCCTAAAGCAAGTTCTTCTGTTAAAGGAATGACTTTTTGCACAGACTGAATGGCATCTGTCCCTATTTGGGCTCCAGATCCTGCAGGTAAAAGCAAATTTTCCGTGATAAAAGGGTTTTTTATGTGCGCGAAGGCAACTTGTGCAGCTTTTAATTTATTAGCCACTTTGATCGAGTGACTAGCGGCCTTTACAGCACTTGTAGGGAGTAAAATATCTGTCCCGTATTTTGCTAAGAGATAGGAACTTTTATCACCTTTTTCAAAAGGAGTTAATTCATTCCATTTCTCAACGAGCTCCACTGCTTCTGGAGCTAATGCTTCTCCGACTGCCTTCCATTCATTTGTTCCTACAAGTTCACTAAGATGTTGTAAACCTTCGTACATCTGATTCCTGGTTTCTACAGGATGAAAAATAAGGCTTTTGCCAAGCTCTACAAAATCACCTGCAGAATCTTTTATTCCTCGCGGTAATCCAGACGTAACACCTTTTGCAAAGTCAACCATCGAGTATTCTGCGGGTGGAACTTTCGTGAAAGATGGAGCAGGGGGATAGCCAGAAATTTCTATGTTTTCTGGTTTTACCGCAGAAGAATTGTTTTCCGGCATCTCAAACGGTTTGATTTGCAAGATGGTAGGTGTGGGGAAGAGTTTTTCTGCTAAATATATTTGATCTTGGGTCTTAAGACTTAGGTCAGGCAATTTTGCAGTAGGTATTACACACTCATTGTTCTCTTGAAGGGATAAAGGAGGAGAAAACTCTTTTAACGTTCCAAATAAATTAGGGGGAGCCAAAGGAGGTTTTTCAAAAGCATCTTGAAAGGTTGGTAGCTGAAAATTTGGTGTGGGTTCAACAGGTGTAACTTTAGTCTTCACTTCTTCTTTTGGAGAAGGAATGTAAATTGGCTTAGTGACTACTTCAGGAGTTGGTTCAATTGGTCGATCTGCATTGTCCTTTTTAGTATAAGGAGTTTTTGCTGCAGCTCCATGCGCTAGGCCAGCAGCTCCTGAATTGGTAACCCAGCCAGGCGCTACTGCTCCTCCCGTAACACTAACTAACGCACCTCCAGCCGCTACACCGAGAGCTTTTTTGTTCTTTTTGATAAATTTTTTGATCTCTCTAAGGAGACCATATTCTTGATTAAATAAATCATCTGATGACTCAGTCTCTTCTTGAAATTCAAGATGTGAAAACAAGGCTATTTTTTTGCCAATATCCAGGCAAACTTCATAAAAGGCTTTATTTTGGGGATCTTCTAGATCTAATGAAAAGAAAACATCAAGAACATAGTTTTGTATTTTCTTTTCTTCAGCTGTTAAGGGATGGGTTTCTATTCCATACCCTCTCCAAGTGGCTATACGAAACTCTGCTGCAATTTTTTTTGCAAATGCCCGTTCTTCATAAAACGGGTCATAGTCTATTTCAGAATCATATGAATATTCTTCTATACCAACATCAATTCGGGACATATTTTTTCCTTACGTTATGTTGGGCCTCCGACTCTAACGTTAAAAAGAAGAAAAGGCAACCGTTAAATTTTCATTATTAATAGTTTAGGTTTTTGAAGTGATGAAAATAGATTTTAAGAAGAAAGCTAAGATTTTCCTTAAGTTGACGCCATTGGATACCGGCCCCCTTCACTAATGATAAAAGAAACCAGCTCTATTAATTCCATTTTTCAAAAAATAATGAAATTAAAAAAGACCGTAAAATGGCGGCTTGGGCTATTTCCATCTATGTTGGCCAAAATAGATTAGCCATTTACAGCGGTTTACTTCATACAACATTTCCTCAAATAAAAATAAAAAATCATGGAAAATCATTATGATTAACATTGACAAAATTTGACTTAAATTTCATTTATGAATAGATTCTCGATTTTTTAAAATGAGAGATCGTATGGCTGCTGTACATAACCAACCACATCCTCTAGCACTCTTACGGATAGATACTCCGTACGTCGAAAGAATCGAAGACATGGGGCCCATAGCGGGTGATCCCCCTCAACTCATTGTCAGAGCAGATCAAAGCCTTGTCGCCCGTGTTAACGGATATGCAGTACACTTGCACGCGGCTGCAGAAAAAGATAGAGAATCATTTAACAAAGAGCTAACTCCCAAAATGCGAGCGTACGCAATTGAATGGGGAGCAAAAGGATTTTCTTATGGATTTACTATCGCTAATATTTTCCTTTTCTTTAACACAGCATCATTATCATGGCTTGCTAAAGCAAGTTATATGACTGCAGGAGGTATAGGAGGAGGGGCTGTAGGGGCTGGCGGTGGAGCTGGCTGTGCCTATTACAGACATGAACAAAATCAAACTGCCTTAATTGATGCATGTAGAGACATCTGCATGAAAGAATTCTTGGCGCTTTCCATGCTTTTGATAAATCTTCACGACGAAGAACGAAACCTGAAAAATGTTTCTCCTTTAACCGCTGAACAGAAAAACCAATTAGTCTGGATACAAAAATTCCACAAGTTGATTCAAACGCTTACCGATGATCTTAACGTTAGCATTGATGCTGGTTTTGATAAGCATTCCATTAAGCATCTACCACTTAACCTTCAACAAGCTTACAAATAAAAAAAGAGAATCTTTACGGCAACTCTAGTTCAACAAGTTAATAAACACCCATTTCAAGTCCTCAGCCTTGAAACTCTTCCCAGCAAAAAAATAACAGTGGTGACAGGGCAAATTGGAGGTTTTTTGTCTCGACAAGACGTCAATCACCAAAACTGTCTCCAGCATATACTCAATTAATGCAGTTAGCTGTTGCTGAAGATAATGCGCGTTTTGAAAGAACTATTGGACCGAGGGTTGTAAACGGCGCTATTAATGGAGCTGTTGGGTTAGCAACGTTCAACTTGTTGAAGTTTTAGCCGAACTTAACAGAATCAACGAGCTTCTTAGGAATGGAAATCTAGCAAATCATGCAGCACTCTTAGCAGAAAAAGCTCAGATAGAAAGTTTCTCCGAATACTTTAGACAAACCATTGTAGATATTCATCAATTAGCTGCAGATCAGTTCATTAACTTCTCAAACTTTGCCTTTCAAAGGGAATTAGAAAAAATTATTTACAATAAATAATTTTTCATATATCATTGAATCAGCTGTAGTTAATTACATAGAAAAACAGATTTTTATTAGGGTAGCAAAAAACATGAGCATCGTAAGCGATACAAATTTTCAAAAAAACGTTTTTCCAACAGTCATGAGCTGTGCTAGAGGCTTAGCCCTTGCGCATGGCACTAATTTTCTTATTCAAGGTATAAGAGACCTCACTCTTTCCGGCATTACCCATCAACACGCTAGTGCCGGAGCAAGCATTCTAATAGGCGTTGTGCTTATCAAGCTCGGCTCTAAACTTTTATTTGATGCAAAAAAAGATTTTCCTCAATTGGAAAATACAATCAAAACTGCTGTTATAGGGAATGCTTTATTAACCGGCTTTGTTGTGCCCGTTTTTATTAATAGTGTGACCGCGTTTCTCCCTACAGTTCATCATCAACTCTACTTTATACCAGCGGCTTTTTTAATAGGGCTTATTTCCGTAGAGCCTATAAAAACATTAAATGAAGACCTAATCAAGCACCGAAGACAACAAGATGATCTGAAATTTTGGAAAAGAGCTGTCGGAGAATTATTCAAAATGAATTTGGCTATGTTTAACGAGTTGAGAGGCTTTGGCATTAGACGAACTAGAAGCTTTTCAAATCTAAGCATCACAAACGTCCCCCCAAATACTAATCTTACGGCCGTTGACGAGTGAACCCCTAAGATTTCAGAGTCATTTGCAGATTAAGTGGAAACGCCATACGCATTTTGCTGGCTGTAAAAAACCAAAAGGGGGAACAGCATTAGGAAGAGGCGCTTGCTATTGCAGCTCCATCGACCTAGATGATTAACGCAGAACCATTCATTAGAATGGGAGCTATTTTCAGTCATGTATTTGGTATGCTGCCTCAAATCCATTCTTCCTTTTTGGCTCTACTTTCAATAAAAGATCAGTCCATGTTGCCTACACCCTCGTCAAGGAGGGCAAATAATTCCCTATCAATGTTTTGAGGGGTGAAAATGAGACGAGGGCCACGATAATTTTCAACGTTTGTTCGTTGAAAAAGAGCGTCTCGAGCTTGGACTGAGAGCCCTGCTCCATACAAGTAAACATTGCAGCCGTAATATGAGGAGTTAAACTCTTATCAAATGTAATCGAAAGCTCTTGAAGACCTTCTCCTCTAATTCCACTCCATTCTCCCCTCCTTAACGTAGAGAAAAGGAATAAACCTATCAATAAAAGTAGGCTTAAAAATAGATATTTCTTTCGCATCTTAAACAAATTCAACGACTATTTTTCCGTCGACCTAAACACTTCACTTCTGAGTTTCTTTTTCAGTAAATCTCGTTTGTTCTGGAGGCAGTAAGATATGCACTTGCTGGTCCTTAAAATTGATTAGGAAAACAAATTGCTCAATAAAAGGGATTCCCAGAATTCCATCGGTTTCTGGAGGGCCTGAAAAGCTCGTTTTAAGGAAATTTTGGACAGGCAACCCTTGAACTAGCACTTCGTCGCCGATTTCAACACCATTAAAAAGCACATTAAGAGAAGCTCCAGTATCTAGGATAAAATTTAAAGCCTGTCCATCAACAAAACCTGGAACGTAAAGGCTATCTTTAGAAAAAACTCCTTTCAAATCAAGTCGAGAGCGGTCATGAAAGGAAGTCTTTTTAACTTCTTCGATTGAGGAAAGGATAAAAGCAACGCCATTCTTGAGATCTAAGATCATTAGGTGATCCTTAAAGGCCTCCCTTCCTATTGTAAAGCCCGATAGGCCTTCATCCTCGATATGGCCTGTCTGTAAATCGATGTATTTTAATGCATGGGGAGGCTGGCAGAGGAAATTTTCTAACACCAGCTGTCCAATTTCGATTCGGTCTAAACAATGCATGATCAGTTCAGTTTCTTCGAAAAGCGAATGACTTACGATCTTATTTTCCGTTGCATTAGCAAACCCTTTTTCTATCAATTCCTTATCAACAGAAATTTGATAAGCTCCTAGATCTAGCATTGCTGGCTTATGCTTTTCTCCAACGAGAACATCAAAATATACAAGGTTGTTTTTACCCCTCGTTAACAACAAGGGGGAAGGAAAATATTCTTTAGACAAAAAGGAATAAAGCAACCCACAGGCGCCTATCACCCCTAAAAGACATAGAAGTTTCTGACGCTTCCACACTACCATCTTATTTCAACATATCCTTTTCCAGAGATGTCACCTTTCTTATCGACTTCAACGTCAACACCAGCTCTTCCTCCACAAAGGACTATCTCAGCCTCTCCATCTGTAATTGCAAGCTCGTCGACCTTTTCAACTGACCTAGGACGGATTTCTTTATCAATAACAAGTTCGCCTCTAAAATCATTGAAAATATTTTCTTTTATTTCAAAATCCTTATTTTTTTGTATGATTCCCTCGGTTGAGGAAACACGTTATTTATCAATGCCTTATTAAAGTCAACCTGCTAACACTCTGAATAGATCAGAGGGGAGCTTTTTAAGAAGATGGCCATCTTTCTCTTAGAGATTAAATAGACTGGCGTATTTAGAAAGAATGTCTTAATAGGGTCACCTTGTGCATTGTCTTGAAACTTCTGACATAGCCCTATTTTTTTACTTAAACGGCTTGTAAGAATTGTGTGATGTCTTGAGAGTTAGCAGCGTCAGCTTGGGAAAGTGTAAAAAGAGTTGATAGAATTGGAAAAGGGCATACCAATAAAATTTCTCAAGAATTTATAGAAACTCCTCATGTACATGATCCATCATATCCTGGTGGAGTTAGAACACCTGAACTCTGGGAGATTCCAAAATAAGGATTGATAAATGGATGACAAAAATTTGATTTGGCTTTTAAATTGGTTCTACAAAAATTGTGACGGTGATTGGGAGCATTCAAATGGTATAACAATAGGAACTTTAGATAACCCAGGTTGGTATTTGACAGTAAGTTTGCGCGGTACTGTTTGCGAGGATAAAAGTTTTGATAAAATTGTTGTTGAGCGATCAGAGAATGATTGGTTTCATTGCTTTGTAAAAGACGGAAAGTTTGAAGGGCCTTGTGGATTTTTTAATTTGACAGAAGTGTTGGAGATTTTTCGTCGATGGGCAGAGTATTGTGAAACTTTGTGAAAGGGGCCTGCGATCCTGCGTTACAAAGGCAATCTTCTATAAAGGAACCTTCCACTGAATCGCTTCACCAGAGCATTTCAAGAGATTATCAAGACAAATTCCCGTACTTTCCGCAAAGAGGAACGCAGGCCCGGCCCCTTCACTTTCCGCAAAGCAGGAACGCAGGCCCGGCCCCTTCAAATTTCTCAAGAATTTATAGAAACTCCTCATGTACATGATCCATCATATCCTGGTGGAATAAGAAAACCTTTCAATTGGGAATTGCCGAATGATTAGTATGCTAGAATGGTTACAAAATTGGTACAAATCACAATGCGATGGTGATTGGGAGCATGAGTATGGGATTAAAATTGATACAGTTGATAATCCCGGATGGTACCTAACAATAAACTTAACCGGAACGAACTTGGAGACCAAGAAATTTACTCCGATAGAAAAGGATGATGGAGAAAATAATTGGTATTTTTGCTTAGTGAAAAATGGCAACTTTGAAGCTTCTTGTGACTCCTGCAACTTGACGACTGTGCTATCTATTTTTCGTCGATGGGCAGAGTGAAAGGGGCCCGGCCCCCTTCATTGCATAGGCATTTTTTCTTTTTTGTGTGTATTAACTCTTATTGCAACAACAATTTTCATGTGATTGTGTGACTTTCAAAAACAAATACCTTTTACTGTGCGCAATTTTTACCGTCTTCCAACAAGTATTTCTAGCTATTTCAACTTACTTTATTGCAATGGCCGGCGAATCGCTTGTTTCTGCACAAAATTTTAAAATACAATTTTTCATTACATTGTTTTTTATTTCTGCTTTGTTGGCGTATTTTTTAAGCTCATGCGTCGAATGGTTACAAGTGAAATTAAAAAACAGTTTATGGGAAAATTACATCTTTGATTCCTTCAAAACAATCAAACTAGACCAAAGCTTATCATCAAAAAAAAATCAACAACTTACAACAAATTGGTTAACAGGCGAGGCGCCCTCCACATTCGAAGATATTAGTATTTTTTCAGTAGGTCTCCTTTCTATCTATTGTAACGTGATATTCACGCTAATTGTCTTTGGGCTTACACTTGGCTTTATGATGGCAAGCGTAATGGCCACATCTCTAATTGTTTCTGTAGTTTTAGTAACAGCCCTAAAAGATCGCATTATGCGACTGGCTAATAATATTCAAACATCCAAATTGACAACGCTTGTTCAACTGAACACTCTTTGGGATAATTATCTATTTGGGAATAGCTTTTTGGCGAAATTGTCCCATGTTCATTTGCAATCAAAATCGAAGATTTATTTTATAAACTCTGAAAAGTATGTCGTTACCGAGCAAATACTCGCTTGCTTACCGATTTATATCGCCATACCGTTTGTAATTATGATGATGTTTTTTACTGATCATACAGATGCATCTCTAGGTGCTTTTGTGGCTGTTTTGCCCAGATCATTGCAACTTTTTGGCAATGTACATTCTCTCAGTGTATACAACAGCAAATTTGTACTTATAAAACAGAAATTAAAGAATTTAAGAAGTTTTGTTCAAAAATTAGAAAGACAGGATTTTAAAAAACAAATAAAAACTGAAAAAATTCAAGTTTTTGATGTTCGCTCTAGAAACAATTTGTCAGTCGAACAATTTTTAGATCAAATGCACAAAAAAGAACTAAAACAGGGTAGATTTTTGGTTACAGGTGCAAATGGAGCTGGAAAATCTTCTTTATTGAGATTTATCAAGTCAATCAATGAAGAGGCGATCTTGGTCTCGCCTGATGCAAATTTAATAAACAATGATACTGTTGTGTCATCTGGGGAACACCAAGTTAAACAAATAGATTTTATCTTTTCACAAGACACAGCTGTTTTTTTGTTAGATGAATGGGATGCCAATCTAGATCTCCTAAACGTACTTAAAGTTGAGGACCAAATAAATCTTCTGGCCAAAAAAGCACTGATTATCGAAGTGCGACATAAAAGCCACTCCTTAACAAACTAGATGAGATTGACATAAGGCATACATAGATGCTGTTCAACTGGCATTTCAGTATAATGAAATTCTTTTTCAAACAGCTGATGGTCAATGGACACTAGTCTCATTTATTGGTACTTCGAGTGACTGACGGTCAATTGCTGCAGAAGATCCCTGTTGGCCATTCACCCTATAGCATGCTATCCCTAGATAAAAATTTGGGTGTATTAGGTGCAGGAGAACCTCCACATAACGGAGTTATTTATGGCTTTCAATTACAAGAAAAGCCAAAAATCTTAACATATAACTGCGTAGTTCATTCATCAAATGCAAATATAGAAAGTTCTTCTTTTGATGTTTGTGTTGAAGTTAATAACGTAGAAGAATCAATTGTTGAGGCACAGATTGATGGTGCTAGCTTTTATTTATCTGACTCGATTAAGGGAGAACAAATCACATCTTCTACCTTTGTTTTTCGAATAGCTCTTCCTAATATTATGTCTCCAGGAGATTTCGTCGTTCCGCTATCACTTACTTTAAAATCAGGTCACATCGTCACTCGACCTATTGCCATCAAGTTAACAAGACGTCATCCTTTACCTTCCAGATTACATCTGCAGCAAATCCCCACTATTGTCCAAGAAAAACCAACCTATAGCGGTGCTGCAATTGCATCTGCAATTAAAAAAGCAAATGGTGTAGAGAATGTTTCTTCTCAAAAAGAAATAAGAGAAATGATCGATGCAGTAAGAAATTTATCAGGGTATGAACCGTTTCAAACTTGGCGAATTATCCTTAGACGCGTCTTAACAAGCCAAGCACAAAATTACCACGAACTTCCAGAATTTTCACCGAAAAAACTCGAAAAAAAAGTAAGACCAATTTTACAACATGAATAAATTAGAAAAATGGTTTAAATACGTAAAATCTGTTCTACTCAAAATAGAAAAATATAAGATTTTTGCAATAACCATTTCTCTTATGATTGGTCAATCATTGTACATTCTTCTGCCAGCTCTTTTAGGATGGCTTATAGATGGTATTTTTGTTCAAGAGAACTTAAAGATTGCCATGCTTTTGCTTTTTCCCATTATGTGGAGTTTATCGGTGGCTTTCACAATGGTTTCAAAGCTATTTATCTCCATAGTCACACAAGATGTTCGGAGATTTTCAAAAGATCTTATTTTTCAATATCTTATCGGCTTACCTACAAGTGTCTATGTGAATAAGGGGGCTGGTGAAGTTGAGAGCCTAATGCAAGAAGTATCCTTTACTTCTCGTTACCTATTTACTGAAGCATTTCCTTTTTTTATTCGTATTGTAACTTCAATTACTATTTCCATTTTGGTGTTGTCTTACAGTTCTTTCAATGTAGGCATGCTATTCATCGCTTGGCTTAGCTTGTATGTGCCTTTGTCATACTTTCTTGCGAAAGGAGCAATGACTCATGTGTCTAAATCGCTGACAAGTTCTGCTGAAGTAAGTGCGTTAACTGTCGATGTTATAGCAAATCATGAGCTAATCCCCGCGTTTGGCACTGAAAAATACGAAACAGTCAAATTTCAACAACATTTAGACCACGAACACAAATCTTATCTAAACGCTCAATTGCAAATTGATAAAGCCGATTTATGGCAACAATTTCTGCAATTACTTCTTCCATTTGGGATAGTTTTTTATATTATTTTTGCAGAACATAGCCGAGCATCTCCTGGTGACATTGTCGCCTTGCTCGCAATTACTCTTGTTGTAACAGGTCAAATTCGCGACTTTGGCAGAGGAATTTTGGCTTCCTTCGAAGCGAAAGAACGAATGAAAAATGCTTTAAGTCGATTGGATAGTTTTTGTGAAAAAACTCCTCATAGCATTCCTGCTAAAACTGAAGTTCCTGCGTCTTATGATATCAAATTTGATAAGGTAAGCTTCGCCTACGACACAAATAACAACGTTCTCCACAATGTATCATTCAGTGTTAAAGAGAACGAAAGAATTGGGATTATAGGTTATTCGGGTGCAGGAAAATCAACTCTAATGAGAATGCTTCGGGGATATTACAAAGCAACCTCTGGCACAATCTCTCTGGGCAATGTTTGTTTGAAAGAACTTGATCCAAAATTTTTAACTGAAAACATCTCAGAAGTTTCTCAAACTACTCCGCTTTTTCATAGATCTATACGTGAAAATGTGGCTTATGGATGTTATGAAGTGACAGACGATAAGATTTGGCATATTTTAGAACGAGCTCAGTTGGCTGATTACGTAAAAAAACTGCCTAGTGGTTTAAACACGATCATTGGGGTAAAAGGAGCCAAAATGTCAGGTGGAGAAAGAGCCCGACTTGCAATTGCTCGAGCATTCCTAAAAGACTCAAAAATTATCATATTAGACGAAGCTACTGCTTCTCTTGATTCAGAATCAGAATCTCTTCTTCAGAAAGGTCTTGAGGAGCTAATGTCGAATCGAACTGTCATCGCAATAGCGCATCGCTTAGCAACTCTTCGCTCAATGGATCGCATTTTAATGTTTGAAAAGGGACAGCTTATAGCTGATGGTCTTCACGATGACCTAGTGAAGGAAAACACGCTGTATAAAAAGTTATGGGATATGCAAGTTTTAATCTAAAAATTGAAAATTGAGTGAGCACTAATTCAACAGCAAACAAGGATTTACTCCTCCAAGATCGAATACGAGCTTAAACAATGGTGGAAATCTTTTATTGTATAATAATTTATATCAGCTGCCTGCGATCAACAATTTTTTTTATACCTATTAATTATTGCTAGCCCCCTATCTTCAGCTGATACTATGAAGACTTTATTGACACTTTCAACACATTTCTATAGCTTTGACAATGAAAGCATGATCTCTTCATGCTTCTATGTTTTTTATTACTTAGGCATTGCACTAATCGATCTTGTAGGTGGCAAAATCCTATAAAGTACACGACTGAACACGTTGGATTCATTCTCCATGCTCATTAGTGCTTTCCTCACCCTGAAAGAATGACTATGAGCCCTTTTGATTTTCCTAATTATCCAATAGCTTTAAGACCACTTACCTCGCAGCATCTTTCAGATTTTATGAAATGGGCTAAAGATGATGAAGTCACGAAAACATTAACTTGGAATAGCTATACCGACCCTGAAGCTGCTTTTTCTTTCTTAAAAAACGTTGCTGAAAAACATTCTTGGCTTAAAGCCATTTATCTCGATGAAACTGTGATTGGATCTATCTCTTTAGAGAAAAAAGTTCTTTTTGGTGAAGAGGTCGTTGAAGTGGGCTATGTAATAGCTCGAGACTATTGGGGCTTGGGATATGCTACTGTAGCTCTTCGTTTAGCCATCTCTAGATGCCTTGAAGAGTTGAAAATTTCAAAGATTGTTGCATTCGTGGATCCAGAACATGTGGTATCTCAAAAAGTTTTGGAAAAGAACGGATTTATCTTTCAAGGTAAGCTCCCTAAACTCAGAGAAATAAAAAACGAGTTGAAAGATCGGCTATATTATTCTTTGATTGTTTCTAAACAAGACGAATAAAAAAGCCTCAATTAAATGAGGCCTTTTTTATTCGATTTTTTCAATGAATTTAAACATTCAAAATAATCACGTTTGGATGGATATCTGGAGGTGGGATCCGTTCCTTAGTATTTTGAAAATGACATTGTCATTTTCTGATTGCAATCCATAAAATACCCTTTTCTCAAAGGAGTTTTTATGGCTGCTATATCTCAAGCCCCTCATCAAACTGCTGGACAAGTGCTGCTTTCTCCCGGAGAAAAGCTAAGTTTTGTTCTTGATGTTTTGATAGAAAATGCTTTTTTACCAAAACATAGTGATGTGACTTTGGATAAAGTCAGATATATGTGGATTAAGACTCAAGAGCTTACTAGAGTGATTTTAAAATGCACTCCTGCAGAAGCAAGCTGGAAAGGAAAAAAGTATTTCAAGCATCCAGACTATAGTGGTACTTATAGATTCAAAACATTCATAAGAAAGTTCGATGATGCACTTAGAACACTAAAATTGTACAGAAGTGGATTGGAAGTTTTTCATATTGTGAAAACTAAAACAATGTGGGATCACCTTCAACATGAAATTTACTCCAAATCTCCTGGAAATGAATATATTCGCCATTTTGGCTTAGATTATAGCTACAGACAAATGGCTCTTGATCATTACCATAAAATCTTTCCAGATAAAGAACAAACAACTCATTTAGATGAAACTGATCTCCAAGAGCTTAATCAGCAGTTAGATCATGGCTACGACCTTCGTAAGAGTCCGAGTCTAATTCCTCATAACCCTCCTCGTGTTTTTAGTATATCTGAAGGACCTTTACCTACTTTAGGATTTAACATTCAAAAATTGATCGAAGCTTCCTTTTTGCAAAACACAAAAAGCTTGTCTAATGACGTTCTTCAAGAAATGGCTACGCGAACGAAATTACTTTGGATTTTAGTTTCTGGATGTTTACCTACGGACCCTGACTTCAGTGGAAATAAGTTGTTATATCATCCTCATTTTAATGGAACATACCGAATCAGAAAGTTAATTAAGACATTAGCTTTAACAGCAGAAGCAGCAAAAGCGACTCGCGGTAGCTTGGAAGGATTTCACTTTGCTAGATTATCTCAAATGCGAAATCACATTTATTTTAACATATACGATAGAGCGCGCGGCAGTGAAGAAATACCTCTTAGCGGTCACTCTACCCGTTGTTTTGATTGCTGTGATCCTTCTGATATTCGCGTTGATTATTTCGATAGTTTAGAAGAAATCAGTCGTTTAGTAGACGAAACTACTTTCAAAAAAATATTCCCTTTTCAAAACGTAACTCGTCGATTATATCGTGGACAAATGATTCAACTGATTGAAGAAATAGATAAAGGTCATTTTACCGTTAATCTATCTGAATCTGAACAAACCCAAAGAGAGAAACGAGCGGAAGAAGAATATCGTAACAGGCATCCATCGCCTGTTTATCATTCGCCTAGATATCCCGTATATACTCCTCCACTGTGGCCTCAGGCAAGCTATCAATATGGACCAATTTATCACGCGAACACCAACACAACGACTATAGGAATGGCTTACAGAACTTCTCCAAATTCGTTTGTATTTTCTTTATACTAAAACTTTAATAAAAAAAGGCCCTCAAGTAACTGAGGACCTTTTTTATAGATTACCTAACGATTGATTCTTAATTATAGGTAAATTTCTGGCCACTATAACCTGGGCCGTAATGCATACTTCCATCTGGAGTTACCCTCCAAGCATAGGTATATCCAACAGAGCCAGTGTTTGCATTATTTTGAATCAAAGCAGTCAACTGCCTTGAAGCTTCTAGTCCTGCCAAAGCTTTCTCATCTTTTTTAGCTTCGATAGCTAGATATTCTTCACTTAATGCTTCTATCACACAATGTTGTTTTGGCTCTTTTGCTGCTGCTGCATGGAGTTGTTCTATTCGAAGACCATAAAGACCATTATAGACTGGTTGGTTAGGATAAATTTTATGGAATTCATTAGGGGTCGGACGTGTTATGAGCATGCAATACTTACCAGATTTCTCAACAATTTCTTGACCAGCAGAAACATCCTTAATTTTTTTTAAGCTAGCTTGCATATCTAAACAGCCAGCAAAATGCCAAATATTTGGTCCACCTATAATTTTTATACTTCCATCTTGTCCAACTAGTTCACGTGCAGGCCTGTTGGTTCTAATCTCTTGAAATGCTTTCATTAATTCTTCAAAAAACCACGTAAACCTGACTGGACTATTGAAGATAGGGTGAGAAAATTGTTTTTTACTTCCCCAAAAAGTAGGCTCTGCTGGGACTAATTGCTTAACAAATCCACAGAAATGTCTCATGTGGTTGCCCATCTCTTCTTCCTGAGCAATTGAAACTGTTAAAACCTTTGGAAGATGTGATTGTTGAATTAAACCTAGTAAATATTTTTGAGCATCTACTTTTTGAGTTATCGGTCTAGGGATGCTGGTATTGAGCTGTTGGAGAGGCTGACGAACAGCAGTGACGGAATGCCCTGATTGAGCTGGATTAGAGGAAGGGAGTTGACTTAGAGCTACAGTCACAGCTTAAACCTTTGGTTATGTTTTTAGAATACTATTTTACCAAAAGTAGCTATTGTTGTAGATAAAATTGATGCTTAAATTTCCCAAACCATTGACATTTAACTAACTACGCTTGCTGAGTAAGAGAGTGAGAAATCCCCTCTACTGCTTGTAAGAATTGTGCAATATCTTGAGTACTTGCGCTAATCCCTTGTTGCAAATCTTGAACAATAGGTTGAGCAGCTTGAATGAAAGGGGCCGGGCCCAACAATAGACATAACACTCCCTTAAGGAAATTATCCTCTTAATTTAATTAAACTCTTTAATTTCAAATTAATCTAACGGTTAATTGTTAATTTATCTTAATGACAGGGATAAACATTATTTCTTTAATAGGACTTAATAAGGCTGGATTCTAATGACTAAAAGGAGGGGTAGATGGGCGAAAAATTTGAACCTGATGAAGTTGGCCAATTATCTCAAACAGAACAGGCTACACAAAAAATCCAGAAAACGGTTGCCTCTTTAGAGGCCAAAATCCGTACGGCCTTAAAAACCCAAGATGTCCAGTCTGTAAAAACGGCCTTTTCTAAAGAAGTAGAGGAGGTGAGGGGTGCTATTGCCAATCTCCCGTTTCTTGCCGGAAGTGAACGGTTAGATCTAGAAGCTCAACTTGTAAATATCGACCGTCTATTTCAAACAAAAACACAGGAGGAAACCCTCTCTAAACTTGAGTCTGAAAAAGAGGTGGGGCTGCTTATCGATCAAGTTGTTGCCCAGCAACCCAACCTCAACGATGAGCAACGACAAGAGATCAAAAAACATGTCGAGACTTTCTTCAACAGCTCAGAGCTTTTAACGATCCAAAAAGTGTTGAATATTCCGAATGAAGTGATTGAGGCAATGTATAACCATGCCTACCATCTCTACCGCTCTTCAAAATTTACGGAAGCTCTTCATCTTTTCCGGCTCTTAACCCAATTGGTTCCTAACCAATACCGGTTCTACTTTTCTATCGCAGCTTGCTTACATCAACAAAAAAATTACAAAGAAGCTATCAAAGTCTATCTTTTAGCAAGTGGCCTAGAACCTAATAACCCTATCCCTCTCTTTCATCTGGCCGATTGCCAAAAAGAGCTCGGTTTTTACCCAGCTGCTAAAACCTCTCTCCGTCAGGCTATTCAAGCCGGACTTGAAAACCCAGAATACTTTCAACTTGTTGAAAGAGCACGACTTGCGTTAGATGGGTTAGAAAAAGAGCATTCCCATTAAGTTCATCCCTTATTGACCCCTTGTTTGTTGAAAATTAACAAAATAGGAGTGAAATAAGTAGTAGTGGAGGATTTTATTATGTCCATGCAGGTAAATAATTCGCAGTCGGTTAGCCCTACCTCAGATTCGACGACATCTCAATTGTCTGCTGAAGAAGTTAAAAGCGCCCTTGTCTCTTTAAAAAATAAGATTCAACAAGCTCAAAGCCAAGCGAGCGCCGCCTCCTCAGACCCTAAAACGATTAAAGCTCTCATGGATCAAGAAGAAGCCTTCGGTTCTCAATTAGAAACGCTTTCTTCTCAAGTCAAACAACTTCAAAATAAAGGCTCTGTTGCATCTGCTCAAGTGTCTGAATTACAAACACAAGCGGCAGAAGTTGTGCAACAACAAGGCTATTTGCAAGCAGCCATTGGTGCCATGACAGCCTCTTACATTACAGCTGGCGCCCCCACAACAAAAACAACAGCCCCTGTTGGCAATTCACCTGTTATCCCTGCTCCTGTTACTACCACTTCGCCAACATCCATCAACCAAGAAACCAAAATCAACCTCTTCCTGGCCCCTTCTCTTGCGACAATTATTTTCACCATCATGCAAAAAGTGGTTAAGCAAAAGAACGAAAACGTCGACACTTACCGTCAGTTCATGCAGTCTTACATCGCTGCCACTGAGCAGTTTGCCCTAAGCGCCGCCCAAGCCACCCTCCTTCACGGCCAAAACGAAGCCAACGCCATGATCGCCCAGGGCTCTGCTCAGTTAATTGGTGCTTTTCTTCAGATCGGTCTTGCGAGTGCAAGTACGCTTATGGCTGGGAAAAAATTGGCTGAAGCTGAAGCACCTTATAAAACTCAGATGGCAAAAGTTGAAAAAGATGTATCACTTTCACCGAATGAAAAAGATAAATTATTAAGTGATCTTGGAAATCAACGTTCAACTGCTATTCAAAAAGCTCTTCAATCCGAACCTGCATTGAAATCTATACAGGTTTTAGAACAGACAGTTCCTGGGATTGCCAATTCCATTGGTACGATTGTAGGCGCTGGTTATAAAATTGATGCTGCTAATGCAGAAGCTGCAAAGTTACTTTGGCAACAAGCTATTCAAGCTGCTCAAGCTATTGTTCAAGATTTGCAACAAGGGATTAGCGCAAGTACTCAAGATATTGCGCAATTTTTACAAGCAGTAGAGGGGATTTCTCACTCACTTACGCAGCAAGCTTAATTAATTCTAAGTCAAGGACTTGGCTGGATTAATCATCAATTTTATCTACAACAATAGCTACTTTTGGTAAAATAGTATTCTAAAAATAACCAAAGGTTTAGCTGTGGCCGTAACTTTACGTCAACTTTCCCCTCCTAATCAATCTCAACAAGGGCACTCTGTTACTGCTAATCGCCAACCTTTACAACAACTGAATAGCGTTCCTAGACAAATAATCCAAAAAGTAGACGCGCAAAAATATTTACTGGCTTTAATTCAGCAGTCACATCTTCCAAATCTTCCAGCTGTTTCAATTTTTCAAGAAGAAGAAATGGGGAATCATATGAGAAATTTTTGCAGATTTATTGGTCAAGCGGTCTCAGCCGAGCCCACCTTTTGGGGCAGTAAAAAACAATTTTCTCATCCAATTTTCAATACCCCAGTCAAATTTACCTGGCTTTTTGAAGAGTTAATGAAAGCTTTTGAAGGGATCAGGGCGAATAGACCTGCCCATCAATTAAAGGAACAAGATGGAAATATAAAAATTGTAGGTGGGCCAAACATCTGGCATATTTCTTGTGGATTAGATTTGCAACGTACTTTAGATAAAATTGAAGAAAGCTCTCCTGGAAAAGAAATTATTGAAAAATCTGGTAAATATTGTGTGTTATTAACGAGCCCAAACCGTTATGAATTTCATAAAATTTATCCCAATCAGCCAATTTATAATGGTATTTACGGCCTTAGATTAAAGCAACTTCATACAGCAGCAGAAAAAGAGCCTAAACAACATTGTGTGACAGAAGCATTAAGTGAAGAATATCTAGCTATGGAAGCTAAAAAAGACGAGAAAGCTTTGGCAGGACTAGAAGCTTCAAGGCAAATGACCTCTATTATTCAAAATAATGCAAACACTGGCTCTATTGGATATACCTATGCTTGGAGGGTAACTCCAGATGGAAGTATGCATTACGGCCCAGGTTATAGTGGCCAGAAATTTACCTATAATTAAGAATCAATCGTTAGGTAATCTATAAAAAAAGGCCCTCAATTAATTGAGGGCCTTTTTTTATTAAAGTTTTAGTATGAAGAAAATACCAACGAATATGGAGAAGCTCTGTAAGCCATTCCTATAGTCGTTGTGTTGGTGTTCGCGTGATAAATTGGTCCATATTGATAGCTTGCCTGAGGCCACAGTGGAGGAGTATATACGGGATATCTAGGCGAATGATAAATGAAGGGGGCCGGGCCCTTTCATGAAATTCAATACAAAGGTTCACAAGCTATGAAGTTAGATGTTCTAGTGTTTCAGCATAAACTTTCAGGCAGGCAAAAACTGGCGTTAGAAAGCCTGATGGCAAAAGAAGAAGATTTTAATATTCAGGAATATGAATTGCTCTGTCCCGGAATAAATAGACGATCTTTGCAAAGAGATCTTGCCGATCTCATAGAAAAGGGGTCATCACGCAAGAGGGGATAAAAAAAGCCAGTCGTTATAGATTGAATCGCCTGAATTGATTTTTTGCGACATTTTACGACGTTTTTTGCGACAAAAAACAATCCATTTTGTCGTAAAAAAGGATTTCCTGTTTCTTTGGATAAAAAATGGTTCTTTATTTAACGTTCTCCTTGTAAGGGGTCATTTGGGAAGGATGGTTTTAAAAGAATGAAAGCTAGATAGAGTTGGATATGGATGAAGAGATTGAATCTGATCCTTTTGATAAGAGATCTCAGTCAGAAGAATACCGTTTTTATTTTTCGATTGCCGCTTGTCTTCATCAACAAAAGGCCTATCAAGAAGCGATGAAAGATACAGATGCTGATCAATGATCTATTTTGAAACTTAAAGTTACATGATCTTGATCAATTCAATGGGTCTTGTTACACGGAAATCATGGATAATGAAAGCTTCAAGAATAGTGTAGAACAAATAATAAGATTGCATGCAGATCATCCAGAAGCAAAGAGAGCGACTGATGAGCTTTTTAAGACCTTTCCATTGATAACTGCGGAAGAGTTTGTTGAGAAAATTTCTCGAGATGCTTGGAAGAAATATGAAACAGGCTTTCCATTAGCAACCTATCAACTTTTCGCCTTTCTAACAGCTATTGCTAGACGCATGTCATGCATTTTCTATGCTGTGTTGTTTTTTCCGAGAAATAAGCAGTTTTTAACGATATTGATTGTTTGGAAAAGCTCAATCAATCATCTCTTGCAAGGGTCGTTAAATCTAAAGTTCCGTATGGATGCCTATAAAGGTGATATCAACAGTTAAACAGGGATCATAATGATTACACAAGAGCGGCTTCTTTTAGGGTAAGAGGCAACACTTTAGAGACACCTCTTTCAGCCATCGTGACACCTAAAAGGGCAGATGCGACCTCCATGGTGTATCTTTTGTGGGTGATCTGTATGACTTGTGTCTCTTTGGAAAAAGGGAGAAGTAGATCGACAAAGCGGTGGAGATTGGCCTCATCAAGGGGAGCATCGACCTCGTCAAATAAAGCGATGGGGGCTTTTTTAACAGTAAAAAGGGCAATGAGAAGGGCAATACCGACCAGACACTTTTCTCCACCTGACAAAAGCTGCAACGATTTAACTGCTTTTCCGGGAGGCTGAGCTGCAATTTCTATCCCTGAAGTCAAAGGCTCTTGTGGTTTTGTGAGGCGTAAAGAGGCTTGTCCCCCTTTAAACAGCTTTTGGAAAGATTGCTCGAAGGCACTGTTGACTTGCGTGAAAACATCCAAAAATTTTTTCACAGATTCTTTGTCAAGCTCTTCAATCCACTGTAGCCCTTTTTGACACGCTTCATCTAGATCGATAATATCTTTTCGAAGCGCTTCTACAGCTACTATTTCTTGTTTGTATCTTTCTAAAGCGGTCAAACTGACATCGGTAAAACCTTCGAGGAGCTGTTTGATCTCTTTCCACTCTCGTTCCAGTTCTTTCAAAGTACTTTCTGTCCGCTTTCCTTCTAATTTACAGCCAAGTTGTTCATCAATTTCAACTTCTAGCAACATCAATTTTTCCATCAATTGGACAAAAATATGTTTGCTTCTATCTTCTTCAATTTTGATGTTGACAATACGTTTTGAAAGGTTTTCAAGAGCTCTTTTGTTGTCAGCAATTTTTCTTCCATATTCTAAAACGATCTCTTTTAGTTTAGTCAGTGCATTGCTGTTTTCAACTTGTTGGTTTCTATTTTTTTCTAATCGGATTTTGACCGGATCTATCTCTTGAGGTAATAGAGAAAGCTTTTGTTGCAGCTCTTTTTTCTCAGTGAGTAATCTTGTTTTTTCCCTTTCTCTCTCTTCAAAGTCACGCTCTTTTAACAATCGTCTTTTTTCACGTTCTTCAAACTTTTTTTCTTCTTCACTAATTTTTTGTCTAAAGTCTTTTTCCTCTTTCCTGAATTGATCTAGCTCTTGTTTCAGTAAAAGACTTTTACGATTAGAAGGAGGGATGACCAGTTCATGCAATCGTTTTAGAAGCGTTGCTTCTTCTGTCAGATCAACTTTAGGAGCAGCAGCAACCAGCTTTTTAAGCTGCTCTTTGTTTCTTTCAAGTTCCCAACCTCGACGTCTGATTTCTTCTTGTTGTTTGGATAAGAGGATTTTTTCGTTATTCAGCTTTTTCTGTAATTCCGATTCTTCGAGAGCAAAATCATCTTTCTGTTTTTGAAAACTTTTTAATTCTTCTTGGACAACAACTCTTTCTTCTTCTAGCAATGTGGTGCTAGAAGTGAAACTTTTTGCCGAAATCTCCCAATCTTTTAGCATTTCTTCAAGGTCTTTTCCTATGTAGAATGCATAAGAGAGTCCTTTCAATCGATCAACTATCGTAGGAAGTAATTCGACATTTTCAAGAAAAACAGCGTCAAAATGGGAGCCAAAAAGGGCATTTCCTTTTTGCATATCCGCTTTTTCGAGAGGGAATTTTTTTAAAAGAGGTGTTGCTTCTTCTGGATACCATTCCAGCACTTTTTTATTTCCAGCAAGCGGTCCAGGAAGCTTTTTGATCATCTCTTCGATCGACTTTAATCGGCCAGAACATTTAGCCGTTTCTTCAGAATAGTGCTTAAGGTGTTCTCTACAGAGTTTTAATCTCTCTTCTAAGTTTTGAATTGAAGGTTGCAGCTGTTGATCTTCAACAAGCCCTTTTTTTTCTAAAAGATCGATCTCTTCTTTAACTTTTGTTATCTCTTGTTGAGCCCGTTTCCCCTGTTGAATCTGCGTTAGCTTTTGCTCCACAAGATGCTTTTCCTTGACAATCTCCATTCTCAAAGCTTCTTCTTGTTGTTCGGCTAAAAGGAGTTGTTCAAGGCTCTCTTCTTTCTTTTCTCTTTCGAGCAAGATGGCTTCTAGCTTTTCTTTCAACCCTTTGATCAAATGGGTTGGATTGATCTTTTTTAATTCTTCAATCTCTTGCAATATTTGCAGCTTGTTTTTTTCCTCTTTATCGATCCGTAGCTGCCGATCTTGGATGACATTTTGAAGGCCTCTTAAACGTCCTTCTAAACCATCCAATTCACGTTTTCCGTTTTCAATGGCGTGGTGAAGGTGAAGAAGAGTCTCTTCTAGGTGCTGTTTTTCTTTTTGTTTTTTTTCGTCCTCTTCTTCTAAAGGCAATAGCTGTTCTTTTAGAATTTTTTCTTCGTTTTCTAAGGCTAATTTTTCACCAACAATCGTGTGATGACGGATCTCTTCATTTTTGATCGACTCTTGGACATGGAAAAGGCGCGCCGTATAAAGTTCACGCTCAACTCTGTGTGAACGCTCTTTGATTTTAAGGTATTTTTCGGTTGATTCTGCTTGTGTTTTTAAAACTTCAAGCAGTTTTGTGGCCTCTTTTTCCCTTTCAATCAGCTTTTCAAGGTTGTTTTTCGTCTCTTTTAGTTTTTCAAGAGCATCCCGTTTTTGAGAAAGATAAAGTGAAATGCCAGATGTCTCTTCAAAAACAGAGCGTCTTTCTTCGGGGCTCCAAGCGACAACTTGGTCTACTTTTCCCTGTTCAAAACACCAAAAGCCCTCTTTCCCAAGACCCATTTTGTGAAGAAGGAGATGGAGATCTTTAAGACGCACAGCTTTGTCATTGACGGTGTAATCGGACTGTCCATCTGCAGAAAGTCTCCGTCCAATTTCGATTTCTGATGCCCCAACTTGTAAAGGATCTCCCAGAGTTTCAAACAGAACTTTGACTTCAGCGATCCCTTTCCCTTTACTTTTTTCTGTTCCACCAAAAAGAACATCGGGCATTTTCCCTGTTCTCAAAGACTTGGCAGAACCTTCTCCAAGTGCCCAGCGAATAGCGTCTAAAACGTTAGATTTCCCGCAACCATTTGGACCCACAATAGCTGTAATCCCATCTCCAAAAGGGATGACGCTTTTGTCTCGAAAGGATTTGAATCCCGAAATAGTAATCCGTTTAAGTTGCATAAGTGTTGAAATTATCTCACAAGTCTTGGATAAATCAATTCCCATCTAACACTATTTAAAAATTTCATGATAAATCTACTTTCTTACGTAACATCTGAAGCTAGCAATCGTTTTTTTGATTATGTGAAGGGGTTTTCGAACCGTCAACTTGTGCGGATTGCCCAAAGTGCAATCCCCATTTTTTACCTTCATCATTTACGAAGAATGGGAAAGTACGATGATAGTGTCAAATGGATCTATTTCGGCGCGCTATTGGGAATGTTTGAGAAAACTAAAAAAGAGACGCTGCCTGTGTCGATTCTTGTTTGGGATGTCGATTATGTCGTCACTACACATCCTTTGATTTTTTTGTGGTTCCCCATGGCAGTTGCTATTAATTTTTTATACGCCAAAGTGAGAGGGGGAAGGCCCGATCAGGTACTAAATGTCGTATTTTCCATCAAAGCTGGGGTGGTGCTGATTCGCTGTTTACGTAGGAGCATTACAAAGCCGAGAGTCGCAAGACCCTCCAATGAAACATAAAATTATAATTCACTTTGCCAAGAAGAGGGCCAAAGGGGTAGAATAGTAGGACTGAAATTTAATTTAGGGTTTGTTTGGCTGATCTACTCAAGACCTACCAAATTCTTTCGCCAAGCGGAGAATTGACAGGCACTCCTACTTTTTCCCCCAGCGATCAAGAATTGCTGCAAATATTAAGAACCATGTGGATTTCTCGTCTTGTCGACGAGCGGATGATCACTTTGCAAAGGCAGGGGACTATCTCTTTTGCCATGAGTGCACTAGGCGAAGAGGGATGCTCCGTTGCAAGTTCTGCTGCGTTATCATTAGACGACTGGCTCTACCCTCAATACCGGGAAAACGGGTGCCTTTTTTACCGAGGTTATCCGATCCAAGAGTATGTCCATCACATGTTTTGTAACGGCCTAGATCCTTTACTTGGTCGGCAGATGCCAAATCACTTTGGTTCTCGCAAATACAATGTTGTGACCTGCTCTTCCCCAATCGGGACAAAGATTCCTCATGTAGCCGGAGCCGCTTATGGGTTACGGATGCAAAAAAAACAGGCGATTGCCCTTGTTTACTTTGGTGAAGGGGCTGCATCGGAAGGAGACTTCCATGCCGGGCTAAATTTTGCAGCCGTTTACAAAGCCCCTGCTATTTTCTTCTGCCGTAATAACGGATTTGCCATTTCTACTGCCTGCGCCTCACAATTTGGAGGTGAAGGAATTGTGTTAAAAGCTGTTGGTTATGGCATTTCAGGCGTTCGTGTCGACGGGAATGACCCAATTGCGATCTATTCTGTTGTTAAAGAGGCCAAAGAGAGAGCTCTTCGAGGAGAAGGCCCGACTTTAATTGAAGCCATGACTTACCGGATGGGGGCTCACTCTACTTCTGACGATCCTACCCGTTACAGAAACGAAGAAGAGGTTAAACGTTGGGCAGCGCTTTGTCCTATCAAAAGACTTGAGGCCTATTTAGAGAAAAAAGGGCTGTGGGATAGTTCAAAAACAGAACAACTTAAAAATGAAATCCAAGAAGAGATCACCAAGTCTATCCAAGTGGCGAAAGCCACACCTCCCCCACCGCTTCATAGTTTGATTGAAGGGGTCTATGACCAAGTTCCAGAGCGTTTAGAAGAGGAGTTGAGAGAGACAAGATGACCGAACGGACTATCATCCAAGCTTTGAATCAAACACTTCATCAAGCTTTTGAAGAGAGAAATGATCTTGTAACTTTTGGAGAAGATGTTGGCCATTTTGGCGGCGTATTCCGCGTGACAGTAGGACTTCAAGAGCGTTTTGGGAAAGAGAGGGTTTTTGATACCCCACTTTGTGAACAGGGGATCATCGGATTTGCTGTAGGGCTTGCTCAAACAGGGATCAAACCTATCGCAGAGATCCAGTTTGCTGACTACATTTTTCCAGCTTATGATCAGATCGTGAATGAAGTGGCCAAAATGCGCTACAGAACAAACGATCAATATACAGCGTCCATGGTCATTAGAACACCTTGTGGAGGGGGAATCCGTGGTGGTCATTACCATTCGCAGTCTCCTGAAGCTCAGTTTCTCCATACGCCAGGTCTTATTGTCGTTACCCCTTCTTCTCCGTATGATGCAAAAGGGCTTCTTTGGTCTGCAATTGAATCAAAAGATCCTGTCCTCTTTTTAGAGCCAAAACGGATCTACAGAGCGATCAAAGAAGAAGTCCCAGACGAAAAGTATCTTATCCCTTTTGGAAAAGCCAATATTGTCAAAGAGGGTGAACATATTACGTTGATCGGGTGGGGAGCTCAAACACACCAAAACTTGAAAGCTGCCCTTGAGGTAGAGCGAGAAAAAGGTGTTTCTGTTGAGGTCATCGATCTACGGACGTTGAATCCTTTAGATATCGATACACTCGTTGCTTCTGTTGAAAAAACAGGTCGATGTGTTGTTGCACACGAGGCCCCGATCACGCAAGGATTTGGTGCCGAGATTGCAGCTAGAATACAAGAAAAGTGTTTCCTCCATTTAGAAGCCCCTATCGAAAGATGTGCTGGCTTGGATACACCTTTCCCACACACGCTTGAAGAAGATTATATTCCAGATGCACCACGTGTAAAAAAATCGCTTATCAAAACATTAGATTATTGATCCTGTTTCGGATGGCTATTAACACGGTCAAAAAGATAAAATGCTTAACGCTCGGCAACTATTTTGCCCCGAGTTTTCACTAGAATGGGAGCCTTGAATGGAAAGGATTGTCACAGTCAATTTACCCGATATCGGAGAAGGTGTTGTTGAAGGGGAAGTCGTTGAATGGCTCAAAAAAGTGGGCGATCCTCTTCGTCAAGACGAACCTGTCGTTGTTGTAATGACCGACAAGGCAACAGTTGAACTGCCGTCTCCAGAACCTGGTATTTTGAAAGAAGTCTTTTGGAAAGTTGGGGAAATGGCTATCACAGGCAAGCCTCTTTATTCTATTGCTACAGAAGGTAAAGCTGAAAAAGTTGAAAAGGTAGAAGCTGAACAGGTCTCTACATTGGTTCCCGCTGTTGAAAAAGAGGTAAAAGGGGAAAAGGTTTTAGCCGCGCCTGCAACTCGTCATTTGGCCAAGATGTTAGGTGTTACCCTTGATCAGGTTGTGCCAACAGGATCTCACGGAGAGGTGACCATCGAAGATGTGAGAGGAGCTGTCTCTGTCAAATGTAGTGGTGGCAAAAAGAACTTCCAAAGGGCAGAAGATGAGGTTGTCCCATTACGTGGCATCCAGTGGTTGATGGCCGATACGATGATCAAAAGCCATGCTGAAGTTCCTCAATTTACTTACGTGATTGCTTATGACCCGACAGCTTTGAAAAAAGCCCGGGAAGCAAAAAAAGGTGTAACTTTTACCCCATTTTTCATGAAAGCTTGGGCTCTTGTTGCCAAAGAGTTTCCCTATTTGAATGCATCTGTTGACGCAGATAAGAAAGAGATTTACGTTCATCCAAGTGTGGATATGGGTCTTGCCGTCGACACAAAAGATGGTCTTCTTTTACCAGTGATCAAAGGGGTGGATAAGCTCTCATTTGAAGAGCTTGTCAAACAGTTTGACATTCTAAAGGATGGGGCAAAAGCCAATACATTGGCGCCAGAGTCTATGCGCGGTGGCACCCTCTCCCTTTCTAACTTCGGTACGTTGGGTGGGATTCTTGGAACACCTCTTATCCCTTATGGCCAAACCGCTATTTTGGGGATTGGGAAAATGGAAGAGATCCCTGTCGTTAAAAATGGGCAAGTGGAAGTGGGTTTAAGACAATACCTCTCTCTTTCTTGTGATCACCGGATCATTGATGGTGGAATGGCAGCACGCGCTGCTGAGAAATTGGTTTCTCTTTTGCTCCACCCAGAAAAATGGTCTTAAATGCCATCTAGGGCAATCTATAGTTTGGCATTTCTTTCTCTTCTCGCCGCCGACGTAGTGGCCTTTGATGGTCCTGATCGGCTTGAAAGAGATTTGTGTTACATCCGCGAATGGGAATGTAGCCCCTGCCTTTCTTTTCCTGTCACTTACAATAACGTCCTTGAGGGTGGCTACATCATCATGCCCAATAGCCGTGTTGGAGAGACTGGGGAATTGGCTCTTGGATTTGCCTCTACACCCCCTTACTATAATTGGAATTTACGCTGTGAAATTCTTCCTCGATTTGAAATATCGGGTAGCTATAGAGTCTTCAGAGGTGTTGACGACCCTATTTTAAGCCCCCATGGTTTTGGCGACTTTTCTGACAAAGGGATTAACCTTAAGTTTGCACCATTCTTGCCTGAAGACAGCGACTTTAAACTTCCTGGTATTGCTGTAGGTTGGAACGATTGTTTAGGGACAAAGGCCTTTCAATCAAAATATGTTGTTATCACACAAGTCGTTCCGGCACTCAATTTAGAGGGCTCTTTAGGTTACGGGTGGGAAAGGATCCGAGGTTTTTTCGGCGGTATTGCTTTTTACCCTTTTAGAACATGGGGAGGGATGTGGCTTGAAGGCATTTCTCTAACGGCAGAATACGATGCTGTCCATTACGATTGTGATCCACATCCACGTGGAAGAGATCAAAAATCCCGTATTAACTATGGGTTAAAGTATCGGTTCTTAGATACTTTTGATCTGACTTTTAGTGAAGTGAGAGGGCATAAGTTTGGGTTTGCAGCTTCAGCATTTTACAACTTTGGTTGTACAGAAGGTTTTGTCCCAAAAATTGACAATCCACTCCCTTACAGTTACCCAAGAAATTATGATGAAATTGGTCCTATCCGTCCTCTCGACCAGTTTACTGAAGAACTTGTAGCTGCCTTTTGCACTCAAGGATTTTATGTAGAGCGGATCTTGTGCTACTACGACAGTTGTCAACAAAAGACATTGAAGATCACTTTTGAAAACGAACGGTATTGGCAAGAATGCAATGTTCGAAATCGTATTTCAGAAATTTTAGCTTCTTTAATTCCTGATGATGTTGATCAGGTATTTGCTGTCCAAACAGTACTCGGGATGCCGATCCAAGAGTACCATTTCTGGTCAGCTTATTTACGAAACTATGCATGTGAAGCTATCTCCGATTACGAATTAGCTTTAATCTCTCCGCTTGAAGAGGTGACCTGTTCTGATACTTTAGCCCCTTCGATCCTCTATTCAAGAGATTTACCTTGGTTACAGCCAGCCATCTTGCCTCGTTTCCACTCCTATTTTGGAAGTTCTCGTGGGAAGTTTAAATATGGCGCTGGGATCACGGCAGAATTTGATGGCCAGCTTCCATGGCTCCATTTGAATTACCGTTTACAGCTCGGCTATCTCCTTTTTTCTTACTTAAAAGATGCATCAGACGTTGACATTTTGAATCCTTCTCAATTGATCAACGTTCACACACAGATCATCACTTATGAAAAGCAGAGGGGCATCCTTTTAGATGAATTTTACCTTCAGAAAAACCTCGCAATAGGGCATGGTCACTACACAAGGCTGTCAGCAGGCTATTTTAATCCGATGTATATCGGTTTGGATTTTGAATATCTCTACTATCCAGTTTGTTCTCCTTTTGCTATTGGGATTGATGCAGCTGTTGTAAGAAGAAGAACATTCAATGGTCTTGGATGGACAAATAACATCAGAAAGCTGAATGGCTATACCCCAACATATGTACCTTTCTTGGGGACACAGGCCTTTCTTGATCTCTATTATGATTGGAGAGCTTCAGATTTAGCGTTCGAAGTGAATATCGGAAAGTTTTTAGCAAGGGATCTTGGAGCCCGTTTTCAAGTGGCTCGTCATTTTCCAAGCGGTCTACAGATCTATTTTTGGTATACTGTTACCAATGGAAGAGATCAGTTGAACGGTTCTACTTATTATGACAAGGGGATTGGTCTTTCAATGCCGCTTGACATTTTCATGACCTGTTCCTCTAAGACCCGTTTTGGTTATGAAATGAGTGCTTGGCTGCGCGATGTTGGTTATAGAACTCCTGCTGGTGAACGCCTTTACAACGCCATTTACTACGAAAGACAGTGATTATTTTTCTTTTGAAGCATCCTCAAGTTTTTTGATTATTTCTTCAATAAGAGTATTAGAAAGTTTTTCTGGAGGCTGGTCCTCTAGTAAATGTTTAACTCTCTCTATAGCCTCTTTTAATGTCTCTTTCTTGTTAAGGGGCTCAGCACGAAAAATTTGGACATGTACTTTTCCATTTTCTTGTAAAAAGGCAGCCTCATCGGCGATATTTTTGATTTGATCTGCACTGTCAGGACTATAACGGGCAAAAAACGAAGCGATAGATTGTATTTGTTTGTCAGAGATAAAAGGAATTTTTGCGAACGGTTTAGTACTAATTTCTTCTGCAACTACATCTAGTTTTGCACCGCTAGGAAGTGTAATAGTTGTTTTTTCACCGGGCTGCAATCCATCCATCCAACCAAGATCTGTTCTTTTATTCCCATCATCGTAAACTCCAAAGACTTTCATACCCTATTCCTCCTCCACCTTTATGTATCCCCCACTTTTTTAAAAATTGAGTAAAGAAATCATTTGTGTAAATATCATGCCGTGTTCACACTCCAAAACGGCTTCTAAAGAGAGTTTTACGATGGAATACAGAGCAGGTTCAGTGGTAGCAAATGGCGAACTCCTTTTACCTCAAGGAGAAGGACCATTCCCAACCCTTATTCTATTTCCTTATTGGCGCGGAAAAGACCAGGTCGGCAAAGAGTATGGGCAAAAAATTGTCTCTACTTATAAATGGGCTGTTTTTTTAGCCGATTACTATGGAGAAGGAAAGGTAGCTCACACACAGGAAGAGGCAGCTTCTTTAGCAGGTCCGCTTTTTGCCGATAGGCAAGAGCTTCGACAAAGGGTCAAAGGGGCGTTTGATGCAGCTCGTGCAGAAAAAAGAGTCGATCCCAAGCGGATAGGCGCTATCGGTTTTTGCTTTGGGGGATTAGCCGCTATTGAATTGTTTAAGCAGGGGCTCCCCATCAAAGGCATTGCTGCCTTACATACCATTTTAGGCAATAAAATGGGCGATATTGAGGCAAAACAACTTCCAATGGCAAAAGATATTTCCACCTCTCTTTTGGTGATGAATGGATATTTAGATCCTTTGGTTTCAACAGAAGATCGACTATCTTTTGAAAAAGAGATGAAAGAAGCTGGTGTTGATTGGCAACTTCATCTGTTTGGAAAGGCTTCTCACGCCTTTACGAACCCTCAAAACAAAGACCCAGCTACAGGCCTTTTATACGATGAAACAGCCGATAAACGAAGTTTTGAGATGCTGGGCTCTTTTTTTCGAGAATTTTTCTAACTAGAATTTTTTATGATACAGTTCCTATTACCCATTCTTCTTTTATGTTCATCACCCCTTTTTTCAGTGATACCTGTTCGAGGGGGAGAGCATAAACAGATCCAATCTCCTTTTCTCATCACAGGATGTGCAAGAAGCGGTACAACGTTTCTTTATGAAGCGTTGAAAAAATCTGGAGTTAAAGTAGGTCATGAGATGCTTGCACAAGATGGTTGTGTGGCGTGGCAATGTGCTTTTGATAAAAGTTATGGAAGTTATAAATGGAATTTTCCAGTCGGGACGATCCGTTTTAATCGGATTTTGCATGTTGTGCGTGATCCCATCAAAGTGATCACATCGATGTATAATCAGTCGATACCTCCAGCCCATGCGTCTTGGAACCATGCGTGGAGATATATCTGTTCTGTTTGTCCTGAAATTTCATTGAATGACCCCCCTTTAATCCGTTGTGCAAAATATTGGTACTATTGGAATTTGTCTGCAGAAAAAAGGGCTGCCTTTACGTTTCGCATTGAAGATGTAGAGAAAAATCTTGATCTAATTTCCCAATTCATTGGGCATACAGTGGATAAAAATATCATTGCTAATATGCCTAAAAACGTAAATCACTACCGCATTAAGACAGATTACGAAATCTCTTGGGCTTCCTTAAGTGTAGAGTTAGAGCCAAGTTTTTTTCATCGGTTACAAGAGTTGGCCTTAAAATATGGCTACCCCATCGAAGATTGAAATGGATACGATTTGTATTAAAGCTAAGCATTGCCGGGTTTAAGTAATTTTCTATAAAACTTAAAAAGTTGAAACGCAAAGGCACGAAGACGCAAAGAAGTATCATCTAGCTTATGTCACAAGATAAAAAAAAATAACAAGATGGGCAGGATAGGCAGGATAAGCACTGCCGAGCTAAACAGTTGATCAAGTAAAGGCCTGGAAGGTCCGATCTATGAAAGTCCAGTGTCGGAAGGAGCCTCTCAAGAGGCAACTGGAGGCCTGGGTTAAGGATTATAAATACATTTGGAGGCCTGAAAGGCTGGCATAATGAATAAAAATGTGTTTGGCTGCTTTACATTATACCGGCCTTTTAAGCTGTTCTTTTTATTTTGATCTTACTTAATAGACTGCTTAAACTAGGCAGCGCTTATCCTGCCTATCCTGCCCATCTTGTTATTTTTTTATTTTGTTTTTTGATCGTATTACTCAAGGTTCATGCTAGGCAACGCTTCTTTGCGTCTTCGTGCCTTTGTGTTTCAAATTTTTAAGGTTTTGCAATGCTTATCCTGTTATTTTTCTTTCAAACAGTTCCTAGAATAAACTCTAGCCTGGTTTTGAAGTCGGATTTGTTTTGTAAATAACGTTGTCTGTTTTCTTGACCTTTTTGCAAAAGGACTTCTCGTGGATAGGTAAGAAGATGTTCTACCTTTTTGATCAGCTCTCTGACGTCATAGCTGTAGACAGGGATAAGATTATGTAATTGCAAGTCCCGGTGAGGATTTTTGATAGGAACAAGACATTCAGGATCTTTAACCATTTCATTCATAGCAGGTGCATCTAAAGTGATGACAATAGAGCCGGCAGAAAGCCCTTCGTTGATAACGTGGCAATAACCTTCTGCTTCACTTGGGCAAAGATAGATACCAGACCTTGCTTGCAATTCACGAAAGGCTTTGTCATCCATCCAATCGGTATGTACTTTTAAAGAACCTTTTTCATAACCAGGTCCCGCTATGTAAGGGCTTCTCCTAATGGTTAAAGGGGGGAGTTGATGATTGGCATCTCCTGCCCAAGCCCGTTCAAGCCAAAATGTCCCTCTTAAGTGAGACCCTCCTTGATAATGGAGGAGAGCATGAAAATCTTTTTCAACTTTTGGGTCGTAACAATCATCTGTAGTAAATCCAAGAAAAAAAGTTTTGTAGCCAATGTCTTGGAAAGCTTTTTCGGCCTGATAGGTTTTACAGACAATGAGATCCATCAAATCTAAAGTTTCTAATTCCTGCGTAAACCATTCTGGATTGGGTATGAGCCAGTTAGTCTTTGCTTTTTCAACAGCTTTTGGATAAATCGATTCTAAGTGAATATTTAGGTCAGCCTCTGTCGCTTTAGAAGATTGCCAAAACCAGCTTGTCTCATGTCCAAGAAGGGCAAGTTCACGTTCCAAAATTTCTCTGTCTTTAATAAGACCAGCAAAACCTTCTTTTACAAGGAGATTGATTTTCAATGGACCCTCGATATCAGTTTTTCTAATCTTTCATGAAAAGCTGTGTCAATTTTCACATAGGCGACTCTATTTTCTTGTCCAATCTCCATAAGTTTTTCTTCTGGCCAACCGACAACGTTTTCCACAATTTCAATTAGCTGGCGTACATCATAAAGGTAGCGGCTGGCAAGTTGAAGAAGAAGGGTTTTTGTTATTGGAACAAGACACTCTTTTCGCGTGATAAATTCATTCATGGGAGGAGCATCGAGCGTGATGACGACCGCTCCTACTGACATAGCTTCAACAATAGAATGCCCAAACCCTTCCGTGTGGCTTGGGCAAAGATGAATTCCACAGCTGTTTTGCAAGTGGCGATAATCTTTGAGTGGGACTTTAGTACCAAAAACTTTCAATGAAGGGCCGTCCAAATCGACTCCATCGAAGGTTGTCATCGTGAGGTGAGGCAGATTTCGTGTGATATATTGAGCCCAACCCCGAACTAGTTCTAAAGACCCTTTAGTATTGCTCAAGCCTTTAGAGTGAAATAGTTTGCGAAAATCTTTTTTAACATTTTTCTGTAAGCAATCTTCGCTTGTAAAACCAAGATAGTAAGTTTTATAGCCAAGTTCTTGAAAGATCCGTTCTGCTTCATGGGTTTTGCAGACCATCAGATCGATCTTGTCCAAAAGATCCATATCTTGGATAAACCATTCAGGATTGGGTATGAAGTAATTTAAAGGTGCATTTTCCAGGTAAGCTTCGTTGATAGCCTCCATGTGGATATTTAGATCTGCCTCTTCAGCCGCCATTTTAGGACGTAAAAAAGAGGAAAAAGTCACTTCATGACCAAGACTTTTTAGAGCTTTTCCTAATATCTCATTATCTTTTTCAAGGCCAAAGCCATTCAATGCACCTAATAGATGAATCTTCATAACAACGTAGCAAGCTCTTTTGCACCATAAGTGATACAAAAAGAGGCACCTGATCTGAAAATGGCTGTGATGACTTCTTGGATAGCTTTTTCATAAGAGAGCCACCCTTTTTCTGCTGCCGCTTTTAACATGGCATATTCTCCACTCACATGGAAGGCGCCCACAGGCAGTGGAGTGATCTCTTGTAATCTGTAGATGATATCCAAATAAGCAAGAGCTGGTTTGACAAGAAGAAGATCTGCCCCTTCTGATTCATCCAATTCTGCCTCAAAGAGGGCCTCTTTCACATTTCTTGGATCCATTTGATAACCTTTTTTATCTCCTAAAATCGGAGCCGAATCGAGGGTATCTCGGTAAGGGCCGTAAAGTGCGGAGGCATATTTTGCTGTATAGGCAAGGATACCAACATTGAGCAAGCCTTTTGCATCGAGCGCTTTTCGAATAGCGCCGACACGTCCATCCATCATGTCACTTGGTGCAACATAATCAGCACCCAGTTCACCAAACAAAACCGACATCTCAGTAAGAAGAGCAACAGTCGGGTCATTTAAGACATACCCTGTCTCATCAATCAATCCATCATGTCCATGGTTTGTGTAGGCATCGAGAGCAATGTCTACAATGACGGTCATTTCTGGAAATTCTTTTTTGATTTGTTCGACAGCTCTTGCCAGGTGGTTATTTTTATTGAAGGCAAGAGATCCGTTAAAATCTTTGGCTGTTTTATCAACAATAGGAAACAGAGCCACAGTTGATAGACCTAATTTTAAAAGAGATTCACATTCTTTGATGAGGGTGTCTGGAGAATAGGACATCACACCCGGTAAAGAGGCCAATGGATCCACTTTATATGAACCCTCTTTTACAAAAAGTGGAGCAATGAGTTGAGAGACTGAAAACCTAGTCTCTTTGATCAATTCTCTTCTGGAAGGAGAAAATCTGTTTCTTCGGGGTCGTTTCAAAAGTTCCATAAGTTTTATACTCCCATGATGGAGAAGTTAGTATGCCTCAAGAGTTCAAATTAAAGATCGGGGATCCGATCCCCTTTTTCAAGCTCAAAGATGATAAGGGAAGAGTCTTTACATCCGATGAAACCTATGGATCCCCTTTTGTGATCTATTTTTACCCCAAAGATGACACTGAAGGGTGTACAAAAGAGGCCTGTGCTTTTAGAGACGCTTTAGAGCAATTCGAAGATATTGCAGTTTCCGTTGTTGGAATCAGTCCAGATTCAATCGAATCACACCAACAGTTTAAGGAAAAATATAATCTAAATTTTCCTCTTCTCTCCGATACAGATCATTCAGTCGCTCTTGCTTTTGATGTCTGGAAAGAAAAATCGATGTATGGAAAAACCTACTTTGGCGTCATCCGAAGCACATTTGTCGTTGACAGTGAAGGGATCATCCGTTGGATTGAACGTCCAGTAAAAGTTGAAGGACACATTGAACGTGTCTTAAACGCATTGAGAAACATGGAAAGTCTCTACTCTGAAGAATGATATCCGTTACCATTCTGGCTAAAAACAGCGGGCGGACATTACGTCAGGTATTGGCCTCATTGAGCTTTTTTGAAGAGGTGATTGTGGCCGATACCGGATCTACAGATGATACTAAAGAGATCGCTGCTTCGTTTCCAAATGTTCGTCTAATCGATCTTGCATTCACAGGATTTGGCCCAACACACAATGCAGCCTCTGCTTTAGCAAAGCACGATTGGGTTTTTTCTCTAGATAGTGATGAGGTTCTTCCTTTGGCTTTACAAGAGGAGATTTTATCCCTCTCATTGCAGCCAAAAACAGTTTATTCTGTCGCAAGGAAAAATTTTTATCGGGACAAATGGGTTTGGAGTTGTGGCTGGTGGCCAGATCGCGTTGTCAGAATTTACAACAGAAAAGAGACAAGCTTTTCAAATGTTCCTGTTCACGAAGCTATCATTACTACGGGGTTTAAGGTGGTCTCTCTTCAAAATCCTCTTCACCATACACCCTTTTTGTCCGTTTCAGATTTTTTACAAAAACTGGACAGATATACCACTCTTGCAGCTCAAGGGAAAACAGCATCCTCATCCGCCCCTTTTTTCCATGGAGTGGCCGCTTTTTTTAAATCTTACATTATAAAAAGAGGGGTTTTCCAAGGGAGTCTTGGGTTTGAAATCTCCCTCTACAATGCTCTATCCTCCTATTATAAATACCTCAAACGGACAAAGTAGGAGGCGATTTGCGATAAAACTGACCCCGAGGCGTATGCAAGTCCATATACAAACGAGGGGGATCTTTTTCCATTTAACGCTATTTTAAAAGAGGAAGCGGCGGGTGTAGACGCTTTGTAAAAGGCCAAGGGCACCCATTGTTGCAAGGAGAGAAGAGCCGCCGTAAGAAACGAGGATGAGAGGAACACCTGTGATGGGGAGAAAGCCTATCATCATGCCGATGTTGATCAAGATGTGCATGGCAAGGTAGATGGCAATGCCTGCTGCAATGAGACGGCCAAATGGGTCTTTGGCAACTAAGACAGTTTTGAAAGCAAAAAAGATGAGTGTGTAAAGCAAAACAAGAAGAGATAAAAGACCCATCAATCCTGTCTCTTCACCAAAAGAGGGGAAGACCGAATCTGTATAGGGAGCTGGCAGCCAACCATTGCCAGCAAACTCACTTTTCCCAATGCCTGCTCCACCTATTCCTCCGATGGCAATGGAGGTTTGTGCTGCTCGTTGATGAAGCGTATTCGGATCAAGCCGTTCATATTGATATTCTTTTAAAAATCGGGTGGCGTAAGGACGAAAAGCTTCATGAGGAATGGCTCCGGTAAATTTTAAAGCGACAAAAACAAGTCCCAATACGAGCCCTATTGTCATTGTTTTTACCACTTTTCTATGGATGCCTCCAAAATAAAACATCCCCAAAGCAATGGGGACAAGAACCAAACTTGTGCCGAGATCGGGCTCTTTTAAAATCAAAAAGAAAGGGACAAATAGGATCAACAACGCCGTCAGAGCCGTTGAAAATCGATGAGCTCGGTCTTCGTTTCGTTCTAAAAACCAGGCCAAAATAAGAATGGTTGTTAGTTTGGCATACTCAGAAGGTTGAAAGCTTGCTCCTACAAAAGGGAGGCGGTACCATCGATGAACGTTTTGGATCGGGTCGACAAAAAACAATCCGATCAACGAAATCACAGTGATGGCATAGAGGAAAAGACTCCAATCGCGCAGTTTGCGATAATCGAAAATGGCGACAGCAAAGAAAATGACAAAGCCGCCTAAATACCAAATAATCTGTTGTTTAACGATGGGTGTAAAAAAAGAATAGGAATCAACTTCGCTTTGACTGTAAGAAGAGATAACAACCAAACTTATAAGTGCTAAGAGGAACAAGATAGGAATCAGCTTCCAATCGATCTCTTTTAGTCGTTTTACTTCAAACATACTATGATGCTACACCAGACATTCAATTTTGCCACGATCGGTTCAACACAGGAAGAGGCAAAAAAAATTGCAAGACGACTACCGGCAGGTGCGGTAGCTGTTGTTGCTGCAAAAGCCCAAGAAGGAGGAAGGGGGCGAAGTGATCATATTTGGGTTTCACCAAAAGGAAATCTCTATCTCACCTTTATTTTGCCTATCCCTGAACAACGAAAAATGGAAAGGTCAAACCTTTCTTTGGTATTAGCCACCACGACTGTCGAATTTCTCGAAGGGTTAGGAGTAGAGGCTAAGATCAAATGGCCTAACGATTTATTGATTGGCAGGGCAAAACTTGGGGGTATTTTAGGTGAAGGGGGAGACCCTCTTTTCTTAGGAATTGGAATCAATATCGCATCTCGCCCCACTCTTGATCGTCCGACAGCAAGTTTAAATGAGACAGCAGCAACACAATTTGATTTGGAGCACTTAAAAGAAGGGGTTGTCACAAGCTTTTTAGAAGGGTATGAAAAGTGGTTAGAAGAGGGATTTGCCCCTTTTTTTGCCCTATGGAGCAGCTATTTGATTCATCAACCGGATGATCTTCTGAAAATAGGGGCCAAGTCAGCCAAGTTTTTAAAAACGGATCTATCAGGAGGGATTTGGATTGAGATGGAGGGGCAAAAGAAACTGATTTTATCAGGAGAGATAGATTTCTAAGGAGTTATTTTAAATAAAAGATAGATGGGATAGGGTCGAGATTTATGTAATGAGGGGTCGATGGCGTTTACCTTAGTGGGACTTCTTGCGCTGGTATTGGTTGGGTATCTGGTATATGTCCTTCTTTATCCGGAGAAATTTTAATGATAGAAACCATCGTTTTTGTTGTTCTTCTCCTCATTTTAGCTCCTCTTCTTGGCCGCTGGCTCATGTTTATTTTTGAAGGAAAGCCGACCTATCTTTATCCCGTTTTTGGTCCAGTCGAAAGAGGTATTTACCGGTTAGCCGGGATTGACCCTTTTGAAGAGATGGATTGGAAAAAGTACTTAAAAGCATTACTGCTTTTCAATCTCATCGGTTTTTTAGTCCTCTTTTTTATTCTGATTTTTCAAGGATTTTTGCCGCTGAATCCTCAACATTTTCCAGGCATTCCTTTAGATTTGGCCTTCAACACGGCAGCAAGTTTTGTTACAAATACAAACTGGCAAGCGTATGCTGGGGAAACTACCCTCAGTTATGCCTCACAGATGTTTGGGTTAACGGTGCAAAATTTCTTGAGCGCAGCAACTGGCTTTTGCACTTTGCTTGTTTTTAATCGTGGCATCATCCGAAAAACTGGACAAACCATTGGAAATTTTTGGGCAGATCTTATTCGGTCAATTCTTTACGTTCTTCTCCCTCTATCTTTCATTTTTGCCATCTTTTTGATGGGTGAAGGGGTAATCCAAACTTTTGCTCCTTACCAAACAATAACCACATTAGAAGGCTATGAACAGACGATCCCTTTGGGTCCCGTTGCCTCTCAAGAAGCGATTAAGCAGTTGGGAAGTAACGGTGGAGGCTTTTTTAACGCCAACAGTGCCCATCCATTCGAAAACCCAACCCCTTTGACCAACTTTTTTGAAACTCTAGCTATTGTTCTTTTGCCAGCGGCTTTAGTTTTGATGTACGGAGAAGAATCAAAAGTCAAACGGCATGGATGGCTATTGCTTTTGGTTATGCTCTTTTTTTGGTTGGTGGGCTTAAGCTTGGCAGCTTTTTCAAGCACTGTTCACAACCCTATTCTTCCTGCATCTCCTGTTTTAGAAGGCATTGAGACCCGTTTTGGTATGAAAGAGACATTGCTTTGGACGGTCTCGACAACTGGAACATCGAATGGATCGGTCAATTCTATGTTAGATAGCCTTCCCCCTCTTATTGGAGGAATTGCCCTTTTCAACATGATGTTAGGTGAGTTGATTTTTGGTGGTGTCGGGACAGGACTTTGTAGCATGTTGATGTTTGTTCTGCTGACAGTCTTTTTAGCAGGATTGATGGTAGGACGGACGCCTGAGTATCGAGGAAAAAAGATCGAGCGGAAAGAGATTTTATTGGTGATGATTGCGGCTTTAGTCCCTGCTGCCTGCATCTCTCTTGGTTCTGGAGGGGCTCTTGCTTTGCCAAAAGCTCTTGAAAGTGTGAACGCTAAAGGCCCTCACGGTTTAACTGAAATGGTTTATGCCTTTACCTCGACGGCTGTCAATAACGGAAGTTCTTTTGCGGGAATGAAGGCCAATACGCCATTTTTTAATCTATTGCTTGGCACCATCATGATCATCTGTCGATTGGCTATTATCATTCCGAGTTTGGCTATTGCAGGCTCGTTAGTCTTGAAAAAAGTGACGCCTGTCTCTCGTGGGACGTTTTCGACAGAATCGCTACTGTTTGCCATTTTGCTAATAGGAGTGATCTTTATTTTTGGAGCTTTGACCTATTTTCCTGCTCTCTGCTTAGGGCCTCTAATGGAGCATCTTTTGATGTTGAGAGGAGGAGTATGACAAAGAAGAGCTATCATTTTTCATACGATCTAGTTTGGGATTCAGTGAAAGAAACCCTTTTGATGTTAGATCCTCGTATCCAATTTAAAAACCCAGTGATGTTTGTCACCTATATTGGGGCAATTGTTACAACTCTTGCTCTTTTTTTAGGACGTCATCCAAACTTTTGGTTTGGATTACAAATTGCCCTATGGTTGTGGTTTACGGTTCTTTTTGCAAACTTTGCTCAATCCATTGCAGAAAGCCGTGGAAAAGCACAAGCTGCTAGTTTAAAAAAAGTGCAAGTCGATACAGTGGCCAATCTTGTCATCGACAATCGTGCAGAAAAAGTCCCTTGTAGCCAAATTAAAAAGGGGGATTTTCTCCTTTGTAAAGCAGGAGATATTATTCCTGCAGATGGAGAGGTTATCGACGGGATTGCCCTTGTCGACGAATCTGCTATTACAGGGGAATCTGCTCCTGTCATTCGAGAAAGTGGCGGTGACCGAAGTGCAGTAACCGCGGGGACCAAAGTTGTAAGCGACAAGATCAAAATTTCTGTCACATCTGACTGTGGAAATAGTTTTTTGGATCGGATGATCCGTCTGATAGAAGGGGCTAAGCGGCAAAAAACCCCTAATGAGATTGCTTTACAAATTGTTTTAGTCGCATTGACCATTATTTTTATTTTCACAGTCATCGCTCTTAAGTTTTATGCAGATTATAGTAGCCATGTTGCAAAACAAGATTTAAGCCATCTCGTCACAATACCTGTATTGGTTTCTCTTCTTGTTTGCCTCATACCAACAACAATCAGCGCTCTTTTAAGTGCAGTCGGTATTGCTGGGATGGACAGGTTGATCCGCCGAAATGTGATTGCAAAAAGTGGACGTTCCATAGAAGCTGCGGGAGATATTGATCTTCTTGTATTGGATAAAACAGGGACTATCACGATTGGAAATCGGATGGCGACCGATTTTTTTCCTGTTGCTGGTATCAGTGAAATGGAGTTGGCAGAAGCAGCACAGCAAGCCTCTTTACCTGATGAGACACCAGAGGGACGCTCTATTGTTATCTTAGCAAAGAAAAGATTCGGGTTTCGTGGTGAATCAATTGACATGTCACAGGCTAAATTCATCCCTTTCACGGCTCAAGCCCGCATGAGTGGCATCGATTTTTTTGATGAAAAAGGAAAAAAGATTCGGTCGATCAGAAAAGGGGCAAGAGATGCCATTGAAGGGTATATCAAAGAGGTTGGAGGGGTATTTCCTGAAGAATTAGATAAAGTCATTACTGAAATTTCAAATCTCGGTCGTACCCCATTAGTGGTCGCAGATAATGACAAAGTCCTTGGAGTTATTCAGCTGAAAGATGTCATCAAGGGAGGCATCAAAGAGCGTTTTGATCTCATGCGGAAAATGGGAATTAAAACAGTGATGGTGACTGGCGATAACGCTTTGACAGCTGCAGCTATTGCGGCCGAAGCTGGTGTCGATGATTATATTGCTGAAGCAACTCCTGAAATTAAATTAGCTTTGATTCAGCAAGAGCAAAGGGAGGGGCGTCTTGTTGCTATGACAGGGGATGGGACCAATGATGCTCCAGCCCTTGCTCAGGCTGATGTGGGTGTTGCTATGAATACTGGAACGCAAGCCTCTCGTGATGCAGGAAATATGGTTGATCTGGATAGCAACCCAACAAAATTACTAGAGATTGTTGAGATTGGAAAACAACTCCTGATGACACGCGGGGCCTTAACAACTTTCAGTATTGCAAATGATGTGGCCAAATACTTTGCCATCATCCCTGCCATTTTTGGAATTCTATATGCAATTCCTCCTGAAACAACAGGCCCTTTGATGAAGCTGAATATCATGAGACTGCACTCTCCTGAGAGCGCTATTTTAAGCGCAGTCATTTTTAATGCTCTGATTATTGTTGCCTTGATCCCTCTAGCGCTGAAAGGCGTTTTTTATAGAGCACAATCAGCCCATGATTTGCTCAGGAGAAATATTTTAATCTATGGACTTGGTGGACTGATCGCCCCCTTTATTGGCATTAAATTGATCGATCTCTTTTTAGTAGCAATAGGAGCGGTCTAATGAAAAAGGCAATCGCTATCTATCTTGTTCTCTTCCTATTCACAGGTGTTATTTATCCATTGCTTATCACCGGAATTGGTCATCTTGTATTTCCAGATAAAATTACGGGGAGTTTTGTCAAAAATTCCAAAGGCAATGTTGGATCATCTCTGATTGCTCAAAAATTTATCCAAGATCGATATTTTTGGCCTCGTCCTTCATCTATCAATTACAATCCACTTCCTTCTGGCGGCAGTAATTTAAGCTCTACGAGTCTTGCTTTAAAAGAGCAGGTGAAAGAGAGAAAAAAACAGTTTTCAAATAGTCCCCCTGCTGAACTTCTTTATGCTTCAGGAAGTGGATTAGACCCTCATATCAGCCCTACAGCCGCTTTTTTTCAATCAGAAAGAGTAGCAAAGGCCCGAGGTATCGAAAAAGAAAAAGTCGATGCTTTGATCAATGAAAAAATTATTCTACGTCGGTTTAGATTCATCGGGGAGCAGACGGTGAATGTTTTAGATTTAAACCTTGCATTGGATGAAAAAGGATCATGAGCTCAGATTTTGACCGTCCTAATCCAGAAAAACTGTTAAAAGCGATTCAACAGACGAATGCGAAAAATAAAAGTGGTTCGCTGAAAATTTATCTTGGGATGGCAGCTGGTGTTGGGAAAACATTTGCCATGCTTGAAGACGCTCAAAGACTGCATAGCATGGGGACAAATGTAGTCGTAGGCAGTGTTGAGACTCATGGAAGATCAGATACTGCTCGTCTGCTTGAAGGGTTGAAAATTGTTCCTGAACGGTGGATTGAATATCGAGGGACACCCTTCCGAGAGTTAGATTTGGATGAGATTTTATCGTTAAATCCTGATCTTGTAATTGTTGACGAATTAGCCCATAGCAATGTCCCTGGATCTCGCCATACAAAACGGTGGCAAGATGTGGAAGAAATTTTAGATAAAGGGATTAGTGTTTTTACAACCTTGAATGTTCAACATATCGAAAGTCTACGTGATGTTGTTGAACAGATCACAGGCATCCAAATCATAGAAACTGTTCCAGATTCTATCATAGAAGGTGCTGCAAGCATTGAATTGATCGATTTAACCCCAACAGAGCTTTTACAACGGCTAAAAGAGGGAAAAGTTTATTTAGGGCCTCAAGCAGAAATTGCCATTGCCCATTTCTTTCAAGAAGACCGTCTTACAGCCTTAAGAGAGCTTGCTTTAAGATATACTGCAGAAAAGGTTGATCATGATTTGCGCGGAATGGTTTCTTCAGTCGAAAGAGAAGAGGCTTGGAAGCCGAGAGAAAGAATTTTAGTCCTTGTAAGCGAAAGCCCAAAGAATCAAAAAATGATCCGTGTAGCTCGTCGTCTATCCTTTGTTTTAAATGCCCCTTGGATTGCGCTTCATGTTGATCAAGGAAAGGAGCTCAATGAAATTGAAAGGACGACATTGAGCAAAAACATGACGATGGCAAGAGAGCTTGGGGCTGAGGTCATTGTTTCGCAAGATCCTAATTTAACTGATGCCATCAAACGGGTGGCCAAACAGTGGGGAGTGACCCAGATCATTTTAGGCCGAGGACGGAAAAATCCTTTCTATTTTCCATTTTTCAAAGAGACCATGATCGACAGCATTGTCAAAGATTGTCCTGATTTAGATGTTCATGTGATCCGTCATTCAGGGAGTGCAGTTGAAAAACTGCGTAAAAAAGCAAAGCTTTATCCCGAAAGTTGGATGCCCTACATTGGAGTAGCGGCTATCATTGGCTTTTTAAGTTTACTGAATATCTGGATCAATGAGTGGTTTGGCTATAGAACAGTCGGTTTTATCTTTCTTGTTGGTATCCTCCTTTTAAGCCTTTATTTCAGGCGTGGGCCTATCCTTTTTGCTTCTCTTTTAGCCGGTGGCATCTGGGATTATTTTTTTATTCCAACTGACGGAGCTGTTACACCTGAAAGAAATGAAGATTTTGCTCTGCTCACTTTGTTTTTTTTAACCGCCATTTTTACTGGTATTTTAACAGATCGAGTAAGAATGCGTCAGGAGATGTTGGTTAAAAGAGAAGGGTCAACAGAAGCGCTCTATAGTATAGCTAAAGCCATTGCAACCGCTTCTGGGCAAAAGCAATTGGTAGAAACAGTATTGCGGAAACTTGGAAGAGTATTAAACGGAGAGTGTCGAGCTGTCATTATAGATAGCGAAACAGATCAATTAGATTCCAAGCAGCTAAAAAAAGACTATAAAATTAAAGAACAAGCTGCCATCGAATGGGTGTTTGAGAATGGAAAAGAGGCTGGCTGGTCGACAAATACACTTCCTCTAGAAACATCGCTTTATGTGCCTTTAAAAACAGCTTCAGACACATATGGTGTTTTGGTATTCAAGCCGAAGCCAGGACAACAACTCGACATAAATGATAAAAATTTTTTGCATACAGTTTCGCAATTGCTTTCAAATGCACTTGAAAAATTATTTGTAGAAGAAGAGACCAAAAAAGATGAAACGTTGAGGCAAACAGAAAAGGTTTACCAAACGGTTCTTGGGATGTTATCCGAAAAATTCGTAAATCCTTTTCAAAGTTTACATGAAACAGTTGGGGAACTAAAACAAGCTGATGAGAGCGTTGGAAGGAGATTGATCTACCGCATTGAACATACCTCTGAAGGACTTATAAGAGATATTGAAAATATTTCTTCAATGGCTAAATTGAATACGGGTAAACTAGGTATCACAAAAGTTCGTACCGATATTCACAAATTGATCGGTGTCTGCTTTTCAAAATTAGAAAAAGTAGTAGCAGATCATAAAATCAAAGTCGATATCCCCTCTCATCTTCCTTTGATTCCACTAGATCCATCTTTGATGCAGGTTTTGCTAAATAATCTTTTAGTCAATGCTATCCAAAACTCTCCTGTAGGCTCTACCGTAGAAGTTAAAGCTTACGTTTCAAAAAACGAGTTTTTCTTGTGTGTCTTGGATGAAGGAAAAGGTATTCCTAAAGAGATGTTAGAAACTATCTTCGAAAAATTCACACGTGGTCCCAGTGGGTCTAAATCAGGTCTTGGCCTTGGTCTTTCTATCGCCAGAAATATTGCAGAGGCCCATGGCGGTTCATTAACCGCAGAAAATCGTCCATCTGGTGGCTCTATTTTAACGTTTTCTCTTCCTCTTTAATCTCCTAATATTGAGGCCATACATGGTTTCTTCTTTGTGGGAATTTGAAAAAACGGATATACAAGATCCTTTGAAGTATTTTACCCGACTTTTAGTCTATGTATCCTTTTCTCAAAAAATTCACTCTTTTTGCATTTTCTTTTCTCTCTCCATTTGGAGTAAATGCTACTGAAAGCTCCTTTGGAGCAAATGAAAATGCCCTTTCACCCAATTCTACTCTCAATGTAGAGGGGACGCTTTCACTTCATTCTAAAGCGACAGTATCCGTCCTTCAAGGGATTGCTAAAACAGCTTCAATCAATCTTGGGGATAACCCGGAAAACACTTTAACTTTCACAGGATTGGGAGAAAAAAGCTGTTTTAGTGGAAAGATCGAAGGAAAAGGTGGGATTTCGATTCAAGAAAATGCCATCCTCATTTCAAAAGGTCCTTCTTCTTATAGTGGCCCTACAAAGGTTGATGGGGGCTTATCTGTGAAAGGAGATGGCTATCTTTCTCCTCATTCTCCTTTTGAAATCAATGGAACATTAGATTTAAACGACTATAGCAATGAAATTTCCTCTTTAACAGGAGAAGGTGTCATCGATTTAGGATATTCATCCTCCACTGTTTTGACAGTAAGAGGGGGAGAATTTGCAGGACATATTATCGGTTCTGGTGGACTGAATATTGATACTGACTCATCGTTCACTCTGTCAGAAGACAATAACTTCACCGGTGGAACCAAGATTTCTCGTGGTCAACTCATCTTGCAAGGGAGAGGAACTCTTCTCCCTTATGGTAAAGTCCATTTAGAAAATGGGGCGATTTTAGACATCAGCCAAATGAATTTTTTCACCCAAACAATGGGTGACTTAAGTGGGGGAAGCTCCACATCTTTTGTTAATCTTGGAGATAAAGAGCTGATTGTTCATTCAAAAAACCCGACAACCTTTGCTGGAAGACTTAAAGGAAATGGGGGTCGTTTTGTTAAAGTGGGCCCTAATGCTCTAACATTGATTGGTGATACATCTAGCCGGAAAATTACAATTGAGGTTGCAGAAGGATTATTGGTGACAAATAGCCGTTACTTAAGAGGAATTGCTCAAGTCAATAAAGAGGGCAAATTAGCACTTCAAGAAAATGATTCAAGCACATTCACAGGGCATTTGATAGGCAATGGTGAAGTTGTCAAAATGGGAAAAGGAGAGCTTAACTACCTAAAAGGCGTTGATGCATTTACTGGCCTGACAACTGTTCATGAAGGGACTTTGGCTTTAAATACCCTTTTGGGCGGCCATATGCATGTTCAAAACAGTGGTGTTTTAAAAGGAACTGGGCAATTGCAAGGGAACCTTACACTCAATAATGGAGGAAAAGTTATCCCAGGAAATAGCATTGGCTCTCTAACTGTTTCTGGAAACTATATTCAAAACAGCGGTAGTGTTTTTGTTACTCAAATTGATCAAAGAGGACATAGCTCATCTTTACATGTAGACGGAAGTGTCTTTTTAAACGGTGGCGATGTAAAGATTGTATCCTTAGATGGTCGCTACCAAATCAATCATCCTTATTTTCTTTTACATGCAGACAAAGGGGTGAAAAATCATTTGGACAATATCATTCCTAGTTCAAATCTCTACAAAGCAAAATTTCTTAATCAAAAGAATGATCTGTTCTTTGTCTTAGAATCGACCCTTGTTAATGGAGCAAGGACAAGTAACCAAAGAGGGGTGGCTCGTCAGTTAGATATCCTTTCTGCTGCTAACCCTGATCCAGCTCAAGCGACACTTATTAATGAGTTGATCAGTCAATCTATAGACGTCACTGCTCAAACATTACAAGATTTAACGGGTCAACAACACACAGCAGATTTTTTTGCTGCAGATGTTGTGAATAGAAGCTTTTTAAGAAGGCTCTACGACCCTATCCGAGATCTTGTCTCTATCTATACCTGTGAAGAGTGCCCATGCTGCGATGAATGGACAACTTGGATAGAGGGAGGGGGAGGAAGTTCTTACCTTGATACAACCTCTACTGCTTACGGTTTAAAAATGCACGGGGGTCAATTGACAGCAGGCGTTCAAAAGATGTTTGTTGATGACCTTACTTTTGGGGCGGCTCTTTCTTATGAGCATCAATCTCTCCGATATAAGCAAGGGGGGATAGGCCGTATGAACGACATATTATTTGGTCTTTACACCCTTTATCGCCCAGAATGTTTTTATGTCTTTGCCGATACAACTTATGGATATTTCCATAATAAAATTTGTCGCGAAGTGGGCCTTCCCCTATCGACTTTGCATCTCAGTAGTCATTCTGATTTGAACCAATTCACTCTGTATGCAGAAGGTGGATACGATTTTGTTTTTTGCCCAGTCTTGATCCAGCCTTTCGTTGGTTTTGAGACAGGAGGTGTCTGGAGAAATGGTGTCCGCGAAAGAGGCGATGCCGATTATGCTCTTCATAGCCGCTCTAAAGGTGAAGGGACATTTTACAGCCGTCTTGGCGTCCATGTGACTTCGTTACCTGTCCTTTGTGATTTTACAGTGAGCTTGGACGCTGCTTGGCAAAGCCGTTGGACCTCTAACAGATCTTTTTTGGAAGAGAGTTTTGCAGGTTTTGGATCGACCTTCTGTGTTGAGGGTGTAACTGTGAATAGAAACAGCTTCCAAGGAGCTGCGACGGTGCTTTATGCCATCGATCCTATGTGGACTCTTTTTACAGAAGCAAGTGGAGAGGTTTGGGGAAATGCTTCGACCTATGACGTTTCTATTGGTTTGATTGCCAACTGGTAAATTAAAGTGAGGGCTCTATTATTTGCTTTATTACTCCCATTATCTGTTTGGGGGTACGAATACGAGCTCTCAGTCGTTTTACTCTTTCAAAACGAAGCAAGATTTTTAAAAGAGTGGCTTGAATACCATAAGTTAGTCGGTGTTCAACACTTTTTTCTCTATAACAATTTAAGTGATGATGATTACTTAGAAGTCCTTGAGCCCTATCTTGCTTCTGGAGAGGTCGAGCTTGTTGATGTTCCCATTCTCACACTCAATCAACCGGACAATTTGAAAGTTCAATGTGATGTTTACAACAGGGCTATTCAGGCAGCTAAAGGGCGTACTAAGTGGCTTGCATTGATCGATGCCGATGAGTATTTAGTTCCTCTTGAACACAACACTGTAACAGAACTTTTAAGAGAGTATGAGCCTTATGGCGGTCTCCATGCCAATTGGCTCAATTTTGGTACATCTGGCATCGAAAGGATTCCAGATGACAAATTACGTATTGAGGCACTTCTCCGTTGCAATATCGTTTCAGAAAATTTAGGTAAAAGCATTGTTCGACCAGAACGTGTAGAAAAAAGTACCGATCCACATGTCTATTTGTATTTGCCTCCCTACTACCATGTGAATACTAACTTTGAACGGTTTGGTTGGCTCTCTGTTCAAAGTGGCACAAGAAAAAGATTGATGATCTACCACTACTACACAGGAGATTTAGATCATCTGATCAACACTAAATTTCCGAGACGTGTACTGTGGTATCCTTATCTACAGTTAGAAAGTTATTTAAAGCATGTCGAGATCTACAACAGAAGGGTCAATAAGACAATGCTCCGATTTGTTCCCCAAGTCCGAAAAGCCGTCTTCGGTGAATAAAAATTTCAACGCAAAGAAGAGCCATCTAACTTATCCACAAGATGGCCGGTGTCATAAATAAAAATCCCTTCGGTCGTTTTATATATCTTTAAAAAAAAGAGAAAAATTGAAACGCAAAGATCACAAAGAAATTTCCTATTCTAAATCTCCTTTCGACACTGGGCTTTCATAGATCGGCCTTCCAGGCCTTTTTACTTGATCACCCGTTCAGCTTGGCAGCGCTTATCCTGCTTATTCTGTTATTTTTTCTTTTTTATCAATTTAGATCTGGATATGGAGGAGCTCGTCCCACGATGTCGTATAAAGTGGAGAGACGTGATTCCTTTTCATTCTCCAATCTTGTTTTCCTTTGACACCTTCAGAAAGGAAATAAAGAGCCTGTTTATCTTTAACTCTAACCAAATCCAAAAGCTCCATCAATTTTTCTTCTTTCTCTTTCCTGGCCTGACAAATAAAAAGATCGGCTTGTGAATGACTTTTTTGGGTTAGATTACCAAAAAAGACCCCACATTTTTTGTAGGGGACATTTTCAAAAAAGAGCGGTTTTGCAATCTCTCTTGCTTTTTCTATTAACCGGGGGGTGAAGTCGGTTGGGACAGGAAGATAGGCACTTCCTACTCTTGAAAATTGGGCTTTTTCAGGGTGAAAACGATTGGTTAACAGATAAACTTGCAAAAAGTTTGTTTCCGATCCCTGCTCTCTAAGTTTTTCTGCAGATTTTGCCACATGCATGGCGATTGCTTCGCTCATATCCTCCCAGCAGGTCACCTCTTTCCCAAAAGATCTAGAAGAGCTTATCCCTTTTTGAGGTTCTGGATCTTCATCTAGAGGGAAAGCAATTTCCCCTCTCAATTCAAGCATCATCCTAAGACCCATGACGCCAAATTCTCTTCGGCAAAGGGTTTCATCCATTCTTCGAAAATCAAGAGCGCTTGATATTCCCAAAGCACGTAGATGTTTACTCGTGTTTCTTCCGACACCCCAAATCTCTTCTACAGGTAACTTTGAAAGAATTTTTTCTTCTTCATGCTTTTCAATTTTGCACACCCCTTCTTCTCCTTCTTTTGCAAGGTGGGATGCTACTTTTGCGAGTGTTTTAGTGGCAGCAATGCCTATCGAAACAGGTATACCAGTCCACCGTAATACTTTTTTTCTTAAAGCATCTGCCTCTTCTAATCGATCGAGGGTAAAGAAAGCTTCATCAATGGAATAGATTTGGATGAGAGGAGAAGCTTCAGCAAGGACTTCCATGACACGGGAAGAAAGATCTGCATAGAGCGGGAAATTTGAGGAGGCAACAATGACCCCATGCTTTTGCAAAATGTCTTTGTATTTGAAATAGGGCGCTCCCATTGGGATGCCCAATTTCTTTGCCTCTTTTGAACGAGCAACAATGCATCCATCATTGCTAGATAACACAACAACAGGGCGGTACCGAAGCTCAGGACGGAACACTCTTTCACAAGAGACAAAAAAACTGTTGCAGTCTGCTAAGGCGATATTCATTTACACCCAATAGTTTCCACTAAAAGTGACAAAAAAGACAGAAGTGTGTAAACAAAATTTTTTACACAAGAAGAGGAAGTACAATGAACAAGTGGATGTTATCTTTCCTATTGCTTCTGGCAACAGGAGCATCGCTTTGTGCTAACGACGCTTGGATTGAGGCAAGAGCTGCTTATTTTCACCCAACGGGGAGTCGTTTTAATCATATCTATAATGATAATGCTTCTTATGGTGGAAAGATTACGGCAACAGTTTGGGAAGATCTGGCTGCTTGGTTCAGTATCGATGGGTACCATCTAAAAGGAAAGTCGATCGGATTAGGAAATGCAACAGATCTTGACTGCGTGCCATTAGGTCTAGGGGCGCAATACATGTTCCCCCGTTATTGCTCTACACAGCTTTATCTTGGTGCAGGTGTCGATTGGTCTTTCTTTTCGATTCGGGACCATAGCCGTTATGTGATCCATAAAATCGATAGAAATACTTGGGGTGGCCGCTTTCTTGGCGGAGCTTTGGTCAATGTAACAGACCATTTTTTCTTAGATGTTTTTGTTGAATACACCTATAGCCGCCTCAATTATGACAAAGGCTTTGTCAATGGTGTCTATACCTCTTCAGCCGACGTTTCTCATGTCAATGTTGGTTTAGGCTTAGGCTACACGTTCGACTATTGCCAATGGTAATAGGGTAAAGCAAGTAGGTGTTTTTTAAGTCCTCAAAGTCCTCATCGTCCCCATTGTCCTCGTCCTCTAATTACTTTAAGGCACTTTGTGGATGACATACGTAACAACACCCCAGATTTGAAAATCTGTTTCCGGTGTAATGAAAATGGGAGAGTATTTCGGGTTTTCTGCAACAAGGAAAACTTTTTTCCCGTCGAGCAATAGACGTTTAACGGTGAATTCTCCGTTAACAATAGCGACAACAATTTTTCCAGAAGAAGGTTCAAGAGCTCGGTCGACAACAAGAGTATCCCCAGAAACAATATGGGCCCCCTTCATCGAATCGCCAGAAACTTTTACAAAGAAAGTAGCAGCTGGGTGTTTGACGATCAGTTGGTTAAGATCAAGCCTATCGTACGGTTGATCTTCGGTAACAGCAGAAGAAAAACCGGCCTGGACCGATTCAAAAATAGGAATCTGTTCAGGCCGGTTTTCCAATATTAATCCTTCATGGAGAGGAGGAACTCGATGTTGTTGTTTGTCTTTTTCAGACGGCTAAGCAACAAGTTCATCGCATCGAGTGGAGAGAGGTCTGCAAGGGCTTGGCGGACCAAGTAAATCTTTTCCAACTCGTTTGGATGGTAAAGAAGTTCTTCTTTCCGAGTACCGCTGCGGATCAAATCGATAGCAGGATAAGTTCTTCTGTCGGCAAGGCGTCTGTCTAAGAAGAGCTCCATGTTACCTGTACCTTTGAACTCTTCGAAGATCACCTCGTCCATTCTGGAGCCTGTTTCGATCAAAGCTGTTGCAATGATTGTTAAGGATCCACCTTGTTCGACGTTTCTTGCAGAACCAAAGAATCGTTTTGGTTTGTGGAGGGCGTTTGCATCGACACCACCACTCAAAATCTTACCAGAATGTGGTTGTACAGTATTGTACGCTCTTGCAAGACGGGTAATGTTATCCAAAAGAATGACAACATCGTGTTTGTACTCAACAAGACGACGCGCTTTTTCAATGGCCATCTCTGCTACTTGAACGTGACGCTCTGGCGGCTCGTCAAAAGTTGAGGAGATCACCTCACCTTTGACAATACGGTGCATATCGGTCACCTCTTCAGGACGCTCATCGATCAAAAGGACCATCAAAACAACTTCTGGGTTGTTTTGAGCAATGGCATTGGCAATATTTTGAAGGATGATTGTTTTACCAGAACGAGGAGGAGCAACAATCAATCCCCGTTGCCCTTTACCAATAGGAGCAGCCAAATCCAACACACGTGTGGACATCATCTCTTTTGTTGTCTCCATCACGATCCGCTCGTCTGGATAAAGAGGCGTTAAGTTTTCAAAACTGACACGCTCTTTAGCCTTTTCTGGAGGCATATTGTTGATCTTATCAACTTTCAAGAGAGCAAAATATTTCTCTTTTTCTTTAGGTGAACGGATAGTTCCTGAGACGCTGTCTCCTCTCTTCAAGTCGAACCGGCGAATCTGTGCAGGAGAAATATAGATATCTTCAGGAGAAGAGAGATAGTTGTAGTTAGGGGATCTTAAAAAACCAAAGCCATCTGGGAGAACTTCCAAGACACCTTCACCGTAGAGAGCCTCTTCTGGATCTTCCGCCAAAAATTTGACGATATCAAAGACCATCTGAGATTTTGTGAGAGAGCCAAGATGCTTCAAATCAAGTGTCTTAGCATATTGGTTCAACTCTTCAATCGACATCCTTTGGATATCGGCGATGTTGATCATTCTTGCTGGGGCTGTGAAAGGGGTTGCATCATTTTCTTCAGTTTCTAAATCTTGATGCTGCTGTTGTTGATGGTACTGACGCTGTTGCTGCTGTTGCTGTCTTCTTTCTCGGTTGTACCCTTGGTTTTGTCCACCTTGGTTCTGATGCCGATGCTTGCGGTATTGCTGCTGGGGCCGCTCAGAACGCTCTTGACGTTCAGGGCGCGCTTCCCTTGGTTCAGTTGATTGTTCAATGTTTTCAGGGGCAGGAGTTGGTTTCACAGGTTCAGACTCTTGGGGCTCATTATTCATACATTGTTTTCCAATAGGATCTTAAAAAGAAGATGGGCTTCTTTTTTTAGGTCATCAAGGGAGCCTCTGTTCAAAAGAACAATAGAGCTCCGGTTTGCTTTTTCTTTAGGGGAAAGTTGTCGTTCAACTCTTTCCCGAAGTTTTGTGATGTTGTTGTCGCTGTCAGAGTTTGGTTTCAGTACACACACAGTTTCGTCATACTCTTTTTCCATCCCTGCTTCGAAAAGGAGGGGGATTTCTGCGACAAAAAGTTTTTCTCCGTTCACTTTAGAAAATTGACGGTCGATCTTTTCTCTAACTGCGGGATGCAAAATAGCCTCTAAAGCTTGCAGCTTTTCCCGGTTTTCAAAGACAACAGCCGCTATCTTCTCCCTTGAGGGTTTCCCTTCTGTAAAAACATCACACCCGAAGAGCTGTTCAATCTGTTTTTGGATAATGTTGTCATTGAGAAGTAGATGGTGAACAATTTGATCGGCACTTACTACCGTAGCACCGAGATCTTGAAGAAATCGACAAAGGGTACTTTTGCCAGAAGCAACTTGACCTGTTACAGCCACCCTTATACTTTTCATATTAGCAATCTTTCCAATTTTTGCCAACATTGACATCAACTGTCAGAGGGACAGAGAGCGAAAAGGCCCCTTCCATCTCTTCTTTTAAAAGAATTTTGATAGTTTCAAGCTCTTCATCTGGCACTTCAAAAATTAATTCGTCGTGAATTTGTAGAAGCATCATCGATTTAAGCCCTTCGTTTTTGAGCCTTTTATCGATGGCAATCATGGCAATTTTGATCAGGTCGGCCTGACTTCCTTGCAAAGGGGTGTTCACGGCAAGCCTTTCCGCTGCTTGTCGGATCTGTAGGTTGGGGTTATTGAGATCAGGAATTTTCCTTTCCCGTCCTAGCATTGTTTTAGCGTATCCAGTTTTTCTCGCATCTTCTTTGGAACGCTCTAAATACTCTTTGACTCTGCTGTATCGTTCAAAATAAAGCTGGATGAACTTGTCGGCCTCTTTCATGCTGATGTTCAATTCTCGCGATAAACCAAACGCCTGTTGGCCATAGATGATGCCAAAGTTTACAGCTTTGGCCCGACTTCTCATCTCTGGTGTCACCTCTTCTGGGAAGATGTTCATCAAAGCAGCGGCTGTTTTTCTATGGATATCTCCACCGCTTTTAAAGGCTTCGATCAAGAGGGGATCTTGTGAAAAGTGGGCTAAAAGGCGAAGTTCGATTTGCGAATAGTCGGCAGAGACAAACCACCAGCCTTCTTTTTGTGGGCGAAAAGCGGCCCGAATCTCTTTACCAAGAGCATTTCGAATCGGGATGTTTTGCAAATTCGGATCTTGGCAAGAAAGACGTCCTGTAGCAGCAACCGATTGATTGAAAGTACAGTGGATTCTGCCCGTTTTTGGGTTGATGGCCTCTGGCAATGTGTCAATATAGGTAGAGCGCAGCTTTTCAAGCGTCCGATATTCCAAAATAAGAGGAATCATCGGATGTTTATCATGCAAAAGCTCTAATACCTCAGCATTTGTTGAAAAGCCTGTTTTCGTTTTTTTAGGCGGGGCAATTTGCAGTTTTTCAAACAAAATGTCAGACAGCTGTTTTGGAGAATTGATATTAAAAGTTTCTCCGGCAAGCTTATAAATAGCCTCTTCTATCAAATGAGAAGCCGATTTGATTCTCTCTCCGAGCTCATTTAAAATAGCTGTATCAAGATAGATGCCTGTCTCTTCCATCTTTGTCAAAACAGGGATCAAAGGGAGTTCTACCCGCTCAAAAAGAGGAATGAGGTGTCTTTGCTCTAACTCTTTTGTGTAGAGATCTTGCAAAGCAAGGGTCATTTCCACATCTTCAGAGCAATAAGCGGCTACTTTTTCAATCGGCACATCGGCCATTGTAGCTGCACCTGTCCCTTTTCCAATCAAAGAATTGATGGGGATTTTTGTCCTTTCAAAATGTTTCAATGAAAGTGCATCTAGATTGTGTTGCCGCTCGTCTGCTTGAATCACATAAGAGGCAACCATTGTGTCAAAAAAAGGTGTTTTTGGCTGAATACCAAGCCCTTTTAAGATATGAAGATCATATTTGATGTTGTGACCCACAAGAGATTTAGATTCTAAAAGTGGTTTCAGTGTGGCAATGATTTTTTCTTTTGCAAGCGAGCCATTGAGCGGAATGTACCAAATTTCATTTTCAGACAATCCAAGACCTATGCCAACAGCTTCTGCGCGAAGTGGACTTTCAGAGGTGGTTTCTGTATCGAGGCAAAAATGTTCTGCTCGGGATAGCTTTTCAACGAGTTGTTCAAGTTCGTTTTCTGTTGCAACAATCTTGGGTTCTTTTTGAACAACTGGTTTTGGTGGCTCTAAATCTACAAGAAGTGAACGGAAAGCGTGTGTGACAAAAAGATGTTTAAGTCCTGCAGTATCCTGTTGACCAATTTCGTAAAAACCAATCTCTGTTGGGATAGAAAGATCTTTCTGTAGCTCAATCAATTGACGGCTTAAATGAAGGAGCTCTAAGTTGTTTTTGAGTGCTTCGCCTTTCTTCCCTTTGATCTCGCCTAAGTGTTCCACAATGCCAGCAATCGATCCGTATTGTGAAATAAGATCTAGAGCCCCTTTTGGCCCAATTCCAGGCACCCCCGGGACGTTATCACTTGCATCGCCTAAGATAGCTAAATAGTCGCCAATTTTTTCTGGTGGCAATCCATAAGCCCCGACAACTCCTTGAGGATCTAAAATAAGATTTTCTTTAAAAACATTCAGAATAGAAACATCGGAAGAGACCATCTGCGCCATATCTTTGTCGCTTGTGCAAAGATAGGTGTGGATCCCTTGAGTTTTTGCCCAGACAGCAATGGCTGCCATGGTGTCGTCAGCTTCTACTCCCTCTAAAGTTAGAGTGGAAAGTCCTCGAAATCTGCAAAAATCTCTTGCCCAATCGAATTGAGGGAGGAGATCTTTTGGGGTTTCTCCTCGATGTTCTTTATAGGCAGGATAAAGAGCTTTTCTACTCCGATCATTATGAGGGCCATCGAAAACGACGACAAGATGTTCAGGAGAAAAATCTTTGATCAGCTTTAAAATCGAGCGGACAAAGCCGTAAAGGGCATTGGTAGAAGCCCCTTCAGGGTTTGTCATCCGCCCTATCGCATGATAGGAGCGGAAGATAAACCCCATGGCGTCGACAACAAACAGCTTTTTTATGGGGTCCATAACCAGAGTGTTTGACGGCTTAAAGGAGAGCCTTGAGGAACAATACCGAACTGTTCAAAAAGAACATCTGCAACAGCTTGTGTTTCAGATTTGAAAAGGTTTTTTAACCAGTTTGTCTTTTCCAAAGTCACAACAAATAGGTTGTTTGGGTCAAGGCCTGCACGCTCTGCCAATAACTTTAAGACGACATTTTTATCGTTTTCAATTTGATCGATGTAGCCGTATTCCAATGCTTGGTTGGTCGCAAAGATTTTTGCACCATATTCATTGATCAGTTTTTCTTTAGAAAGACGTGGTCTTGCAGTCGTTACAAGATTAACAAAGTCTTGGTAGTGAATATCCACAAGAGGTTGCAGAGACTCTTTATCGTTTTTATCCCAAGGGCGGTAAGGGTTTAAAACATCTTTTTCTTTACCAGCAGAGAAGGTGATCGATTCGACTCCCCAGTTCTCAAGAGGTTTTGAAAAGTTCAATTGAGTTGGGATGATAGTTCCCACACTTCCAATGATACTAGGAGAAGTGGCAAAGATCTCATCGGCCACAGTAGCAATGTAGAAACCGCCACTTGCTGCCATTCCATCAATAAATGCGAGAATCGGAATTCCAGTCTCTTGTTTGTAGCGCTTAATGGCATTGTAAATGCCGTCGATATCGATCACGCTGCCGCCTGGAGAGTTGATCCGTAGCAAGATAGCTTTGACTCGGCTCTCTTTTAGTTCTCCCTCTTTAGATTCTTGCAAAAGTTCTGCAATCGCTTGACGGGTGATCTCCTTACTTCCAATGACTCCGTCAATAGCAAGTTCTAAAATCACAGGTGATGTCTTATCGAGAGGCACCCTTTTTCCTTGTAGATTTGGAAGAACCTTTAGTTTCGCAACCTGTTCAACCTCTTCTTCTCCTTTAGTGTCGAAAGAAAGGAGGACCAAGACCAGCATCAAGCCAAAAACAATCCCCATTACACCCATAAAAGTTTTTATGAACGAGCGGAGAGCAACAGAAAAAATAGAGAGTGGACGTTGTTCAGACATAAGCACTCCATTGTACCCGATTTTTGCCCATTTCTTCATACAATTTTTATCAAATTTACCTCTTCTCGGCCGATCTTGGGAAATGAGAGGTGGATTATGTCTATTCAAACCGGCTCAATGGGTCCAGAATTCAATAAATTGTCTGAATCGATCCAAAAAGAGGCTGCCATGAGGGTTTTTATTGCCATGGTTATGAGGTTGATTGGAGATGTGAAGATGGAGATGGGTGAAAAACGGAAAGAATTTCCAGAAACTTTTAAGGCAGTATCCACTTTGAATCAAAAATATCAATTGAATTCATGCTAGCATTGAGTAGTGTTAGCAAACTACGAGCTAATCAAAAACTTTTTAGAATGTTTGGGATGTAAGAGTTCAAATCTAACTAAATAGTTCCTCTGCTAGAATAGAGCTCTTCTGTTGAAGAGGGTATTTTGTCTCAAGAATTTATCAGTACAATTTTAGAGCGGCGCTGTTTAGTGCCAACCGGAGCAGACCGTCGTTGTTACCATTTGGTCATGGACCTTAAGGGATCGGACATCCACTATCGAGTGGGTGATAGTGTGGGTGTTTATGCCAAAAACAATGAAGAAGAGGTGGAAGAGCTTCTGAAGCTTGTTCCTGGGGCTAAAGAACGGGTCATTGATAAGAAAGGAAATGAGGCTTATTGGTGCGATTTTTTGAGAGAAAAAGCCAATCTTCGGACTGTTAACCGAAAACTTTTAGAAACGATTGCCGAAAGGGGAAATAACCTGTTTTTGAAAGAGCTTTTAGTCGATCGAGAAGGGTTAAAAGGGTATCTAGCCAATTATCATGTAGCCGATATCTTAGAAGAATTTAAAGATGTCAGTTTTGAGCCAGGAGAACTTGCTCTATTGATGATGCCCCTGATGCCAAGGTTTTATTCTGTTGCCTCTTCGCAAGAAGTTGTTGGGGATACCGTGCATCTTTTGGTAGCAGATGTCCATTATCAATTAAAAGGGAAAGAGAGAAGAGGGGTAGCCTCACATCAACTTTGCCATGTTTTGCCGCTTCATGAGCCCGTTATTTCTCTTTTTCATCAACAGGCGCATGCGTTTGCATTGCCAGAAGATTTGCAAGCTCCTCTTATCATGGTCGGTCCAGGAACCGGTGTGGCTCCTTACAGAGGCTTCATGCAAGAGAGGATGAGGTTGGGAGCTAGTCAAAAAAATTGGCTTTTCTTTGGAGATTGGTACGAAAAAGAGCATTTTTATTACCACGAAGAGTGGAAAAAACTTGCTGAAGATGGGTGGATTAAACTCTCAACGGCGTTTTCAAGAGATCAACATCATAAAATTTATGTCCAACATCGGATGAAAGAGCAGGCAAAAGAGCTCTACCAATGGCTGCAGGACGGGGCCTATTTCTACGTTTGTGGAGATGCTTCGCAAATGGCAAGAGATGTTGAAGACGTCCTGCTTGAGATCTTCGAAACAGAAGGAAAAATGGGAGTGGAAGAGGCTCGTCAATACTTGAAGCATCTTCGCACAAGTAAGCGTTATCAAAGAGACGTCTATTAGATATTCTAAAGTTAATCATTCCAAAATTTAATAAATGAAACGCAAGTCACAAAGAAGAGAAATTCACTTTGCGCCTTTGTGACTTGCGTTTCATTTTCTTAAGGTTTGAGCATTCTATTTTTCCTCTAATTCATTGAATATTAGTTGATTAAATAAAAAAATACATCTTAATAATTATTTGTAATAGAAGGGGGTTATAGCTAGTTAAATATTGTTATTAGGTGTTTTATGAATAGTCGTACTGCAGTAGCGGTTTTACTTGGTATTTTTTGGTTTCTTTATCCACCAAAGGCCTATGCAGAGTGTAAACAATGTAAAGCCAAGCAGATAGCAGCAAAAGAGACGACTGAAATCAAAGGATGGGACACAACTAAAACAACATGGGATAAAAAAACATCTCCCTCAGATCAGCCAATTAAAGTGAAAAAGAAAACTTCGATCAATTCTTCAAACTAGGAGATTGGCTGCTGTGAAGACTGAGTGCGAACCGCTTTCTATATTTAAAACAATTCAAAACGATCCAAAATTTTCTATTTTTGTTGAAGCTTGTACTTATATTGGTTTAGACAAAACTCTTCATTCAGGCGGTCCCTATACATTGTTTATACCCGACAATGAGGGGTTTTGTAAATTATCCGAAGATTTTGTTGATCACTATTATTTGCCAGAAAATAGGGACAAATTACTGACACTTTTGACTCATCACATTATTCCCGTGAAGCTTGCTTCAAGTGATTTAAAGTCAGGTAAGTTACGGACATTAAGTGGTAAAAAATGCGAATTTAATTCTTTTTCAGGAAAGCTTTCAATTGATCAATCGATCATTACTCACTTTGATACAGAATGTGAAAATGGGGTCGTTCACATTATTGAACGGGTCATTTTTTTAGAGATTTGAAAAAATTGCTGAAATAAAATAGAGAAATAGGGTACAAGGACGGTATATTTACGGTATTGGCCCTCATGGCTGTTTTAGAAACGATCACAGAACCTCGGGTCATCGAGACCAACACCCTTAAAGTTGAGGGCGGTACTCCACTTCGTGGAACGGTTCGTGCTAGCGGTGCTAAAAACGCGATTACCAAACTTCTTGTCGCTTCCGTTCTTTCAGATAAACGCTGTGTTTTTTATAACGTACCCGATATTGGCGACGTTGATGTAACTGTAGCGTTATGTCGAGAAATTGGCTCTGAGATCTCTTGGGACAAAGAAAATGGGGTCATTGAAATTGTTACTAAAGAGCTAAAGACCTCTTACATTCCTCAACGGTTTTCAGGAGCAAACAGAATCCCTATTTTGATGATTGGGGCGCTTCTTGGACGGACCGATGAAGATATCATTGTTCCTACAGCTGGTGGATGTGTGATTGGAAAAAGACCAATCGACTTCCACATCGATGCATTGAGCAAACTTGGCGCAACCATTGAATACCGTGAGATGAAACGTGAAGGGGCTTATTTTGCCCATGCTCACCACGGCTTAAAAGGGGCCATGATCGAATTGCCTTTCCCTTCCGTTGGTGCTACGGAGAACACCATTTTGGCAAGCGTCACAGCAAAAGGGACAACGGTCATTAAAAACGCTGCCATTGAGCCTGAAATTGTTGAATTGATTTTGTTCCTCCAAAAATTAGGAGCCAACATCACTCTTGATGTCGATAGGACCATTGTTATTCAAGGAACACGTCGCTTTTTTGACGTTGAGCACACAGTCATCACAGACCGTATTGTTGCTGCTTCTCTTGGAATGGCTGCTATTTGCACAAAAGGGCGTGTATTTGTTGAAGGTGCTGATCATCTTCACATGATCACATTCTTGAATAAGCTGAGAGAAGTTGGTGGCGGGTTTCAAGTCCGAAGTGGTGGAATCGAGTTTTTCTACGATGGACCTCTTCAAGGAGGCATCCATCTTGAAACAGGTGTTCACCCTGGATTTATGACAGACTGGCAACAACCTTTTGTCGTTTTATTGACACAAGCAACAGGTTCATCCATTGTTCATGAAACGGTTTATGAAAACCGTTTTGGTTATGCAGAGACACTTGTTGAGATGGGTGCAGATATTTCCCTCTTCCGTCAGTGTCTTGGTGGGGCTACTTGCCGCTTTGCTTCTCAAGGATTTCACCACAGCTTAGTTGTTAGAGGGCAAACGCCTCTAGTGGGTAAGCCAGTTGTTATCCCCGATCTCCGTGCTGGTTTTGCCTATGTCATGGCTGCATTGATTGCAGAAGGGACAACACATCTTTCTGGTACAGTCTTTTTAAGACGTGGCTATGAAAATATCGTTCCAAAATTGGCTTCACTTGGCGCAAACATCTCATATGTGCCAGATCTAAAGTCTTCTCCTCAAACAGAGATTGTTTGGCCTAAATCTTAGGGAAAACTTTTACTCTTGAGATGAAGTTATGCTAAACTTCCTCCGCCAATGGTCGATCTCTGGCGCCAAAAGTTGCGCGAAAATTTTACTTCCTGGACTGAGTTAAGTCATTTTCTCAAGCTTCCACTTGATGTGGGGGTATCTCCGCGCTTTTTCCCTCTCAATATTCCACGTCGTTTGGTTGAAAAAATGGAGAAAGGGAATCCTAAAGACCCTCTACTTCTTCAATTTTTACCAACTGTAAAAGAAGATGATAAAACGGAAGGTTTTGTAAAAGAACCCGTTTCCGATCAATCTTTTAGACTGAGTCCACGTCTTTTAAAAAAATATCGGGATAGAGTTCTTCTTTTGCCAACGTCTGCCTGCGTGATGAATTGCAGGTTTTGCTTTCGGAAAAATTTCCCTTACGCTGATCAAGAAAGTATTTCTCTAGAAAAAGAGCTCCATCAGATAGGCCAAGATACAACTATTGAAGAGGTCATTTTAAGTGGTGGAGATCCTCTTTCATTATCTAATGAACGTCTTTTGCAGATCGTTCAGCAACTCAACCAATTCCCCCACGTGAAACGGTTGCGGTTTCACACGCGCTATTCAATTGGGATACCAGAAAGAATTGATGAGGGCTTTTTAGACCTTATCCAAGCTTTTTCCGGTATTGTCTACTTTGTCATCCATACAAACCACCCAAATGAATGGGATGATGAGGTGTTAAACGCCCATACTCGATTGAGAAAAGCAGGGGCTATTCTTCTTAGTCAAACAGTTTTACTGAGAGGAGTTAACGATCAGATCGAAATTTTAGAATCTCTTTGCCGTTACCTAGTCAATGGGGGGATTAAGCCTTACTACCTCCACCAGTTAGATAGGGTAGAAGGGACAGCTCACTTTGAAGTGCAACGAGAAGAGGGAAAGGCTTTGATCCAAGAGCTTTGGTCTCGTCTATCGGGTTACGGAATCCCTACCTATGTGGAAGAGATCCCCTTTATGGCTGGCAAAACTCCTATCTAGAAAGAAATCCAAACGCAAAAAGACATAAAGAAGGCTATTTTTTATAGTTATTTTAGTTTTTGAAAGTTGAATCCATGATTAACTCTTTGCGTCTTCGTGTCCGCTTTGACTACATAGCCGACACGAAGAAGCAAAGGAAGAATTATCCTCTCCTGAGCGCTAATTTTTATTTATTAAAAATCCAATCGTAAAAATTAACCACAGAGGACACAGAGATCACAGAGGAGGTTTTTGAAAATCATTCCAAAAGACTAAAGCCGATTTTATTTTACATTTCTCTGTGCGCTCTGTGGTTAATTTTTGCGTTTTATTTTAATTAATAGAAGCAAAAACTCCCTTTTGAGTACTTTTTGCGGTTATTAAAAGACAAAAGGATCCTTCCTTTTATAGGAAGGGTCCTCTTTGTAGCTAGGCAAAACAGCTATTATACTCTTCGCAGTGCGTCATAGACTCTCTGTTCACTTCGTGTTAGTTGAACAGGATTTGGCTGGAGCTGCTTAAAACTTTCTTCTGCTTTTGCTCGGTAATATGTTGTCCCAACATCAAGCAGTACAAGAACTGGTACAAAGAGTAATGTGACATTTACAATGGCCATAATTCCACGTGCCACGTCTGCCCATTCTTCCTCTTCTAAATCAGATCGATTAGAAAGGTGGAAATTTACCGCCACACGACCCAATGTAAACGTACCGGCTGCAAGAGATAACCCCGGAACCCAATGGGCAAATCTTAAGGCTGTTTCTGCCGCAGCTTTTGCTTTTGATCTTAAATCCCCTTCAAATGATGGCAAGCCAAAGCGTTTACCGACATTAGATGAGGCATGATGAGTTAAAAAAGCATTAACTCTGTCAACTACATAATCTTTAATTGTAACCATATATTCTCCCCTATGAAGAGAATATTTTCGCCTATTTATGTTGGTGTTAAATAAATGTTTAATAACTCTTTTGTTAAGAGCTATTATTTACATCTTCTCAATAGGCTGAATTCCGAGGAGGGAAAGACCTCTTTCGAAAATCTTTGAAGTTAAAAGAGTTAGGTGGAGCCTATTTTTTTCTTCAGGAGAGCCTAAAACTCGGCAATCTCTGAAAAAAGCATTAAAAAGCTCTGATAGATTGTAAAGATAGTCGGTTAACCGATTAGGGAGCAGTTCATCAGAAATGGAAAGAAGAAGATCTGGGAACTTCAAAATGTGAAGAGCAAGCTTCCGTTCAGCTGGATGGGTAACCATGAAAGGGGCATTGGCAATCTCTTCAAGAGAGTATCCACTTTTTCTTAAAATACTCTTTGCCCGAACATTGGAATAGAGGAGAAATACAGCTGTATTTCCCTCAAATTTGAGCATCTTGTCGTAGCTAAAAGTGTAATCGCCTACTCGATGTGTAGACAAATCGGCATATTTGATAGCTGCAATACCAATCGCTTTTGCAAGAGATTTTCGTTCTTCTTCAGAAATTTCAGGCTTCTTCTCTTGTAAAACCGTGTCTGCTTTTTCGATGGCTTTTGTTAAAAGATCGATCAATTTTTCGGTTTCACCAGAGCGTGTTTTAAATTTTTTGCCGTCAGAACCAAGAACTAAACCAAAAGGGACATGATCTAAGCGGTGGCGGGTTTTATCGACAATACCTGCCATCTCAGCAACAGCAAAGACTAAAGCAAAGTGGAGCGACTGGCCAGCGTCTGTGACACAGATGATACGGTCTGCTTTTTCTACTTCAATCCGATGGCGAATTGCTGCCATATCGGTTGTGTCGTAATTATAGCCACCATCCGATTTTTGGATCATCAGGGGTTGAGCCGTCCCTTCTCTGTTTTTGAATTGCTCTACAAAAACACATTTTGCCCCTTCAGAGAAGGTAACAAGGCCTTTTTTTTCTAAAAACTCAACTATTTCAGGAAGATGAGGATTATAAAAAGATTCTCCACGCTCCTCTAAATGGACATCAAGGAGGTCGTAAATCTCTTGGTAACCTTTTTGAGAAACATCGCAGATGATTTTCCAGATTTTTTCATTGGTAGGATCTCCCCCTTGAAGGGCTACTACCTCTAGTTGAGACTCTTTTTTAAAAGCCACATCTTCATCAAAGCGAACTTTAGCAGCTTTATACCAAGCCATCAGGTCTGAAAGAGAATAGGCAGAGCCGTTTTCAATAAAATCTGGGTGATCTTTTTTAATAAAAGCAATCAACATCCCAAATTGAGTGCCCCAATCTCCTACGTGGTTTAGGGCAAGAACATCATGGCCTAAAAAACGGAATAGACGGGCTAAAGCGTCTCCAATGATAGTCGAACGGAGGTGTCCTACATGCATCTCTTTTGCAATATTTGGAGAAGAATATTCGACAACCATCCGTTGAGGGTTTTCTGGTAAAGGGACGCCTAAACGAGAACTTGCATCTACCTCTCCTAATCGATTTTCCAAAAAATGGTTCGAAAGGGTGATGTTGATGAACCCTGGCCCTTTGACCTCTAAAGCATCGACCAATCCTGTTTTATCAAAATTGGCAATGATCGCTTCAGCAATGGCGGGAGGAGCTTTTTTTAAGATTTTAGACAGCTTAAGTGCGCTGTTAAATTGGTAATCAGAAAAGTCTGAATCTGCCACTTCTATGGCAGATTCAGGAGCCTCTGGAAAAGCTTTTGCAAGAGCCTCTTTAAACCGTTGCTGAAGGAGGGTAAGGAGTGTTGTCATTTACGGAAACGAGGAGGTTCTTTTCTTTGACCAATCTTTTTATCTAAATATTCTTTCGTGAGACGAATAGAGGCTTCAAGAGGAGTGATCTTTTTCTCTGCACTCTCTTTAAAGAGATAGTTGAGTGTCTCCCCAATATCATTTACAAGATTGCGTGAGATGGCTGAATCGTACCCTTGTGGCAATAACTCAAACGATACATTGATCAGGCCACCAGCGTTGATGACATAATCAGGCGCGTAAAGAATATCTTTTTCTTGCAGAACAAGAGCGTGTTGCTCTGTCAAAAGCTGGTTATTTGCGCAACCTGCGACCCCTTTACAACGGAGTTCTGGTATTGTTTTATCGTTCAAGATTCCACCAAGCGCGCAAGGAGCGTAGATGTCGCATGCTACTTTATGGATATCGTCTGTTGAAACTTTTTCTGCGCTATAAAGTTTTGCAAAATGATCCAACACTTTTTCATCTGGGTCAGCTACAAAAAGTTTGGCGCCGCTCCAAAAAAGGAAGCCAGCCAAAATAGAGCCCACTTTTCCTAAACCTTGGATAGCAATTCTTTTTCCGGCAAGGTTAGGTGAGCCAAAAAGAGCTGTGCAGACAGCCTCTATCCCTCGGTAAACACCCCAAGCAGTGAAGGGACTTGGGTCTCCTCCGCCGCCCAATTCAAGAGGTAGGCCAACAACATAAGGAGTTGTTTTCAAAAGTTCAGAGACATCATCAGTGGTTGTGCCAACATCTTCTGCTGTGATGTATTGCCCTTTTAAGGAGTTAAGAACTTCGCCATAAGCTTTGAATAGAGCCGGTGTCTTGATTTTCCGATGGTCGCCAATGATGACGGCTTTTGCCCCGCCATAGCCTACCTTTGTGATGGCGGACTTCGAGGTCATCCCTTGTGCCAAGCGGAGGACGTCGGTGAGGGCCTGCTCTTTTGTGGCGTAAGGGAAAATCCTTGTTCCGCCAAGGCCAGGTCCGAGTGTTGTGTTATGGAGGGCAATAAAAGCATGAAGCCCAACGGAGGGGTTCTGCACTTCCAGAACTTTTTCAAATCCTGGGATATGGATCTCTTCAATAGTTGTCATGGTTAATAAAATAAACCTTAGGCCCCCAAAATGACAAGTTTTAGATGTATATGACTAGAATATTTAAGGGGTAGGGCTTGAAGAATTTCTTGAGAAAAGGTATCTTTTTCCCTCACAGCGGTGGCTTTTATCTTAATCAATTGAATAAAGTGTGTCACCACTGTTCAATTATTTAGGTGATACATGGCAAAGCTTGCCCTATCTGACAGTCTCCGTAAGGATCTATTAAGTTACTTGAACGGCCAACCCGATCGAGAGCTTGTTGATACCTACCTCCATTTCTTAGAACTTAAGCACGACTTGGAACCTGTCCTTTTTATTCGTGATAAGATGATTTTCGAGAATGTCGAAAAGGCTTTGACGAAATTGGAAAAAGATGGAGAGCTCTATCACCAAGCCGAAATCAAGATCCAATTCCATACCGGCGATGTAAACGAAGATACAAAGCGGGTCTACATCTGCCCATTTACAGGAAAAGTTTTTGGCGATAACACCCATCCTAACCCGCAAGATGCCATTTATGACTGGGTTTCAAAGTGTAAAGAGAACACAGAGCGTTCTGGTGGCTTAAAGGCAAAACGTTTCTATGTTTCTGAAGATCCGGAAGTGATCAAAAGCTACATCCCTAAAGAAAAGCCGAAAGAAGGGATCACAAAGACTGTTTTCTCCTCTCTCTTGAGTGGCCGTCTTTTTGCAAGCAAACGTGGTGTATTGGAAGAAGTTAGAAAAAATTACTTCAAGCCAATGAGCCTTTTTGAAGTGCAAAACCAGAATCGATTCAAAATTGACGATACATTCCTCGCTTTCTTGAAAGAGACTCTTCAAGAAGAAAAGATTGCCCAGTTTGTAGAAGGACTGGCTGAGTATGAGGAGTTCTCTCCTTTCATTGAGAAATGGCTTGCATAACATTTCTGATGAAAAAGCGATGGTGGCTTTTGCTGAAGCATTAGCCCCTTCTCTCCACCCGGGAGATCTTGTTTTATTGAAAGGCCCACTTGGGGCCGGCAAAACAACGTTTGTGAAAGGTATTCTTCATGCTTTGATGGGTACCGAACCATCATCTGTACAAAGTCCTACCTATTCTTACGTTCATCCTTACCAAGGAACAGTGCCCATCTTTCATTTCGATCTCTATCGATTAGAAAATGAGGAGACATTTTTTGGTTTAGATTTAGATGCTTACTTTTCGGTAGAGGGTATTGCTTTAATCGAGTGGCCAGAGCGGGTCCCTTCTCTTATCTCTTCAGAGCGGGGAAGAAAAATTGAAATAGAAATTTCCTACACGGAGTGTGGGCGAGCTGTAGAGGTTAAAGGGTTATGATACAGGCAGTCAGATTTGTAAAGTCTGCAACAGGAGACAAAGATTTCCCTCCTCTTTGTTCCATTTTAGGCACCCCTTTAAGAGAGATAGCCGTTGTTGGACGCTCCAACGTAGGAAAATCATCCCTTCTTAATATGCTGTTCGGCACAAAAGGGGTCGTAAAAACATCTTCACAGCCTGGCAAAACAAGACTTTTGAATTTCTTTGCTTTTGAAGAAAGGATGTTTTTTGTCGACTTTCCAGGTTGGGGATATGCCAAAGTAGGAAAAGAAGATAGAGCCTCTTTTTTAGAGATGGTTAAAAAGTACTTTGAAGCAAAGCGTGATGTAGCTTTAGTTCTTTTCTTATTCGATTCCAGAAGAGACCCCACTACAGAAGATTTGCAAATATGGGCCTGGTTTAAACAAGAAAAAATCCCTGTCGCATTAGTATTAACAAAAATTGATAAGTTTGGTGTCACAAAACGGCTAACAGAAATTAAAAGGATTAAAAAAGCCTTTGAAGCTGATGAAAGTGATATCTTCCCTTTTTCTACATTAGAAGGGATTGGCAAAGAACAGGTTTGGAAAAGGATTGAAAATGGGCTTGGTCGATAGTGAAGTTTTTGCCTGCATAGATTGTGAAATGACAGGTCTTGACTTAGAGAACGATCGCGTCATAGAAGTGGCTTGCGCTCTTTTCAAAGGAGAAGAGGTCATTGAGACTTTTGATACTTTGATCGATCCTGGTATTCCGATTCCAGATGCTTCTATCAAGATCCACAACATCACCGATCTAATGGTTAAAGGTAAGCCAAAGATTGAAGAGGTTATTCCACAGATTGCTTCTATGGTTGGAAAACGGATTGTGGTTGGTCATGGGATAGAAGGCGATATCAAAATCTTGAAAGCAAGTGCTAATCGTGCAGGTATCCCATTTATCATTGGGGATAGGATGATCGATACGTTTCGTCTGTCTAGACTTTACGGAGATTCTCCTACAAACTCTTTAAATCAGCTCCGTCAACATTTCAATATTGAAGCAGAAGGTGCTCACCGTGCACTTGGAGATGTGATTGTAAACATCCAAGTATTTCGATTTTTGGCAAAAAAATACAAAACAACAGCCGATCTTTTTCATGTTCTTTCAAAGCCGATTTTGTTGAAGGCTATGCCTCTTGGAAAATACAAAGGAAGACCCTTTAACGAACTTCCTCTGAATTTTTTACAATGGGCAGTCAGACAGCAATTTGATGAAGATTTGCTCTATTCGATCAAAATGGAATTGAATAAGCGTAGGAGTAGCTCTACTTTTAATCAGTCTTCTAATCCGTTTCATAACCTTTAACAAAAAAGAATTAAACGCAGAGAAATTTACTAGTCTAAGAGTACTTTAGAGCAATCTTTCCTTAAAAAATAACAAGATGGGCAGGATAGGCAGGATAACCTTCGGCGAGCAACAGCTTGATCCCTTTAAAATGAGTTTTAAATTTTAGGAAGAGATAGAAACGCAAAGGCACGAAGACACAAAGAAAAAGCAGTTTGATTGCAGAGAAAGGGAAATAAAAGGCGAAGCTTTATCCTGCCCATCCTGTTATTTTTTAAGGGGATATTCGTTCCAAAATCCATCGAGAGCCCGATTTTCTGTATGAAAAATGATCGTGCAATCGAGAAGGGCGACCTTGCCAAATTTCAATAAGGACAGGCTGTAAAGCATAGCCTCCCCAACTTGGTGGAGTGGGAATTTCTTTGTCTTCATATTCCTTTTCAAGATCCTGATATCTATTCAAGAGGACTTTTCGATCTTGGAGGACTTCTCCTTGATGAGAGGCTAGTGCTCCTAATTGGCTTTTTCTTGGTCTTTTAGAGAAATAATCATCGACAATCTCTTGCGAAAGTCTTTCAACAGGTCCTTCCAGAATGATTTGCCGTTCTAATGATTTCCAGTAAATGGTAAGGCTTGCATAAGGGTTTTCTTTTAACTGTTCCCCTTTTTTGCTTGTTGTGTGGGTAAAAAAGTAGGCTCCATTTTCTGAAAACTGCTTCAAAAGAACCATGCGTGAAGAGACTTTTCCCTCTGCTGTAGATGTGGCTAAACAGGCAGCAGTAGGTTCTATTTCTCCTGAAGCCATAGCTTCGTTAATCCATTTTTTTACCTGATCAAATGGATCGGGTAAAAGCTCCTTGGCTGATAAGAAGCCCTCTTGGTACTCTTTTCTTTCACTTGCCATATCCATGAGGTCACCAATGGTCCAAAAGCTCACTCTACAAGAACTCCCTATCAAAGGGCAAAATGTCTTGATGCGGGTCGACTTTAATGTCCCTATTGAAGGGGGAAAAATCTTGGATGATACAAGGTTAAAAGAGAGTGTGAAATCAATTAAAACAGTTTTAGATAAAGGGGGGCGCCCTATCTTGATCAGCCATTTGGGTCGTCCAAAAGGGGGAAAAGATCCGGCATTTTCTCTTCAACAGATTGTCAAACATCTCGAAAAGCTTTTAGGGGCAAAAGTAAATTTTTTCGATGGTCCTATCGAACAAGCGCGGCCTCTTGCAAAAGATGGAGAGGTGCTTTTGCTAGAAAATATCCGTTTCGAGCCTGGTGAAGAAAAGCCAGAGAAGGATCCTGAACTCGTTAAAAAGCTACAATCAATTGGTGATTGCTATGTGAATGATGCGTTTGCAACGTCTCATCGGGCACACACTTCTATTGTCCCTCTTGCTAAAGCATATCCAGATAAAGCTGCTGCTGGGTTTTTGCTCCAAAAAGAGATCGAGCATGTCGGAGGCCTTCTCAATAATCCCAAGAAGCCTTTTTATGCATTGATCGGTGGATCAAAGATTTCAACAAAACTTGGTGTACTTCGCTCTCTTTTAGGAAAAGTTGATGCCCTTTTTCTTGGTGGAGGGATGGTGTATACCTTCTTGTTAGCTAAAGGGTTTAAAATCGGCTGTTCAATACACGAAAAAGAATTGGTGGCTGAAGCAAGACGTCTTCTAGAAGAAGCAAACGAGAAAAAGATTCCTATCCATTTGCCGGTAGATCTTGTTGTGACAGACAATATTAACAACCCAACAAGAATCGAAACTGTTTCAATCGACAAAATTCCAGATGATTTAGAGGGCGTTGATATTGGGCCAAAGACAGTAGAGATGTTTGGCAAGCTTTTAAACGGCGCTAAGAGTGTGATTTGGAATGGCCCTTTTGGCGTCTATGAGCATCCTCCTTTTGATAAAGGGACTCTTGCGATTGCTAAAGTTTTGTCAGAGATAAAAGGAGAAGTCGTTATAGGAGGTGGAGATTCTGTAGCGGCGGTAGAGAGGGCAGACCTTGGTTCAAAAATGGCTCATCTATCGACAGGCGGCGGGGCCACACTTGAATATCTCGAGCTTCAAACACTTCCAGGAATAGAAGCTCTTTCAGAGGTAAAGTAATCTCAGAATGAGAGAATTATAAGCCTCTGATTTTTAGGAAGGGGCTCCTCTTGGAAAAAGAATAAGATTTGATTTCTAGCCAGAAATTTGATATCCTAGTATTTCTTATTTAGGGGAAAAATTGTGACGCGGTTGAGGCCAAGAGCGAAAGCAGGCCAGGGGTTGGCATGTCAGAGACCAAACTAAAAGAGTTTGGCCCATGGCGAGCCTTTCTATGGCCCGTCCATCGGTACGAGCTAAAAAAGCTTATTCCGATGCTTTTAATATTTTTCTTTATTTCTTTTGATTATAACGTTCTTAGAATTCTAAAAGATTCTCTCGTTGTTACTGCAAAGTCTTCTGGGGCAGAGGTTATCCCGTTCATTAAAGTTTGGCTGCTGTTTCCTGGCGCTGTTGCCATGATGTGGCTGTTTAGCTTTTTATCGAGCCGGTATTCACGTGAAGCAGTCTTTTATTCGATGCTTTCGGTTTTTTTAGGCTATTTCCTCCTCTTTTTAGTCATCTATCCTTACCACGATCAGTTAGAAGCCCATAGTTTAGCCGATTGGATGACCGTCACTCTTCCGGCTGGGTTTAAAGGGTTGATTGCTATGATCCGCTATTGGCCCTTCAGCACTTTTTACGTGATGAGCGAGCTCTGGGGCAGCGTGATTTTGACCGTCCTTTTCTGGGGTTTTGCAAATCAGGTAACCCGTTTAAGCGAGGCGAAAAGGTTCTACGGTCTGTTTGGAATTGGGGCTAATTTTTCCGGTGTGTTTGCAGGGCAAGCTTCGATCATGTGTTTACAGCACGCCTTTGACCCTACATTGCCTTTCGGTCAAACAGCCTGGGATCAATCTTTAATTCTTATCCTTTCCATGATTCTTGGGGCAGGATTGATAGCTGGGTTTTTATTCCGCTGGCTTAATCGCAGCATTTTGACCGATCCAAGATTTTTTGATTCTTCAATGGCGCATAAAGAGAGCCATATGAAAGGAAAAATCAGCCTTCTTGAAAATTTCCGATATTTAATTCGGACGCCGTATTTATTCTACATCGCTTTGATCGTCGTTTCTTACAATGTAGTGATCAACTTAGTTGAAGTATTATGGAAACATGAAGTGCGGCTCTTAATGCCAAATCCATCAGATTATTCACTCTATATGAATCATGTGAGCATGATTATTGGATGTATTGCAACCCTATCAGCTCTTTTTGTTTCAGGAAATGCAATCCGTCTGTTTGGGTGGACAAAGACTGCTCTTTTGACCCCATTTATCTTAATGATCACAAGTGTTGGTTTCTTTGGATTCTTCTTTGTGGATCAGTTAGGCTTTGTTGGAATTACTGCAGCTTTAGGGTCTACGCCTCTTGCGTGGGTTGTCTTCTTTGGAACGCTACAAAATGTGATGAGTCGCGGAGCTAAATACACAGTCTTTGACGCTACAAAAGAGATGGCTTTTGTCCCATTACCACCAGAAAGCAAGTTAAATGGGAAAGCCGCTATTGACGGTGTTTGCTCTAGAATGGGTAAGTCGGGCGGTGCATTTATCCATCAGACACTACTCCTTGTTTTTTCCACATTAACGGCAAGTGCTCCTTATGTAGGGATTGTCTTATTTGGGGTGATCTTAATCTGGATGGGGGCTGTTAAGGCTGTTGGTCGCGAGTTTCAACAGATTAGTGAGACAGCGCCAGAAAGACCACGAGGGGCTTTGGCTACCTCTCAAGAAGCGGCCGTTTCTAGTTAAATCGTCAAATTTTATTTTATTGCAACTATAGCTTCTGAAGTGGTAAACTTTTAGTATGCTATTGGCGCAAAAGCGCCTCTTTTGAGGGTTTTTAAATGAAAGCAAATGTCGATCAAGAATTCGGCAGGATCCGCTCTTTTTTGTGGCCGATCCATAGGCATGAGTTGAAGAAACTTGTCCCTATGATGATCATGTTGTTGCTGATCTCGTTTAATTACAGTGTCTTGCGAAATTTAAAAGACGTAGTTGTAGTTACTGCAAAATCCTCAGGCGCGGAGGTATTACCTTTTTTAAAGGTTTGGGCTGTTCTTCCAATGGCCATTTTATCGACCTATCTTTTTACAAAGCTCTCTGCTCGCTTAAGTCAAGATAAAGTCTTTTACACCATCATTTCAGTTTTTCTGCTGGCTTATGCCTCATTTGCCTTCATCCTCCATCCGTTAAGTAGTTCGCTCCATCCACATGCGACTGCAGACTTTTTACAAGAGATTCTACCGTCTGGGTTTAAAGGGCTAATAGCCATGTTCCGTAACTGGACCTTCACACTTTTCTATGTGATGTGCGAGTTGTGGGGAACAATGGCTTTGACCGTTTTGTTCTGGGGTTTTGCAAATGAGATCACAAAGATCGGCGAAGCTCGCCGTTTTTATAGTATTTTAGGGATCTGCTCTAACATTGCTGCTATTTTTGCAGGGCAAATCGCCAACTATCTTTCAAGCATGGAATACAACCCAAATCTTCCTTTCGGGACAGATGCTTGGGATCAGTCGATGATGCAAATCGTTATCCTGATTGTCATTTCCGGCTTTATCACAATGGGTCTTCTCTGGTGGATGAAGAAGAATGTTTTAGAAGGACCTGAATATTCTGAATTCCATTCCACATTGAATGAATCTGCAGTTGAAAAGCGTCTTAAAAAGAAAAAACGTCTCTCTTTGAGAGAAAGTTTTAGTTTCTTATCTGCACACAAATATTTAGCCTGCATTGCTATCTTGGTTGTTTCATACAACTTGGTCATTAACCTTGTTGAAGTCATTTGGAAAGACCAATTGAGGGAACTTTATCCTTCACCAAAAGACCTAAACATCTACATGAACAACCTCACATCGTTGATGGGCGTTTTCTCTACAATGGCAGCTTTAGTAATGTCACAAGTGATTGGTCGTTTTGGTTGGACTAGAATTGCCCTTGCAACACCAATTATCATGTTAGTAACAAGTATTGGGTTCTTTGGTTTCTTCTTCATGCAAGACCACTTAGGGACAGCTTTCTTAGCACTTACAGGTATGACACCTCTTGCAATTGCAGTATTCTTTGGATCTGCCCAAAACTGCTTGAGTAAGGCTGCAAAATACTCTCTCTTTGATACAACTAAAGAGATGGCCTTCATTCCGTTAAGTCATGATGAAAAATTGCGTGGTAAAGCGGCGATTGATGGCGTCGGGTCTCGTTTAGGAAAATCTGGTGGTTCATTTGCTCACCAAGGTCTTTTGGTTGCACTTGGTAGCTTCTCAGCATCGGCTCCATTTATTGGCGGTCTCTTAATTGCAGTGATCGTTCTTTGGATTATGGCTACAAAGTCGCTTGGTAAGCAGTTTACAGCTCTTGTAGCGGTCAAGGACGAGGAAGCCTACAAAGAACTTTCCGACGCGAATGTTGAGGGTCAACCAACTCCTCAGAAAGCGTAAAGGGTATAAAACGGCGATCTTTCGGCGAAATTTACCAAAACAAAAAGCCAGGCCTACCAAGTAGCGCCTGGCTTTTTGTTTTGAGCAAATTTCATCCAAAATCTCGCCATTTTAGCATCTCGCTTGATCAATTTTAGATATCAGAATGAACGGTATAAGCAGCCTAGGAATAAAGGCCTGGAAGGCCGATATTTGAAAGCCCATGGTCGAAAGGAGCCTCAAAGAGGCGACTGAAGGCCTGGGTTCAGAAAGCAAAAAATAAATAGTAGGCCTGAAAGGTCGGCATAAAGAAAGATATTAGATGCTTTCGAGGGCGGTGGGTTGCTTTTGGCTGAAGAGGAGGAGATTGAGGTATGAGGCGATGCCGAGAGCTACAAAGAAGAGAGGAGCCTCTTTTGGAGCGGATATGTCGAATAAGAGCCCAACGAGAAGGAGGAATTGGCAAGTGGTCATGACTTTGCCAAAGAAAAAGGCGGAAATATTGTATTTCGCCCATTTTCCTTGTCCCCAGAGGGTGAAAAAGAAAAGGAGGAGGGCACCTTCTCGGGCAAATAGGGCAAGCAAGAGAGGAAGAGGAAGTGCCTCTTCAAAGTAGAGTGTCCCAAAGCTTAAAGTGGCAAAGACTTTGTCTCCGAGTGGGTCTAATAGCGTGCCTAGTTTGGTTACCCCCATTCTTCTAGCAAAAAAACCATCTAATGCATCACTGACAGCAGCAATAAGGGTTAAAATAAGTCGGGTAAAAGGGCCAGAAAAGATAAAGGCAATAGCTAAGGGAATCCGAAGGAAAGAGAGAAAGTTTGCAAGCATAGGTCACCTTTTGAGCTTTAATTTTAACAGGAATTTCTCGTTCCTGATGATTTTATCCGATTTCTTAGGGTATTATCTATCTTTATGACGAACGCAATTTCCCCTACTAGAGAACAAGACTATCCTGAATGGTACCAAATGGTCATCAAGGCGGCCGATTTGGCTGAAAACGCGGAAGTCCGCGGCTGCATGGTGATTAAACCGTGGGGTTATGGCATTTGGGAACGGATACAAAGGGAGATGGATGACCGGATCAAAGAACTCGGCCATGAAAATGCCTATTTTCCTCTCTTTATCCCTTTGAGTTTTCTTGAAAAAGAGGCAGAACATGTCGAAGGTTTTGCTAAAGAGTGTGCCGTTGTGACACACCACCGTTTAGAAGAAAAAAATGGCAAACTTATCCCTACAGGTGAGCTTCAAGAGCCATTGATTGTTCGCCCTACATCAGAAACGATCATCGGTGATTCTTTTTCAAGATGGGTCTCTTCTTATCGCGATCTTCCTTTGATGATTAACCAATGGGCCAACGTTGTCCGTTGGGAGATGCGCCCAAGGATTTTTTTACGCACAACAGAATTTTTGTGGCAAGAAGGTCACACAGCCCACTCAACTAAAGAAGAGGCTGTTCAAGAGACGTTGCAGATGTTAAATATGTATCGCGACTTCTTTGAAAACTTGTTGGCTATTCCAGTTATTCCAGGAAAAAAATCTCCTGGAGAGACATTCCCCGGGGCAGAAACAACCTACACTTTAGAAGCAATGATGCAAGATGGTAAAGCTTTACAAGGCTGCACCTCTCACTATCTTGGACAACATTTTGCCAAAGCTTCTAACATCTCTTTTGATAACAAAGAAGGTGTTAGAGAATATGCCTACACTACATCTTGGGGCTCAACCACCCGTATGATTGGGGGACTCATCATGGTCCATGGGGATGATGACGGGGTTCGTTTACCTCCTAGGATTGCTCCAAAGCATTTAGTCATTATTCCAGTTATTCCAAAGCCAGAAGAAGAAGAGCGAGTTTTGTTATATGCTAAAGAGCTGCAAGCAAAACTGGAAAAGATTGGCTATCACGGTTCAACTATTCGTGTACAGCTTGATAAAAGAGATAAAAGAGGTGGGGAGAAAAACTGGGAATGGATCAAAAAAGGGATCCCTCTCAGAGTAGAAGTGGGCCCAAAAGATGTAGACAAAGGACAAGTTGTTGTCGCACGTCGAGACAAAGGGGTGAAAGATAAAGAGTTTTTATCTGTGGATCAACTCTTAGCTAATGTCACTTCTTATTTAGACGAAATGCAAGCTAACTACTTTGAACAGGCAAAAGCCTTCCAACAAGATCATATCGTCGATAACATCAAAACTTTGGACGAAATGAAGGCCTTTTTTGCTTCAAAGAGAGGATTTATCCGTGCTAAATGGTGTGGAGACGAAAGCACGGAAGCGGTGTTGAAAGAATTAAATTTAACTGTCCGTTGTTTGCCTCTAGATCAATCTGGGACAACAGGCCCTTGCATTTTGACTGGTAAACCATCCACCTTAGATGCGATCATCGCAAGATCTTACTAAAATATAGGGAGGCTTCACAAAAGCCTCCAATTCTTTTTATCTTAACTTAATACCTTTCAAATAAAATTTACCTTCTTACTTCAGGGGGTAGTTTTGGATTTTTCACGAATCAAAGGTTTTGATGATGTGTTTAATACACCTTTATTCAACACATTACATTTCATACAGAGAGCAGCTTCTTCTGTAGATAAATGGAGCACCGTCATTTTGGGGACAACTGGTGCAGTGGCAATTGGAGGTTCTTTGATTGCAACAGTGGTGAGTCCTCCAAGTACTATTCCTGCAATTTGGGCAAGCGTCTTCTTGCCACAGGTTGTAGGCTTAGTTGCAGGCGGATTGGCTGCAGCTCGTCTTTAATCTTCAAATTGAAAAATAGGAGGCTTTTGTTTAGCTTAAATTAAACAAAAGCCTCCTCATGTCTACTCCTCAAGTTGTCTCTGGTTTTCTTAAAGCACATTACCCTTGTCTGTTGATTACAGGTGAACCGAAAAAACCGTTTCTCTTATTTAACTATGAGGGCAATTATTCAGCTGCTCCAACAACTGTTTCCGCTTTAAGAGATAAAATTAAACTGATAGCTAAGTTCAACGAACTTGTTTTACTCGCTTTCATGGTAACGCTGGTGGTCATTCCTTTTTTATCGTTTATTGTCCCCTTCGCATTTTTTCTGTTGGTTTTCTTTATGGCCATTTACTTATTTTTTCAGGAGGTTTCGTCTGAATGCCAAAACCTCATTCAAATGCAGGAAGGTCTCAAAGGAGCTGATTCAAATGCTTTAAAAGCAGAACGTCTCTTAACAGCAAGTCGTCAGACATTGGGCAATAGTTGGAGAGGTGGATTAGTCGAAGAGTCTATTTTGAACGGAACGAAAGAGGTTATTAACGAACTTGGACTCCTGTTTCGAGATTTTTCCTTAAGTGAATTAGAAGCGGGGATTTTAGCTAGAAGGGTAAGGTTGGAAGAGCTGATAAATAAATTATCCAAATGGGGCGGACGAGAGACGGTTTCTAAGTGATTCCGGCTTGCCAGAGTTCGATTGGATTATCTGACAAAAATCCAATTCGGTTGGATCGTCGAGAGCGATTTTCTGGTTGAAGCAGATTTACGGTGAAGAGGCATCTGATGTAGCTTCTCATCAAATTTAGCCCGCATCTTTTGCATGGTTTCCCAATCTTCTTCTGTAAATTGCTCTGCATCCTTAACAAAGGCGCGCAATTGGGCCCTTGTTAAGTTGAGGCTACTCAATAGCTCATCAAACCCTTTTGTGGTCTCTTCAAACTTTGCCTCTTCTGCAGCTATTTGTTCTTCAGTAACAACCATTCATTAACCCCCTAAAAGACGTAAAATATCGTTGTAGGTGAAAAAGATGATCAGTCCGATAAGGGCAAGTGCAAAAGGCAGGATAAGTTTATCAAGAAGTTTCAATGAAAACTTCTGTCCTGAAACCATTTCAATGAAGCCAAAAAGAATTGTTCCCCCATCTAGGACAGGAAGTGGAAGAAGATTGATGATGGCTAGATTTAAAGAGATAACTCCAAGCCAATAAAGTCCGTTTTTAAAGCCTTCTGACCATGAGCTAGACATGATGCGGACAATACCAACAGGGCCAGAGACCCATTTTGGGTTGATGTGTCCAGAAACTAAACCGCCAAGAGTTGTGCTAATTTCTGTAAAAACATCATAAAACTGCTGAAAAGGGTTTGGGTTATATTTGACAAGACGATCAGCAAGACCTGGAAGACCTAAGTAAAGTGTTTGATCTTGAGAATTTTTATCCTTTTCAGACCAATCTTTCAGGGGTTTTGGAGTCACGCCATTCAACAAAACAAAACCATCTGTCTCTTTAGGAAGAGTAGGGTCAGTTAAGGCTGCAATGAGTGGGGCAAATCCTCTTTCATCGTGAATTTTATCATAGAGATGTTGCGTCTCTTCTTGCGTTGCTAATGGAAGGTTGCCATTACGGTAGACAATAAGATGGGCTACATGTGTTTGCAGGGCTTTTAAAATATCTGGTGCATGGGTCACTTTTACTCCATCGACAGAAACAATGCGGTCGCCGAGGATTAAAGAGCGCTCTACATCCGTTTTAAGCTGCTCGGGGATATATTTGACCTCATCTTCTTTGTCGATGAAGCGGAATCTCCCCTCTACAATGCCTTCTGGTGAAAGATTGTAAGGAATAAAGAGAAGATGTTGTGTTGGTGAAAGGCCAGACTCATAAGTCCAATCTCTGATTTCATCTTTAGCAAACGTGTCTAGCTTTAAAGCAGTAACTGGAACACGTGGGACCCTGCGAACAAGTAAATCGCCCCCTCTTTCGAGAATCACTAAAGCATGCCCTTCTTGAACAAGAGCATTCAGCTGTGGTTGAGAGAAGATAGGCATCCCATCGTACCAAACGATCATATCGCCAGCCTGGATTCCAGCCTTTTGAATAGGAGCTTTTGTAGGAATAGCGGCCTTTTCAACCCAAGGAGGATTAAAGACGATGAACGAAGCAGGAGCTAATACCCCGAAAGTAGCAGCTTTTTCTCCGTGCCTTTCAATGGTGTAAGGCGAGAGGGTGATGATTTTTTCGTTGATGCTACCTTGCGTCCAGTCGTGGTGCCGGATGAGAAGATCTGTTGGACCTTCTGCAACAATTGGGGCGAGGAAGTGGCTTTTAAAGCCCGTTACTTTCTCAGAGCCATATTGCAAAATTTGGTCTCCAGGACGGAATCCATCGTTATAAAGCTCAGACTTTGGATCTACTGCTCCAATAGAGGTGGTCATGTTTGAGAAAGGTTGATCTCTTCCGCCCATGAAATAAAGAGCTGCAAAGACAAGGAGGGCAAAAAGGATGTTAACAAAGGGGCCCATGAAGGCCACTTTGATTCGGCTCCAAGGTCCTTTTCCAAAAAAGCCATCAGAAACTTGGTAAGGATCGACGTCTCCTTCCCTGTCAGTTCCTTTGATTTTGACATATCCGCCAAAGGGGAGCCATCCAAGCTGCCATTTTTCCCCATTGGGGCGAACCCAGGCTACGAGTGGTGAACCAAAACCAATGCTAAAGACCTCCACTTTCATCCCAACCCGACGGGCCATCACATAGTGACCTAATTCGTGGATGAAAATAAGAAAACCAAGCCCTAAGGCGGCTAATATAATACCAAACATGTAACCTCTAAAAAAGGGAGGACCAATTGCGTCTTTATTCCTCTCCTAACTATCGTAGCAAAGCTCTAGATTTTGTTGGATCCAAACCGAAGAAAATCGTGAGTTTTAAGTTAAATAATAATTTAATCCTTCTCTTAAAAGCAATGGGATAAAGGAAATATTTTTACTATTTAAGAGAAGGGAATAAACTTCCTATGTCTCGGAAGTTTCTTTCAATTTTATGATTAGTTTTTTCTCATTGCTTGTTCAAATTGAAAGACTTCAAGAGAGTTTTGATCATTTTGGCATCGAGGATGTTTTTTGGATAAAAAATCGATAGATGGCTCTAAAGGTTGGAATAGCAATCCCCATAGTTCTTGTTCTAATTGAAAAGACAGTCTCGTATTGTTTTTGTAGCGAGGGGTGTCGAGGAGTTGAATTTTATCTACAAGATACGTCTTGAATGGGTCGCTTAGAGGAGAGACAAATTTTTTGGCCAGCACCCCACCATTTTCAAAAAGAGTGGATAAAAAACGATCTTTAGCTCCTGTATTATCTAATGATTCATTAGCAAAGATTTGACCAATAACTGTTTTGAGTCTTTCGTTTTGCTGTAAATCATCAAGGCCATCTTTTTTATTGTCTTCGTTTGTTGTGAAGAGCTTTTCGGCAAGTTGTTCGATTTTTTCAACAGGGATTTTTTTGAGAGGAAACTCCATTTCAAGAGAGTGAACTACTTTATTTACGATGATTTGCTTTGCAATTGTAAAAATGCGTTCATCAGTTGGTGTAGTTGACTTTATTGGCTGTGCATTTGTTGTTTCGCCTGTTCTATTTGATGCAAGAGTCGGAAAAATTCTTCTAATAAATGATGACATAAAACCTCTATCTAAATCTGGTTAATTTAATTAAAAATATTATACTCAATTTAAGATTTTAATGTTCAGTAAGTTGTGTTTTGAAAGATATGGGGCTAGGAGATCTCTTGGAATGCCATTTCTTTTTACTGGTAACAGGCGTATGATCCGGAGTTGCTGAGAATAGGAATCTTTCGTTATGCGTGGTGGTATGAAACGCTTCGTCACTTTTTTACTTTTGATTGTTTTTGTCCTTACAGGTTGTAGTTCACAAAAAACCATTGTGAACAACTTGGAAGAGCGAGATGCAAACGAGATCATGGTGTTTCTTGCCAACAAAGGAATTCCAAGTTCAAAAGTGCCAGTGGCAGAAGGTGGAGCAGGTGCAGGGCCAAAAGTGCCTATGTATGACATTCAAGTGCCTGAAGATAAGTCCGTTGAAGCGATGGCCATGTTGAATATGGCCGGGCTGCCGCGTAGAAGAGGGCAATCACTGCTTGGCATTTTCACGGGGGGTGGGCTTGTCCCGTCTCAGATGGAAGAAAAAATCCGCTACCAGCAGGGTCTTGCACAAGATATTGCCAACACGATCCGTAAAATTGATGGCGTCATTGATGCCGATGTGCAGCTCTCTTTCCCAGAAGAAGATCCATTGAACCCAGAAAAAAATATGGGTCAAGTAACTGCTTCTGTGTACGTTAAGCATAACGGGGTTCTGGACGATCCAAACGCTCACTTAGTCACCAAAATCAGACGACTTGTAGCAAGCAGTATTCCTGGGCTGAAGTTTGATAATGTAACTGTGATTGGAGATAGAGCACGGTTTACAAGCGGCGGTGGAGAAACAGCTGTGGCTACGTCTGCAGATAGAGGGGTGGTTAGCATCTGGTCTGTCCTTGTTGCTAAAGAATCTGTCTCTAGATTTCAGATCGTTTTTTTCACGTTCTTGATCTTGATTTCTCTTTTATTAGCTGCTTTGGCTTGGTTGATCTGGAAGTTTTACCTTTTGATCCAACGTGCGGGTGGTTTTTCCTCTCTTTTTAGTCTTCATCCCATTGATGTGGATCAACTTTCTGAAGAGTCTGAAGAAGTTCAAGCAGAAGAGGGTGAAGCGACTCCAAAAGAAGGTGAAGAGGCGGCGGCAGAAGGACAAGAAGCTGCAGCTAAAGAAGGAACTCCACCAGCTAAAGAAGAGCCTCCTAAAGGGGCAAAATGAGCCTGTCAAATGCTTTTCATAAAGCCCTTGTAGAGCATTTTTCAGGGGCTAAAGTTGAGATAAAGCCTCAAGATCTTCTCTCTTCACGTGAACAGTTTCTTTCGCGTATTCACTATTCGTGGTATGCCGATGCTCTTACAAATTTGCCACCTGTTGAACAGATGCTCCTAAAATCTGCCCTTCCACAGTCTGTGGCAGAAAAAATGAGTTGTCCAGAAAGCAAATTACCCTCTCTTTTTGCAAAAAATCTTGCTAAAGTTATGGGACTTTATGATTTGCCGCCCCCTGTAGTCATGTCAAAAGGTCCTTTTTTCTCTCTTTTGGAGATGGATAAGGAATCGCTTACAGAGCTTATCTCGCTTTTACCGTTCCCTTTGCTTGCTCCGCAGATCAAAAAAATTGTTGATAAAAAAAGATTGATGGGGATCTATTCTCTTTTAAACGAATCTCAGAAAGATCTTTTGAGAGGTGGTCTTGTCCGTTCAGATCACGCCTCTCTTATAGGACTCGATCTGATCAAATGGACTGGCAGCTCCTCTGATTTAGAGATGGAGATTCACAAAAAAGGGATACAGCTATTGTCGCAAGCAACACGTGGCGAGGGAGAGCCTTTCCGTTTTTATCTTTCCCTTATTTTGGATAGAGGAAGAGGGAAAATGTATCTTGAGGCCCCAGAAGAGACTCTCGCCAAAGATCCTGTTGGGCTGTTACATGCCATTATAAAATACTTTAACCAGAGAAAATCCCATGGTTCAGCAGCAAAATCCTGATCATCTTCTTACGTTGCTTGAGGGAGCTATTGTACAACCTCCGCTTGGAACAAAAGTTTTAAAAAAAGAGGTCACCTCCTCCCTTCTTACTGGTCAAGAATTGATTCAAAAGATTCAAGAAGAAGGGGCTAGATACAAAATTGAAGCTGCAAAAGAGGTAGAAGCTCTAAGAGAACAAGCTTTGCAAGAGGGGTTTCAAGAGGGGTATGACAAATGGTTAGAATCGATTCATAGGTTAGAAGAAGAGATTCAGAAAGTTAGAGGACAAGTTGAAAAACAGATCGTCCCAGTTGCTGTAAAAGCAGCTCAAAAGATTGTTGCAAGAGAGCTTGAGGCCCACCCTGAAACGATCATCGATATTGTTAAGAGCCACTTAAAAGCTGTAGCGCAACATAAAAAGTTTACTGTTTATGTCAGCCGTGATGAATTTGATCTACTCGACAAAGCCCGACATCAATTAAAAGAGAAATTAGAGTCTCTAGAAGCTTTTTCGGTCCGTGCCAGGGACGATTTGCAAAAGGGAAGTGTTGTGATTGAAACAGAAGCAGGTATTGTCAATGCGACAATTGAAAATCAGTGGGCAAGGATTGAAAAAGCCTTTCAAATGGAGAACAAATAATTGATGATCCATAAGATATGCCTGTTTTCTATCTTTTGTTTGTTGACTTTGAGTAGCAGTGCAGTCACAGCTGCTGATACCCCTGCAACAGCAGCCCCTGGCTCTTATCAAGTGATCGAGAAACTGCCAGCTTCTCAACCACGTGTGACAACATCAGAACGTCCAGAAGACAAGCCAAAGCCTAAACCAACTAGCCCTCAAAAAGATGAGGTGTTTGAGCAGGCTCGGCCATCTTTAGTCACGCAAGCTGCTGCCATCTCCATGATGGCACTTTTTCCGTTTGCGGTGATGCTTCTTTCCCCGTTCTTAAAGTTTGTAGTAGTTCTTTCTCTTTTGAGAACAGCTCTTGGGGTCCAAAACTCTCCTCCTAACATGGTCATCAACGGTGTAGCTTTGATGATGGCCCTTTTTATTATGTATCCGGTGGGAGGAAAAATTTATGAAAAAGTGGCGCCTGCCATTGAATCTGTTAGAGCTCCTGATTCCCTTTTTTCCGCTGACAGCCCAGCCTTCATTTTAAGCGTAGCAAATGCAGCCTCTGGCCCAATTAAAGACTTTCTAAAAGACAATAGTTTAGTTAAACACCAGCGTGTCTTTTACAGAATGGTCTATCGGAATACACCAGAAAGTTTACGTAGCTCTATCACTCCAGACGATTTTATTGTATTGGTCCCTGCTTATATCACAGGTCAATTGAAAGAGGCGTTTGAGATCGGCGTTTTGATTTACATCCCATTTTTTGTGATCGATATGGTGGTTTCCAACGTCTTGTTGGCCATGGGGATGATGATGTTGTCTCCTGTGACGATTTCGATGCCATTGAAGCTGTTCTTATTAGTCATGCTGGATGGATGGACCGTTTTGATTCAAGGGCTTGTGCAATCATTTAAGTAGGCAAACATTATGTTCCAAACACAACTTATACAGTTGGCCTACCAAGGGCTATTGATGATTCTTCTCTTGTCGGCTCCACCTGTTTTAATCAGCCTTATTTTTGGTCTTGTCGTGGCCATTTTCCAAGCTGCTACACAGATTCAAGAGCAAACATTAGCTTCAACTGTCAAACTTGTAGCGGTGACTTTAGTTCTCATGATCATGGGAGGTTGGGTGGGTGCGCAGATCATGACCTTCTCTCAAAATATCTTCGATAACTTCTATCTTTGGAGTCATAGTTGATCGATCTCGCCAGTCTCTCTACATCTGGCGGAGAAAGCGATCTGTTATTCCGATTTGCCAATAGTGAACTTTTGCAAGCAAAAGCTTACGAGTTTTTGTGCATGTTTTTTTTGGGATTAATGCGGATTATCCCGATTGTCGCTGTTGCTCCTTTTTTAGGCTCAAGGGTATTACCAATGCCTGTGAAGGTGATTGAGGCTGTTTGTCTATTTCTTGTTTTCTTCCCCATCATTATCAAAACAACCCTCACAGAATTGTCGTTTAATCCCGCATTTTTGCTGCTGATGGCCAAAGAGTTTATCATAGGCCTTATCTTAGGCTTTTTTGTAAGCCTTCCGTTCTCTTTAATGCAAAGCGTTGGGGTATTGATCGATCACCAAAGGGGATCGGCAAGCTTGATGGTCAATGACCCTACAACGCAGAACCAATCTTCGCCACTTGGCCTTTTTTTTAACATGGTGTTGATCTATCTATTTTTTCTCGTAGATGGCCCCTTTATTTTCTTTGAGGCAATGAACACCTCGTACGAATTGATACCACCAGATAAATTCCTTTCGCCCCTCTTTTTCTCCTCTAAGAGCCCTTTTTGGGAGAGGGCGATCCCTCTTGCAAACCAGTTCATGGTCTTGACTGTGCAGCTAGCAGCTCCATCTTTGATCATTATCTTGATGACAGACTTTTTCTTAGGAATTGCTAACCGATTGGCTCCTCAAGTTCAGATCATCTTCTTAGGCCTTGGTTTAAAAGCTGCAATGCCATTGATTGTAATTGCTTTAGGATGGGGACTTTTTGTTGAAACAGCGACAATTGAATCTGTCCGTGAAGCCCGCTCACTTGAAGAAATTGTCTTGGAGATGGCAGGCCGTCTTGAAAAAGATGATAAACAACACCCTACCTCTCCACAACCCGCTCCTTTGTAGAATTTTGTTCTGATGTAAAGCAGAATAAACATGATATAGCAGATAAAATAACAAGATGGGCAGGATAAGCCCCCGCTTTGCCTAAACAGTTAGCTAGACAGAACTTTTAGAAAAAAAAGAAAAATTGAAACGCAAAGGCACGAAGACGCAAAGAAAAAGCAGTTTGATTGCAGAGAAAGGGGAATAAAAGGCGAAGCTTTATCCTGCTCATCTTGTTATTTTTATTTGTTTTAATTTTGCGTGGGAGGCGGAGTTAGTTGAGATGAGGAAGAAAATGTTCTAGAGGCAAGAGGAGCCACAGAGAGAATTTCTTGAGAAGGGGGTGGTGTAAATCCTTTTTGAACCGCAATCACATTCTGTAAAGCTGCAAGGTTGCGTGCAACAGCAGCAGATAAAATTAAAGTAAGATTACGATCTTGAGTGACTTGAAAGGGCTGTTCAGATTCTGGCTCTGGAGTTGAAGGAACTGTTCTTACCTCATCATCTGATTCTTCAATGAAGCTTGGTTGTGTACCTTGAGAAAGGGTACGAATGGAAAACGACATAAATGACTCACTATATTATTCACTATAAATAGCTCCTTTGGCCTGATCAAAGACAACGCCAGCGTTGTAGCTTGAACGGACAAAAGGACCTGCAAAGATATAAGGGATCCCGATCGATTTACCGGTTTCAGATAGTTTGTCAAACGCTTCGGGAGGGATAAAAGCTTTGACAAGTAGGTGATTACGTGTAGGTTGTAAATATTGCCCTGCAGTTACAATTTGGACACCAACTGCATGTAGGTCATGAAGTGTTTGAACAATCTCATCTTCTGTCTCTCCAAGCCCAAGCATCAATCCCGATTTAGTCAATGTTTGAGGACTCTTTTTCTTGACGTAGTCAAGCATTTCAAGACTTCTTTCGTAAGTTGCTTTGTGGCGTACCCTTGGGGTTAGGCGACGGACAGTTTCAACATTGTGGTTAAAGATCTCTGGAGGATCTTGTAAAAGGATATCAAGACTTTCATATGATCCTTGAAAATCTGAGGTAAGTAATTCCACAGTTGTTCCTGGATTTTGCTTTCGGATCTCTTTGACAACATGTAAAAGATGGGCAGCGCCCCCATCTGGCATATCATCCCGAGCAACCATGGTGATCACCACATGTTTCAAACCCAGCTCTCTGACAGATTTTCCGATCCTTTCTGGTTCATGGGGATCTGCAGGAGGGGGAGTTGGACTTGAGGTAATGGAACAAAAGCCACATTTTCTTGTGCAGGCTTTACCAAGGACAAGAAATGTAGCTGTTTTTTTAGACCAGCATTCTAAAAGGTTGGGACATTTTGCCTCTTCACAAACAGTATGGAGACGTTCACCCCTTACCTCGTTTCCGGTATGAAAGATTTCGCCCCCTTTTGGCAGCTTTCTATGTAGCCAGGAAGGAAACCTTCCTGGCCCGACAACATCCCCCTCTTTGGGGCTTTCCGGATGATGTGGAAGGATGTTGAGCTTTGCCATCCTGGTTATGCCTTTCTCTTTGGTGGCATATGGAGAGGATATTCAGTTGCTTGTAAAGCCGCTTCCATCCAGATCTCTGCAATCGTTGGGTGGGCATGGATGGTATTTGTCACATCTTCTACGGTCAACTCGTTCTGGATAGCAAGACCCATCTCTGCAATCAAAGTGCCTGCATCGTATCCAAAAATTTGGGCTCCGATGATAGCTCCGGTATCTTTGTCAACAACAAGCTGAGCAAAGCCTTCTGCATGCTCTTCAGCTTGTGCTTTTCCGATGGCTTGGTAAGGGAAAGAGCTTAATGTCGCATTGATACCTTTTTCTGTGGCCTCTTCTAAACCTGTACCGACCGTTGCAATTTCAGGTGTTGTAAAGATGACAGATGGGACGGCATCGTAATGCATTTCTGCGTCGATACCAGCAGCATTATCTCCTGCAACAAGCCCTTGATGGGAAGCTACGTGTGCAAGCCACCATTTTGATGCGATATCACCAACAGCATAGATGCCAGGAACAGCTGTTTCCATCCGCTCGTTTGTATTTAAAAATCCTTTTTCGTTGACTTGTAGCCCTGTTTTATCGAGTCCAATTTTATCGACATTCATCTTTCTTCCAACAGCAACAAGGGCCATGTCACCAGAAATTTTTTCACCCGAGCCTAAGACAGCTTCAACTCCATGTTCAGTGTTATTGAGCTCTTTAACAACGGTGCCTACATGGCATTGGATCCCTTGTTTTTCAAAAGTTTTCATTAAGGCTGAACCAATTCCTTTTGTCTCTAAAGGCAAAAGGGAAGAGAGCATCTCGATAACGACGACTTCAACTTCTAAAGCGCGGAAAAGGGATGCAAATTCACATCCGATGATACCACCACCGATGATGATAATTTTTTTAGGAAGCTCTTTACACTCTAAAAGTGTTGTAGAGTCGTGGATTTTTTTCCCATCCACTTTAAAAATGGGGATCTCTTTAGGTTCAGATCCAGTGGCAATCACGCTTTTTTCTGCATGGATGATCTTTTCTTCTCCTGTAGGGAGTGTGACTTTGATCTCGCGTGGAGAAAGATAGGAGGCCCAACCGCGGATTAAAGTAATTTTATTAGAAGAGACCAATCCTTCAACACCACGTCTTATTTTAGTGAGGACTTTGTCTTTTCTTTCGATCATTTTGCCATAATCGAAGGAGATGTTGCCGCCACTGATAACACCAAATTTTTCGGCACCTTCGATCTGTTTTAAGACGTTTGCACTGGCAATCAAAGTTTTTGTTGGGATGCAGCCTCTATTAAGACAGGTTCCCCCGAGATCTTTGCCTTCAACAAGGGCAACTTTTAACCCTCTTTGTGCTGCTCTAATGGCTGCAGGATAACCTCCAGGACCGCCACCAATCACTACTAAGTCAAACGTATCATCCATATTTTGAATAACTCTTCTTCTGTTGATCTCTAGTGTAGCTTAGGATAATGTTTTAAGTCTTGCGAGTAATCTAAAAATAATTAGAATGACACTGATGGCTAATGCACTAAAATCAAAGATTTGTTGGCACTGCGATGGCTCTCTTGATGTAGAAGAGGAAAAATGCTCTTATTGTGGCACTCTTCAACAAGAACCGGTAGCAGAGAGGGTTGTTCCCCTTCCATTACCAGAAATGGTAAAAATGGAAGAAAAAAGCCATTTTTTAGATCGATTTAGCGCGCAAGAACTGCAGCTTACCCTGCTTATTTCTACTATGATGGGTGCAACACTTCTATTATTCACCCTCTGCCTTTTAATGTTTTCTACAAATGGCGTCTTTACTTTGAGATGGGATGCCCATTGGTGGCCCCTTTTTGGTCTTCTCTCAGGAGGCCTGCTTTACTTATCGTTTCTTGTGAACAAGAAATGTTAGGTTAGATTTTTTTTAACCGGTCTAAAATCGCTTTTAGGTTTGTAGCAGCTAGTATAGCAGTTGACAATTCAATTTTGTCGTTTTCCTTGCAGATTTTATCGTGATTTAAAAAATTTTCCATTTTGTTTTTGTCGAGTTGGTTCCAATATTGATCTTCCATATCAATGTCAGAGGCCAATAATCTACAAATCAACCCCGTGTCATATCCCCAAACATTAAATGCGTAGTAGAGAAGGGGCAGTAAAGCTTCGCTAAAAGGGAGGGCAATAATTTTAGTATTTAAATCCTTACTTTTATTTGTTTTTAAGTGAGACAGAACTCTTTCTAAAAGATGGGGATTAGAACAAATGGTGTTTGCACTTTTTGCATCCAGAGGGTTTTGATTGATGCAATTCATGAAGGCTTCCTCTTCTTCAATCATGGTTTTTGTTGGAAATAGAAAAGCGCCCAGAAGAGATATAGCGCCAGCTATTATAACTGCGCATAAATTCAAAGAAAAAGAGACCTTAAAAGGGAGTTTTTCTTTGAAAAAAGAGAGATTAGCTAACGAGAGAAATGCACCGATAGATAAAGCTGTAATAACGCCTATTTTAGGAGCTAGCATTCGATATTTAAAGGCATCTGAATAGGTTGCTTTTTGAGCTGTTAAGCCCGGGAACGAAAAATCCACAACTGGGGTGCTCATATTTTACCTAAAGAATAAAATAGAGGCGTTTGATGTCTTCTCGAACGCCTCTTTGAATTTATTAAGCCTCTGTATCTACCAAAGACCGATCGGTCTCAAACTCTAAATTTTTTGGTTTTTCAAGAGTTGGAGAGGTAGGAGCTGCCATCGCTGGAACGATCTGGAACCGGAACAACGATTTTGCCATCTGTTGGTACAAGTGGGTTGAAAACTTGCCAAAGAAGCGGAAAGCCTCTTGCTTAAACTCCATCAGAGGATCTCTTTGTCCTAAGCTGCGCAAAGTTACATCGGTTCTTAAATGATCCATCACAAGAAGGTGTTCAATCCACAATTTGTCCAAAGTCCGGATGAGAAGATCGCGGATAATCTCATTGAGATTGATCGAAATAGAGAGGAGAGGATTTTGTTTTGAAAACTGTTCGACCCTTTCTGCTTCACCTTGCAATTTTTTATCCAAAGCCCCTTTAACCTGATCATAGGCATCTTCTGGAGTTTCAGCTTCAAGTGAAAGAGGGAATATTGTCAGAAGCGATTCTTGGAAGTTTGGCTCTTCTGCAGCTTGTTCAATCACCTGTTGTAAAATCTCATCGATCAAAGGACGGAGATCTTCTGCGTGGAGAAGGTCGTTACGGAAGCCGTAAATCTCTTGCCGTTGACGGTTCATCACATCATCGTATTCAAGCGTATGTTTACGCATCATGTAATTGCGTTGCTCAATCCGTTTTTGTGCTGTCTCAATGGAACGGTTCAAAATCTTTGCAGAGATAGGTTCCCCTTCTGGTGGACGAAATTTCTGGATAACAGATGTCATGGAAGAGTTTGCAAAGAGGCGTAAAAGTTCATCTTCAAAAGAGAGATAAAACTTAGAAAGTCCTGGATCTCCTTGACGTGCACTACGACCCCGAAGCTGTCTATCAATTCTGCGAGAACGGTGACGTGAAGTGCCAAGAACGTAAAGTCCACCTACTTCTGCCATCCCTTTTTCTAGCTTAATGTCAGTACCGCGGCCTGCCATGTTAGTAGCAATTGTCACAGCCCCTTGACGACCCGCATGAGCAACAATTTCAGCTTCTTTGTCGTTTTGTTTAGCGTTCAAGACTGTATGTTCAATCTTATTTTGCTTCAAAATACGGGAAAGTTTTTCTGAAATTTCAACAGATTCCGTACCGATCAAAATAGGTTGCCCCTTTTCGTTGACCGATTTGATATCTTTTAAGATAGCGTTATATTTTTCCCGCTCTGTCATGTAGATTTCATCGTTCAAATCCACGCGACGAGAAGGTTTATTGGTTGGGATTTCAAGAACGTCTAACTTATAGATCTCTTTCAACTCATGAGCTTCTGTCATGGCTGTACCGGTCATCCCCGAGATCTTTTCATACATTCTGAAGTAGTTTTGCAACGTGATTGTCGCGTAGGTCTGGGTCTCTTTTTGAATAGCCACACCCTCTTTAGCTTCGATCGCTTGGTGTAAACCATCTGAAAAGCGACGACCAGGCTGAGGGCGTCCTGTGTTTTCGTCGATGATGACAATTTTTCCATCGTGGACGATGTAGTCGACATCTTTTTCCATCAAGAGATGAGCGCGCAACAGCTGACGCATGTTGTGAGAACGCTCTTTCCGTTTCCCATCTTCCCTTTGTAGAGACAATTTTGCCTCAATTTTTTGCTCTGGGGATAGTGAGGTATCTTGTTCCACTTCGTGGTAAAGATGACCAAGATCTAGCATCACAAAATCTTCTGGAGAACCGGCTACGGCTTTAGAACCAGCCCAAGCTTCGATCCCTTTATCGGTGATTTCAAACTCACTGCCCCGTTCATCGATTGTGAAATAGAGGATAGACAGCGCTTGAAGTTTCTCTTTCTTATTTTGGTCGTTATGGAAGTAGAGATCCTTTTTGTCGAGACCGGCACGGATTTCAGGCTCTTCTTTCAATTTTTTCAAAGTTTTGTTCTGAGGCGTACCTCTAGAAACAACCCATAGCTTTTCTAAAGCTTCATCGTCGGAAGGATTTTGTTCTAAAGTCTTTTTGGCTTCCGTGACAAGTCTATTGCAGAGGTCTCTTTGCATTTTGACAAGCTCGCCAACTCCAGTTTTTAGCTCATCGTACATTTGACGACTTTCAGGAACAGGACCAGAGATAATCAAAGGAGTCCTCGCTTCATCGATCAAAATAGAGTCTACTTCGTCTATAATGGCAAAATAGTAGCCTCTTTGTACTTGTTCTTCTTTTGTCATCGACATGGAGTTGTCGCGTAGGTAATCGAATCCAAATTCAGAAGCTGTCCCATAGACAACATCAGCAAGATAGATCTCTTTTCTGGCTTGTGTTGGGACGTCGGTTGTTAAAACACCTGTTTTTAGGCCGAGATAACGGAGGAGGGCTCCGACCCACTCAGCATCACGACGTGCTAAGTAGTCGTTGACTGTGACCAAGTGGACAGGTTTTCCAGAAAGGGCATTGAGGTAGAGGGGGAGAACCGCTGTAAGGGTTTTTCCTTCCCCCGTTTGCATCTCAGAAACAGCCCCTTTGTGCATCGCAATACCGGAAAGGATCTGTACATCGTAAGGAACCATGTCCCATAGCTGATCGTAACCAGACACATGGACAGGTGTACCACACATTCTGCGGCAGGCATTTTTTACTACAGCGTAAGCTTCAACGAGGAGATTATCGAGCGACTCACCATTGGCAACACGTTCTTTGAACTCGATAGTTTTATGTTTCAGTTCACTTTCTGAAAGCGATTGGAGCTTTTGCTCCTCTTTATTGATTTCGTTTACCACTTTCCGAAACTTCTTCAAGAGTCGGTCTTGTTGTGTGCCAAATATCTTTTTTAAAAAACCAAGCATGGGTCGCCTTATGATGAACTCTCGCAAAGGGTAATAATGAGGCCCTTTCTTTTCAACAGAGAGATCCCTATATTATAACATTAATTCAGCTGGAAACCCCATAGTTTTATTGTATGAAAGTTTTTGATCGTCAAAAAAAGCATAACTTTGAAGAAAAAGTTTATGGAAAAGGGGCTGTTGAATTTCTTTGGGGCGACAGTTTTTTATCAAAAACAGTAGGAAGAGTTTGCGGCTGGCTTGTTGCTCATCTCTCTTTTGTATCGTCTCTTTTTGGCCTTTTTGCCAAAAGCAAGTGGAGTAAAAAAGAGGTTAAACGATTTATAGAAGCTTATGGTGTTGATACATCTGAATTTTTGGATCCAGTAGACAGCTTTGAATCGTTCAATGCTTTTTTTATCCGTCGGCTAAAAGATGGCGTTCGTCCAATAGCCAATGTTCCTGTTGTTATTCCGGCTGATGGACGTTATCTGTTTTATCAAGATGGGTCAAAGCTAGAAAGTTTTTACTTCAAAGGAAAACATTGGACACTAGATTGGCTTTTGCAAGATCCAGAATTGGCGAAAAAATTTAAAGGAGGCCCTGTTGTTTTAGGACGCCTTGCTCCTCCAGACTACCATTGGTTTCACTTCCCATGTGACGGAGTGCCAAGTGCGGCTCAACTCATACAAGGGCCTCTCTTCTCTGTAAATCCAACAGCTTTGAAACAACGTCCCACCATTTTTTGTGAAAACAAGCGGAAACTCACCCGGATCCAAACCTCTTTTGGCGAAGTTGTCATGTTAGAGATTGGTGCAACGAATGTGGGTTCGATCCATGAAGTGTTCACGCCTGAAGTGGCCTGCAAAAAAGGGGATCCCAAAGGATATTTTTCATTTGGAGGCTCTCAAGTAGTTTTGCTTTTTGAACCAGAAAAAATCCAATTAGATGCAGATCTTCTACAAAAAACAGCTGAAGGAATAGAAGTTCGTTGCCTTCTCGGCCAATCCTTAGGGGCATACTTGTAGCTTAGACTTTAGTCTGAGCTTGTTTTGCAGGGTTTTAACCCTGCAATTAAGTGTAAAGCAAATAAAGCACCAAAACAACGCCTAAAAGAACAACAAATCCCATTGTGATTAGAGGGAGAGGGCGTGCCGGATTGTAATCCCCCTTTAATAATTGTTGTCTTGTTTTTCTGTAGTCAACATAGGCAAAAAGGGCCATGAGTGCGCCTATTTCGACTAGTAAAATCCCAAATCCAGAAGAAACGCCCTGCTGTTTCAGAGCATGTTCAGTTAATTCGCTCTTTCCCAGAAAAAAAGAAAATTGCCTCAAAATAAGGGCAAATCTTTCTAAGACAAAACCAAAAGCCATCAATCCAATGCTTGTGCGAATCCAGGCTAGAAAGGTTCTTTCATTGGCTAAAAAATCTTTTGGATCAGCTTTTGTCATAAATTTTTCGATAAAATTCCTTCAATTTTTTCTAAGAATGGGGCAATAGGTTGATCGAGAAGATCGGGAGAAAAAAGAAATGTTGTTAACTCATCCGCCTTTTCGGCTCCAAGAAGAGAGAGGTTTTTTTGAAGCTTGGTCTTTAAGAGCGGTAACGCCTCTTTTCGACGTTTTGGGTGACCAATAGGGTCTAAAAGTTCTATCACAAGCGGCTTGTCATTTCCTTTTAACTTAATTTCTAGACGATTTGGAATGGAGCGATGGGCCGGATCGTGATAGAGCTTGGTATACCGTTCTTCTTCGATCACCTCCATTTTTTCTCTTAATGCATCGATACGAGGGTCTTTAGCCCTTTTTTCTTCAAAATCTTCTGCCACTAAATCATGGAATAAAAGGCCAATTGCTACACCATATTGGATGCAATGATCTCGGTCGGCAGGGGAATTAAGAGGCCCTTTTTTATCGATGATCTTTTTAGCAGCTTCGTGTGTGTAGATGGTGATCTTTTCAATGTCATCTATATTCACATGGGCTCCTGTAGCTGCTTCTACGGCTGTTTGAGCATGAAATTCGATAGGAAAACGGACTTTGAATAAGATGTTGTCCATGATCATATGATCTAAAGGGGATTTTAAGGAGAGTTTTTCACCTCCAAAATAGCGTGATTCTACCCCCCATTTTGGCTCGGTGATAGGTTGTGGAAGTCCAACCTCTCCTTGTGCAACAAGATTAGCAAGATAAACAGCTCTTGAAGTAGCGTCGGCAGCTGCCCAAGATTTACGAGAAACGGTGTTGGGATAGTGTCTATAGGTTCTTAATGATGGGCCATCGATAAAAAGATGGGACAATGTATCGATGACTTTTTTCTTATCTCCACCCATCAATTTAGCAACAACTGCACCACTTGCTATTTTTATAAAATAGGCATGATCAAATCCTCTTTCGTTGCAGCTCCAAGAAAGACTCAATATCCCTTGTATTTCGTAAGCTTCAATCATGTTTGAAAAGAGCTCTTTGAAGGTTTTTTTCTTCAAAAAAGGGATCAAAGCACCAATGTTATCTGAAGGGTGGGCCCACTCTTTTGATAGCCAGGTATCATTGTAATCGAGCCACCGGATGAGACATGTCCATCGGAAAGCTTCTTCAATGGGGTTTAGAGTTTTTTCACCAAACCACGGAGGGAGAATTTTTGTACAAGCAGGTACCCCGGTGGCCTTGACTGCACAACCAAAAGCATCTGCAAAAGCCATTTGGGCTGTTTCTAAAGTGCTTTTTGGAAATTTTTTAGGAGAGATTACATAGTCAGCAATCTCTTCAAGTAATTTTTCTGCCAATTTTCTCCTCCTGCTTTTCGTAATCCAGTAGACGATAGAGCTCTTTTCGGGTCATCATTTCGTCTAATGCAAAATCGACAGAACCTTTTTTTAGAAACTCTTTTAAAAACTTTTGACCTGCACCCCAAATAACTCTAGAAAGAGAAACTGGGTATAAAAGGGCATCAACATTTGCCTTCTTCAACTCTTCTAAAGAAAAAGTAGGAGTCTTTCCAAATTCGGTGAGGTTAATAAGAAGAGGTATTTTGAGTGCTTTTTTTAATGTTTTAATCGTCTCTAAGTCTTTTACAGCTTCAACAAAGAGAAGGTGAGCTCCTGCTTTGACATAAGATTCACACCGTTGGATCGTTTTATCAATGCCTTCAATAGAAAGGGCGTCTGTCCGTGCGATAACTTCGATCCCTTTCAAGGCTTCAATTCTTTCACACATCATTTCGGTAGAAACAAGTGTAATGCCATCACGATGGCCACACCGTTTTGCTCCTGCTTGATCTTCGATCTGTAAGGCTATTGGTCCTAATTTTGAAAAACGGGAAGAGGCTTCTTCTATAAGCAATGGATGATCCCAACCATTATCGATATCGACAAGGAGAGGGAGAGGACAGGCTTCAACAATTCTTCTGGCCTCTTCAACTAAGGTGTCTAAGGAAAGAAGACCCAAATCTGGAAGGGCAAATTGGTTGGCGGCTACAGCAGAGCCGGAAAGATAAAGAGCTTTGAAGCCAATATCATGAGCCATTTTGGCAAACAAAGCATTAGGCACTCCCATGATCTGGAGTGGTCTTGTGGTGCTAAGGAGTTTTGTGAAGGGTCCCATTAAAAAGTTACCCTAGCACCTACCGTTATATCATAGCTATCCCAACGGATGGGGAGCGCTTCTTTTCCCCGATTTTGAATCCATCTCCCTTCTCCTTCGACGTATGCAGATAGGAGAGGCAAAAACCACCATTCTAAAGATAAGATGCCGATTTGTCCGTCTCCAGTGGAGGAAAAGCGTTGAGGTTGAACATCTTTTTTAATATGTGAAGAAAAATGGCCAAAGGTATAACGATAGCCAGCCTTTGCTTGTAGAGGTCCAAGCGCAAAAAGGAGATCACCGCCAAGGCAACCCCCATTGAAACATTCCACAAAGTCACCCCTATTACTTCCCAAACTAAAGTTAAGGTTTCCAAGAGCGGAAGGTGTAGAACGTCCTAACTTCCAACGATTTTCAAAGCGATTCCAGCCAACTGTTGGCAGCAAGTGGAGACAGAGAAAAGAAAGGTCATATTGCAAAAGAGCTCTTTGGTTCCAAAGCTTTGAGCCTGAAAAATCGGTCTGATAGGTGGCTAAGAGATTGTTCCAACCAAGGCCGGCTTCGGCTCTCACATAGGTGGTCCATAATCTGAAATATCTAGCATCGAATACTTTAGCCTGATCGTGCTGCACGCCAGCGCCAATGGATACTTCACAAGTTGGAAGTTTTGCGGATAAGGGAAGTAGGAATAAGAGAAAAGAAAGAAAAGAGAGTTTCATAGTTTTAGGGGTAAATCCAGTGCATAGAATTCTGAATCAAGATAAATAGAAGAACAAGAGAGTAGTATTTTTAAGGAAGAATTCCCGTGGGACAGCATGTTGTTTTTGAAGAACTTGACCGCGTTGCTTTGGTTCGGTTTCATCGTCCAGAAATTTTAAACGCTTTAGCTCCAGAGACATTTTTAGAGCTAGAAAAAGTCTGGGAGGAGTTAGAGTCTCATCCAAAAATCCGTGCTGTGATTTTAACAGGTGAAGGGGAAAAAGCTTTTGTTTCAGGGGCCGACATCCACGCACTCAGCGAAATGGATAAACCTGAAGTGGCCTCTTACTTAAAGATTGCTCACCGTGTGTTGGATAGGATCGAATCATCACCGTTATTGTCTATTGCTTGTCTTCATGGATATGCCCTTGGAGGTGGTCTTGAGCTTGCTTTAGCTTGTGATTTTATTTTTGCAGGCGACAAAGCTCAGCTTGGGTTTCCAGAAGTGCATTTAGCCCTAGTCCCAGGATTTGACGCTTTTAAAAGATTGCCTCAAAGAATTGGAAAATCTCAAGCGAAGCGCTTATTGCTTTTAGGAAATAGAATATCAGCAGAAGAGGCCGAAAAAATTGGTCTTGTTGATCGGCTATTTCACTTAGATAGTCTTCTTCCCTCGACTCTTTTATTTTTAGAAGAGGTGTTAAAAGCTCCACCAAAATTGATCCACACCATCAAAAGAGGTTTACATTACCCCGACGAGTCTGATCATCTCTTTACAGCCGCATTTGAAAGCCAAGAGGCAAAAAAGAGAATCGAAGCCTTTTTAGATAAGAAAGGAAAAGTTCTTCATGCTGCCTCCAGGTGATTTTCTCCTCCTAGGAGCAGGAGGAAAAATGGGGCAGGGAATTGCCGAATTATTATTAGCGACAATAGCAGAAGAGGCTCTTTCTACTAGGATATTTTCTAGAAGACTTACTTTAGTTGATCCTCTATCGGATCGTTTAGTCTTGCTTAAACACCGTCTTGAAAAAACAGCGAGAACGTTTGCAGAAAGATCGATCGTATCCCTTAGAAAAAAATTTCAAGAGGGGACAAGCAACCGAGAGAAAGTAGAAAATTTTGCCTCCTACTTGTTAGATCAATGCTTTTTTGAAAGGGGAATTGAGGGTGTCAGGGGTGAACTGTTTGTTTTTGAAGCAGCTGCAGAAGATGTTCAGATAAAAACAGAGCTGTTTTCTCGTCTTGCAAAACAGCTGCCAAAAAATGCCCTCTTTTTCACAAACACTTCAGCCATTCCTATCGCTAGCCTTGCAAAACCGATTCCAGGCAGATTAGCAGGGCTCCATTTTTATAACCCGCCCCCTTTACAACCCATTGTCGAGGTCGTGATTCCAAAAGATGGAGATAAAGCCCTTTTGACAACAATAGAAGCTCTTCTTGCAGGTTGGAAAAAAGAGAGGGTAGATTCTCCAGACATTGTTGGTTTTATCGGAAATGGTTTCATGATACCCGAAATTGAAAACGCTTTGTCCTTATTGCCAAAATTGAGTGTAGACCAGATTAATCAGTTGACCAAAGAAAAGCTTTTTCGCCCTCTAGGTATTTTTGAGCTGGTCGATTTTGTAGGTCGCGATATTGTAGTTGCGATTGGAAAGGTGATGGGAAAAGATTTGACAGGTGTTTTGAATCTCCCCCCTACAAAGCGATCAACCCATCACCGCAAAAAGATGACAGAAGAAGAGGCGATTGCAGAGATTAACAAGGAAAACGATCCAAGTGTCCATGCGTATCTTGAAATGTTGAAAAAGATTAGTAGCGATTTATTTTGTAAAGGTGTCGATCAAAAAGCACTTGAAAAAGTGCTTAAACTTGGTTTTCACCATACATTTGTCCCTTGGGATACGAGGTTAAAAGCATGAAGAAAATCTATGCCGTCGCAGGAGCTACCTCTACTTTTATGGGACCTGGACGACCTGAATTTGACCCAAAGAATCTCCCCTCTTTCAAGGATCATCTAATAGAATCTATTTCAGAAACGTTGAAACAGGGCGATTATGTTTTTGATGAAGGGGTCATCTCTAGCTTCATGCCAGGTCCATTTTTTCAACAAGGTCATCTGGGTGCTTTTTTACCCGCTTTTGTCCCTTCCCTTTTGGGAAAGCCGTGTCTTTCGATTGATGGGGCATGTGGCAGCGGTGGAAGAGCGTTAACGCATGCTATTAAAACTATTTTATCTGGTGAAGCAGAACAGGTTTTTGTCGCAGGCCTTGAGATGCAAAATACAATGAAGCCACTCTATGTGGCTGATGTGCTTGCAGGTGCATCTGACTATCATGCTTTCAGAAAAGAGGGGGATGCTTTTTTCTTTCCCTCACTTTTTGATAGAAGAGCTGCAGCTTATATCCAAAAGTACGGCGAAGCAAAAACACGCGAAGAGATGGCCCTTTGGTCGATTGCTGCTATTGAGAAGGCCGCAAAATTCTCTAAATCTCAAGAATATGGAAATGTGAGAAAAGATTTGGCTAAAGAAGCTCGTGCAGCTCCTAATCCTGACAGATTTCTCTCCTGCTTAAATGGACTTGCCTGTTCAAAAATTACAGATGGGGCAGCCTCTTGTGTGCTAACCACTCAAAAAGGTGGGGTCGAAATTATTTCTTGGGGCGAAGCGGAAGGGAATATTACAAAACTGCCTGCTGATGCAACTCGTCTGGACATGATGGCCATTGCTGTAAAAAAAGCGCTTGATCGTGCAGGCATCAAGCCAAGCGATTTGTCTTACTTAGAGATCCATGACTGTTTTGCTATCACGGCTCTTTTAGCTGTTGAGGCGATAGGTTTTGCTCCTACAGGAAAAGGGGGAGAATTTCTCCAAAATCCTGGAAAGTTAAAAATCAATCTAACAGGAGGATTGATTGGATTTGGCCATCCCACTGGAGCAACAGGTGTTAGACAGATGGCCGATCTTATCCGCTACATGGATGAAGGATATGGAATGATGGTCAATATGGGTGGCGATGATAAGACGCTCACGGCTATCGTGGTAAAAAAATAACGCCGAACTCGCTTTAAAAAATAGAGTCTTGAAAGAGACCCTGCTATCCTTGTGATTGATGTCGGATAAAGTCACGCGCGTTCTCTACCTTCTTCTGTTTTTCTTTTTTGCAGTAGCGTTGCGCGTCTGGTATTTGACCCTTTTTTTGCATGAAGAGCGGATGGAAGAGGCTCGAAAACCGATGCAAAAGACTATTTTTGAGCCTGGGAAACGGGGCACCATCATCGATCGATTTGGTACTCCGATGGCTTTGAACCGTCTTTCTTTTAACGTTGGGGTCAGTTGGGGTGAGATTGCCGAAGTCCCCTACTCGATTTGGGAGACACAGAAAGATGGGACTCGGAAGAAAAAAAAGCTGCGTGAAGCGTATGTCACAGCGCTTTCTCGCCTTCTTGCCAAAGAGCTTGATCTAGAAGAAAGACGAGTTGAAGATCTGATCTATTCAAAAGCAGTTTTTTATGGAAACGCCCCCTTTTGGTTGAAAGAGGGCGTTGATGAAAAGACATACCATCGATTAAGTGGCTTAAGTAGGTTATGGCCTGGTATTGCTCTGGAAAGAGGCTCTAAGAGGTTTTATCCTTGTGGTAAAGTTGCGTGCGATATCTTAGGTTATATGGGAGCTATCGATCGCCCATTTCTCGACAAACTGTTCCAAGAGATCAGTCATCTAAAAAAAGTAATAGAAGAAGAAGAGACTTTTCCTGAAGGATTCACTTCTCTTGAAGAGGTCGAAGAGCGTCTTGCTCTCTTAGAAGAAAAAGCCTACACAATTCATGATCAAGTCGGAATACAAGGCGTAGAAAAAAGCTTTGAAGAGAAATTACGGGGTTCAAGAGGGAAAAAAGTCTTTGAAGTAGATGCAAAAGGGCATTTTTTAAAGAAATTAGATGAGACTGTTTCTCCGCAAAGTGGGGAAAGAATTACTTTATCCATTTCAAAAGAGCTTCAAGAGTATGCAGAAGAGCTGTTAGCTGGTATTGAAAAGATCAGGCATCCTCTTCCATTACACGTTACACGAGGAGATAAACCGCTTGCAGATGCGAGAGGCCCTTGGATAAGAGGCGGCGCTATCATTGCTATTGATCCAAATAATGGAGAGGTTCTTGCATTAGCTTCTCACCCTCGCTATGACCCAAATGCTTTTGTTCCTCACGGAGGTCTTTACAATGAGCAAGAAAGGATAGAAACGGTTAGGGAGGTACTAGAAAGCGATCGGTATCTTTTAGATGTCTGGATGGAATCTCTCCCTTTAAAAAGGGAATTTTTTGATCTCAAAAAAGGGGCATGGGAAGAAGATACCCTTATTTTGACTTGGAAGCCATTTTTAAAGGCCCTCTTTTTAAGAGATGATTTTGCTCTAAAAGTCCTGCTAGATATCGACACAGTTGAAAAGGCTGTTGCTTTTCGACGTAATTTGGGTAGTCAGTTGCCTGCCTCTTTAAAAGAGCATGAGAGGTTGCAACTTCTCGATCTAGTAGGCCTCTTAATTGACGAAGAGAAGTTTACGGACGAAATTTTGAGCGAAGTGGGTTCTTTTTCACTTGAACAGTTCAAAACTGACATGGGAATACTCCATCGTCTAAAAAAAGAGCTTAAAGAGGTGGCTAAGAAGGAATTTCATGTAACGACTTTTTTGCCTTGGAGAGAGGTTGAAGGAAAAGCCTATTTAAAAAAGAAAAGACAAGAAGAGAGAGAAAAAGGAACTTGGGCAAGACCTTATCTAGATCATTTTGAAAATGAAGAAAAGCGGCAGTTTGACCTTTTTTGGAAAGAACACGAGATCGAATGGTTAACCCGTTCTTCGACTTTTTCTCCGGGTTATATCCAAGTTTTAAGAGATTGGGAAGAGATGAAGCGCCCTCTCTTATCAACTTGGCGCGGTCTGCCCAATAAGAAAAAAGGGGAACAGTCTCTTGCTCTTTCCTTCCATCCAAAATATGGATGGGGAACAGGGCGCTCTTTTGCCTTTAGACAGGCCTCTACACAAGGTTCTCTTTTTAAGCTTGTCCCTGCCTGGGCATCGCTTCATTATCTTTATACTTCATTGCTTGAGAAGGGAGAAAAAGAGATTACGCTTGCTCAGCTGAACCCATTTACCATTGTGGACGAGGTAAAAAGAGAGAAAAAAGGTTGGACAGTTGGCAAGTTTGAATCGGGTGTTGTCATTCCACAGCTTTACAAAGGAGGAAGGCTTCCTCGAAGCATGAATTACAATTTAGGAAAGATGGGGATTGAAAAAGCCATTGCCACCTCCTCTAATCCCTATTTTGCCCTTTTGGCAGGAGAATTTTTGCCAGAACCAAATGAGATGATTAAATGGGCAGAGAAGCTTTCTTACGGACAAAAGACAGGCATTTTGTTGCCAGGCGAATATCGGGGACTGTTACCAACAGATTTAGAAAAAAATAGAACGGGTCTTTATGCAACAGCAATTGGGCAACATACATTGGTTGTTACACCGTTGCAAACCGCAGTGATGCTTTCTGCGCTTGCGAATGGTGGACGGGTTTTGGAACCAAAAATTGCTTTAGAAACATCCACAGTAGTGAAAAGAGAGCTCTCTCTCCCATTGCCTATTCAAGAGGTTCTTTGGAAAGGGATGAAAAATGTGATTGGAAAATTGTCTCCGGAAGAGATAAGAAAATTATTTCCTCAAGAAAAAGCTTTTAGCCAAGCTTTCAGCAAAGTGGCTCCTATCACTATTGGAAAAACAAGTACATCTGATGCTATTGAAAGATTAGGCCCTCTTGCAGGAGATGCTTGTCAGGTATGCCACGTCTGGTTTGGGGGGATTGCGTTTGAAGATGAGGTCTTGAAATCAAAACCAGATCTCGTTGTTATTGTTCACCTACGTTATGGACGATTAGGGAAAGAGGCTTTGCCTGTTGCCACCATGATGATCGATAAATGGCGTGAAATTAAACAACGCCATTTGCTCCCTTAGTTCGATTAATTATATAAAAAAAGAAAAAACAGGATGAGCAGGATAGGCAGGATAAGCGTTGCCAAACATAGGTGTTAATCCAGTAAAAAAGCCTGAAACAAAAGAAACTTTCTTAAATATTTCATTTACAAGATTAACCACAGAGAGCACAGAGGACACAGAGAAAAATAAAAAAAGTTTAATTCTAGTTTAAATTTTTCTAATAAGTTTTACTTATGCAGTAAGGCTTATTTATCTGTGCTCTCTGTGGTTCATTTTGTAAATGAGATGTTTTATAACAACATCATGCAAACTTTTGACGAAGACGATAAGGACTTGAAATTGTCCTTTTGTCTTCGTCTTTTAAGCTTTATTACAGGTAATGCTTCAGTTTTTCAGGGATTTTTACAGAGCCGTCTGCTTGTTGGTGGTTTTCAAGCAGAGGGACTAAAATTCTAGGGGTTGCAATCGCTGTGTTGTTCAGAGTGTGACAGAATTGAACCACTCCATCTGCATCTCTATATCGGAGGTTTGTCCTTCTAGCTTGCCAGTCGTGCAAAGAGGAGCAGCTATGAGTCTCACGGTATTTTCCTTCACTTGGAACCCAAGATTCGACATCAAACATCCGAAATTTGCCAAGCCCCATATCGCCGGTGCAACACTCAACAACGCGGTAAGGAATCTCTAAATCTTGCAAAATCTCTTCGGCAATTTCGAGCAGTTTCTGGTGAAATTTAGCAGACTCTTCTGCAGAGTTTTTGCAGAGGATGTACATCTCCACTTTATAGAATTGGTGGACACGGATTAGCCCTTTAACATCTCTTCCAGCGCTTCCTGCTTCTCTGCGGAAACAGGTAGAAAAACCTCCATAAAGTAAGGGGAGGTCCTTTTCGCTTAAAATTTCTCCAGAATGAAGGCTATTAATAGGAACTTCAGCAGTCCCAGAGAGGTAAATGTTATCGCTCTCAATAAAGTAGACCTGATCACGTCCGTCTGGAAAGTGGCCTGTCCCATAGAGAGGGGCCTCTTTAACCATCGAAGGCATAGAGATGAGCTGAAAACCATGCTTTTTGGCTTTGTCTAAAGCAAATTGCAGCAATGCAAGCTCAATTTGAACTAAGTCGTTTTTAAGCGCGTAAGAGCGGCTTCCGGCAATCTGTCCGATCCGTTCAAGTTCACCCCAGTTGTTTTTTTGCAAAAGTTCAATATGGCTAAGAGGCTTGAAAGAGAATTCAGGAGGCGTTCCCCACTTTTTCACTTCAACGTTGAAGCTTTCATCGGCACCAACAGGAGCATCTTGTGAAGGAATGTTGGGGATGCGGTACAAAAGCTCTTGCACTTTTTTTTCAGCCTCTTCAAGGGCAGGCTTCAACTCGTCAATCTCTTTGGCAATCTCTTTGCCACGTTGGATCAGCTGGGCTTTTTCTTCTGGAGGCGCTGATGGGACTTTTTTAGCATTGGCATTTCTTTCAGCCTGTAGGGCTTCAACAAGCTTTTTGTGGTGCAATACCACTTTATCCAGTTCAAGGAGCTTGTCTAAATCGAAAGTGATGTTTTTAGTAACAATCGCGCTTTTGACTAAGTCGATGTTTTCTTTGATGAAACGGAGGTCGAGCATAAGTTCTCAAGAATAGCAGAAAAAAAGAATGGGAAGAACGGGAATTTATGCTCGATGGAATCTAGTTAGAAAAGGTTGTAGTCTTTTCCTAATAGACTAAGTTCATAAAAACCATACAGTCTGAGAATGTTGTTATCGGGATGCAATAACTTCGAAGTTGTTGAGATGATGTCAGTCGTCAGTTGATAGATAGGCTTGTATTCTTTTGGAAAGTATTTGGTTTGAGTCAATTCATGGAGAGTCAAAAGAGCAAGGAATCCAATGTATAGAGAAGTGTTTCTTTTTAAATAGATGCAGGTCAGAGCATGAATAGCAAATGCGGTTTTTAAACCGATCTGAACTTTTCTCTCAAATTCATCGTATTTTTTTAATACTTTCACGTTTGATTGTAACAATGCGGATTGAATGGTCTTTGACTGCCATTCAAGAAAAAGAGCTCCCATTGTACAAATTCTGAAAAAAGACCGGGTTTCTAATGAAAACGTGTGATCTTTAATAAGATCTTCAAGATGTAAAAACTGAATAAACGAGTTAACGACAATACCAAGTTTTGGGATCTTGATATTTGGAGTTTCTTTTGTTAATGCAACAGCAGCCGCAGCTCCAGATAAAATCTGTGACATGTTAGTTAAATTAATCATGCCACTATTTTATTACATTTGTAATATAAATGAAATTTTTTTATTAAAAATAGGCTCTAATGTTTCTATTCTTTCGAGGCTGACCTCAAGGAACGTGAGATCGAATAGTGGGATAAAGGCATCTTCTCGCTTGGAGGAGTGGCAAAGTAAGAAGGGGGGGGCCAACTCTGATAACTTCTTTTGGAAAGATGGAGATAGTAAAGTATCTACTAAAAATCGATCTTTAGCGATTTTGAACTCTTTATAAGTAGAGTGTTCAATTAACCCTGTCTCAGTTTGGTAATGGCCATCCAAATTGATAATTAAAGGTTTTTCCCCATGTTTTTTGTAGTATAGCGTTGCCAAAAGGGGGAATAAATGGGGAGAAAAGCCAAAAAAGAGGTTTTTTTGCTTAGTTTCTGCCAAAAATTTACGGAGGGTATTTAAATCGCTATCTGGGAGGGTCTCAAGGGAAGAGGCGGGACGCACCTGGGGCAATTCTAAAACTTTTTGACCATGCTCTTTTAAAAGGGTAGGAGTTGCTGGGAGCCCTTTTCGGCTGATATCGAATAGGAGAAAAGAGAGGGCAAAGAAAAACCCTGAAAAACTACCTAACAACGTAAATAAAAGCAGTTTTGGATCAATAGGAAGAAGCGGAGTCTTTGCTCTATCTAGAGGAGAAGAGAGGACTAGATTCAGTTTAGAGGCGATCTCTTTATTTTCAGAAAGACGCGTGAGCTCTCCGAAAAGGTGTTGATGAAGGTTCAGCTTTTGTTGCAAAAGAGTCTCTGAAACCCATCTATCGGGCAGCGGGGCAAGCTTTGCTTTCAGTTTTTCTTTCTCTTCTTTTAGGAGGGCTTTTTCTTCATCAATTCGGATGAGTCTATCCGAAAGCCCTGTCAAAATTTCGTTTTCTAAAAGAGAAAGTTCCTGTTCAACCCCTTGCAAAGCGACATGGCGAAGTTCATGGATTTTCTTTTCGAGTAATTCACGACGTATCGAAAGAAGCTCTTGAACGCCTTGAAAATGGCTTTTTAGGAAAGAACGTTCAAGGGTCAATTCATCTTTTACCCTCTCTTGCTCTTTTTGGCTTCTATTTTTAGGGTCTTGGAGGGCCAATTCCAGAGCTTTGATGTTTTTTGAGAGCTCTTCATTCCCCTCATAACTCATTGCAATGGCACTTAAAGGAACCTCTTCTCCCTCTAATTGGGTCAAAAGATGTTCTAACTGCTTTCGTTTGTCATCGACCTCATCAATCCCTTTTTGGTAGGCAAGGAGAAGATTAAATGAGACTTCGCTTGAGAGCCCTTCATAAGTAGAACTTTCTTCAGGAATAGAGAGGGCCTCGAAAGAGGAAAAATTGCTTTGAAAGCTGTCTAGAGGGGTTTGTGTCCAATGGACGTTTTGTTTTGGTAAGAAAGGAAAGGCGCTTTCATGATGAAAGAGGGCAAAAGAGAGGGTTTCCCTTTGAGCTTTTAGTTCTCTTAATTGGTGGAAAGGGAGTTCTAGATTAGACATCCCTTTTAATGAAGATAGTCTCTCTACCTCTTGAAGGCCGATTTTAAGAGCCTCTTCAATTCTTCGCTTTTCAAACTCTAGCGTGAGAAGATCTTTTTCAATCCGATCTTCGGCTTGCGCATAGAAGGCAAGTGCCTTTTCAGTGTCGATGAAACCAATTTGGTCTAAATCTTTAGAGAGGGTGTGAGCATGGGTTTGCAAAAGCTGTTCCAGCTTATCTAAACTTTTAGCTTGTCGTTCTTCTAGAACTGCAACCTGTTTAGAGGCGCCTGCCCGCTCGATCATCTCCATTTCATGCTCAGCTTCGGCCATCAGCGTGTTTAAGATGAGTGCACTCATCATCCGGCTTGGAGCTGTACAATCTAGCAGCACAAGTTCGTTGATTTTTTTAGAAGCTTCAACAAGCAAAGTGCCTTTTAAGTCTTTAATAGCCCCTTTTTTAGGGATGACAACCACTTGGTAAAGGCCAGGTTTTGCTGAAGATGTTTTGACAAGATCAAATGAGATAGAAGTTTTTGCTTGGTGAGAGCCATCTTCAAGAAGAAGAAGCTCAAAAGAGAGAATTTCTTCCCCTTCATACAAAAGGTTTGTTAGTAAAAAAGGAGGGGGTGTATCGGAAAAAGCTGGGCTTTTTTCGTTAAAAAAATGGGCCCAAGATGAACGGAGGTGGTAAAAAGGTCGTAGAAAAAAAGGGATAGAAGGCGCTGGAGAAACATGGGCTTGTAGGCCAAGTTTTTCTACCGTTTTTTCTAAAAGCCTTTCTGATTGTAAAAGAGAAAGAACTTCTCCCCCTTTTTCTTCTAATAACGAAAGCGTTAAAGCAGAAGGTTCAATTCCATTACCTTTTCCTCTATCTACAAATGTCCCTTCAGACTTGTAGAGGACAGGTCTTGTCAAAACAAAACTCAAAAGGAGGGCCCCTCCTACCAAAGCAGATCGCATGAGGAACTTTTTTTTCTGATGCATCAAGAAAAAAATGTCGCGGAGAGAGAGGCTTGCTTCAGGTTTCATACATTCCTAAAAGACGCTGGCTGCTTTCATAATTTCGGTTGAGCTTTGTACGCCACCAATCGATGGAATAATTTGGCTGATAAAGCGGTTCCATTCGGTAATTGGTGTTGCAGACACATAAACAGTGTCTCCAGGCATTAAAAGGAGACTATCATTTGGAAGGTGGACGATGGCTTCCCAATTGAGGACATAGATTTTGGGATGTGTAATCCCCCCACGGATGACTTGGATGCAATTTCTGTTTCCAGTGAATGGGATGCCACCTGCTTGTACGATAGCTTCACGTAAAGACATGGTGCCATAGTGGAGATTCACAACTTTCGGGATTAAAACCTCTCCCATGACCATGATTTTTGCGTCACTTGGGTCTGCAATGAAAATTTTATCCCCACCTTTCATCACAATATTTTGGGACATGTCCCCTTTGTGAATCAGCCGGTGAAGGTCAATCGGCAATTCGATCCCATCTCTTAAGACATAGCTGCTGAAAAAGTTTGCGTGTAAGGGAACGTGGGCTCTTGAGAGAAGTTCATAAAGGCGTACTTTTCCGTCGACTGGCAGGGTTGTCGCTGCAACGTGGCCAATCAGGTCGACTTTTCTTTGAAGACGGTCTTTGTAAGTGACAAAAACTTCAACACCGACAATTTCTTCCTGAAAAACACTCTCAATTTCAGCTTTGGCTTCAGCAAGGGTTAACCCAGCTACACAAACGGGAGGAATATCTGGAATTTGGATAAAACCGTTTTTTACCGTGAAACCAATATGAGCATTGATGAATTGGATCGATTCAATCAGATCTTTTCTAGTTGGGTGGAAAAGGGCGATATTCAGAATATCATCCTCAACGATGTTATCTTCATACTCTTCAAGTGCATCACAAGGTAAAAATGTGGTTTCGACCCCTTGCATTTCTAAAATAGCCTGTTTGCCCCGTCTGAGGGTGTAAGAGTCGATGACAAATTCGCTGGCCCCTTCTACGACATAGTAGCAAGGTGCACGGTAACAACCAGACACAATTAGACAAGAAAAAATGAGAAGAAAGAGTCCCTTCATGGGTAGCTATTCTACCTCACTTCTTTATAAATTGCCTAACGGGAGAATAAAAGGTATGCAATATTTCTTAAGCGACCCGAATGGTAAAAATGGTGTTTTCTTGCCAATGCTATGCGTTTGAATAGGGAGACAGTAGACAGTGACTGATAACCTTCTAAGGTCTTTTGCTGCTCTAAAGAAAATTTATCCTTATAACGGCTGGCAAAGGCCTGAACTTGAGCGTTGTATCTTTTTGCTTTTTCAAGATCGGGACCTTTAATGAGTAGAGAAATAGCAAATTTTACGAGTTTCAAAGAAAAATAGGGTTTAGCCCCAACTGCGTTTTTCCCATGTTGGCGGTAGAAAACAGTAGAGCTTTCAATAGAACCAATGACCCCAAAGGCAGAGGCAACAAGAGCTAGCCACCAATCATGCATCACGGCTTCGGGAGGCACTGGCTTTGCAAGTTCTAGCAACGGACGATTGATCAAACATACAGCCCCAGTCACGGTGTTTTGTAGAAGAAGACGGCTGAATCTATTTCCTTTGAAAGGATCAAGACGGATGAACTTCCAAAAAGAGGGGGAGATGAGAGCAAGCTTTTCATCGACAACTTCTAAATCGCTGTGGACAAGGAGCGGCTTTTCTTTTCCATGCTCTCTTTCCAATTGGTCCATTTTTTCTATAAAGAGGGCCAATTTATCCTTTTTCCACACATCATCTTGATCGGCAAAAAAGAGATAATCGCCCGTTGCCTCTTTCATTAGGCGAGAAAAATTTTCTTGGACTCCTAACCGACCAATGGAGGGAAGGAGTTGAAAGCGAGGGTCTTTTACTGCCCATTCTTTAGCAATTTCCAAGGTGCGATCTGTCGATCCGCCATCTGAAATTAAAACTTTAAAATCTGTTTTGCTTTGTCCCGCAATGGAAAGGAGCTGTTCATGTAAGAATTTTTCACCATTGTAGGTGGCAAGCAAGATCTCAATTTTCATAGGAGACATGATGACTTTTACCAAAGTGTCTGGTCAAGAGATTCTTTAGAGATTTGTTTTTATAAAATCGTAATTCTTTTATAATAATTGCTTTAATTGGAGGATTGTTTTGATCGATTTAGTTTCAAATGCTTTTCAATCGCTTACCGCGCCAAGCGTGACTCATAAATTCACTGTTAATCGTAATGAGCTTGTCACTAGGGCGACAGCAGTGTTCTCTCTCGTATTTTTTACTGCCCATTTTTTGCGGACATTTCGTGCTCGCGATTCTTTTGCACTCCATCACGTTAAAATAAGCGCAGCCCTAGCTGCAATTGCCTCCGCTGCTCTCTACTTTTTTGGACGAGCAAATTCAATAGCGAAAATGGAGAAAACTCTTGCGGAAAGAATGAGCTCTTTAAATTCTGAGGGTTTGTTTGAGGCTTACGACCGTTTTGCAATTGAAAGATTGAAAGACGATCTAAATCTTACGAAAAATATTTTTAATATAAGTGAACCTACTTCTTTTGCAAAAGCATGGTTATGTGCTGTAGGAAGCCCTGAGGTTTTAGAATTTGTGGTCAGAAACTTACGAGAAGATGAGCGTACTTCAATTGCTTCTCATGCAACTGAAATTCAGAGAGTTTTGAATCTTTCTAAGACTCTTTGATATAATCAATAGATCATTTAATCGGCGATAAATTTTCAATTCTTTTATCATATTTAATTTTGTGAGATTTAATTATGGTTATAATAAATACAAATTCAGCAAGATTTGGTGGAATGACTATAGGAGCTATTGCTGCTACAGCATTTATTGCCCCTATTTTTTTTCAACGGGCGGGTGGGCCGATCGAATCCGGAAATGTTGATATCGTGTGTTCTCCTAATGGAGTTCTAAAAAGTAAACAACTTATACAAAATGGTCAGTTAGTCGACGTCATCTATGAAGGCGATTATATTGGGCAACTTAGAGCTTACTTTTTAACAGCTTCACTTCCCATGTTTTTGCTGGCGAGCACTGCTTTTTTTGCAGCTTCTGTAGGTGTTTCCGGGTTAGTAGGACATGTCGTCTCTCATAACTTTCCTAAATCTATGGCAGGTTCTTTCTTAGAAAGACTTGGTCGCATCGGCGGTTAGTTTTTACTTTCCAAATAGTTTGTTGGATAATTAACCAAGAGAGAGCAGGAGGGAGAGAAATAAAAAACATGAAAATGTCTTCATGACGGATAAATTTTAATTTCAATTTTTGCAATCCTCCGTGTTCTCTTGGTTAAATATTTAAAATTCAATTGTTTTTATTGAGTTTTAATTATGCAAAAAGGCTTTTCCAATAGCTATTTGACTTCAACTTTAAGGGCGATTGTTATTAAATATTCCCTTTTTAAAGAGGTTATGATGTCGAATACATTGATGATGCAAGCCTGCCGCGGCGGGGCGATGTTCGGGCTTGGTTGTGCCGTTTCCCTTCATACTCTTCCTAAGATTACTCAAAGGGTAAAAGGGTGTGTCGTGCAAATTAAAGACGCGCTTGGAAGATATTCTGTTGAATATCGTGAGAAAATCGACTTGCCCACTGCTGAAGAGAGGGCTTTGTTTTTGGGTAAACAATGGAAAGCACTATCTATTTTGACATTCAATGCTCTAAAACGGATCGCTGTGAAAGTCGGAGCAGTCTTACTATTGAGGGACTTGTTATTCTCTAAGGAGACGACATTTTCTCAAGTTTTAAGAAAAGTATCGATCACAACGGCGATGTACTATGTCTTGCCTACGATTTTGCGAAGAATAAAGGGTGAAATTAAAGAGATTAAACTACTTCCTCCCTACGCAGGGAAGGTGTCTTTAGGAAGAAAAAGTGATGAAATCCAAGAGGGTGAGCTAATTCCTAAACTTCATTATGTAGAAACTCTCGCTGAGGGTTTGAATAGTCCTGAATCGTACGAATTTGTTAACGAATGGAAGTCTATTACTGGTTTAGCATATGAGGTTGTATGCGTTGCAGGTAGCGCACTCGCGATTGGTGCTTGTATAGGGTATGGAGCTTATAGAATCTCCCCAAAATCTGCATTGACCTCCATTTTAAAAGACATGGGCACTCCATAAGTATTAAGAGAGCTTCATCTTTAGCTTTAAATCTCACCTCATCGTTCATGTTTGTTCATCTTCCTCTATAAAGAGAGATCGTATATAATTTTTGAGCGATGGGCACAGAAGAACTCCTAAAAGAAAGAGAAACCTATAAGTATGGTTTTTCGACACAGGTTGAAAGCGAGCGACTCCCTAAGGGGCTTAACGAAGATATCGTTAGGCAAATCTCTGCTCTAAAAGGGGAGCCCCCTTTTCTTCTTGAGTTTCGTTTAAAGGCGTTCCGTCAGTGGATGACGATGAAAGAGCCCCATTGGGCCAACATCACCTATCCCAAGATCGATTACCAAGATATCGTCTATTACTCAGCTCCGAAGAATAAGGCAGCCATTGCCTCGCTTGATGAGGCCGATCCAGAAATTTTAAAGACCTTTGAACGTTTGGGTATCCCTCTGGATGAACAAAAAAGATTGACCAATGTAGCGGTTGATTTGGTGTTCGATTCTGTCTCCATTGGGACGACATTTAAAAAGAAGCTTGAAGAAGCTGGAGTTGTCCTCTGCTCTATTTCGGAAGCTGTCCAAAAATATCCAGAGATCGTTGAGAAATATTTAGGCTCAGTTGTGCCGATTGGCGATAATTTCTTCGCAGCCCTCAATTCAGCCGTTTTTTCTGATGGCTCTTTTGTCTATATCCCGAAAGGGGTCGAATGCCCGATGGAGCTGTCGACCTACTTCCGGATGAATGACAAAGAATCTGGCCAGTTTGAACGGACGCTGATCATTGCAGAAGAGGGCTCTTCTGTTAGCTATTTAGAAGGATGTACAGCCCCTTCCTACGACACCAATCAATTGCATGCAGCTGTTGTAGAACTGGTGGCACTTGATCGGGCTAAAATCCGCTATTCTACGGTTCAAAATTGGTATGCCGGGGATAAAGAGACTGGAAAAGGGGGAGTCTTTAACTTTGTCACGAAAAGGGGCAAATGTTTAGGCCATCACTCTAAAATCTCTTGGACACAGGTTGAAGTGGGTGCAGCTATCACTTGGAAATATCCAAGCTGCATTTTGCAAGGTGACCACTCGACAGGAGAATTTTTCTCAATTGCTCTGACAAATGGGAAAATGGAAGCCGACACTGGGACAAAGATGATCCATCTTGGAAAGAACACCCGTTCAACCATTGTTTCAAAAGGTATTTCTGCCGATCAGTCCCATAATACCTACCGTGGACAGGTCCATTTTGCAAAACGTGCAAAAGGGGCCCGTAACTACACTCAATGTGACTCAATGCTCGTGGGCAACCAATGTTCTGCCAATACTTTCCCAGAAATTGTTGTTAACACAGAAGATGCATCAGTTGAGCACGAAGCTTCTACCTCTAAGCTAAGTGAGGAACAGATTTTTTATTTCCTCTCCCGGGGTATTTCGGAAGAAGAGGCAATCCACATGATTGTGAATGGGTTTTGTAAAGAAGTTATCCAAGAGCTGCCACTAGAGTTTGCTCAAGAGGCGCAAAAACTTCTTACCTTAAAATTGGAAAACTCGGTTGGTTAATATGTTATTTGAAATGGACAATATCCACGCTAGTGTTGACGGGCTTTCTCTTTTGAAAGGGGTCAACCTCAAGGTAAAACCTGGCGAAATCCATGCGATCATGGGGCCAAACGGTGCTGGAAAATCGACATTGGCCAAAGTGATGTCAGGACATCCTGACTATGCTGTCGAAAAAGGGGCCATGTCTTTAGATGGGATCGACTTGTTAACTCTAGAGCCAGAAGAGAGAGCTCATCAAGGGCTTTTCATGAGCTTCCAATACCCTCTAGAAATTCCTGGTGTGAGCAACGTGACATTTTTAAAGATGGCCGTTGATGCGCACCGTAAAGGGCAAGGGAAAGAGCCTATGCCTGAAACAGACTTTTACCGCCTCTTAGAAGAAAAAATGGAACTTTTAGAAGTGCGTCGCGAATTTCGCGAAAGAAACTTGAATGAAGGTTTTTCTGGCGGAGAGAAGAAGCGGAACGAAATTTTACAAATGGCCATGTTAGCCCCAAAATTAGCCATTTTGGATGAGACCGACTCAGGGCTAGATATTGACGCTCTCCGTATCGTTGCAAAAGGGGTCAACCAGTTGATGCATGCTGGAATGGGATTGATCTTGATCACCCACTATCAACGTCTTTTAGACTATATCAAGCCAGATGTTGTCCATGTGATGATGGATGGAAAAATCATCCAATCTGGAGATGCTTCGCTTGCACTAGAACTAGAAGAAAAAGGGTATGACTGGCTCTCGCCTGAGGGGACAGAAGATGCCTGAGGCTTTATGCCCTTTACTTAGCAGCTTACCTGCCATTGAAGAGACAGGTCCCTTTGCTGTTTATCGCAAAAAAGCATGGGAACGTTTCTTAAGTCTCGGATTGCCTACAGGCAAAGAAGAGGCTTTTCGTGCAGTGATGCTTCGCACGCTTTACCAAAAGCAGGCTAAAGGAGCTGCAAGTCACTCCTTTTTGCCACGTGAAACTGGTTCTAAGGCACTCTTTCTTTCTTTAGAAGAAGCTGCAACACGTTTTCCTTTTGTGATCAAAGACCGTGTTGAAAAGTTTATCCAGAATGAAAAGAACCCATTTGCTTTACTTGCATTTGCATTAAGTCGTGGTGGCGCTTTTCTTTATGTCCCTCCTGGTTGCCAACAAGAGACCCCTTTTGAAATTAAAATCTCAGAAGATGCTTTAGCTTGTCCCTACTTGTTAGTTGCAATGGGTAAAGGTTCTTCTTTGAAGCTTGTGGTGACACGAGAGCCGTCCGAACTCTCTTTTGGACTGATCGATCTTTTTCTAGACAGCGGTGCAAGATGTCACTTAACAGAAGTTCAAGAAGGGAATTCTGAAGCGATTGCATTCCATTCTCTCCGCGGAGAATTGAAGAAAGATAGCTATTTACAGTCTCTTCACTTCTCAAAGGGATCAAAAATTGACTTCCACCACAAAAGGGTAACATTAGCTGGAGAGGGGTGTGAAGCCGATTTAGCTGGCCTTTGGAATTTAAAAGAGTCTCGTACAAGCCAAGCGTGGATTGAAATGGTCCACGTAGAACCAAATACCCGTTCTTTGCAGCGCTTTAAAGGGACTCTTTTTGATAAGTCTGCCTCAAGCTTTCATGGAGAAATTTTTGTCGATCCTATTGCTCAAAAGACCGATGCGTATCAAATGAACCAAAATCTCATCTTAAGTGATGAGGCCAGGGCTGAAGCAAGACCAAATTTGCAAATTTTCGCAGACGATGTAAAAGCTTCTCACGGTTCTACAACAGGTGGTTTAAGACCAGAAGAGATTTTCTATCTGAAATCAAGAGGAATCCCCGAAGTTAAAGCGAAAGGGCTTTTGATCCATGCTTTTCTTGATGAGATTATCTCGCTTCATCCTGAATCGATCCGCCGGAAGGAGCTTGCTCAATGGATTCAAAAATAAGGGATTTTTTCCCCATCTTAAAGCAAAAGATCCATGGGCATTCGCTTGTTTATTTGGATACGGCTGCAACTTCATTGAAGCCTGCTCCAGTTATTGAGACATTGTCCTCTTTCTATCTCCATGAATATGGCACAGTCCACCGTGCTGTTTATGCCCTTTCTTCCTGCGCAACGGAAAAATATGATCAAGCGCGTAAAAAAGTAGCGGGTTTTTTAAATGCAGCTTCAACAGATGAGATCATTTTTACCCGTGGTACAACGGATGGGCTTAATTTAGTTGCCACTATTTTAGGTCGGGGTGTTTTAAATAAAGGTGATGAGATCTTGATCACTGAGATGGAACACCATTCCAATATTGTCCCATGGCAGATTGTTGCGGCAGAAAAAGGGGCAAAATTAGTCGTCGCTTCCGTTAAAGAGAACGGGGAACTTGATTTAGAAGATTTTAAGCAAAAACTTAATCCTAAAACAAAAATAGTCTCTCTTGCCCATATTTCAAATGCCCTTGGCACCATCAATCCCATCGAAAAAATAGTCGAGATAGCGCACAAAAACGGCTCTCTTGTAGTTGTAGATGGAGCCCAAGCAGCACCTCATATGCCGATCGATGTGCAAAAACTTGGATGCGATTTTTACGCCTTTTCTGGCCATAAGCTATATGGCCCAAATGGAATTGGGATCTTGTATGGAAAAAAAGAACTTCTAGAGAAGTTACCCCCTTGTCAAGGTGGTGGTGACATGGTTGATATTGTCACTTTTGAAAAGACGACATATAACGTCCCCCCGCTTAAGTATGAAGCCGGCACCCCCATCATTGCAGAAGCCATTGCTTTAGCTGCTGCCATCGATTTTATTTCCGAAATAGGTCTTGAAGAAAGTAGAAGAAGAGAACATGCTCTCTCTGAAAAATTCCGCGAAGGGCTCAAAAGCATTCCTGGGGTCAAAATTATAGGTGAAGCGCCTAATAGAGCTGCTATTACCTCTTTTATTGTCGATGGCATCCATCCTCTGGATGTTGGGACAATGCTTGATTTGCATGGCATAGAGGTAAGGACTGGATATCTTTGCGCACAACCTCTTTTACGTCGTTTCACTCCAAATGGAGTGATCCGTGCCTCTTTTGGCCTCTACAACAATGAAGAGGAAGTTGATGTTCTGCTTAAACATTTGAAACAGATTTTAAGCAGAATAAAAGGGTAACAAAAGCAAAAATGTTTTATCCCAAACGCTTATCATTAATATCAATACTTGGAAATTATTTAGGCTCTCACAGTAAATTCTGGTGAAATTTTTGCCCAAGACTTAAAGGTTAAAGACCATTCTGCTGGCCCCTGCAGAAAAAAGTGATTTTTATTATCGACTGAAACAACCCCACAATCTAAGTGTTTACAGTTTAATTCCCAAAAAATACCTTTAGGCGCCATTTCGCAAAAGATAAATGTAATTCCACGTCGGATATATTTAGGATCAAAGGGTTCAAACCAATATTTTATTTCTTTCATTCTTTGTTCATTGAATTCGGGAAAAATAACTGAAGTTCCAGGATCAAATGTGAAGGTTATTTCTTTTTTTTCATTGAAAGGACCATTTAAGTGAAGTTGAATGAACGCTTTAGACTACCATGGCAGGCTTTCATTAGCATGTAGACGCTATCAAATGAGTCAAACTCTGAATAAAAATAACAAGATAGGCAGGATAGGCAGGATAACCTTCGGCTAACAACAGCTTGATTCCTTTAAATGAGTTTTTTCTTTGTGTCTCTGCGTCTTTGCGTTTCAATTCTTCTCTTTTTTATAAACTTTATCACACTAGGTGTTCAAACAAGGCAACGCTTATCTGCCTACCCTGCTCATCCTGCTATTTTTTTATTCGTCAATTAGATGTAAATTATGCATCTTTCAAAGGCTTACATGTAGAGAAAAGCAGTTACTTTATCTCTTAAATATGATTTGATCCAATTTTATGCTGAATCTGGTGATAGCAGGCGCAGGGAGGATGGGCGAGCATATTGCTGCCATCTTATCGAGCCAAGGACATAACGTAGTCTTGATTGATCAAGACGCTAAACGGTTGCAAGAGGTCTCTGCATCCAGCGATGTTGGAGTCCGTCATGGTTTTGCAACCGATTGGAAGCTGCTTGATGAATTACTCGATCTGTCTCCAGATGTCTTTTTAGCCCTGACTTCAAATGACGAAGTCAATTTGACCGCTTGCAATATGGCAAAGCACTTAGGGTATCCAAAAACAATTGCAAGGGTACGCGACAATCGCTATCTGAATACGACGCGGCTTGATTTTGCAAAATTGTTTGCAACGGATGAATTTTTATGCCCTGAGCTCTTAGTAGCAAGTGAAATTGAACGGTATATTTTTTCTTCAGGCGCTTTAAACGTTGAAACCTTCTTTCATGGATCGGTACAACTTCGGACATTTGAAATTCCAAGTCGTTGGAGAGGTGGGCAAACACCTCTGAAGTCTTTACAGCTACCGAAAGGGGCGATCATCGGTCTTGTTGTTAGAAACGGAGAGGTCATTTTCCCTCATGGCGAAGACAAAATTTTGCCCGGTGATGAGGTCACTTGCATTGGGGAAACAGCAACTGTTGACCAGCTTCACGTTTTTTTTGGTGCCCCAAAGAAAAAAATACGCTCTTTAGTGATGGTAGGAGGGTCTAATACAGCTATTAACTTGGCAAGGCTTCTTCATAAGCAAGGAATTGCGATCCGGATCATCGAGAAAGATTTGGACAAATGTTACCAGTTGGCCGACCTGTTGCCCCATTGCACAATTATCCACCATGATGGGACAGATATCGATTTTCTCCTTTCAGAGAAAATCAACATGACAGACCTTTTTGTGGCTTGTACAGGCAGCGACGAGATCAATATGGTCACTTGCTTACAAGCAAAAAATAGAGGAGTCGAACAGACGATAGCTCTCCTTTCAAGGGCTACAGATCAAGCTTTAGCAAAAGATTTAGGGATCACATTAACTGTTTCTCCTCGGCTTGCCGCGGCCAACAGACTATTATCCTGGATTCTCTCTTCAAGAGTAACATCGTGTATTTCTCTTTATGATAACAGGGCTGAAGTTGTTGAATTACATATCTCTCCTACGTCTAAAGTCGTTGGCATTCCTCTATCTGCTTTAGGCCCGCTTTTACCACGAGATTTTCTCATTGCAGTCATTCAAAACAGAGGCAGGATCATGGTTGCTAATGGAGATAAAATCCTTTCTCCTTCTGACAGAGTCATTGCAGTGACCGATCCTCGCCACGTTGAAACCTTTGAGGCCATTTTCTAGCGTATGTTTTTTGGTGAGATTGCAAGAGTCTTGAATGCCTATTTTTGGATTTTTGCCTTGATCTTGGTTGTTCCCCTTGTTTTTTCTTTTTTACAAGGTGATGCGGCTTCAACGTATGCTTTTTTTCAAACAGCTCTTGTCACCATGACAGTCGCTACATTTTTTGGCCTTTTAGGAAAAGGAAGAGAGGGAAAGCTTTATAAAAGAGAGGGGATTATCCTTGTCGCCTTTATCTGGTTTCTCACCCCATTTTTTGGTTCACTCCCTTTTCTTTTCACCGGAGTCCTTCATGATCCTGCTCAAGCCTATTTTGAAGCAGCCAGTGGTTTCACGACGACGGGTGCTACTGTCTTTGAAGGCAAACATTTTGATGCAAATGGAAAAGAAGAGCCTATAGAAAGGGCCTTTGAAGGGATCGAAAGGGTTTATTATTCTTACTACGGAACAGTGGATCCAGTTAAAGATAAAGATGGAAAAATCCTTTTAGAAGGCATAGAAGCTGTCCCCAAAGGTCTCTTGTTTTGGCGGAGCATGACCCAATGGCTAGGCGGTCTTGGGATCATGATTCTTTTCGTAGCTGTTTTGCCTGCTATTGGAGTGGGAGGAAAGCTGCTTTACCAATCGGAAGCTACAGGCCCTGTCAAAGAGTCATTCACGCCTCGTATCAAAGAGACGGCTTTGAGATTGTGGTTAATTTATGTTGGCTTTTCCCTTCTTCAGCTAGGTGTTATGTATCTGGTTAAGCCAGATCTCCCTTTCTTTGATGCGATTATCTTAGTATTTTCGACGATCTCTACCGGTGGCTTTACCATTAAAAACGGAAATATTGCTGCCTATCACTCTCCAGGCCTTGAGTGGGTCCTTATCATTTTCATGGTGCTTGGGAGTATTAACTTTGCTCTTTATCACTATATTCTGAAAAAAAGATGGAACAAGCTTAGAGATCCAGAGCTTTATCTCTATCTTTCAATTTTGCTGATCATCTCCTGCCTTGCTAGCTGGATGTTGTTAGGGACAACTACACATTCTCTAGAAACAGGAGAGCAGTCTGGTCCATTGAATTGGAGCGATGCTATTAGACTCGGGACTTTTCAAATGATCTCTGGTATTACATCTACAGGCTATTCAATTTCTAACTATGACTACTGGCCATACGAAGTGCAGGTTTTACTTCTCACTGTGATGTATTTAGGAGGGATGTCTGGATCTACAGCAGGTGGGTTAAAAATTTCTCGTCTTTTGGTATTGCTAAGGGTTTGCCAAAACAAAATCGAAACCATTTTTCGACCAGATACAATCAGAGCTTTAAGAATTGGTGGTAAAGAGGTTGGAGAAGTTGCTTCTACAAATACTCTAGTGTTCTTTTTTCTTTTTGTTGCCATTTCTGTCATGGCCGTTTTGTTTTATACGATGGAAGGAATCGACCCTGAAACATCTCTTGGGATGATTGCATGTAATATCAACAACACGGGTCTTGCGTTCCGGCAAGCAGGTCCATCGAACTCATTTGCATTTTTATCTACCCAAGCGCTGCTTCTTTCTAGTTTTTGGATGATTTTAGGACGTCTTGAATTGTTTGTTATCTTAGTTCTCTTCATTCCAGCTTTTTGGCGAGAAGAGTACTAAAGCAATAGAGAATCTGCTTGAAAAGGCAAATGTTGTAAAATCTGTCGATCTTATGAAACGTGCACTTTTTGTTTTTAGTCTCTTGCTGCCCTTTATCCTTAAGGGAGTGGATATGAAGGACTTTTTCTCTCGTTTAGTAGAAAAAGAAGAGCTCTATTTCTATGGGCTCGATCATCAACCTTTCCATGTTGGCAATTATGGTAAGCCAGAAATAGCCCGTGATGTTCGAATCACAGTCATCAATGGGATTTTGAATGACGTCGATTGCTGTTTAAAAACGGTAGAAATTCTTTCTGCAACACACGGCTGGACAAATGTCCATTATGTCTATTGGAATTCTGAAGGATGGACAGCCGATCTTTACAAAGGATTTTTCTCCATTTTTGGTTACCTCTCTCAACCAGCAAGGGAGTTAGCAAAGCTTTGGCAGCGTTTAATTGAAGAGATGGGTGGTATCGATTCTGATGGTGTGATTTATCACTATGCTCACAGTATAGGGGCAAGTGAAAGTGCGCTTGCAGCCACTCTGTTAACAGAAGAAGAAAAAAGAAAAATTCACATCATCACTTTTGGCCCTGCAACAATTATTCCTGAAGAGGGGTTTGCAAGTGTTGTAAATTACATCAGCAAAAGAGATGCAGTCTCTATTTTTGATCCTTGGAATTTCTTTTTAGCTCACAAAGGCTCTTTGCCTCATGCAGTCATTGTAGGAGAATTCGATTCGCTTCACCCATTGGTGGAACATAGCTTATTTTCAGACACCTACTACAATCTGATCCTCGAGCATGGCCAAAAGTTTATCGACAAATATTCTTTTGTAAATAAATAGTTGATAGTTTCATGATAAAGACATGAAGACCTACCACCGCGTCCGGATGTTCGATACCGATTGTGCCAATGTTATTTTCTTTGGTAGTCAATTTCGCTTTTTTCACGAAGCTATTGAAGCATTGTTCGATAATTTAGGATTTCCCTTCAGTGAGATGTTTTCCACATCTCCTTACTTCTTTGTCGTCATCCATGCATCGTCCGATTTTTTAAAGCCTTTGATGATTGGTGATCCTCTAACCATAGAGACTAAATTGAAGGGGATGGGCAATAGCAGCTGGACTCTTCTATTCGATCTTTTTCGCAATGAGGAGCTGGTAGGAAGAGGAGAGATTGTTCAGGTATGTCTTGATGCCAAGACACGGGATAAGATGAGAATACCTGACGAATTCCGTAACAAAGTGATCAATTACCTAAAAGCAATTTAATAAAGAAGGATAGAGAGGAATGTGAATTTTTTTAAGAAGAATGCTTTTTTGAATAGACTTCTCTTCTATGAGCTACTCTTACTACAAGAACCAACAACTTTCCATCTTCAATTGTATAGACTACTCGGTAATCACCTTGTCGAATTCGATAAAGGCCCTTTTCACTTCCTTGTAATGGCTCTACGTTTTCAGGGCGAGGATTAGTCTGTAACGATTCAATTCAGTGAAAATCTGTTTTCGAATGTGCTCTGGAATCAACTTTAGCTGTTTTTCAACTCTTGGGGCAAATTCAATTGTATATTTACGGATGGCCATTTATTAGTCTGTACGCTTTTTCATTTCGTCAAAAGAGATAGTACCTTTTTTCTTCACCTCTTTTAAAGCGAGTTGAGCTTCATAAATGTCTTCCGCATCTTCTAACGCTTCAAGACGTTCTAAATCTTCAAGAGGGATGATAGCGACGGTTTTTTTATGGCTTTTTAGTAAAATTCGCTCTTTATTGAAATTGACAGCGCCAAAAATGTCTCCTAACTCTTTCCTAGCTTCTGTAACTGAAATGCTTCTATGTTTTTGACTCATATTGGCTCCTATATTCAACATTGTTGCAGAAATGTACATTTTTTACAAAATACATGAAATTTACATTTTTTTAATATAAATCGCTGTTTTTTGGCTTACTATCTTAAGTTCGTCAATAATACTTTATTGAAAAATGGATAAGTTCTATGTAGGAAATTAAGCAAGGAGTACAGGGAGCATGGATGAAGCGAGGTAGTTCTAAAAGAGCTGATAAAAAGAAGGCATTTTTTTCTCCCCCATCTGTTCCACCCAAACTGTACCAACCACGTCTCTTCTTTCTCATGAAGTACGGTCACGTCTCTAGAGGAAGAGGGTGTTAAGCTGTCTCTTTTCGTCTTAGCTGTCCTTTGATCTCGTTACGAGAAGAAGAGGAGAGATATTCTGCATGGAAAACAAACGCATCTCCAACAGGACGAATGACTTCGAATCCTTCAAATTGTGGAGGGGCATTAAGCTCCCAGCTTAAATAATTTTCTCCTGAAAGCCATTTACCAGCAGCTTCTCCAAGAACTGAATTCAACATTTGTACCTCGCCTTTAGGGAGAAAGGTAAAAACATTAACGATAGGCTCTTCCGCACCAGCCATATGAATCGTTTGGGTAGCCTTTTGGGTTTTATCAGAAAACTTTTCTACAACCCAAGTAATTTTAAACGAAATGAGAGAGCCAAGTTCGTTTTGAACTATAGTTCCTTCTCCTTCGTAAGTTCCTGGTAGTAAAATTGGCAACATAAGTTTTCGATGATAGCATGATGTTGTTGAACAAAGCTCGTAAAATTTGTTAGTCGATAAGAATGAATATCTTAAGAAGCTTTTTGTCTCTCTGATTTTGCTATTTTTTCAATTTTATTTTTATTGATTGCCTGTATAAAAAGATCTTTAATTTTTAGAATAAGATGTTCTGTATCTTCTTTTTTTGTCGAAAATTTAACAAGATCTAGTTCTTGTAAAAGGGGCTCTACTTCAGCTGCTAATTGAGGGTCTTTTTCATAAACAGAAGTAATGAGTTCTGTAGTTGTTAAAGGAGCGCTTGTTCTGCCAATAAAAGGGTCAATATATTCTTCTTGCCAACTGCCTGGTGTTTTTTTAGGTGGAAATAGCCATTTTAGAAGGGTTGATAGGGCATAAAACGAAATCAGTCCAAAAGCAATAAGAGGAATCAGATAAGAAAAATCTGTCCTTGTATAGTCTTGAATTAAAGCTTCTCGAACTACTTTTTCAAGAGTTGGAAGCGGCAATCCAGGAGGAGGAGCAAGAGGCAAATTCATTTTCTTCTCTTTAAAAAAGCAATTAACTCTGTAAGAGGTTCTTTGTTAGATGGAAGAATTAAAAGAGATCCTTTTGCCTTGTTGAATAGAGTGTAGAGTTCTTTTTTCTTTTCTTCTCGAAGAGAAGCAAGATTGTTTTGAAAAGAGGGAGAGATAGTGTTAATAGCAATGACCTTTCCTGTCTCTGCCTCCTCCACAAACAGCTGACCTTTCGGTAAAGGTTTTTCTTCGAAAGGTTCTTCAACAAAAATGCCCACTAGTTCGTTTTTAAGGCTCAATTTATATAAAGAAGAAACTTTCGGTAGAGTAGCAAAATCTGAAATTAAGAAAATAATAGACCCCCCGTTGGGGTCTGTGCGGGAAAGATAAGAAAAAGGGATGTCCCAATTGGTTCCAGTCCCTTTAGGCTGAAAAGAGACCAGTTCTTTTAAAAGATAGGGGGCAGAACTTAATGTTCTTCTTGGCAAAATGAGTTTTTCTTCTCTATCTGAAAAAAAAAGAAGCCCTACACGATCTCTTTGGTCTAACGCTGCAAGGGTAATCAAAGAGGCAAGATCTGCCATCCTATCTCTTCGATTAGGTCCCAGAGAAAAGACAGAGGCAGAGACATCAAATAAGATCCAAATTTTGATATCCCTCTCTTCTCTGTACCGTTTGACTAAGAGTCGATTCCAAGCAGCAAAATGGGGCCAAGAGATATCTGATACGGGATCGCCTGGTTCATAAGCCCGTAATTCTTCAAATTCAATGCCACGTCCACGATAGCGAGATTTCCAAAGCCCATCTAAAAGACCTCTAACAGATCTTTTGGCCTCAATCACTAAACGTCGGACGCGGTCTTTCATGCTGGAATGGGGGTTTTATCCAATAGTTCTTGGATGACTTTATCTGGAGTCCACCCTTCAGCTTCTGCCTCGTAGGTCAACAATAGTCGATGTCTCATCACATCAGGGGCTATTGTTTTCACATCCTCTGGTAAGACGTAGCTGCGGCCATTCAGGAAAGCAAGGGCCTTTGCGCCAGTTGCAAGGGCAATCGTTGCTCTTGGAGACAAGGCCCAATTGATCAGACCTTTTAAAATGCCTTCTCCTCGCATCCCTTTTCGTGTCTCTTCCACAAGGCGAATAATGTAAGCACAAAGTTTTGGATCGAGGTAGAGCTGATGGACGAACCGTCTGCCTGCTTCAATTTCTTGAACCGATAAAATCGGTTGGATAGGGGTAAGAGGCGCTTGGTTGAGGGCGAGCGCTAATATTTTTGCCTCATCTTCTTCACTTGGGTAGGGGACTTTTGCCTGCATGAAGAAACGGTCTCGTTGAGCTTCTGGGAGAGGATAAGTTCCCTCTTGTTCAATCGGGTTTTGGGTAGCAAAAACAGTGAAGATATTGCCAAGGCTTAGTCTTTCGCCCCCAATTGTCACCTGTTTTTCTTGCATGGCCTCTAAAAGAGCTGACTGGACTTTAGGGGGTGCACGGTTGATCTCATCAGCAAGAAGGATCTCTGTGAAGATAGGCCCTTTCTCAAGAGAGAATTTTCCTTCTTGCGCATGAAAAATGCGCGTACCCAGAAGATCAAGAGGAAGGAGGTCTGGTGTAAATTGAATCCTTTTGAAATTGGCCTGCACAAGAGTTGAGAGGATTTTGACTGCAGAAGTTTTGGAAAGACCCGGTGCCCCTTCTAATAAAAGATGTCCACCCACTAACAAAGAAAGAAGCATGGTGTCTAACAAGCCTTGAGGCCAGATGACCCCTTCACCCATTTTTTTTCTGACCTGGATAAATTTCTCTTGTGTGGCAGAAGCCTGCTCTGACAGTAAAGGGGAGCTGTTCATGGGTTTATTCTCATTCTATAGTGTTTGGGGAGGATCAATGTGAACGTGGTCCCAATGCCTAGTTTCGATTTCACAAAAATCTTTCCTCCGTGTTTCAAGACAATAGCTTCAACAATGGCAAGGCCAAGACCAGAGCCTCTTGCTTTGCTCGATCTTGCAACTTCTGAGCGGTAAAAGCGAGTAAAAATGAGATCGAGATCTTCTGCCGGTATTCCAATGCCTTTATCGATGAAGTCGACCTGGAAAGAATCGGCCCGTTCTTTGATATCGACTTTCACATTTCTCTCTTCTTTAGAATATTTAACGCCATTTTCGATCAGGTTAAAAAGGGCCCTCTCAAGTAGATTTGGAACGCCGTAGACAAGCACCTCTTTAGATTGATGTGCATCAATTTCAATGTGGGCGTCTGGCCATGCTTCTAAGACTTGGTCTTTTGCTTTGTTTAAGAGGAAAAGAAGGTCGCACTCTTCAATCCGCTCTTCTGGCAAGTGTTCAATGTCTGAAAGGAGGAGAAGCTCTTCGATGAGAGTGGTCATTCTTTCGCAGTTGCGGGTGATTTTGTCGACAATCAGGTGGATTTGGTCTTTGGTTAAAAGCTCAGGCTCTTCCAGTGTTTCCGCAAAGCCCCTGATGATTGTGATGGGAGTACGAAGCTCATGAGAGGCGTTGGCAACAAATTCCCGCTTCATCTCAATCACACGGTTTTGAGAGGTTTGGTCTTGTAGAACCAAAATAGCCCCAAATGCCCCTTTGATAGGGATGGCAATCCGTTGGAAATAGCGGGTTCCCCCTTCTTCATCAAATTCCAAAAGATCAATAACGGGAGCATCTTCTTTCTGGCATTGTCTCAGCTTCTCTAGTGAACCTTTTGTAAGGGTTTCAGGTGATCCTTCAAAAAGATGATGCGTATCAGAAGAATTGAAAATTTGTAGAGCACTTGGGTTGGCATAGATCACATTTTGATGACCATCTACAGCGACAATGCCCTCCACAAGAGAGTCAAGTACCTGTTCTTTTTCTTTTCTTTCATCAATTAAGTGATCAATCTGCTGCTGTACTTTGTCAGACAGGGCATTGAGGGTATTTGCAAGCTGACCAAATTCATCTTTAGTGTTGGCATTGCGTAGCTCAATTTTAGGAACAATTTGAGAAGTCCCTTGTTGGAATGGGGCAATGGCTGAAATGATCTCTTGGATGGGCCTTGTTAGATAATTTAAGACCACCCAAGTCATGACCGAGAAGAGCAACAAGATCAATGTCGATAGAAAAACAAACCCAATTTTAAAATCTTGAGTGATTTGTAAAACGTATTTTAAAGGGAAAGAGACCCGAATAACATAGTATTCTCCATGAAATTCAAATCGTTTTGCAAAATAGGCAAAGTCATTTTTTAAGATAACCGAATACTCTTCGTTGTATCCAACGCCTTTTTCAAAGGCTTCGATCACCTCTTTATGTTGTACAGGAAAATCACGCACTAAACTGCCTCCAAGGAGCCGTTTGGTGTGTGAGTCGTAGAGGACTTGTCTTTTTGAATTGATCAATGTGACTCTGTAGAAGAGGGTCGGCTTTTGATCTTTCAATGTTGTGATCAATCCTACTTCGTTTTGAGCCCCTCTGATGGCTTCAATGAGTTCATTGGCTCTCTCTTCCATGACTCCATACATCAAAGCTTTTGCAGAACGGGTTGCAAAAGGGATCATCAACGAGAGAAACAATAGAAAGACAACGATGTAGGTTAAGATGATCTTTTGACGAAAGGTCATGAGGTGATCACCTCACATCCATTAGATGTAACGACGATAGTCTCTTCTAAACGAACGCCACCCTTACCAGATAAATAGATCCCTGGTTCTACCGTAAAGCACATTCCAACTTTAGCAATATCTTCTGATGTGGAACGCAAAACAGGTCCTTCATGAACTTCAAGGCCAATTCCGTGCCCTAAACTATGGAGGAAAAAAGATCCATAACCTGCTTTATCAATGATCTCTCTTGCTATTTGATCCAGCTGCTTTAAAGGGACGCCTGGTTTAATTGCCTCGATGGCAGCTTCTTGAGCTGTTTTGACAATGTGGTAAATCTCTGAAAGCGGATGATCATGAGCGGGTAAAAGAAAACGGCTCATGTCAGATTGGTAGTGTTCAACTTCAACACCAATGTCAATTTGAACACCTTCATCCGCATGATAAGGATGATTTTTTGGCTTGTAGTGGGGGTAAGCGCTCCCTTTTCCAAAACCGATGATGGGGGCAAATGAGGGATGGTACCCTCCGTTTTCAAGCCAGTAGATTTCTAATTGAGTGGCCAGCTCTTTTTCTGTCATTCCAACTTTTAGACGTTTTTTTATGTGTTGGTAACCGGCTTTGGCTTTCTCAGCAGCATTTCGCATGAGGACAATTTCAGAAGGCTCTTTGATCTGCCTTACTTTAGCGATCGGGTCAGCCACAGCTATAAAGGGTAGACCACTTTCCATCCATTTTTTAACCCTACCCCAAGGCGATTCTGTTTCTGAAAATCCAATTTTTTCGCCCGGATGTAGCCGTTTTAGTAGAGCTTCATCATAGTCCCGCGTCTCGACAACTTCACAAGGAGACATTTGCCTTGCTTCTGCCGCATAGCGACCATCAAGAAATAAGATCATCTCGCCAAAAAGGACAAGAAGTCTTCCTGCAGAGGGAGAAATTCCGGTTAAATAGAAAATATCGTAGGGGTCCGATGTTACAAACCCTTCAATACCAAGCCTCTCCAGCTCATCTTCTACTTTCTCTTTCCTCATACTTCCCCATCGTATCAGGATATTTTGTACTTTTCCAAATCGATTTCCGTATTTAGAGTTGAAATAATCCTTTAAATTCTTTTATTGTGGATCTCTAAAGCAAGAGAGAGATCAAATGGCGAGTTTATCATCCTATTTAATGCAACAAACGACCCTTTTTAGAAACCCCAATGGGCCAGAATCGCATTGGGCTTCTTTAATTTCCGAATGTAAGTCTAACCAATTGAAACCACTGAGTATTCCAAGAGCGATAGTAGCGGAAGTTGGGTATGGGTTAATTATTCCTTTTTCTATTTTTGAAACTATTTTTCATAGGCTTGCAAAAGTTTTTTCATCAGATGCCCATAGACAAAAAGAGATTGATGCAAAATTACTTAGCAGTTCATTTGCAATCAAGTGGGCATTTGCGAATGTATTCATGAATGTCCTTTGCAATGATTTGATAACGAGAGAACATGTAGCGAGAGATTGCGCAAATAGTGGCAATATTTTTAGGGTTCCATCTAGCGCGCTTATCCCGTAAAAACACGTTAAAACAATTAGTTTTTAATTGCTGTATTGTTGACATTGTAGTTTGGTTTAGTTACACAGAAGAATATGTGGTTATTTGCCCCTTTTCTTCTGTTTGTTTCAATTTTTGCTCATGAAGGGCACCATTCTCTTTTAGCGGCCGAAGGGACAACAACCGATTGGTTCTCATGGATTGGCAGTTTTCATCTGATCACTCTCCATTTCCCTATCGCTTTGATTGTGATGGCGGCAATTGCTGAACTTCTTTTTTCGATCACAAAAAAATCGCTTTATGAATCTGCAGCCTATTTCATGGTGATCATGGCTGCCATCATCACACTTCCAAATGCTATTTTAGGATTTCTCTACAGTCTGCCAGAAAACTATCCTGGAGAAATGGGCAGATTACTAACACTGCATAAAGTGTCAGGTGTATTGACGGCTCTTTTGGCTATTTTTACAGCCTATGTCCGCGTAAAAGATGGACGGACAACATTTTATCTGTGGCTACTCGCTCTTCTTTTTGCACTCGTTACAATAACTGCCTACTTTGGTGGCGCTGTAACCTTTGCTTCAAGAGGTTTCTAAATTTTTATATCACCAGGAAACAAGGTTTGCCATATTGAGAGCTGGTCAATTCCGTTTTTTTTGAGGGCTTCGATAAGCTGCTTTTGTTCATCGATTGATAAACTTTGCTCATAATTTTTTAACCATTGAACAGCGCGATTAGAAATAGCTGGTATTAAAAGACGGTCTGCAAGGTGCAGGCTGTTGATGGCCTCTTCGATATTTTCAAAAGGGAGGTCTGGGTTAATTAGAAGCTCTATTACTCTTTCAATCTCCTCTGGGTCAGCGAGTTCGAGAACAACACGATCTGCCTCTCTATCAGAAAAACTTCCTGCCCATAGACTTTTAAAATAATCTGAATGGCTCATTAATAGGGCTTGTTCAGGGCCTGAAAATGAGATAGCAATAGGATTAACTTTATTATCTTCCACCAATGTTTTTGGCTTTGCAAAAAGCTGTTCAAAATTAATGGAGGGGCGGCCTAAAAGAGCAAGAGCCAATTTTGGGGACATTGATATGGTTTGTCCATCTTTTGTTATGGTTATCTCTGGAGCCTCTATTCCTTGTTGAGAAAGGGCGCGACAGATGAGCATTTTGACATTTTTCTCTTGCACATCTTGAGGTTCGCGAGAAACTTTCATTAATTCTTCCAAAGTTTTTGAGTCTAGGTCTGATAAATTGATCTTTTCTTTTTCCCCTAAAGCCTTTTTAAGGCGAATAAAATCAGCCACTTTCCATTTATTGACCATTCCATCGTTAGCTTTAAAATCGACGATCATTTCTTCTGATCCAGGAATTATCTTCAATAATTGATCTCTATACTCTTTTGATATTGCGGAATTGAAAAGATTTCCTGTTATTTGAGTTAAGAATGCGGTTTTTTCTTCGTTAGAAAGAGTTTCAAGAAGTTTAACAGGGGGCATCTCTCCCAACTGAAAAAGTGTCTTAAAGACTTGCTGTTCACGTTTTGAAAGTATGGAACCGTTGCTAACAGAATCGGAAAAAATTTTGCTCAAGTTGTCGATGAGGAAATTTTTATAGTTGGGGTATTTTTGGACTAATGTTTCAATGCCGAGCAGTTGCTTCTCTAGCCATACATTATACGCCATGTCAGAACCTTTAAGTCCGCTCTTTCCGCAGAAGTCACTTACGGTAAGTAATAACTTTGTATCTGGAGGACAGTGTCTTGCAAGAATGTCAAAATGTTCGGGAGAGCAGATCATGAGGCCGAGAAGAGTCATACCCTCTTCATCAGGTGTTGTGTAGATTGCTGTTCTAAGATGTGGAGGACAAAGTTTTAGAAAATCTTCGATAAGGGATGGGTTTTTATTAAAAGGATGCGAAGGTTCCTGTCTGTACAAACTTTTAAAAGGGAAGGCGCCCCATACGTCTTTATGAAAGAAAAATGTATTTTCAGTTTCCACTTTTTTTTCTTCTGGGATTTTTCTAAAAAAAGTTCCCATCAATTCTGTGGAGATATTTCTATTTTGTAAAATTAGAGCTAGAGGACTTGTATCGTTAACTAGATATAGTCCAGGAAAGGTATCCAAGAAACTGCTCAGTCGTGTTGGAGTTAAAGCCTCATCTATTAGAAAGCTGAATAAACTCTCTTTATCTAATTCTTCCAATATATGCGCTCTCTTTTCTTCGCTTAGAGTTTCTTGCAGCCATTTAAATTGTTCAGGAGTAGCATTTGGTAACCATTCATTAAACTGATTAGGTTTCATGATCGAGAAACAATATTTAGCAAATTCTTCATTATCAAAGTTTTGAGTTACAATTTCCATGCTGGTATTAGTTTCAATTGCGTTTTTTGCATCAATATACTTTGGGTCATAATGAGAAAGATAAATACGTTTTACTGGCATAGTTAAATTATTGGCAAGCTTCATAGAAGCTGTAATAAGCTGAGATAAATAGCCTGGCGCTTGCTTTAATCTTTCTTGAGCAATGTTTTGAATTTCTTCTGTTCCCAGTTTCTCGTGGCGGATTCCAGGTTCTTCAGGTATTTGTGGAGCTGGAGTTGATGGTCTAATGGGGGATGACATAAAGATCTCCTTCAACCCATAGACTAATTTTTGAATGTTAATTAATTGCAAAGAAGATGTAGATGTTTCTATCTATAAAATTTCTAATAACTCATTAATAGTTAGTAATTTGACTAACGGGGCACTATCTTGCCCTACAGCTGGAGAGGGAAGCTTAGCAAGAGCTTGTAAAAGAACTTCTGCCTCTTCTACTTTTAATAACCTGTTATAAACCGGGGCTTTAAAAGGTGTTTTATCTCCTGTTAAAACGGCACGCAAAAGTTCGATAGCAGCTTGCTCTTCATGGCCTGCAGGAATAGAACGGAGGAGATAGCCGCTTGCTCCAAAATATTCCAATTCAAAGCCTAATGTTTCAATGGAAGGACCTAAGACTTCAAAATTTTTGATCTCTTCTGATGAAAGGGAAAGAACTTTGGGGATCAAGAGACCTTGTTTTGGTAATTCTGTGGGAACTTTTGCCTTTAAAAGCTTTTGATACCCCCTTTGCAGAGAAAGAACAGCAATACCCTCTTCTACCTCTTTTAAAAGAGGAGGAAAAGAGAGCGGATCAAAAATCACAGCCCCTTTTAAGCAGTGCAAAATTTTGGGCCGTAATGGTGGGATCTCTTCAGAAAAAAGAGAAGGGATTTCCTCTTGTCGCTCTTCAATGAACGATTTTGTCTCTTGGGGTAAAAACGAGCGCGATTCCCATTTATAGTTCACAGGGGGAAGAGCTGATATGACCTCTTTTTCAAGAGGGAAAAGGGCCCGTTCTATCCCTTTTGCGATGAAATTATGGAGATGCCCTTTTTCTCTTAAACGGATCTCTTTTTTTTGTGGATGAACGTTGATGTCCACAACCCCTTTTGGAAGCGTTAAATGGAGAAGAAAGACAGGGTGTCGCTTATCAGGTAGAGAAGGGCCATATCCTTCTCTTACAGCAAGAGAGATCAAATAGGGATCGACCATTCTCCGGTTAACTAAAAGCGTCTCATCACTTCTATTATTTCTGTGGTGAGCGGGGCCTAAAAGCCATCCTGAAAGACGATAGTCTTGATCATGGATGTTGATAGGGATCCAATCTTCACGTGATTGTTCTGGCGCGACTTGTAAAAGACGCTCTTTCATCCGATCAACAAAAGGGGCCTCACGTGTGATATTGGCTTTGAAAATCTGCTTTTGATCGCTGACTAAAGTGAAAGCAATTTCTGGGTGTCCCAAGGCCAACCCTTTAACTGCTTTGATCACTTCATGCGTGAGTCTATCAGGTATAGGGAGAAATTTTTTTCTGACAGGGACGTTGAAGAAAAGGTCTTCAACTTCTATTGAGGTCCCTTTGTCCCTATGGCTTGTTTTGTTTTCAACTGCATGTCCACCTTCTACTCTGTAGAGATGGGCATAAGTGTCATCACAAGAGGTGAGCATTGTCACTTTTGCAATCGAGGCGATGGAGGCAAGAGCCTCTCCCCTGAATCCTAAAGTCCCAAGAAGGTGTAAATCTTCAATTGAGCGAAGCTTGGAAGTCGCATGTCTTTGAAAAGCGAGAGGAATTTCCTCTTTCGGGATACCAGAGCCGTTATCGGAAATTTTGATAAAAGTTCTTCCTCCAGAAAGGAGCTCGACGATAATTTCTGTTGCCCCTGCATCGAGGCTGTTTTCGACCAGCTCTTTAACAACCGAGGCAGGGTGTTCGATCACTTCACCTGCTGCCATCTGGTTGATGAGATGATCATCTAAAGCAAGTATAGGCTGTCTCATACGACAGACCTGAAAGTATAGAGGAAAGTTTTTCCGTAGTTTCTGGGCGCTTCGGTTTCTAATGCTGTCGGTGGAAAAAGAAATTCTTTCCCCTCTTCGATGTATAGAGTGCCACCTTTTTTGAGCAATTTAGAAGAGGCAATCCACTCTAGGATATGTTCAGAGAGTAATTTTCCTTTCCATTCTTTTAAATAAGGAGGATCGGCAAAGATGATGTCAAAGGGCTCTTCTTTCTTTTCTATGACTGGCAAGAGAGAGAAAACATCTCCAAAGTAGACGTTCGCTTGGTCAACGCATCCCAACTTTTCTAAATTTTCTTCTAAACATTTACGAGGAGCTGCCTCTTTTTCTACAAACGAGGCGTGGTTTGCACCACGGCTTAATGCTTCAATACCGATAGCACCGCTTCCGGCAAAAAGATCGAGGATACGCGCCCCTTCGATCTCTCCTTGACAGATGTTAAAGAGAGCTTGACGGACAACGCCAGAACTTGGACGGGTTAAAGAGCCTTTAGGGGCTGCAAGGAGGCGTCCTTTGTAGAGGCCACCAAAAACTTTGATCATGGTTTTTTGACTTCCGCTTGAGGAGGTGTCGGATTTGTAGTTGTTGGTGCTGGCGTGGTCGTCTGTGACGCATATGTTGAAGGAGGTAAAAAGAGACCATCTATTTTCCAGCCATCATTTTCTTGGCGGAGTGTAAAGTCGATAGGGACTACAGTGTCGCCTTGAGTAAGTGCCCCTTTAATGAAACCTTTTTTGCCTTCGATGTGTCCGTTGAGAACTTTAAAATCAGCAAGTGCTTTAAAAATCTTTTTCTCATTGATAAAGCTTTCAAATTCTTCTGCTGTTGTTTTTGTCTTAAAATCTGCTGTCGTTTGTTTATTATAGACCTGATCTAAGTGCCCGTCACGGATATCAGATAAAAAACGTTTAGCAATATCGACAAGAGACATCATGTCATTGATATCTTTAAAATCTTCGCCAGAACTTGTCGTTTGGTTGATGACAAATCCCAAAATTTTCCAATCGTCTCCCTCTTGAGTTAGAGTAAACTGTACTGGGAATTGATCTTTGCTATACCGCAGAACAACTGAAAAAAAAGCAGTTTTACCCTCAATTCTTGAAGCGCCGGCATCTAGTTGTTCAAATTTTGTCAGGATAGGATAATCGGCTAAAAATTGTGTGAATTTTGGATAAGGCATTGCTTCTTGAAATGCCTTTGAAGTGACGTGGTAAGCATCTTCTTTTTCCCCATTTTTCAAATCATTCAGAAAAATGATGACGTTTTTTCCAAAATCTTTAGGGGGTTGAACAGCGATATTTTTATTGGTAATCGACGGCGTTGCTTGTGGAGTTGTCGTAGGAGTTGTTGGAGAAGTTGGCGCAGCTGCTTCTACATCTGTAGCAGTTAAAAAGTAGCCCCCTGCCATCAATATGATCAAGATAATACCAAAAAGGGCGGGATACCAAAGTTCTCTGAAAATCGAAAATTCTTCTTTGTCTTTTGTCATATGGCCTTATCCCAAGTTTCAGCCATTTCTCCCTTTTTTTCCAGATCCCTTTCTATGCAGGATAAGAATCAAAAAAAATTGCTTTAAAAGCGAATGATCATGTCTACTGACTTTCATGTTTACGCTATTACTTTCTTTTTTTCTTTTTAATTTAACTTTGGAAGAAAAAGTTGGCCAGTTAATAATGGCCCACTTCAGAAATGCTGATGAAGCCAAAAAATTGATCGACGAGGCTCATATTGGTGTTATTTATTACAATTGGAGTAATGGATTAACTTCTCCTACTGAAACAAAAGAATTAAGCGAGAAATTACAACAGCAATCGAAAATTCCTCTTTTAATAGCGATTGATCAAGAAGGGGGGAATGTTTCCCGTTTTAAAGAGGGTGGATTCACTCTATTTCCTGGGGCAAGAGCCATCGGTTTAACTAAGGAAAAAATCTCTGCAGTAACCCCCTCTTTCACATCGCAACAAGAAGTAGCCGACCGTGCTTTAACAACGCTTTTAAAAAAAGAGGCACCAGTCCTTGGAGACAAAATTTGGAAAAATGAGTGTGGTGGAACAATAGAGGGTTTAGTCCATTGGAATAAAGGGGAAGAGTTTGGCTCTTTTGGGATAGGTCACTTCATTTGGTATCCAGCCAGCCAAAAAAGTCCTTTTGAAGAAACTTTTCCTGCTCTTTTAAGTTTTCTAAAAAAAGAGGGCGTTACTATTCCTGACTGGTTAGAGAAGGCAGAAGGTTGTCCTTGGCTTTCGCGCGATCATTTTCTAAAAGAGATTAAAAGTGAAAAAATGATCGCTTTGAAACAATTTCTATTCGAAACAATAGATAAGCAAGCCCTCTATATCGCTTACAGGCTAAAGGAAATTTTACCAAAAATGTCGGAAGACCTTTCTTCTAAAGACAGAGCTCTTTTAAAAGATAATTTTTATCGGCTGCTCAATGATCCGAAAGGCCTATATGCTATGGTCGATTATCTGAACTTTAAAGGGGCAGGTATTGTGCAAGCAGAACAGTACAATGGAAAAGGGTGGGGACTGAAACAGGTTCTTCTCTTATCGCAAGGAAAACTGCCCACCTTCATTGAAGCTGCAAAAAAGGTTTTGGCAGAACGAGTTGAAAATTCTCCTAAAGAGCGAGGAGAGTCTCGGTGGACAGCAGGATGGCTTGCAAGGATCGAGACGTATCGGTAACCTATACGTCCTTCTACATTCCATCTAATGTTTTACAAAAAATAATGAAAAGGGGGATAGAGTCCTATAAATTCCTATGACGACGATGCAAACTCACTCCCTATTCTCTGAAGAGACACATGACGAAAGATTGCCTCCTATAGGTAAAGAGGTCTTTTTATCTCTTCCTGATGAGGAAAAATACCAACATTTCCTCTACCTTTTTCAAAGATCGCAAGACTTAGATGATGAATTACACGATGCAAGAGAAGGGCTTCATCAACTACAGGTAGAACTTTCACAATACAGAGAAATTAGAGAAGAATTAGCTAAGAAAACTCAACTTCTTGCAGAACAAAGTGAAGAGATTGCTTTCTTAAAAGTTGAAAAAGAGGGCTGGGGCGCACAAGAAAAAGCTGAAATTGCCACCTTAAAACAAGAGCTTTCTGAATTGCAGCAAGCCCTTTTAGTGCAACAGCAAGAAAAGCAACAATTGGTGCTAGAAAAAGAGCTGTACGAAAACGAACTAAAGTCTTTTGAAGAACAAGAAGAGCAACTGGCCGTCCTTACAAAGTCTCAAGACGAAAATAAGGTTCTTCGGGCTGAATTGCAAAAGATCAAAGAGGTCGTTCTACAGGGGCTAAAAGAGGCAAAAGAGCTGAAGATCAAAGCAACAGCTGCTTTGCAAGAAAAGGCCGATCTAGAAAGAAATATGAATCGTTTCCGCGCAGAGACCGAAGCCTTGAAGCGAGAAAGAGGCCACTTTGAAGAATTGCTCAGAAGGCTAAAGAGCGAAAACCAACAGATTCTTCCAAAAATGAAAGAAGAGTTGGATGCAACTCGTAGAGAGCTTGATCAGGCAAAAATTTCCCTTGCTAACCGTGTGAAAGAGGCAACTTTATTGCAGGAAAAGCAAGAAGAGGATCGTGTTAACTACTTAGAGCGGATCAAGATTTTGGAAGATCGCTTGCAGACAGAAAGAACACAAAGAGATGCAGAGATTGCCCGTCTGGCTGGAGGGGAAGAGCTTCTTTTAAGGTTGTCTCCACACATTGCAGCTTTGCATAAAATGGTTGTCGATAAAGATAAAGAAGAGACTTTTGAACACGATACCTCATCTCCTTCTCTTTTTGATTCTATCCAAAAACACTCTAACGAGTCGTTGTTTTGAAAGAGACAGAGATCATTTTAGGGATCGATCCCGGTTCTCAGGTGACAGGATGGGGCGTTATTGCCTATAGAGACCGAAAATGGCAGGCTGTCGATTATGGTTGCATACGACCTCCAAAAGGAGATCTCCTTTCGCAAAGATACCTTACAATTTTTGAAGGGGTGCAGGCTTTAATCGATGAATTTTCTCCTCATGCCGTAAGTGTAGAAGATCAATTTGTTGCACAAAATCCAAATAGTGCTTTGAAGCTTGGGATGGCTCGTGGTTCGGTGATGTTGGCAGCGGCCAAGAAAGGAATACCTCTTTTTACTTATCCTCCTAAGCGGGCTAAAAAGGCCATTGTAGGTGTTGGTCAAGCATCAAAAGAGCAAGTCCAAAAAATGATGATGAGTCTTTTATCTTTAAGTAAATTACCAACTCCAAGTGATGCAGCAGACGCTTTACTCTTAGCTCTTTGCCACGCTCATTCTTATTCTAACCCTCTGCAGCGAGGAAAAAATGTATAACCATCTCACAGGACTATTGAAACAGGCCACGACAGAAAAAGTAGTCATTGACGTCTCAGGGATTGGTTTTAGAATAGGCATTCCGTTGTCTCTTTTTTCCAAATTGCCCCCTGTTGGTTCTTCATTAACACTTTACGTTTCTTTTGTTGTCCGGGAATTTTCTCATACCTTATGGGGATTTAAAGAGGCAGCAGAGCGAGATCTTTTTGAAGAGTTAATCGATCTGTCTGGAGTAGGACCAAAGCTTGGTATTAGCATTCTCGGCCATATGGAACCGGCAGATTTTTATAAAGCGATTCTTAACAACGATATCAATGGCCTTGCACGTGTGCCAGGAATCGGTAAGAAAAAAGCTGAGAAGTTGATTTTAGAGATGAAAGGAAAATTGCCAGAGACCTATCCAACGGCTCAACAATTTGCAATTTCTATGACAGGGCCTGCTGTTCTTCTTTCAGATGCAACAAGAGCTCTTGTCCACTTGGGCTACGCCCATCCAATTGCTTCTAGAGCTGTTCAGAAAGGATTAACGCTTTTACCAGAAAACCCTCCCCTTTCTGCCCTCATCACAGAAGCTTTAAAACACACCTAATAACTTGAAACTGTTTGAAATTTGTCTAAGAGAGCGGTTTTAAACCAAGCAGGTATCAAATCAGTCTTTATTTCAAGCGAACGTCCATCAGTTACTTCTCCAATCCAAATATGTTCGTGAGTTGAATTATCAAAAATATAAGCTCGATTTGCATATTGTATAGCTGATAATAGAAGCTCAAGAGAGCGATTATATCGAGTTACAATCTTATCTTCTGGTACGCCATGTCCCCCAGTTTGTACTCTGTACTGCACTCTCGAAATATTAATAGATGGGTCTTCTGTTGCTATATAATATAAATAGGTTCGATATCCCAAATCTTGAGCTCTTTTAAGCAATTCAATCTTGTCAGGATGTGACATAACTATTTCGAAAGTAAAAGATTTGAATTGTTCTATGAGTTTTTTTCTGATGAAATCGGAGATTAAAGAGCCTAAGTAGCCATCAATATTTTTAATTTCAAAAGACAATTTATTTTCAAAGAAATTAAATTGATGTTCTTTAGAGATGGCTTTTTCGGGTATTAATTGTGATTTTTTTATATAAGATTCAATTTCTTGGGAAGAAGTTGAAATTTGATACTTGCGTAAGTCAAGAAATCCTCGATCTTGAATTTCTTTTTCGATTTCATCTGGATTAATATAAACGCCCAAAAGTTCGGGACGGATCATAGATTTGAGTGTGCTTTTGCCAGATCCATTAGGACCTGCAAACATACGAAGACGAGGAACTTCATTCTTCTTCATTTTCTCTCAATCTTTTGACCGATTTTTGCAGAAGTTGAAGGGGGTAATTTTTTGATAAATTTTTTTTCTCCACTAGGGAATATCTCTACAAGGTTTCCTTGTTCGCTCATAAGTACACTATTACCTCTAGCTAAAGCTGCCCAATAGGCTTGCTTAAAAGCAACTTCTGCAAGTTCCGGAATATGCTCTTCCAAGTATTGCATAGCTTTTTCATCTAGTGTCATTTTGTTTATCCTTTTTTGTATCCTATCGCAAAATTAAGAAAAATTCTCTCAAAAATGCGGGGTTTACTTTGAGCATGACTCTCATGTCAAATGATTATGCTCGAAATTGACAAATGTCAATTTCGAGCATAATCATTAAGCCGCAGCTAGAGAAGCAGGCTTTTGAATAAGAGGACGGGAACGTAAATAGAGTAAGAAGGCGTGTCCAAGAGGGAAAAGAAGGGCGAACATCAAGGCATTCAATTCTGACGGATTAAATGTCAGCAAGAGCTTGAAAGGGATTAATACAAAGAAAACCGTTGAGATGGTCCCCGAAAGGAGGATGTAACGGGTCTCTTTGTAAGAGGTTAAAAGGGCAAGATAGGTTGTCCTAATAGGTTCAAAGAACGTGATGTAAAGAATAACAACAAACCACCCTCCAAAAAGAAGATGATCAATAGGCCCAATTTTCCCATTGAAAAAGGAGAGACGGATGGCGTCGACAGCAAATGGAGAGAGTAAAAGTGCTCCAATAAAAGCAAGAGTAGAAAGAGTCAAAGCAGATCGGATAACTTTCGGAATTAGGTCTTCCCTTTTTTCGCCAATATAGTTTGAAACAATTGCAGTTACAGCTTTATTGAGACCTTCGGGGAAAAAGAAGAAAAGGAGAAGGATACTTTGGAAAATACCTGCTAAAAGGATGTGGTTATCACTCAACTCACGCATCATTTCGTAGAAGAAGCTCCATCCCAAAAGTTCAAGCGTAATAGAAACACCGGCAGGAAAACCGATCACCACACACTCTTTGAAAAGAGAGAAATTGAATTTGCAATTCAGAGTTGCATATTTCTCTCGGTATTTTTTTCTTAGGAAAAGGCCGAAGAAAATTAAGGTTTGGAAGCATGCCCCAAAACTTGTAGCAATGGCTGCCCCTTCAATGCCCATCGGGGCAATCCAACCTTCCACTCCAAAAATGAGAATGTAGTCGAGGACAATATTGATCACGTTGGTAGCAAGGGCTACCCAAACAATCACATCTGTCTTTCCACGGCCAATAAAAAAGGCGGCTAACGGTTGATAGGCAATAGCAACAGGCGCTGTTAACATCATCCAGCGAAGATAGACCGCTTCAAAGTCTCTTCCAGCTCCAAAAATCGACTCAATGCCCCAAAATCCAAAGGGGAGATAGATAAAAGCTGAACAGATCGAAAGCCAGATCATTTGCCAGACGGGTGCTCCAATCGATCGATATTCTTTAGCACCATAATGTCTTCCGACAAAAACCTCTGCAATGGAACCAATGATCCCAAGTCCAGAAGTTAAAGCAATTCCCACGATTGAAGAATTGACAGCCGCTGTCATCGCATCCAAATCGTAAGCAGAAAGAAACAGACGATCGACGAAGATCATCGCGAAAAAAGATAACGATGTCAGCATCAATGGGATGGAAAGAGAAAAAATTTCTCGTAGAGATGCTGGAGGGTGACGAGTGAGCGACATGAAAAAAATATTACCCTTTTTTTAGATAACTTTCACTCTAATTCGAACATTTCCACCTCTCTTGCCAACATTTTTCTCGACTTCATGTAAAGAAAGAGAGCATGGCCAAGGGGGAAAAGTAGAGCAAAAAGAAGAGCCGTCAACTCTCCAGGTTGTCCAAATGAGGATACAAATAAGAAAGGAAGAACTAAAAACAGGAGAACAGAAGCAACACCTGTCCATAGAATAAAACTAGTCTCTTTGTAAGCTGTCAAATGGGCTGTTAGTGCAGAGCGTAAAGCCTCAAAACAGATGTAAAGAAGCACTAAAATCCATGCCTCAAATAGTAAGGCATCAATTTCGATCCCCTCACCGTTTAAAAACCCTAGACGGATCCATTCAACTGTTAAAGGAGATGTGATCAATGCAACAATGAAAAGGGTGATCATCAACTGAAGGCAAGAATAAAGAGCTTTTGGAATTAGCCCCTCTCTCCCTTCTCCGATATAGTAAGAGACAATCACGGTCATCCCTTTCAAGAGCCCTTCAGGAATAAAGTAGAAAAGGACAAGGAGGCTTTGGAAAATGCCAGCAATGGTGATGTGGTTCTCTCCAAACCACTTCATCATCTCGTAAAAGACAGACCAGCCGAAGAATTCTAGTGTCATAGAGACACCTGCCGGTATCCCAATCCAGATCGATTCACTAAAAAGGGGCCATTCAATTTTCCAATTTCCTGTCCCAAATTGTTCCCGGTTTTTCTTTCGAATGAAAAAATAGAACAAAGCGCCTGTCTCAAAAACGGTGCTTAAGCTTGTAGCTATCGCGGCTCCTTCAATGCCAAGACTTGGCACCCATCCATCCAGTCCAAAAATGAGAAGGTAGTCGAGGAAGAAATTGAGGCCATTGGTGATGACAGCAATCCAAACAATGAGAGCAATTTTCCCTTGGCCAACGAAAAATGAGACGACAGCTTGATAGGCAAGATAGAAAGGGCCGAAAAAGACCATCCAGTCAAAATAGACAGTCTCCATTTCTCGTCCCGGTCCAAAGATCAGGCTGCCACCCAAAAATCCTAAGGGAAGGTAGAAAGCAAAGGAGAAGATGGAATACCAGAGCATCTGCCAGACAGGCGACCCAAGTTCTTTTAGCTCGCCCGCTCCAAACCGTCTGCCAACAAAAACTTGTGCAATAGAGGCAATAACGGCAGCCCCATTGATAAAAGTCCAAGCAATGACAGATCCGCTGACGGCTGCGTTCATCGCTTTTAAGTCGTAAGCCGCAAGAAAAAGACGGTCGACAAAGATCATCGCAAACCAGGAAAACGCGGTCACCATGAGAGGGGTCGATAAGGACAAAAGCTCTCGGATTGAAGCGGCTGGGAAGCGGGTTAGTCTCATAAACTCCAAAAAATGTTATCATACTCATTTGCTATGATCTTAGGAACTGTCGAATCACAAACTATCGCAGCCATTGCTACTCCAAGTGGGGAAGGCGGTGTTGCAATTGTAAGAGTATCAGGACCTTCTGCAATTTCTATTTGCCAGAAGATTTTCTCAAAATCGCTCGATCAGGTTGATAGCCATACAGTTCATTTTGGAAAAATCAAAAGTGAAGATGGCAAGGTGATCGACGACGTATTACTTCTTCTCATGAAAGGGCCAAAAACCTTTACAGGTGAAAATGTCGTAGAGATCCACTGCCATGGTGGAAATCTTATTTCACGTCTTGTTTTAGAAAGAGTTTTAGAAGCGGGAGCTATCCTTGCACGTCCCGGAGAGTTTTCAGAACGGGCTTTCTTAAATGGCAAAATGGATCTGACGCAAGCAGAGGCTATCCAATCCTTAATTTCTGCAAAAAATCAACATGCTCTAAAAGCTGCTCAAACTCAGTTACAGGGTGCCTTAAGGCAAAAAATTCTCTCTTTAAAAGAATCGATCACCGCGATTGCTGCCATTTTTGAGGCCTGGGTCGATTTTCCAGATGAGGGGCTTGAGTTTGCGACAACTGAAGAGGTGATTGCTGATCTTGAAAACTCTTTAAAAGAGATAAAAGTCCTATTGAATACTTTCAAGATGGGGAAATTAGCAAAAGAGGGGATCAAAATTGCCCTCATTGGCGCCCCTAATGTGGGAAAATCATCTTTGATGAATGCATTGCTTGGAAGAGAGCGGGCCATTGTCTCTCCTCATGCGGGAACAACGCGCGATACGGTCGATGCTGAGTTGCAAATAGGTGGCTACCATGTGGTTTTAACCGACACTGCCGGTATCCGAGAAATTGGAGAAGAGATTGAGCAAGAGGGGATCCGCCGTTCGAAAGAGACACTCCAAAATTCTGACCTTGTCCTTTTCTTAGTTGATGGAACAAAAGGATGGGGATCTTCTGAAGAAGAGATCGCTCCATTATTGCCTTTAGACCGCACTTTCTTAGTTTGGAATAAAATCGATTTGCCTCATCACGAAGCGCCCGATCGATTTATCTCTCTTAAAATTTCAGCAAAAGAAAAAACAGGCATTGCAACACTTAAAGAGAAAATTGCATCTCATCTTTTTGCAGGTCATGGGCCAACTGAAGAGGGTATTTTGTTGACAGATCTTCGTCATCAACAAGCCTTGCAAGAATCTGCCGATTTGCTTGAAACAGTTATTCGAGGGCTCATTCAAGAAATTTCTCCCGAATTTCTTTTGTTTGATTTGAGATCTTCTTTAAAATCTTTAGGTAAAATCATTGGTAGCGATATCACAGAAGATATTTTGTCGGCCATTTTTTCCCGGTTTTGTATTGGAAAATGAATAAAAAAGAGAAAGTTGCTTTTATAGAGAAAGAGCTTAATCGGTTAATACCGAATCCAGAGCCAGCTCTCCATTTTAAAGATGCTTATACATTGCTTGTATCTGTGATGCTTTCAGCGCAATGCACAGATGCGAGGGTGAATAAAGTGACAGCTATTCTCTTTAAATTGGCCGACACCCCAAAAAAAATGGCGGCGCTTTCCCTTTCTACCATTGAAAAAACCATCCATTCTTTAGGATTTTTCCGAGTGAAGGCCAAAAATCTAAAAGGCCTTTCAGAGATGATTGTGGAGAAATTTAGTGGCCATGTTCCTGATAACTTAAAAGATTTGGAAACACTTCCAGGTGTTGGTCACAAGACGGCCTCTGTTGTCATGGCTCAAGGTTTTCAAGAATCTGCTTTTCCGGTGGATACTCACATTCACCGTTTAGCTAAGAGGTGGGGCCTTTCTTCTGGAAAAAACGTTGTTGAAACGGAAGAAGATTTGAAAAAAGCTTTTCCGAAGAAAGATTGGGGTAGAGTTCATCTTCAGATGGTTCTTTTTGGTAGAACTTATTGTCCGGCAAGAGGCCATAAGAAGGAAGAATGTCCTATCTGTTCTCAAGTTGGGTAAAATCTCCATGCCATACCCATACCCGAATTCTATGCAGGGTTAAAACCCTGCAAAACAAGCTCAGGCTAAAGCCTAAGCTACAAATTTTTATCTAGTGGCTTGTGCCGTACAAGAGGCCTTGGGAAAAATGGCCGTGGATTGTGCTAGTATTGATTCCGATCATTTGCTCGAAAGTTGTCCCTTTTGCATGCATATTCAACAAGATCGATTGTTTCAATGTGCAGTGTTCTAGTTTTGAGTGAAACACCAGCGAATCTCCGATAAAATCTGTCTCTTCAATACCAAAAAGTTTTCTTAGTCTGTAAGATTCCGGCTCTCTTGTTAAAAGCTTTAGGAGCTGTTTTTTATAGCTATCAATCGTCCCAAAATCCCACCAATCGGTCTCTTCTCCCAAAATCCGTGGCTTCACTTTTGCTTTGCCAATCATCTTTTTGAAACGTTCGTAACGGGCTGCTTTTTCTTCCCCTTTAAGCTGTACATAGAGATCGCGTGGAAGGGTAGCAGCCATCCACCAATCGGGGTCGCTATCTAATTTTCCTTTTCGCTCTTCTAACTCTGTTTTGTAACCCTTCAAAAGCTTTTCCAAAAGGTGATGTGAAATAGAAAAAGAGCCCAAATTAATAGACGCATCTAATGGGGAAAGCGTCTCAAAATGTTTTAAGATTAGTTTATCGTAATATTGATCGCCTCCCCAAATCCCATATTGAGACAGCTTTCTCTCAGCAAACATCTCTTTTGTTAAATCAGGAATAGCAATGGCTAAAACTTCAACGTCAGCTGTTGGCTCTTCCCAAGAGATGGATGAAGGTAGAAAAAGTTGATCGGTCCAAAAAACAGAGAGTCTTCCTTTAGAGAGTGCTGCTAGAGGAGCTGTTTGACGAATGACCATTTCAAGCACAGAGAGAGGCCATTTGCGATCGGGCAAGAAGGCTGGCAACTTAATAGCTGCTTTCATTCCCCCTTCAGCATGAGTTAAGGGCTCCATACGGGTCCCTTTACCAGCTGAATGATAAAGTGCCACTTTCCCACCCTGCCTTAAAATCGATAGAGGGGAAAAGCTTCCTTCTTCTTCTGCCTTTTCAATGGCATGTAGAGTGCCAAGTGCATTGCCAGCCCCTCCTTCATGCCAGTCTTCTACAATCGTAATGACTGCAGGATGAGATTTATGGAGTTGTTTTTTCCAATATTTTGCCTCTTCCTGCTTACCACATGATAAAATAATGAGATCGTACTTGTCGGTTTGTTGATCGATCCGTTCTTGAAAAGTGGTCACTAGACGCCTCTCAAGTAAACATATCTGACATATCCATCTTGTTTAACCTGCAGCAAAATGCCATCTTTTTCACTGCTCTCTTCAAGGACTTCTTGAAATTCTGCAGGAGAAGAGATTTTCTTTTGATTCACAGAAAGAATTAGCGCCCCTTTTTTAATACCAATCCGACCGACAGCACCTTTTGGGTCAATTTTTGTAACGACAACACCCTCTTCATCTCCATGCCCAAGTGATTTGGCAGCATCGGGTGTCAAAGTTTCAACAACAAGCCCAAGCCTTGAGAGGATAGGAGTTTCTACAAGAGAAACTTTTTCAACTTCTGGTCTTGCGCCTAAGACAACTGGAATTGTGATGAGATCGTTTCCTCTTTTGATGCCTAAATTCACTTTAGAGCCAGGCGCTAGCATAGCCACATGCGTTTTTAAAGAGCTTTTAGATTCGATCGGCTTCCCATTCATGCTAAGGATCACGTCGCCTCTTTGTAGACCAGCTTTTTCAGCAGCAGATCCTGGAGAAACATCTGCTAAAATGGCTCCATGGTTTTTTTCTAAGCCAAAAGCATGGGCCAACTCTTCAGTCATCACCTGCATTTCAACGCCTAAAAACCCTCTAGAGACACTTCCATTTGCTAAAATTTGATCTAATACCTCTTTAGCAATATTGGAAGGGACTGCAAGGTTGAGTCCAATAGACCCTGAACCGGTTGTAGCAATGGCTGTGTTGATTCCAATAACCTCTCCATTTGCATTTAAAAGAGGACCACCAGAATTTCCACGGTTAATGGCAGCATCTGTTTGAATAAAATCCTCTAAAGGAACAATGTCTAAATTTGACCTTCCTGTTGCACTTACAATCCCTTTTGTGATGGTAGATTTTAAACCCAGCGGGCTACCAGCTGCAATGACAGATTCTGCAATTCGCAATTTGTTTGAATCACCAAGAGGAAGGTAAGGGGTATTTTCTGCATCAATTTTAACAACTGCAAGATCGGTTTGAGGGTCTGCCCCTAAAAGTCTCCCTTCGTATTCTTCGCCATCGTTAGTAATAACAGTGATAATTTTATACCCACTGACTACATGGTTATTGGTTAAAATAACTCCATTGTTTGAAACAAAAAATCCTGATCCTGAACCTGGAGGATGCTCTTGTCTCATACTGAATGGTGAAAATCCATAACCGAAGAAACGGCGCAATAAATCCTCTCCAAATGGGTCTGAAGATCCGTTGTCATCGTTTTTTGATCCCATTTCTACTTTGATCGTGACAACAGCTGGGATAGCCTTTTCAGCAACATCAGGAAAACGATCTTGTTCGGCAAATATAGATGCAGAAACCAAGACAGAACAAAGAGTGAAAAAAGAGATAAATTTCATCGGTTAAATTCCTCTACAAAATATTCGAATAGATGTCCTATTAAAGACGTCCCATATCTTAACTGTTCCAGACTAAAATGTTCATTAGGAGCGTGGATATTATCTGTTGGAAGTCCTGTTCCTACAAATAAGAGGGTACCGCCTGAAAAGTGGGCCAAATCTGCTGCAACTGGGATAGAGCCGCCTGCCAAATTATACTCTGCTTTCTTTTCAAAAGTAGCTTGTACAGCTCGGTTTGCTGCGTTCGTTAAAAAACTTTTCGGAGAGCATTGAACAGAAGAGCCTCCAGTGCCATGTAAATGTACCTCTACTTTAGCGCTGGGATTGGACTTTGATTCAAAATATTTTTTAACGCCCTTCCCAATCTCTTCAGGATTTTGATCTGGGACTAAGCGGCACGAGACTTTAGCAAAAGCTTCACTTGGCAAGACTGTTTTAAAACCATCTCCACTATAACCGCCATAGATCCCATTGATCTCAAGTGTTGGTCTAATGGTCGTTTGTTCTCCAGAAGAAAATCCTTTTTCTCCTCCTGCAGGTGGAACCCCTGTTACATGGGACAACTCTTGTGCGCTTTCAAAGGTGAAAAGTTTTTTTTCTGAATCTGAAAGTGTTTTGACCTGATCGTAAAATCCTGGGATGTTTATTTTTCCATCGGCTGTTCTTGCTTGATCAAGGATATGAACTAAATAATGGATGGGGTTTAAAACAGCTCCTCCACAAGATCCAGAGTGAAGATCCCCTTTTGGCCCTGTGACTTTTAGATCCATTGTAACAATGCCACGGACCCCAAGGCAGATAGAGGGTTTTGCAAAATTATGCATGTCCACATCAATGACAAGGATGCCATCTGCTTTAACTTTATCTTTGTACTTGGGAAGAAGTTGATGCAACGCGGTACTTCCATGCTCTTCTTCACCTTCGATGACCCATTTTAAATGGAACGGGATAGATTTCACTTTCTTTAAATAGATTTGTAGAGCAGTTAGAGAGTAGAAAAGTTGCCCCTTATTATCTTCAGCACCTCTTGCATAGATTTTCCCATCACGGATTGTTGGTTCGAAAGGAGGGGAGTCCCACAAGTTTTCAGGATCGACTGGTTGTACATCGTAGTGGTTATAAATCAACAACGTTGGCGCATCTTTATTCTCACTTTTAAACTCTGCAAACACAACAGGTGGATGGCCGTCGATACTCCATTTTTCAACTTTGCCACCCAGATCGGCTAATTTTTTCTCTAAAAAATTGGCGCAAGCCAATAGCTCCGGCATGGTTTTCAGATCGGCACTTAAGCCCCTGAATCGCAAAAGTTGGAAGAACTCCTTTAAAAGAGCCTCTTTCTCTCTATCAAATGTATCAAAGTAGGTATTCATGCTCGGCATTCATACCTCTCTCCTGCCTGTCTCGTCAAGAGATTCTGTTCGGAATATTTTGTTTCCAAAAAAATGACAAATACCAAGAATCGACCCTATGTTCTGGATCCTTTTTCTCTTTTTTTCAACTTTAGCTGCAGAGAGCTCTCCTTCCGCCATAGCCCATTTTGAATCGGGCCTTCCATCTGTTGCAGGTGGCTATGTCAATGTGATCACTGGTGCTCCTTTAATCCATGTTAACGATCTTGTTATTCCAGGCATTGAACCTCTAACTCTTTCCAGAGACCTTCAATTTAATCCAGAAGGGATAAGACAAAATCTTCCAGGTATCCGTAAGGGATGGAACTTACATTTTCAAGAGAATCTGACAAGAGAGGACGATGAAACTGGGGATGTCTACTTATCTCAGCATGTAGATGCGCAACCCATGTTTGGTTTCTTTTTTCCTAAAGGGTCTAAAGAAGAGCTGCTTTTTTATGATGTAAATAAATCTGGAAAGGGGTCGACAAACATTGGGCATGGCTATCCAAGTGGTCGTCATGCATTAAAAAATATTTATCTAAAAGAGAGCCTATCTTCTCCAGGTTCAAACCTTTATAGCGCAACCATTGTGTCTGGCGATCGGGAAACACGTTCTTATTGGAGCGAAAAAGATAAATATAGCTCTAAAATTTTTGCTCCTCTGCAATTGATTGTATCTCCAAGTGGATTTGAAAAAGTTTTTACATGGAAAAACTCTCTTGTTCTTTCAAAAATTAGCCTGCTGTCTCCTACTAAAAAAACCATCACAGAACTAATGGCAGATGAAAAAAATGATCTACGAAATAGAAAAATCATCTCTTTTTCATCGAATGAAGGACGGCAAGTGACTTTCCATTTTGATGGGTTAAATTTGATAGAGTCTGAAACATCTGATCATCCAAATGTGAAATATGGTTATCAAAAAAAACGGCTTGAAACCATTTCTTGGCCTGAATCCCGTGGTGTTAAATTTAGCTATTGGGAAAATAATGATAGATGGGTAGATCAGAATGGAAAGACGGGTAAACTTTCTAAATATGCTCAACTTTTGCAGAAAGTAAAAACGATCGAACAGCCTGTTGGGCCAACTCAAGAAAGAATTGCCACACATCTTTTCCAATACTTTCAAGACGATAGAAAAGATCCGGAATGGAATGAGTCGCTTACACGCGTTATCCTCTCAGAAGGGCATATTGATGATTATATCTTTGACCATGAATTTCTCTTAAAAGAAATTCGCCACTATACAAATCCTGAAAAAGCTCAAAGAGTAGATTTCCCTGCCTATCCATTAAAGCATACGTGTGACTTCAAAGAGCAATTTTTCTGGAATCCGAACGGAGAGGTAAGAGAAAAAAGACATTCCGATGCGAGAGGAAAAGCGCTACGTTCAATAAAATATAAATATGATACTAAAGGCAATGTCCTCAAAGAGACATTTAAAGGGGATATTAGTGGAACAGGATTTGAAGAAGAGTATGTCAAAGTAGCCACTTACTCTGATGATGGGTTCAATCTACTTTTATCAGAAACTCTTCCAAGTGGTCTTGAAGTCCGCTATGAATATCTTTCGGGCACAAATTTGCTAAGTAAGCGAACCACTTGCTATGGAAAAGAAATTTTCCGAGAAGAGACTTTTACATATGATGACGACCATTGTCTTCTTCTTTCTGAAGAAAAAACAGCAAATGTCCATCGGATTGAAAAGATTACCTCTTCGAAGAAGGTCCCTTTTGGATATCCTTTAACAAAAGAGATATTTGCCGTTGGTCGTGATGGAGAAGAATTACAAGAGTCTTACTATTACAAATACAACGCCCGCGGAGATATTATCTCTGAAGAGCGACGAGATAGAAATCATCGTCTGATCTATGCGGTCAAAAAGAAATTCGATCTCCATGGCAACTGTTTAGAAGAACAAGATTCTTTAGAAAGGCATATCACAAGAAAATTTGATGACAATGATAACTGCATCGAAGAGACTGGCCCAAGAGAAGGGATGGTAAAAACCAAACGCTACGATTTTATGAACCGTTGCGTAGAGGAGATTCTCACCTTTGAAGGCGAAACATGGGCTGTACATCATGCCTATAACCATTTTGGTTATAGAACAAAGACCACCGATTTTCTGGGGAATACAACAGAAACAGAATATGACAGATATGGGAGGCCACTCAAAGTAACTTTGCCAAAAGTTCTTGTGAATGGGCAATTGAAAGCGCCTCTTTTACGAAAAAAGCACGATCCATTTGGCAATGAGATCGAATCGACCGATCCCCTGGGGCATAAAACCTTTTCCAAATTCACTGCGCGAAACAAAATTTCTGAGATAACCCATCCCGATGGGACAAGGCAATCGATTGTCTATTCGCTTGAGTCTTTACCACTCACTATCACAGACGAAGAGGGGGTCGTTACAACATTTACTTACGATGTTTTAGGAAGGATATTGTCAAAAACAACACCTCACGGAGAAGAAATCTATCGGTACAAAGGGCTTCATTTAGTAGAAAAGATCGATATGGAAAAGAGTGTGACAACCTATTCCTACGATCTTTTGGGCAGATTACAAGAGACAACAACAGGAAAACGGAGAGAGGTTATCTCTTACGATGAGATGGGCCATCCTTTCAAAAAATTCCATTATGAAGATGAGAAACTTCTCTCTATAGAAGTTTCAAAAATCGACCCTTTAGGCCGAACTTTAGAAACCTTTTTAGAAGACACTTCTGGAGCCATTTTTAATCACAAACAGTTTGTTTATGATATGGCTGGTAATTGCATCGAAGAGTGGAATGGAAAATCAAAGATTCGGCGGACATTCGATGGCCTTAATCGAGTCACTAAAGTTGTTGATGAAGAGGGCAATATCCACCGTGTGATCTACAGACGTGTCGAACATAATGGATTGACTGTAGAAGAAAAATGTGTGATCGACCCTAACTTACAGCAGATGATTACCCTCTATAATACGTTAGGAAAAGAGGTTTTGATTCGCCATCTCAGCCCATTTGGAGAGGAGATTTATAGAAGGGAGATCAGTTATGACTTAGCTGGTCATATTGTCAAAGAGGAGACGAAAAGTCCAACCGAGAAAAGAACTTTGCTCAAAGAGGTCGATTCTATGGGAAGGGTTATTTCGCTCATTGAGCCACTAAAAAAGATCACACGGATGAAATACACACCGTGTGGAAATTTGGAAGTTTTGACAAAACCGGATGGAGTCAAATTAACCCATTTCTATGTAGAAGGGCGTCTTGAATCTTTAATGAGCTCCGATGGCCAACTCTATTACACCTATGGTTATAACCACCGCGGCGAGATGACAGAGGCGGTTGATCAGTTAACAGGTTTAAAATCTTTGCAGAGCTATTCATCTCTTGGAGAGCTAATAAAAGAGACTTTACCAACGGGTGAAGTCATCTCTTATACCTATGATGGCCTTGCCGGATGATGAGCTATTCTCTTCCTGATGGTGGACATGTTGCATTGACTTACAATGCACGAGCTGTGACCTCTGTTTCGCGCTTAAATGGAGATAAAGAACTTCTCTATAGCCATGCCTACACTGGTTTTGATGAGGTTGGCAATGTGACTGAAGAGAGGTTGATAGGAAATGGGGGCACTGTCTCATTTACTTTTGATGCACTCTATCAACTAAAGTCGATTCAGCATGCACAATTTTCTCAGAAAAATCTGCTCTACGACCCGGTAGGAAATCTCCTTTCATATGAGAAAAATGGAGAGCATTTTTCTTTTGGATATGATGATCTTTACCAATTAACTAAAGAAAATAATCATCGCTATACTTATGATCCCTTTTATAACCGAAAATCAAAAGATGAAGAACAGTATGAAGTAGATGAGCTAAACCAGCTTCTTTCACGTTCGGATATCACCTATAGCTACGACCTAAATGGTAATCTGCTTCAACTTGAAGACTCCAATCAAAAGCTTGTTTTCACATACGATCCCTTAAATCGACTGACCTCTATTGAAAAAGGGGAAGAGAAGGTCGTTTTCACTTACGACGCTTTCCATCGACGCCTCACACGAAATGGAACACCTTTTCATTTTTGCAGAGAACAAGAGATCGGTTTTAAGGATAGTTTACGGATCCTTGGCCCAGGTCTCGGGGCTGATATAGGAGCTGCCGTTGCTATCGAATTGGAAGGGGTGACGTACGCACCCCTTCATGATCATCAAGGAAGTATCATCGGTTTACTCGATCTTGAGGGACATCTTGTTTCTGCTTGGAGCTACACAGCCTATGGAGAACTCGTAGGAGAAGCCTTCTCTCCATGGGGCTTCTGCTCAAAAAGACAAGAGCCTCTAACGGGTTGGATTTCGTTTGGCCGTCGTGACTATGACCCCGTAACAGGTCGTTGGACCACTCCAGACCCTCTCGGTTACGAAGCAGGCCCCAACCTTTATACCTATGTCTACAACCGACCTCTTACTCATCGCGATCCTCTTGGCCTTGCCCCAGACGACGCCGAGCTCGAAGCCAACATCTACACCTACGAAGACAGCTGGTGGGAACCTATCAAAGATTGGGCCTTCAAAGCGTTCACTGGAATTATTGAAGGGATCACTTTAGCTGAAGATTATGCATTTGAATATGGTTATCAAGACAAGGCTTATAACGAAGAGATGTTTGTGTATGAATTATGTGATCTTAAAAACCTGCCGCCGGGTTCCGTGGTTCATATTAAGGTAAATGGAATAGGAGTGTCAGCCGCGGAACTAAAAGAGAGCGCTCAGTTTCTTGCCGATCAAGGCTACAATGTTGTGGCAATTTATAATCCTTCTCATGGAAAAGGATTAGAAAATTTTTCTAATGATTTGTTTCGTGCCTATGCAGGAATTAAGGGCTATATTTCGCCAAAAAGAGAAAAAGATTTCGAAAAAGCAATTGATTCGATTTTTGCAAAAGCACCTCAAAATATACGATTTTTACTTGAAGCTCATAGTGAAGGAAATATCTTAGCTGTAAACTATTTGGAAAAGAGGGGTGCGCCTTCTAGCCATGATATGGCTTATTTAGCATTATCTCCAGCAACCTTTTTAAGGGCCGGTATTTTGGAAGAGGGTAAATATTTAGCTATTTATGCATCTAATGACCTAGTTGCAAATCAATCAGCTGTAGAAAAACTGCAAGTTAGTCCATCTAGTGTCTTTATTGCGAAATCCTCGAGCCTTAGAAAAGGATTAGACCATGCTGAAAATACTGCAACACTATTTCCATATAAAAAAATAGCAAGAGACAACCTTATTAAACATAACAAATTATTTATCCGTTGATGGTTTTATGAATTTTTATTGGATATTTTTAGCCTTTGCATTGTTGTTTACACCAGTTACAACAATTATTGATTCTTCAGTAGATGATTGCCTTGAAAGAAGAGAAAAAGATGTTATAGCAAACAAATATTTTCTTTCATTGAAAGATGAGTTAGAGGAAAAGTTTAATCTTCAAATCGAATCATCTGGATGGCCAAGTGGAAATGCCGGAATTCATAGAATTGTTTTTACGACATATTATTTCAAAGGAGTGAATTCGTTAGATGATATAAGAGAATTGATGGTTGATATTGTCGTTTTTATCCAATCTTATTTAGATGTCCATCCAGAATTGATTTCGTATATTGATGACAATGCAATGATTCTTTCTAAAATGGCCTTTTATATTACCTTCACTAATAACCCTCTTTATGATGGATGGGTAGCAGCAAATTTCGTTAACGGTAAAATTCATTATGTTTATGCAAATCATAAATTAAAAATGCAGGTAGAAACATTTGAAGAGGCAAAAGCCAAGGTAGAGGCGAGTAGAAGAGGAAGATAAGAGCTGTCGCGAGAGGCCAACGGCCTCATGTTGAATAGCCTGTGGGCAACGCCCCAGGTCAAGATCGAAAAACAATTGGCAGCCTGAAAGGCTGCTGGATCATTTCCTGTAGCCTTACAGGCGGCTACGAATAAATTCCATGACAATTTCCCATGGCAACGCCATGGGAAATTCAATTCGAGGCCGTTGGCACCTTAATGAAAAAACGCAAAGAATCTTTAGGCGAAGCTTCTTTGCGTTTATTTTTTTTCGCGCGTTCTACCTACGCAGTAACATCTAAGGGAGAGGTAGAAATAGGGGGTAATCCCATCTCTTTCCGTTTTCTGTTTTCTTCGACAAACATTTCTTCGCCGCCGGCAATCACGGTGATGGCTTCTGATTGATTGGGGATTAGATATTGCTTAACGGCTTCAACGATCTCTTCTTTAGAGGTATTTAACAATTTTTCGCGGAATTTTTTCCGGATTTCAAAGGTACGTCCCTCTTTTAGCCAGCTATAGGCTGTCATGCCACGTTGACCAGGAGAAATAGGGTCATCTAGCCCTTGCAACATCTCTAGGATGGCCTCTTCTCTTTCATCTTCTTCCATCCCCTCTTTGGCTAGTTTGTCTAAAGACATTTTAAAAGTATCTAATGTCTCTCCAATGTGAGGATCACGGTAGCTATAGAAAGAAAAGACAGCATTGGCATTTTTTTGCCGGCTTCCTGATCCGTAAGCTCCTCCACGCTCTCTAATCTCTGTATGCAATGTTTGGTTGTCTAAAACAAAGCTGGCCAAAGAGAGGGCTGGAGCGCTTGGGTGGTTGTAAGGAAGTGAAGGGAAAACTTGGCTGATGAAAGAGACAGCGGAAGCAAAACTTTTCCCCTGTACCTTTTCAGCAGCTTTTGATGGAGAAATTTGCAAATGAGAATGCCTGTTTTTTGCTCCATGTGCAAAAGAAAAGGCTTTTTTCTCTTTAACAAGATCGCAAATCTCTTTTGATCCCGTTACAATCAGATCTCCCTGTTGCGGAAGAATCAAGTTTGCTAATGTTACAATGCCTTTCTCAATTTTTTGGATAAGGTCTGGCCCTTTCCAGCGGGAAATGGTTGCAAGATAGTCGAGTCCAAAAAGTTTTTCCGACAGCGTTTGCCCAGCAGAGAAGGGGGCTGATGAAAGGAGCGTTGCATAGCGCATCGCTGTTCCAGGAATTGTGGTAAACAATGCTGTCGTATGTTTTTCCCACAGCTCTTCAAGACGTCGCGTGTCGGTAAAATCTGGAGAGGTCAGAAAATTGCCCATTAACGTGAAAAGACTTTCGACATCTTCATCTAGCGCTTTTCCTGATAAGACTAACGTCGGAAGGCACTCTTTAGGGCAATCGATATGGTGGAACAGTTGGATTGAGGCTGTAATGCCACCAGTTTCCGACTGCACATTCTGTAATGTTTCTTCGTAACCCTTTCCTCCTGCTCCCATTTGAGTCAAAAAATTAACTAAAAGACGTAGGAAAGGGATCTCTTCTTCTTTGATTTGCGGAATTGGCAACACGTAATCTGCATAGATGATGCCGTTTGTGAAAGTTTCGTGTGTATAGAGATGGAGATGATCTAGCTTATGTTCTTGTAAGACGAAATTCTTAGGCTCTTTTGGAATAGCCGAAAGGTGAATTTTTGGAAGGACCTCCTCATCTCCTGCCCCCTCATCTTGTAGATAGAAAAGGGCTTCTGCATCATTTAAGATCAGTTGAACATCTTCTGCGCTGAGACGGCTTTTAATCTCTTCTAGTTTCTCTTTTTCTTTCTCTTCTTCTTGCTCTTGCAAATTAGAATCTGGGAAGAAAGTCAAAGTGACTCGATGAGGATTGTCAATGAGATAGGTTTTTAAGACTTTGTTGAAATAGAGAGGGTCTTTTCCCCATTCAGCTCTCAATTGATCAAACAATGAATGGATTTTCAAAGCTTCAATGGGGTCTCCACCCAATTGAGCAATCAAGCCACATCTCATAAAGAGGTGGAGGCCCCAAGGAAGGTCATCCCCAACAATTTCGCTTCTGTGTAGAGAGATCTGGTGGATAGCACTTTCTAAAAGAGCTGGATCAATAGGTTGACTTGCAATTTCGTTTAAAATGCGAAGTGTCTCACGCTCTATTTTAGGGGCATCTCCCTCTTCACAGCCACGGAATGTCAAGATCATCGGGATCTCTGCAGCATCTGTGTCGATCGAGATAGAAGCCTGTTTGACCTCTTTTAACGCGAGAAGCTGTTTTTTTAGCGGAGAAGCATCTGTATCCATCAAGACGACAGTCAAAATGTTCAAAGCAAGGGCCGTCAGTTGATCGGTTGCAACTGTTGTTAACCAGCTGATTCCTATCCTTGTTTTCCCTTGTCTATCTTCATCTTTACCGATTGGGAAAGGGCCTTCAAAACGTACAGGAGCAAGATACCGGCTCTCTCTTGGCAAAGCTGGTAGATCGACCCGTGCTTCTGCTTTAGCCAGAACCTTTTCTTCGATAAATTTTAGATGCTCATCAAGCGGCATGTTGCCGTAGAAATAGAAGAGAGCATGACTTGGATGGTAGTAAGTATCGTGAAAGGCAAGCAATTCATCATAAGTTAAGTTGATGATGGTGTCTGGTTTTCCTCCAGAGTCGATGCCATAAGTGAGAGTAGGAAAGAGCTTTTCATTGATGAATTCGTGAAAACGACGATCTGGAGAAGAATAAGACCCTTTCATTTCGTTGTAGACAATCCCTTTGAATTGAAGAGGGGAAGAGGGGTCATCACTTTTTGCAAATTCTAGTCGGTGCCCTTCTTGTAAAAAGCTCAAGCGATTTAGGTTGGGGAAGAAGACGGCATCTAAGTAAACATCGAGGAGATTGTAAAAATCTTCTTTGTTTTGTGTGGCAGCTGGGTAGCAGGTGAAGTCGCTGCCTGTAAAGGCATTCATAAAAGTGTTAAGGCTCCGACGGTTCATCAAAAAGAAGGGATCTTTGACGGGGAACCGTTTTGAGCCGCATAAAACTGTATGCTCCAGAATATGGGCCACTCCATTGCTAGATTCTGGGTAGGTCCGAAAAGAGATGCAAAAAGCATTTTCATCATCATCTGTCTCTAGATGGATCACACGAGCGCCACAAGGATGGCGAAGAATTTTAACTTTTGCGTTGATCTCTTTGAGGGTGACCTCTTTTTCTAGAACAAATTGACTGACCATTGCGTCTCTATAGCTGGAAGTTTAAAATAAAGTAGATTGTAACCCTCTCGTGATATGGAACCAACCCCTCTGAGGAAAAAAGTCCTCCTTCTCCCTAATTTCATCACAGCCTTTGGTCTTGCTTGTGGTCTTTTTGCTATTTTTCGGATGGCATTGACCCCAATTTCTGAGGTTGATGCCCCTTTTTTGACTGAGATCGCAGGTATTTTGCTGATCGCAGCTCTTTGTGACATCTTAGATGGAGCCGTTGCTCGGGCGATGAAAGCCGAAAGTGAATTTGGTGGTCTCTTTGATTCTCTAGCTGATTCCATCTCTTTTGGCGTTGCTCCTGCTGTGATTGCTTTGAAAAGCATCCCTTTTATCTCTGAGGGAAAAGAGAATTTTTTCTTGATGGCAGCAGCCATGATTTTCAGTCTATGTGGTGTGTTGCGCTTGGTAAGATTCAATGTGCAAGCTCAGAGGGATAAAGGGGATGAAGAGCTCCTTTTAGTGGCAAAAAAGTTTTTTACTGGTTTGCCTATTCCAGGGGGAGCAGCTTGTGCCCTTTCTTTAACTCTTTTGCTTGCGTTACCAGAAGTACAAAAAATTTTGGGTTTAAGCGCTGAAGGAAGAGGGTGGCTTTTAGGGTCAGCTTTGGTTTTGCTAGGCTACGTGATGATCAGCCGTTGGAAATTTCCAAGTGTAAAAACATTGCGTGTGCCAGTTGGCTCTTTTGAAAGAGTTTTCTTACTTGCACTCGTCGCAGTTTGCATCTTATTTGGTCTTGTCTTCTACTTTCCGTTTATCTTTTTTGCAGTCTCTTGGGGCTATTTCTTAATGAGCTGGGGTGTTTCTCTCTTTAGACGCTTCACATCGACTAAAGAGGAACAAATTGCTGATGATTCAGATGAAGAAGATCCATTTGTTTAATAGAGTCTAATCAGTCCGGTGACGATGCCATGGATTGTCACCTCAGATTCTCTAAACAGAAGTGGAGGGGCTTCCACATTTTGACTAGTCAGTCGGATAAGCCCATCTTCACTTAGATATTTTCTGATATAAAAAATATTTTTCTCTACTTCTACGACAACAGTTTCCCCTGGATCAGCATAAGGGCGGGCTTCTACTAAAAGAAGATCTCCTTGATGAATGCCCTCTTCTTGAAAACCATCTCCCCGTATACGGAAGACGTAGGTAGAGCTTGGTTCAAAGACGAAAAATTTGGGGACGGCAATCTCCTGTGGCCGAGGAGACATTTCAATAGGGAGATTTGAAGAGAGGGTTCCGATCAAATTGAGAAGGTGAATCTCCTCATTTTCTCTTTTCTTTTCCTGCTTTGTTGCCTCTTCAAGAGAGCGAGAACGGTAACGAAGTTTTTGAAGTGCCCCTTTAGAAACTAGAGTTTCAATATGTTTATGGACAGCACTAACACTTGGAATATTCATAGCGACGCCAATTTCTCGAAGCGAAGGGGCATACCCTCTTTCCTCTTTAAAACGCTCTATGAAAGTGTAGATTTCAAGCTGTCTTGGCGTTAGCCCTTTCATATAAAATAGGGGTTAAAAAGTAGGCAGTCGCTCCCATCACAAAAAGGGAGACAAGGGTATCGCTAAAAAAGTGCCCTCCCTGTGCTATGCGTGCGTAGGAAAGGACAGATCCAAATATTAAAGTGCACAAGATCCCTATCACAATGAAACTATTTTTCTTCCACTTTCTCCCGAGCGGGATAAGGGTTAAAAAATAATATCCTGTTGTGGCATGGCCACAAGCCAAAGAGCGGAAGGGGCCTTTACTGCGCCAAGCGTAGAGAGGTTGAAACTTAGCTGATCCACCAAATTCGACAACCTGCTTGGGACGAGGTCTTGGCCATCCCTCTTTTAAGACGACATGGGTAATAAAACCGGCTCCGATGGCAAGAACTAGCACAAGGAAAATGCCATCTCTTCGGAATTTTTTTGTAAAACACCCTGCAAGGCCAAGTGCAAACAATATCCACCCAGGAGTTGTTCCCCACTTATAAATAAAATCCAAGAAAGGGGTTTTTGCGAAGCGGCCGTTTTGGAAAAATTGGCTTGTGATTTCTCTATCGAAAGAGCTTAAAGCAAAAATGATGGCGAGGCTAATTGAGCAAAGGAGAACGTTTAGAATAGTAGGTCGCCACATAGAAGATCGGGGTTAACAGGAATGAAAAAAGAGTTTTTAGAAGGACGGCAGATATGAAAATTTCGAATACTTCGAGGAATGACCATCCCATCATGCCCCAAAATAGGATGAAATTGATCAAAAAACTATCGATGATTTGAGAAGCAATTGTTGCCCCATTGATTCTGAGCCATAATTTGTTTCCCATCGTTTTTTTCTTTAAAGACAAAAATATTTTCACATCTAAAAGTTGCGAGACGATGAAAGAAGCTAAAGATGCGGTGAGAGAGAGGCCATTAAAAGAAAAAAGTGTCTTTAGGGAATCTTGAAAATGTTCTCCTGCTGGGTGGACAGGTAGGGCAATTAAGAAGAGGGCAAGGGCATGCATCAAAATGGCCATTCCAAATCCCAAGAAAACCAAGAAGCGGGCTTTTTTCCCTCCCCAGATTTCTGCAACTAGACCAGCAATAAAATAGGTGAAGGGGTAGAGAAACAAACTAGAAGGGACAAGGGAGTCTGAAAAAGGGGATGGGACCAGTTTTCCCCCTGTCATATTTGAGAGGATGACAATGACCACATAGAGAGCAGAGGTGATCAAAAAGAGCTTTTCTTTGTTTAGTTCAGACCGCATCATGATTATTTTGGAATGATACCAAACCTCGGCACCCTATGGAAATACTTCTTTTGATTCCTCTTTCAATTTTTATTTTCCTTTGGTGGAAAAGTTTTGAAGAAAAAGCTGCCTATAGAGAGAGAATTCGGGAGTTAGAGGTCCGATTAGAGGGTGAAAAAGATAAAAAAGATCTTTTAGAAAATCTTTCGCAAGAGGCTATCCGACAGTCGACAACAAGTTTTTTGGATGTTGCCACTTTGAAATTGAAGCCGGTAGAAGATGCACTGCAGCGTTTTCATAAAGAGGTCAACGAACTCGAAAAAAGTAGGACATTTGCCTATGCCTCTTTGATGGAACAGGTAAAAGGGCTCCAATCGAGCCAAGAGTCACTTAAAAATGAGACAAAAATTTTAGGTCGTTCGCTGCGGGCTCCTCATGTTCGAGGACGTTGGGGCGAAATTCAATTGAAAAGAGTTGTTGAAATGGCGGGGATGACAGCCCATGTCGACTTTTTAGAGCAGACCTCTTTTCGTGATGAAGGTGTATTGAAACGGCCCGATCTTTTGGTCAATTTGCCTCAAGGGAAACAAATTGTGGTCGATGCAAAAGCGCCTCTACAAGCTTATCTTGAATCTTTAGAAGCAGAAGGAGAAGAAGGACGAAGAGAGCGATTAAAAGATCATGCCCGTCAAGTGAAGCAGCACATTCAGATGCTTGGTTCAAAAAACTATTGGGACAAACTGGAGACAACTCCAGACTTTGTTGTATTGTTTCTTCCTGGAGAAACTTTTTTCAGTGGAGCACTCGAAGAAGATTCCACTTTGATTGAGTATGGGATGGAAAGACGGGTTCTTCTTGCAACTCCAACGACCTTAATCGCCCTTTTAAAATCTGTTGCATATGGATGGAATCAAGAGTCTTTGACTCGTCATGCTGAAGAGATATCGGGTCTTGGCAAACTTCTTTATGAAAGATTGCAACTATTTAGCGGCCATTTAGACGATGTCCGAAAAGGGTTGCAAAAAGCGGTTGAATCTTACAACAAAGCCATCTCTTCTTTCGAAAGTCGTATCCTTGTGACGGGAAGGAAGTTTGAAGAACTCGGTATCAGTAATGATAAAGATTTAAGCGAAGTCCCAACAGTGGATGTCGCGCCGCGACAACTAACAACACAGGAAACAAGTGTCTAAAATGTTTAATGACGGCGATTTTATCTAGAGTTGTTGTAAAATGATCACATCATGACTGCAACTTTAGACCCAACTCTTGTGGAAAAATTAAACACTCAACAAAAAGCGGCCGTAGACCATCAGGAGGGGGCCCTTCTGGTTCTTGCCGGTGCCGGCTCTGGAAAAACAAGAGTGGTAACTCTTCGTATTGCCAGGTTGATTGATAAAGGAGTTTACCCCGAAGCCATCCTTGCTCTGACTTTTACTAATAAAGCAGCGCAAGAGATGAAAGAGCGTGTTGAAAAACTCACCTCTTCCAAAGTTTTAATCTCTACTTTCCATAGTATTGGCGCTCGAATTTTGCGTGAGTCGATCCACTATTTAGATGAAGCGTATAAAAACGATTTCACAATTTACGACGACTCCGATCAAGATAAGTTAATTAAAATTCTTTTGAAAGAACGGGGTTCTACCGACACAAAAGGGGATACCAAAAGCGTCCTTTCTTTCATTTCAAATGCAAAAAACGCTCTTCTTTCCCCAGACAGTGCCCCAAGAGATGAAGAAGAAACCTCCTACATGGAACTTTATCGGGCCTATCAAAATGCCTTAAAATCTGCTGGTGCAGTCGATTTTGACGATCTGCTCTATTTGCCAGTCAGATTATTCCGTGAGAAGCCAGAGGTTTTAGCTGCCTATCAAAAAAGGTGGCGCTATCTTTTGATCGACGAGTATCAAGATACAAATGAAGCCCAATACACATTGGTTAAATTGCTTGTCGCAGGTCACGGAAACTTATGTGTTGTGGGTGATCCCGACCAGTCGATCTATTCCTGGCGTGGTGCAAACTTGCGGAATATTTTAGATTTCCAAAGAGATTATGCAGGGGCTACAGTAATCCGGTTAGAGCAAAACTACCGGAGTGTCACCAACATCCTCGATGCAGCCAATGCCTTGATCTCTTATAACCAACAACGTTTAGACAAAAACTTATGGAGTGCGCTTGGTGAAGGGGAAAAAATTAAACTTTTCACCGCTGATGATGAGCGACGTGAGGCCGATTTTATCTCTAAAGAGATCCAAAAGCACCTTTCAAGAGGCCGTTCTTTAGACGATATCGTTGTTTTTTATCGAACAAACGCCCAGTCACGGATATTGGAAGACCGTTTGCTCTACCAACGAATTCCTTATCAGATCATTGGAGGCCTCTCTTTCTATCAGCGGAAAGAGATCAAAGACATCATGGCCTACTTAAGAACAGTCCATTCTGGCAGCGATTTTATTTCGTTTGAGCGTGCTTTGATGGTGCCAAAAAGGGGAATTGGAGAGACAACTCTCAATAAGATCCGTCTTGAAGCCAACCGTCTCCGTATGCCTATTTTTGATGCTGTTAAAGAGATTGTTTCTGGAAGAAGTGAACTGAAATTAACAGGAAAGGTTGCCGAAGAGCTCCGTCAATTTGTCCAATTTATTGAAAAACTGAGACTTAAAAAAGACCAGCTTTCAGATCTTGTTAGAGAGACCATTGAAGGGAGTGGTTATTTAGGCTTTTTACAAGAAGATGAAGAGACCTTTGCAGATCGTCGTGAAAACGTTGAAGCGCTCTTAGTCAAAGCGATGGAATGGGAAGCTGAAAGAGAAGGTGGGACACTGTCTCAATTCTTGGAAGAGCTCTCTTTAAAAGGTCAAATCGACGACCTTGGCAGCCAAGGTCCTACACTTTCTTTGATGACAATCCATAACGGTAAAGGGCTTGAATATCCTGTTGTCTTCTTGATTGGTCTGGAAGAATCTTTATTTCCACACATCAACGCGATGGGGAAAAAAGAGGCCATTGAAGAGGAGCGTCGTCTTTGCTATGTCGGTATGACACGTGCCAAAGAGGTGCTTTATCTCACAACTGCTCGGGGACGTACTCTCTATGGTGGATTCCGTCCGATGACACAAAGCCGTTTCCTACGAGAAATTCCTGGGGAATATATCGAAAAACTTAGGTACTAAGTTTTTTCTCTGAAAATTTCAGGTAGTGATCGATGTAGTCTTGGGGGAAGTGGCGTTTTGTTGCTGCGGCTACGATTTCGTTGACGTAGTTGCTTTCTGGATGGGGTGTTTTGGTGAGGGCTTGAGGGTGGCCAATATCGATCCAAGCTTCTATAAAGGAGTGAGGTGCCCCTTCTTGGTGAACTTTTACGAGCAGCCGATCGTAGATGCGCGGAACCTCTTCTGAACGATCAAGCCGTTTCAGTTGATTTTCTGTCAGTCGGTAGAGGGCTCCATAAACTTTATGACCAGGTGTAAGAAGGACATTTCCAACGGTGCCTTTTTCGTTATACCTTTGCAGATCTAAATTGTAGCCGAATTGGTAATCTGGAAGGACGTAAGTACCAAGATCAACGGGGGCTGGTCCGTCTAACACCCCAGTTTTATGAACTTTATCCGACAGCCAAGTTCCGTTCTTTAATCTTTCTTTAAGATAGATCGGATTTAGGTTGTAGGCATAGCCAAAGTAATAAAATAAGGGAGTTTCTTCCATATTTTGCAGCTTGACACAGAACGGATAGAGAGTGCAAGTGAGTAAATATCTTTATCAAAATCAACGAGATGGATGGTTTTTTGACAAACTTCTTGATAGAATAGGGATGAAGGGTGTAAGAATCGGGGTAATTTGTTAAATCCCCATTTTGAGACCTAACGGAGTTTGGAGAATGGCAAAACTATCAAAAACAGAAGTCGCCCACTTTAAGAAGAAGTTGGAAGATCTCCGCCGATCCATCACTCAGAAATTAGAGGGAGCGGCAGTCGAGGTTAAGACCCCAGATCAAGCAACAGGGTATTCTCAACATCAGGCAGATCAAGGGACAGATGACTTCGACAGGACGATTAGCTTAGAGTTGACCAACAGCGAGTTTAACCTGCTAAAACAAATCGATCGAGCATTAGAGAAAATTAACGAAGATACTTATGGTATCTGCGATATCAGTGGTGATGAGATCCCACTGAAAAGATTGGAAGCTATTCCTTATGCAACAATGACTGTGCAAGCACAAGAAAAGTTGGAAAAAGGTCTTATCTGAGTTTCTTCCTATTTGCTCTACTCTTGTTCTGTTTAGATCAAGGGATCAAGTTTTGGGCCGCCTCGAGCCTTCCCCTTTTTGGAACTGGAGGGTTTGAGTTCCCTTACGGAGGCGTCGCTCTTTTTCAAAACTTTTTTTGCATTGAAGGCTCTTTAGTTTATGCCGAAAACCGTGGAGCCGCCTGGAACCTTCTTGAAGGGTATCCAGAGGTTCTATTTGCCCTTCGTCTGCTTCTTATCTTGGCCCTTTTTATCTCTTTTTTTAAGACACAAGGCTCTTTGAGACGCTTTGCCATCTGCTTGATTTTGGTAGGGGCTTTAGGCAATATTTTCGATACAGTTGTAAGAGGGCATGTAGTGGATATGTTCTACTTTGTCTTCTTTGGATATTCATACCCGGTTTTCAATGTCGCAGACATCTCCATCTTCGGGGGAGTCGCCCTCCTCTGCTTCCTCCCCAAACCTGTCCCAGCCACGACAACTTGAAGCGTCGAAGTGGCTCGATTTTGTTTTTCTGGCTTCAGAAAAGGAGCTAGGAAGGCTATTTGAACAGTTAGCTCCTGTCACGCTCTATCGCTCCAAAGGTTTATTTAAAAAGGGTGAGGCAGAAATCGGTGTGGCCGATTTTTTGAAGGAGTATCAAAAATATCTGACCGCTTTGATCACAGGTGATGAGGGCTATAACCTGGACCCTTTTTACCTTTATATCACACAAGAGCCTACGGCCCTCTTTCGGAAGGTTTTGCCTGATGGAAGGGAGCATGCTTATACCGTTTTGCCAACGCTTATCATGCAGCCTGGGAAAATTGTTTACTCTCCAGTCGATGTGTCGTTCAGAAAAAGTGCGTTTACTGAAGACCCTATCCGGTGGGGAGTAAAAATCACTTTCCCTCAGGTCTATTTAGATCCTCAAACACGAGTTTTGTTGAGAGCAGACCGCTCTCCGCCCAGCCCTAATGCACCGATGTTAAAGATCTTGCGTCAATGGGTGAGAGACGAAACCTTCCCTGTCGCTTTTGAAGTAGATGGGAAGAGACAACAAACCGAATTTCGTTTAGGAAATGAATTAAAAGATTTTAAACATGTAGCGATGGAAAAAAGAGGGCTTTTTGTCAGTCGAGCAGGATCTTCTTAAAAAATTTCAGGAAAAAAACTGGACACTTGCATTTGCTGAGTCGTGCACAGGTGGCGACTTAGCAGCAAGGCTTACGAAAGTGCCCGATGCTTCAAAAGTTTTTTTGGGGTCTATTGTTGCCTATTCTGAACTCGTAAAAAAAGAATTATTGGGCATTCCGGAAGAACTTTTTCCAGATCAAGTAGTCTCTGAAGCCATGACAAAAGAGATGATCAGAGGTCTAATGGATCTTTTAGATGTCACTGTTGCTGTTTCTGTTACAGGATATGCTGGGCCAAGTGGCGCCGAAGTGGGCAAAATTTGGGTTGCTTACCAAAAAAAAGGGGAAGAGCCCAAAGCAGAACAGCTGAATCTCAAAGGAAATCGGGAAGAGATCATCCGTCAAGCTGGTGATATCATCTTTGGTTATCTAAAAGACAAGCTTGTATAGATCTAGTCGGTAACTAAAATTTCTTTAGCATGCTATACTCTTTTCCCTTATGGAATATCAACTTGTAGATTCGGGAGATGGGAGAAAGCTGGAACAGTTTGGTCCCTATCTAGTCGATCGTCCTGCCTCTTCTGCTCTCTGGTCAAAAGAAAAAGATGAATCTCTTTGGAAAAAGGCAGATGCCCGTCTTGTACGAGAAGGGGAAGGGAGTGAATGGCAATGGAACCGATTGCCTGAAACTTTTACCATCACCTACAACGGGATAAAATTTTTACTTAAAGCGACCGACTTTGGCCATCTTGGTCTTTTCCCTGAACATGCCCTCTTATGGAAAAAAGTTGAGCAACAGCTTCCAAAAGGTGCTTCTCTTCTCAATCTGTTTGCCTATTCTGGTGGTTTAACTTTAGCTGCTGCAAAAGCAGGGGCAGAAGTGTGTCATCTGGATGCCTCAAAAGGGATGGTGGCATGGGCAAGAGAAAATGCCGCTTTAAATCATCTTGAAGGGGCCCCTATCCGTTGGATCATCGACGATGTCACCAAGTTTTTAAAACGGGAACTGACCCGTGGCCGTAAGTATGATGCTATTGTGCTGGATCCCCCTACTTTTGGACGGGGAACAAAAGGAGAGATGTTCAAAATTGAAGAGGGGCTTATCCAGTTACTTCATCTTTGCCGCGATCTTTTGTCTGCTCGTCCTCAATTTGTGATCCTGTCTTGCCATACACCTGGTTTCACACCTACCATTCTTTCTCATCTTTTACAAAGAGAGGTGGGCTGTAAAAAAGTAGAAGGTGGCGAACTATTACTACCAGGACCGTGGCCTCTTCCTTCTGGCTGCTATGCTAAAGGGGATTTTTAATGGAACCCATCACAAGCTTAGAAAATCCTAAAGTGAAGCAAGCCTTCCGGCTGCAAGATCGTCGAGATAGAGACAAAACAGGCCTTTTTCTTATCGAAGGCTACCGAGAGCTCTTGAGAGCTGTCGAAGGCAACCACCCTTTAGATCACATTTTTGTCTGTCCAGAGCTCTATTTGGGAAGTAATGAAGAGAGTCTTTTAGCCAGAACGAAGGCAAAGATTTATCTAGTCCCTGAAAAAGTATTCCGAAAACTCTCTTATAGAGACCGTCCAGATGGGATTTTGGCGGTCGCTCCTCAACGTCATTTGGGTTTAAAAGAGCTGCCAAAAACAAAAAACCGTTTTCTATTAGTTGCTGAGGCAATTGAAAAGCCTGGTAATTTGGGGACATTACTCCGCAGTAGCGATGCCGCTGGGATTGATGCGTGCATTTTGGCAGATAAAACGACCGATTTGCATAACCCCAATGTGGTTCGCGCAAGTGTTGGGACACTTTTTACCGTACCTGTGATCGAAGCGACAGCAGAAGATACACTTGCCTACCTTAAGCAAAATAAAATCAAAATTGTTTCTGCTACGCCGCATGCCGAGCTCTCTTATACAGATGCTGATTTAACGGGAGATATCGCCATCGTTGTTGGGACAGAGCAATTAGGTCTTTCCCCTTTATGGATGGAACAGGCCGATATCCAAGTTCGTATCCCTATGAGGGGAAAAGCCGATTCTTTGAATGTAGCCACGGCTGCAACCTTGCTGTTGTTTGAAGCGCTAAGGCAAAGAGATTCTCAATGATCATCTACCTGGAAAGGCAACTTTTTGTCTGGAACAAACCGGCAGGCATAGAGACACAAGATGAAAGGGCTCTTCAGGAGCTAAGAGATGAGATCAATGCAAAAGAGGGTAGAACAGGCACCCCTTTTATCCATCCCATCCATCGTTTAGATCAACCGACAAGTGGTATCGTTGTCTTTGCAAGAAGCTCTAAAGCACTTTCTCGTCTTCAGGCCTCTTTAAGAGAAAGAAAGTGTGAAAAACGGTACTTAGCATGGGTAGAGGGAGAGATCAAAGAAGAAAAGCGATTGGTGGACAAGCTGGCCCATGCTTCTCACCATGCAAAACTTTCTGAATCGGGCAAAGAATCTGCCCTCAGTTATGAGGTGGTCAAACAGGAGAAAGGGAAAACTCTTTTGTTGATCACACTAGAGACAGGCCGTTACCACCAAATTAGGCTTCAGTTGGCCTCAAGAGGCCATCCTATCGTGGGAGATGTTAAATATGGGGGTAAAAAAACCACACAATGTGACGGAATTTTCCTCCACCACACCTATTTTTCAATCCCTCATCCCATCAGTGGAGAGCTTTTAGAGTTCACTGTGGAACCCCCTCCTTATTTCAAAATCTAAATCTCTTTATACAACATGTTTGTCTTAGTAGCTCAATGGCATCGATGTCAAAATGAATGAAAAGGAATCAAGCTGTTGTTAGCCGAAGGTTATCCTGCCCATCTTGTTATTTTTTAAGGAAAGATTGTTCTAAAGTACGCTTAGACTAGTAAATTTCTCTCCTGTTTTTTGCGCTTAATTCTTTTTTATTTAAAGGTTATGAAACGGACAGGGCTTATCAAGAAGAAGTTCTTAAAGATCGAATATCCCCTTAAAAATAACAAGATAGGCAGGATAAAGCTTCACCTTTCTCTGCATCAAATTGCTTTTTCTTCGCGCCTTTGCGTTTCACTCATTCAAGAGTGCTTTTAAGATCAAAAGTATTTTATTCAGAGATTAAGGGGTAGTGGGGGCTGTCTTATTTTGACTTGAGACAATGCTATCAAGCGATTTATAGACATCGATGACACGATCCAGTTCCCGTTGCCCTAAAATACTTTCTGGATTTGATAAGAAGCGCTCTTCTTGCAAAACACTTCTCAGCTCTGCTAATGGAACAAGGAGCGATTTAACGGGCCTGTTTTTATCTGCTTTATAGAGGGTTTCTAACCCTTTTTCGATTTCCAATATATTTCGGATGAGATAGTCGCCGAGGCCAACCGGAAGAGCTCTTAATTCTCTTAAGCCTTGAACAAAAGTGTAAATCCCCTTTTCGCCAGCTTCAATATTGCCATGTTCGATCTCCGAGCGGATAATGCGACCAGCAGCTTCGACGCCTCCAGTGGCAAGAGAGGGCACTTGAGGTAAAAGATTGCCTGAAGTTCTCAAAATACGTCCTATAACAGCCTGTACAAAAGGCAAAAGCCCTTTTTCGGCAGCTTTTTTGCCAATCACTTCCAAATTGTCAAAGAGGTAAAGAGAGCGATATTCCAAATTTGAGGCACTGTCGGAAAAAGAGGTTGGAAGCAATTTTAAGGCTTTATCGGCAGAGGTGATACTTTCAGATTGTAAACCTTTCAGGGTGGCTTCTACTGCACCATCGACGTTTGCTTTATAGTCGCCGAGCTCTTTTTCTTCTCCAATCGTGAGTTTTTCTGTGCTATGTCGCATCGCGAAAATAAAAAGATCAAAGAAGAGGGCGATAAGGAAAAAATGTACCGCTAAAACGGCTCGGGTATCGCTCCAAAAGCCTGTATCAAAAAGAAGAGGGGGGATGAAGGATAAAAGGCTGATGAAAGGAAGAAGATAAATAAAAAGAGGTCTGCAAGGGGCTTCTAGCTTTGCAATCAGAGGAGAGGCAGACTGTTTAAGTTTGGCTCGCATTTTGGAGCGTGTATATAACCATTGTGCATAGAAAAAGAGGGTAATGGCAGAAGCAAGCGCTTGAATTCCGCTCATCCACTCCAAATGGGGAGTTGGGTTTTGTGGTGCACCACTGATAAAAAAGATGATGATAAGTAGAAGAGCAGCAATCGTTAACATTAGACTAAATCGCAGGCATCGCCTGGTATCCATTTTTTGTCTTTTCCTTCCCACTTCACGTTGCAACCGATAGGGTTTGTGAGGGGCGTTGTGATCGGTTTTCCGTTCACATAGTCTTCTAGAGCATTCTCTAGATCGTTGATGGTTATTTTAGAAGCATCTCGTGGTGAATCGACGCCTCGTCCTGTGTAAACCAATTGACGGTTGTTATCAAAAAGGAAAAAGTGAGGGGTACGTAAAGCTCCGTAAGCCAAGGCTACTTCTTGTGTAGGATCGTGTAGATAATACCAAGGAAATTTATGGCTTTTATGACGCGCTATCATTGCTTCATAAGAATCTTCTGGTATGGTGTTGATACTGTTTGAGTTAATCCCAATAAAAACAATTCCTTTAGGGCCATATTTTTCAACCGCTGCTCGAGTGATTTCATCTGAGGCAATAACGTAAGGGCAGTGGTTGCATGTGAAAAAAATCACAACTCCTTTTGCTTCTTTAAATCCGAAGAGTGAATGGAGTTTTCCGTCTGTTCCCTTCAAAGAAAAATTTGGCGCTTTTGAGCCGAGTGTAAGGGTGAATGGTTTTTTTAATGTCTCTAGCATAAAACGGCAGGTTACTCTCGCTAAAGCTAAACAGCAAGAAAAATGAGATCGTTTAACAATCTGTCATTTTTTCTGATGTTTTAGGTAAACTACTCTTTTATGTTTCATGCGGCAATCGATCAGGCCATTTTCTGTTTAAAAGAACTACAAAGTGTTGAAGGGCTCCTTTTTTTAAAAAATGTTTCAGAGCTTTTGATCGAAACATTCAGAAATGGGAAAAAAATCATCATTGCCGGAAACGGAGGATCTCTCTGTGATGCTACCCATTTTGCAGAAGAGTTAACTGGCTTTTTTTCCCCGATGCGACGTCCAGCTTTGCCTGCGATTGCCCTCTCTGACCCAGGTCACATCACCTGTGTGGGAAATGATGTGGGCTTCGATGAAGTTTTTGCGCGTGGAGTAGAAGCTTACGGAAAGACCGATGATGTTTTTATTGCTCTGACCACCAGCGGGAAATCTGAAAATCTTTACCGCGCTTTAGAACGGGCAAAAAAAATGGGGCTTAAAACAGTGGCTTTTCTCGGAAAAGGGGGCGGAAGGATGGCAGGCCTTGCCGATTTTGAGTGGATTGTAAATGCTGCTCGTACAAGTGATAGGATCCAAGAGGTCCATATGGCTGCCATCCACATGATCATTCAGGCTGTCGAAGAGTCTCTCTTTGCTCAAGCAACGAAAGAGCAAGTATCTCATGCTGCCCTTCGTTAATCTTTTCCGCAATTGGTTATACGATCATCAACTTTTACCTATTCATTCAGTTTCTGACACTTTTGTCATTAGTATTGGCAACCTCACTTATGGTGGAACAGGGAAAACTCCTTTAGCGATTAAGTTATTAGAAGCTCTACGGGGAGAGTCAGTTTCTTTAGTAACCCGTGGCTATCGAGGAGAATACCAAGAAAAAGATCTTCCATTACAGGTCCAATCCGACTCTGATCCACGAGTAGTTGGTGATGAACCTCTCTTGATCAAACGGTCAGTCCCAGAAGTAAAAGTGATTGTAGATCCCGATCGAGTAAGAGGGGTCAAATTTGCCCATACCCCCATTGCTTTATTAGACGACGGGATGCAGCACCGCCGCTTGGCGCGAGATCTGGAAATTGTCGTCGTAGATGGAGAAAATCCATTCCCGTTTTTCCGTTTAAGAGAGTTCCCCTCTTCTCTTAAAAGGGCCGATTTTGTTGTTGTCATGGGAGGTACCTATTCTCCAGACCGCCCCTTTATCAGGATGAAACGAGAATTCGTTGGTCCATGGGATGCGGCCCATCTAAAAGGACAAAAAGTGGCCCTTTTTTGTGGAGTTGGTCGACCAGAACAGGTCGTTAAGGGGGTAGAAGAAGCTGGGGCCACTCTCGTTAAAACTCTTTTTTTGCCTGACCATGTCACCCCATCTCGAGAAAAATTGGACGATTTTATCGCATCATGCGAAAATAGTAAGGCTACAGTGATTCTCTGTACGGAGAAAGACTGGGTCAAACTTCCTACCCATATCTATGGTCAGAAAGTCGCACCTCTCAAAATTGGTTTAAAGATTCTTGAAGGAGAGGAGCATTGGGATAAATTAATCACAACGTGTAAGAGAGCTAAACAATGAAGCTATGGCAAAAGATTTTGATAGGGATGTTCCTCGGGACGGTGACCGGTCTGATCTTTGGCGATCGGGCTGCATGGTTGAAAAGCTTTGGCGATGTCTTTTTACAGCTGATCAACATGATCATTCCACTTTTGGTCTTTGCTTCAATGACCGTTGGAGTGACCAACATCCATGACCCTAAAAAGATGGGAAGAGTGGGTGGCCTTACGCTGGTTCTCTACCTTGCGACTACGCTGATTGCCATCATCATCGGTCTTGTGATCACTAACTGGCTGCAGCCAGGCGCAGGCCTCCATTTCGATGCATCAACAGTTCCTACTCCAGTTGATCCCCTCTCTTTAGGCGATCTCGTAGCCTCAATTTTGCCAAGAAACCCTGTCCTCTCTTTGGCGCAAGGGAATGTGCTACAGATTATCCTCTTCTCTATTCTTTTTGGATTTGGAATCAGCTTCAGTGGCGAACGCGGTAAGCCTCTCCTCCGCGTGATGGAGTCATTGGCTGATGTGATGATCAAAGTGACAAGCTTTGTGATCGAACTAACACCGCTTGCCGTTTTTGCTCTGATGGCCTGGGTCTTTGGCAAATTTGGTCTAAAAGCCGTATTGCCTCTCAGTAAATTCCTCCTCGGTCTTTACATCGGATACTTTATCCATGTCGCCGCTGTCTTCTGCTTTATCTTAAAGCAGATGTCAAAAATGCCAATTGTCCCTTTCTTCCGGGGCATGAGCGATGCAATTGTCATGGCATTTACCACCTGTTCAAGTTCTGCAACACTGCCAGTCTCAATGACCTGTGTGCAAGACAAGTTGGGTGTTTCAAAAAGCATCTCCGGTTTCATGCTCCCTCTTGGTGCAACCATCAATATGAACGGCACAGCTCTCTATCAAGCCTCCGCCGCCCTTTTCATTGCCCAAGCCTACGGCATCCCTCTTGAATTTAGCCAAATTGTGACTGTCATTCTGACGGCAACACTGGCAGCTATTGGAACAGCGGGCATCCCAGGATCTGGCTTCATCATGTTAACTGCTGTCATCAGTGCAGCTGGTTTGCCTATTGAAGGTGTGGCTATTTTAGCTGGTATTGACCGTCTTCGGGAAATGGGAGGGACGACCCTCAATGTCCTAGGAGATGCGGTTTGCAGCATCTACGTCGCCAAAAAAGAACGTGAATTGGATACGGCCCTTTATTTAGCTCAATAAGGATTTCAATTTTCTGTCGTTAATCTATACATGTTGGTTTTTTTGACCCAATTGTTTTTATGTGATAAAACTTTTAATAATTAATTTGTTCTGTAAAAGGAAGAGATTTTATGGTTGAAGTTGACTGGATTGATTACCTTCTGATGACTATCTTGCAATTCAAAAAAGCCCATTTTTTTGAATAATCATCATTTCTTTTCTCTTAAAATGCGCAAATATTGGGGTGATTTTTGGTTTGAGACTTTAGACCCCTGTCATCGCCGTTTAACTCCATTTTTAGATTCATGGAAAACACTTAAGAAGTTTAATCCAGAAATTCCGCACTTTTTTTTATGGTTGGAAAATCAACATATTCCTAAATATGTGCCACATATAACTTATCTTGAAAGAAGATCGTTTGATAGTGTTGAATGGCATGATCTGTTGGAATTGATTAAACTTGGACATTATGATCTGACTGATAATGAAATCAAAAAGGCTTTGGAATATTACAACGATATGACTCTACTAAAAATATCATGTAATAGAAGATGTCGAGCATGAAAAAGGTGAGTCTATTCAAAAACGTTCAATGGAGATTATGTGAAATCATTTGAAGTGATAGCGAAAGAAATTCGAACAAATGCTAAGCATGTTTTGGAGAAAAAAAATATTGAAACTTCTTTAGAAAATTATGGCGAGTTGTTTTTTACGGGTAGTTATGCCCTTGATTTAATGACTTGGAATGATATTGATATGCAACTAGTGTTGAAAGACGATGTTGACCCGATAAATGTACTTGGAGAATTTTATCGCCAAATAACCAAAGACCCGGGTTTTATTGAAGCACAGATGATTTCTTTTAAAGGAAAATACAAACCTAAAATGCCGCGGGGTGTATATCTAGGGATTAAATTAGATTTTCCTGAGCACGGTGGGGTGTGGAAACTAGATTTGTGGGTTTTAGCAAAAGCTGATTTCGAAAAAAACCGTTCTTTAATAGAAGAGTTGAAATCAAAATTAGATTCTGAGACACGAAAATTTGTTTTAGAACTTAAACACGAGATGATGACAGGAAGTGACAGAGTCCCGCAGATGGGAAGTCATTTGCTGTACAAAGCAGTCCTTTTAAATGGAATTAAAAGAAGGGATGAGCTTTTTGAATTTTTCGCAAAGCATGGAATAGACGTCAAAAGATGACGGATGGTATTGGCTTTGAACGTTTTATTGAATGGGTGATTGCTGCCAAAAAATAGGAGAACAGCTAATTGATGAAGCGCTTTCTTAGGCTGCTAAAAGATATAATGCATATCTCATTGCAAATCATATAAACCCAGTTTCTTATTCTCATTTTATTCGACATGACGTTCGAAGCAAACCACATACATTGCGCGTTCGTAGTTAACGAGAGGGGATATTGAATGGATTTGTTTCTCTTTTATTAGCAGATTGTTCAGTTACTGGTATTGATCACAGTGATTTGTTCCTTGTACATACTGTTATGAAATTCCTTTCAATTAAAAAAATTGTTTATCATAAAAGTGTGGCAGGGAATGCAACGGGGCATCTTTTTAAAGAAATTAATTGCAGTAATTGACTTGAGACTTCGCAAATAATTTACAGTTATTATTTTTATTCGTGAGTCTCAAGTTTTTTGATTTTTATTGTTCGTCCTGGGCGAGGGTGTAGCCTGGGACGCCGTCGAAGGTGTAGAGCGGGTCGATGTGGGCGATCCGCAACTTTTCTCCGACTTTTTGAATGAGGGAGGGCAGGTCCTTTTGAGAAAGGTTTTTCCCAATGTAACGGACACGCCACTCGTCCGATGTCGTGCTTTCAGGAAGGGGATGAGGCCACATTTTAACACCCCTGTTTCCGATCATTTTCAATTCAAAAGGAGCTTCAGGTTGAAGAAGTGGGAGAAGTTCGTCTAGAGAACCACGCCATTCGACAGCGATATCGACACCTTTTAATTCTTTTTTGGTCTCTTTAGGAGGTCTTGGCGGAATCCAATTGATCTTGGATTTAGGGAGAGGGCGTGTTTTTAAAGTATTTGGTGATTGCCCAAGGCGTTTAGCAACAGCTTCTGCAAAAGCTTTTGTCCCTACTTTTTGCTGAGAAATGCCCTGTTGAAAAATATCGTATGTATGGATGCCATCCTCTAAAGTTTTGAGCCAAGCATTCTCGATAAGGTTGGCTGTTTTCCCTTCACCCAAATATTCCAACATTTGAATAGCAGCCAACAAAAGACCCGAAGGGTTAGCCATATCTTGCCCTGCTCTCCGAGGAGCTGACCCGTGGATCGCTTCAAACATAGCACTGTGAGTTCCAATATTCGCAGAGCCTGCAAGACCAACAGAGCCTGCAATTTCTGCGGCAACATCAGAGAGAATATCACCATAAAGGTTAGGGAGGACAACCACATCAAAAGCTTCGGGGGCATCTGCTAACTTAGCAGCTCCAATATCGACAATCCAATGTTCGGCTTGAATATGTGGGTATTCTTTAGCGATAGAATCAAAAACTTTATGGAACTCGCCATCGCTCATTTTGAGGATGTTGTCCTTGGTAAAACAGGTCACCTTCTTCCGGCCATGTGCATCTGCATAAGCAAAAGCATACCGGACGATCCGTTCACTTCCTGTCGTCGTAATATATTTGAACGCTTGATAGAGATCGTCTGTTCGGCGGTATTCGATGCCGGTGTAAAGATCTTCTTCGTTTTCCCGGACGATTACGACATCCATATTCGGATACTTAGTTTTGACGAAAGGGGCATATGAAACGCATGGACGTATGTTGGCAAAAAGGCCCATAGTAGCACGAACTGTAACGTTAAGACTCTTAAAACCACCACCTTGTGGAGTTGTGATTGGGGCTTTCAAAAATGCCTTACAATGTCTCAAGACATCCCAAGTCTCTTTAGCAATGCCCGCTTTTTCTCCGCGGAGGTAAACTTTTTCTCCAATTTCTACTTCTGTGATGTCGAGTTTTGCCCCTGCCGACTTTAGAATATGGAGGGTAGCGTCCATGATTTCTGGACCGATTCCGTCCCCTTTTGCAATTGCGATATGGTGCACATTACCTCTTTTCGTTAAACTAATCTGTCTTATCTTCAAAATATGTTGACTGAACTTTTAAAGAAAGCGAGGACCCACCTCGACGCCTTCTTCGAGCAAATCGATGAAACTGCTCTTAAGCAGATCTTCGATATTTTCCTTGCTTGCAAGGGGGTTTTGTTCTTTACAGGTGTCGGAAAAAGTGGCCTTGTTGCTCAAAAAATTGCAGCAACGATGACCTCCACTGGGACAAAAGCTTTAGCCATCTCTCCAACTGACGCACTACACGGAGATATTGGGATCGTCTCAAAAGAAGATGTCTTTGTCATTCTCAGTAAAAGTGGTGAGACGGAAGAGTTGCTTCAAATTTTGCCATTTGTGAGAAACAAAGGGGCAAAACTTGTAGCAGTTGTTTCTCAAGGTGGATCAAGGTTGGCAAAAGGATGTGATGTCCAGATTGTCCTCCCTTTTGAAAAAGAACTTTGCCCTTTCGATTTAGCCCCTACAACTTCTACAACAACACAGTTGATTTTTGGCGATATTCTAGCTATCGCTTTAATGCGGGCTAAAGAGTTTAGCCTCAATGAGTATGCCTCCAATCATCCCGGTGGGCAAATCGGACGTAGATCCACCATTAAAGTGGACGATTTGATGATCCGAGGAGAAGAGCTTCCTATTGCATCTCCTGATAACCGATTGGAAGAGGTATTGTCCGACTTTTCTGGAAAACGTTGCGGCTGCCTAGTAGTCGTTGATGAATCAAAAAAATTAAAGGGTATTTTTACCGACGGAGACCTCCGTCGTTCTCTTCAAAAACATGGCGGAGCAGTTCTACAACAACCGATCTCGTCTTTAATGACAGAACAGCCTCGTTCTGTTAACTGCCACGACTTAGCGTGGGATGCCCTCAAGTTGATGGAAGTCGACCAAAAACGGCCCATTACAGTTCTGCCAGTCATCGATCAAGAAGAGCGTGTTGTTGGCCTCATCAAAATGCACGACCTCATCCAATCTGGCGTTTAAGCTTCAGCTTATTTCTTAGCAGTATTAAGCTGTTTCTTTAATAGTTTTTTCATGGAGAAACGAGCATGGAATGGATAGCCCTAGGAATCGCTGGACTTTTCGAAATTGTTTGGGCTGTAGCCTTAAAATTTACAGACGGCTTCACTAAATGGGTTCCTACCACTATTACGCTTGGGGGGATGTTTTTAAGCTTTTGGTTTTTGAGCATTGCTATGCGTTCGCTTCCTCTTGGGGTTTCTTATGCTATCTGGACCGGCATAGGGACTATTGGTGTTGCCATTGTGGGGATCATCTGGCTAGGCGAATCCGCTAATCTGTGGAAGTTGTTTTTCATTGGCTTAATTTTAGTTGGGATTGTAGGGCTAAAATCCTGCCCTCTTTGAGTTTTGTTTTTCTTCTGTAGATATGCCAACATTTTTGGTCATTTCACCAAATACTTTGGTCATGCATAAAGTGAATTTCTCTTCTCAAGATCGACTTTTTCTTTCTGAAAGGATAAAATATTGATTATGATTTTTTCTAAAGATCGGCCGTCAGATTTTCATGCTACGATAGATGTCGTCACCTGTTTTATGGAATGGGATGATCGTGTTCTTCTTTTGCAATATCCTGAAGGGCATATGTTCCCTAAAAAATGGGCGGTGCCTGGTGGTCGAGTAGAAAAAGGGGAGACAAAAGAACAGGCTCTTGAAAGAGAGTTGTTTGAAGAGCTTAGATTAAAAGCCATCGACTGGCGTGGCGTAACCTTTATACAAGATGCTTATGTAAGAAGAGCCATTGGCGATATCCGGCTGCATCTTTTTAAGTGGAAATTGGATACGCATCTTGAGGTCTTGATCAATCAGAAAGAACACCTCTCTTTTTGTTGGCAACCTATTCAAAAGTTCAAAGAGATCGATCTGATTGATAACCAATACGATACCTTCAAGGTGGTCTATGAGTAAAAAATGGACAACATTTGCCCTTATTTCCACTGCACTTGGTGCTGGGGAAGCTGTAGTTTATAAAAAAATGCTCGGTGGAATGCCTTTCCATGAGGTGGCATTTGTTGATTCGCTCTGTTTAGCTTTTCTTTTTGCCTGTTTAGGGGGTTGGAAAATCAAAGATACCAGCAAAAAGGGTCTTTTTTATCTGCTGGTGGGTAGTTTGATCAGCGGAATTGGTGTGTTTTTCTACTTTTTGTCATTAAAACATCTAAGTTCGATCGATTTTTCATTTTTAGGGCGTAACCATATCTTATTTTCTGTCCTATTAGCCTTTTTCTTTTTAGGAGAACGGCCTAATAAAAGAGTCTGGGTGGCCATGGTCTTTGCGATGCTAGGGGCCTATTTTTTCACTTTTTCCAGTTTAGATAGTTCAACCCTTATTGGAGTAGGCTGCTCTCTTCTATTTTGTACGGCCTATGCTGTTCGGGGAGTATTTTTAAAGCTGGGTCCTCCTCTTGAGACAAAGGCTATCATGTTTTGGAGCTCCATCTTCAGCGTGATTCTTACGGGTGCTGCTAGTTTGATGATGGAAGAAAATTTTGATATAGATCGGGCATTTCTTAGCAGTAATTTTGTCATTCTTGCTATTACCTCTTGGATTGCTCAAGGGATTGGCCTCTCTCTTTACTTCAAAGCTATCATGAACGGTCAGCTTGCATCGATCAGCTCTATCCGTGCTACAAACCCATTTTTTGTTGCAGTTATTTCACTTTGCCTTTTCAGCTATACCTGGACACCCTTCAAAGTTTTAGGTTTTGCTTTTTGTTCTATCTCTATTTGCCTTTTTGTCTGGGATGCTTGGAGAGCTCCGACTAAATTGCCTAAATTGCAAAAAAGTTAAATCTTCAGAGGGACATGTCGATTTTCTGCGAAAAAATCGACATGTCCGATCGATATATCGATGGCGTCGACATGTCCAGCTGACATGTCGATTTTTCGTGAAAAAATCGACATGTTCTCCTAACATGGCGATGAGGTCGATATGCCTAAATGGAACCCAGAAAAGCCATATAATAGTCTTCCTTTACTACCACCAGCAGAAGAGATAGAAAGCCGTGAAGTTTGGAAGGCTTGTACAGAAGCTAGGGCGGCTCTCGCAAGTGTTAAGCAAGCGGGTAGGTTGCTGCCAAATCCAGGCATTCTTTTAAATACTATCCCTATTTTAGAAGCTCAGGCAAGTTCGGAAATTGAGAATATTGTAACTACAACTGACAAACTCTTTCTTTATGCAGATCATCAAGAAAAAGCTGATAAAGAAACACAAGAGGCTCTTCGATACCGTACAGCTTTGAGTGAAGGTGTAGAGCTTTTAAAGAAAAAACCTCTTTGCACTCAGACTGCTGTTCATATGTGCCGTATTATCAAAGGGGTAGATCTCAATATAAGAAATACACCAGGCACAAAGCTTATTAATGATAATACTGGAAAAGTGGTCTATACCCCCCCAGAAGGGGAAACATTATTGCGGGATAAACTTTTAAACTGGGAGCAGTACATTCATGCAAATGATGGAATAGATCCTCTCATTAAAATGGCAGTTTTACATTATCAATTTGAAGCTATACATCCTTTCACAGATGGGAATGGAAGAACAGGTCGTGTTCTCAATCTTCTTTTTTTATTACAGGCTGGGCTTCTAGTTGATCCAATTCTTTATTTAAGCGGATTTATTTCAAGGCATAAAGTTGAATATTATAATGGATTAATGAGAGTTACAGCAAAACGAGATTGGAAAAATTGGATTTTATTCATTTTAAAGGGTATTTACGAGACATCACTTTGGACGACACGTCTCGTTGAAGCTATTAATAAACTCATCCAAGAATGTGCAAAAAAAGTACGTAAAGAAAGACCAAATATCTATTCGAAAGAGTTAATAGAAGCCATTTTTATTCAACCTTATTGCAGTATTAACGATTTGATAGAGTTGGATATTGCTAAAAGAGAGACCGCTTCACACTATTTACAGGCACTTTGTGAGCTTGAGATTTTAAAAGAAATCAAATTTGGAAGGGGAAAGGTGTTTATTAATAAGCAGTTGGTCCGCTTGATGAAATCTTCTCTTTAAAGAAAGGATGATGTGCTAGAGTCCCGGTTTACAGGGAGTTTTCTATGCAACAGATTAAAGGGTACGCAGCTGTTAGTGAAAAGGAACTTTTAAAGCCGTTTTCATTTGAAAGGCGAGAGGTTGGCCCGCACGACGTGCAGATGGATATCTTATTTTGCGGTGTCTGCCATAGCGATCTCCACCAAGTAAAAAACGAGTGGAAAAATACTACCTTCCCCATAGTTCCTGGGCACGAAATTGTAGGCCAAGTTGTTAAAGTTGGAAAAGATGTAAAAAATTTTAAAGAGGGCGATTTAGTGGCTGTTGGCTGCATGGTTGACTCTTGCCGTTCTTGTCCAAATTGTAAGGGAGGAGAAGAACAGTTTTGTGATAAAGGAGTCACTCTCACTTATAATAGTCCAGACCCTCACACAAGGAAAATGACCTATGGTGGCTATTCAACCATGGTTGTCGTCGATGAAAAATATGTTCTTCACGTTCCAAAAAAATTCAAAAAAGAGCAATTACCCAGTGTAGCGCCCCTTCTTTGTGCTGGCATCACAACCTATTCCCCTCTACGTCATTGGAAAATCAAAAAGGGGGATAAAGTGGGTGTAGTTGGGCTAGGAGGCCTTGGTCACATGGCCATTAAGTTGGCCCATGCTATGGGGGCAGAAGTTGTTTTATTCACAACATCTCCTGGGAAAGCAGAAGATGCTAAACGTTTTGGAGCTAAAGAAGTTGTCATTTCAAAGAACAGTGATGAGATGAAAAAGCATCTAAACAGCTTTGATTTTATTTTGGATACAGTTGCTGCGCCTCATAATCTAGATGCTTATACAGAGCTTTTAAAAAGAGATGGAACATTGTGTTTAGTAGGGTTACCAGATCAACCACATCCATCTCCAAATATTGCTCCTTTGATTTTTCGCCGAAGAGCTATTGCTGGGTCGCTCATTGGTGGGATCAAAGAAACTCAAGAGATGCTCGATTTCTGTGCAGACCATAACATCACCTGCGATATTGAAATGATTCCGATACAGAAAATTAACGAAGCTTATGAAAGAATGTTAAAAAGCGATGTGAAATACCGTTTTGTGATCGATATTCAATCATTAAAGAAGTAGATCTATAGTTATTACATTGATAAGCTGTTTTCTTTTATAAGGATCCAATGTGTGTACAGTAGCATCAACAAGTTCGTCTTCTGGTATGGTTCAATGGGGGCGATATAAAGCCACTTCTTCAAATATTACCCCGAATGTTTTGAATAGAATGGTTTATTCTTTTCCAAAAAACCCAAATCCCCATATCAAGCTTGTAGATTTACGTTATCTAACTATTGTCCATCATGATTTTGAAGGTAATCTTCAAGAGGGGGAATTGGTCGTAAATGAGAAATTAGCTTTTGATGTGATGCAAATTTTCCGAGGGCTTTTTAAAGCAGAATTCCCCATTCAACAAATGAGTCTCATAGACACGTTTGGAGCGCCTGGGATGGCTTTATCCGAATTAGATAAGCGTTCAATGGCTGCCAATAACACTTCAGCTTTTTGTTATCGGACAATAACAGGGGATCCTACTCGAGTTTCGAATCATGGTCTTGGATGTGCTGTCGATATCAATCCTGTTCAAAATCCTTATGTTAAAGGAAACGATGTCTTCCCGCTTGAAGGTAGAAGCTATTTAAACCGTGATCCAGAAATTCCAGGCGTCATTACTGAAGAAGGCATTGTTTACAGTGCTTTTAAAGAGCTGGGATGGGAATGGGGAGGTGATTGGAAAGGGTTGCAAGATTATCAACATTTTGAAAAAAAGATCTAAATGCAAAAGGAAAAAAACCATCTCTTAATGGTAGAGGATAACGAAAGTTATTTTGTTGCTTTAAAAGCGTCTATAAAAAGATGTGGCATCCCTTTAGAAGTAGATCGCGTAGAAGATGGAGATGCTCTTCTACCCTATTTAAAAACACAACAAAAGCCCGATCTTATTTTGATGGATATCAACATGGATCGGATGAGCGGTCTAGAAGCTCTTCGCCATGTCAAAAAAGAACCTGTTTTTAAATTGATTCCTGTGGTGATGTTGACCACTTCTGGCCGCGCCCAGGATATTCAAGAGGCTTATCAAAATCATGCAAATGCTTACATCAGAAAACCCTATGACGATCATGGGTTTGATCGAGTCGTGATTGGACTTTATGATTTTTGGTTTTCTTTGGCCCTCTTACCGCAATAAATAAGTCATTTTTTGACGAACTTTCTAACCATGCACTCGGGTTAGCTATCGACATGGGCTTATTAACTCTGACAGTATTGTTTACCAAGCATTTCATAAACGAGGCTGGGAATGGGGCGGTGAGATATGGCCCGATCGAATCGACTACCAACATTTTGCAAAACCCTCATGTTAAAAGGGAAATTTTACTTCACTTTTTTGTACATGAGAATTAAGTCGACATAACGTCTTTTATAAAGAACGCCTTCAGGAAGTTTTCCATATTCTTTATAGCCCATTTTTTTATAAAGATTTAGGCCGGTGGTATTGTTTGAGAAAACTTCTAAAATAATGATCTTAAGTTGAGGAAGAAAGAGTTTTCCCTCTTTTTCTAAAATATCCATCAAAAGGGTCCCTAGGCCCATTCCACGGAAGTCTTTACTTAAGGAGATGCCAAGGATTCCTACATGTTTTTCTACCCGATCGCGCATAGCAATACCAGCTACTCCAATCAGTGTTTTTTGATGGAAAACAAGAAGGCAAAAAGACTCTTTTTGAGCAATTTTTTCAAGCAGGGTTTTAAGGTATATTTTTTCGTGATCAAGAGTTAATTGCTCTCCTTGACTACGAGTAAATGTTTTTTCGCGTGAAAGGGTATTGATGTAGTCGAGCATAGCGCTCACATCTTTCATAGTGGGGAAGCGGATCGTAAGTTCTTTTTCTCTATCTTGATAAACAATAGGTGCTTTCATTTAAGGCTCGATATAAAGATGATGTTTATGGAAATCGATCAAGACTCTGTTATTTTTTAAAAATGGCGCCCCAAGTACGCCTGAAACGCCAGATTTGATCGGTTTGTTAGTGTAATAAAGATGGTCGAGAACAAAAGAATCGTGTCCAAAAGTAATAGGCTGATCTTCCATTTTTGTGAACTTTAAATCGCCTCTCAGCGTTTTGTAGATCATATTGATACTGGCTCCAGAATCTAAAATCCAATGGCCGTTTTGTCCTTTTGATAAGGCTAAAAATTGGATTTGTCCACGGTCTATTTCAAAGTTGACCGAAGCCCATTTTCTGTAGGGGATTTGATTGAATTCTGAGAGATCTTTTCCATAAGCAAAATAGCCCTCTTTGTAGTCGACAAGCAAGACACCATCATTGAAAATTTCATTTCCCAGCATGAGAGGAGGAGAAGGTTTGTTCTCAATCGATGTCTCTTCTGTTTTGATGGTGTAAGAAGGAATTTGACTTGTCCCTACCGTCCCTTTGACATTCGTGAATTTTTGCTCTCCAAGTTGTATGGAAGGGATTTTGTATTCTGGCTGTCTTTTGAGGGTATCATTAAAGCCTTGTGTGTTCAGCGTGACTCCCGTTGGTGTTAACAGTCCACTTGGAAGCTGATCTTCTTGAAAAAGGGCGATGCTTCGGCCCAAGTCAACCCACGCTTCGATCGATTTATCTTCGATAGTGGCTTGAACCTTAGGCATCCCCTCCTCAGTCAAGGTTAAAGGGATTTTAATAAAGGAAAAGAGGGCTAGAAGAAGGTAACAAATCATCCTTCTCAGTTATAGGTCGGCTTACACATTTTCATCTAGACTTGTTAAAGATCCACCTAAAGAAAAGACAGATACTGCTGTCGCTGTCGAATGTGGGCTTCCTGGTCGTGATGGATCCCTTTGAAGCGATAATGAGGCAAGATTATGTAATTCTTCGTCTATAATCTGTTGAATGTCAGGATCGATGACTATGCCAAGTTCGATTTCGTCCTCTCCTTGGTTTGTTGAATAATTTGCGATGTTTAAGTCGATGCTAGCCCTATTCCAGTAGGAACAGATCTTGTGGATGTTAAGAGCAATAAGCGTGAGTCCTAATGAGCCAATAGCAAGTAGGCTAATGCTGACGGTAAAGGCGTCTAAAGAGCAGCTTGTTGTATTACAAATGATGAGAGGGGTAAAGCCTGCAACTATGAAGGTACCTGATGCAATCATCCATGGCTTTGTTGAAAAAAAGGATTTAGGGAGCCAAGCGATAGACCTGCCAAGCCAGACCTGTTCAATAGGGGCAGGAGTAATTGCTAAAGCTGGAGATTGGACAGAAGAAACAGGTGTGCTCATTTGTTTTGAGGTTAGCCTCTAATAGGCTATGTTTCAATAGATTAATCTACTATTAGACAGGAGTGTTTTGGCTAGTGGAGGTGTTTTGAGAGAGGATAGATTTAAAAAAGATATGAGCCATAACGGACGTAATTCCTCCCACTCCAATACCAAATAGTGTAATAGCTGTTGCGAGTTGTCTATTTTGAAGATTTGGCAAATCAATTTGTTCAAATTCGCAAGTTTGACACAAGCCAACAATCATAATACCGCCTGAAAGAGAGGCTACAGAGGCAGTCAATACAGCATAATGGGGCTTATTAGAAATAGCCGCTCTCAGTTCTTCAAAAGATGGGAAGAAAGTATTACAAATCGTAACGGATGACATTTTATAAGGGTATATTTTCAATAGGTTGAGCTGGTCTTCTTTCAGAGTTACAAAAAAGAAGGTGTATAAGGACAAAACTAAAAGATGTTGCACCTACAAAAAACAAACTTGAAAGAATTGTTATTTGTCTAACAGAGCAATTTGAAGAATTGTTTGACCCCGGCAGACATTGAGATGAAAAAAAGGCACCCACAGACATCGTAATAGTAGAAGCTACAAAAACCCAAGTCATAGGGCTGCCTATGATGTTACGCATGCTTGCGCTAATTTCAGGATCAATAGAAGGATAATTTACTGTGCCAGTTGAAGACATTTTCTAATCCCATGTTTTTAATAAAAATTATACGTATTCAAGATGTTGAATTTCAATGAAATAATTAATTTCTGGTCTGTTTTTGTTGAAATCAATTAATAGTAAATTTTTAGAGGGTGGTAATAGGATGGGCGACGCAGATTTAGATCTATTATGTATCAATACAATAAGAATGTTATCGATTGATGCAGTCCAAAAAGCAAACAGTGGTCACCCGGGTCTACCACTCGATGCGGCTCCCATGGGCTATGTCCTTTGGACACAATTTTTGAAATACAATCCTTCAAATCCTCAATGGTTTAATAGAGATCGCTTCGTCTTATCCGCAGGTCACGGTTCGATGTTGCTTTATAGTTTGCTCCATTTAACGGGCTATCCTCTCCCATTAGAGCAGATCAAACAGTTCCGTCAGTGGGGCAGTGATACAGCAGGACACCCCGAAAGACATCCCAAAATAGGGATCGAAATTACAACAGGGCCATTAGGACAAGGATTTGCAAATGGTGTTGGAATGGCGATGGCAGAAGCCTATTTAGCGGCCCGTTATAACAAGCCAGATTTCAATCTAATCGATCACTATACCTACGCCATCGTCAGTGATGGGGATCTGATGGAAGGGGTCGCCTCTGAAGCTGCATCGCTTGCTGGCCACTTAAAACTTGGGAAATTGATCTATCTTTACGACGATAACCACATGACCCTCTCTTCTTCTACTCAATTGGAATATACAGAAGATAAAGCGGCCCGTTTTCGTGCTTATGGATGGCACACAGAAGAGGTCAAAGATGGCAATGATATTGCTGCCATCGCAAAAGCTATTGCTAAAGCCAAAGAGGTCAAAGATCGGCCTTCTCTCATTCTCATTAGAACCATCATCGGATTTGGCTCTCCAAACAAAGAAAATACCTTTGAAGTTCACGGGTCGCCTTTAGGAGAGGAAGAGGTCAAGCTGACAAAAGAAAATCTAGATTGGCCAGTCGAGCCTCCGTTTTTAATCCCAGAGAAGGCTTTGGCCCATTTTCGCCAAGCTGTTGAAAAAGGGAAAAAGAATGAGGATGACTGGAATAAACAGTTTGAAGCCTACTGCAAAAAATATCCAAAAGAGGGGAAAGAGCTTCAAAATATCATCAGTGGAAAATTGCCCGAAGGTTGGGACAAAGAGATACCAACTTTCCCGGCAGATCCAAAAGGGCTAGCGACAAGAGTTGCAGCAGGAAAAGTGATGCAGGCCATTTTCCCCCATCTTCCAAATTTTCTTGGAGGATCTGCTGACTTAAATGCATCGACCTTTACAGCTTTAAAAGGGGCGGGAGATTTTGAAAGCCCTGATCAGGCTAAAGGTGACATGCAAGGGTCTGAAGGTGGTGGCTGGAGCTATGCCGGGCGTAATATCTTTTATGGCATCCGGGAGCATGCGATGGGGGCTATTTCTAATGGGATGGCCGCCTCTGGCAATTTGATTCCGTTTACGGCTACCTTTTTGACCTTCTCAGATTATATGAGGCCTACAATACGTCTTGCAGCCCTCATGGAAATTCAGGTCATCTTTGTCTTTACGCACGATAGCATTGGCTTAGGAGAAGATGGTCCAACCCACCAATCGGTGGAACATCTTGCTGCTTTACGGGCAATTCCCCATTTAGCCGTTATCCGTCCAGGAGATGCTAATGAGGCCGCTGTCGCATGGAAAGTGGCAATTGAGAGACAGACAAATCCAACGGCATTGATTTTGAGTCGACAAGCTGTTCCTACATTGGATCGTTCTGTTTATGCCTCTGCAGAGGGTTTGAGAAAAGGTGCCTATATTCTAAAAGATGTCCCTCACCCAGATTTGATTTTGATAGGGACAGGATCAGAGCTCGGTCTTGTTGCAGCAGCGGCAGAAAAACTTGAAAATGTCCGTGTTGTTTCTATGCCAAGCTGGGAATTATTCGAAGAGCAACCCGAAAGTTATAAAAAAAGTGTATTGCCAGCTGATGTTCTCACTTTATCTGTCGAGGCTGGTGTCTCTCAAGGTTGGAGCAAATATGCAGACGAGATGATTGCAGTTGATAAATTCGGAGTATCTGCGCCTGGCAATCTTGTGATGAAAAATTACGGTTTTAGTGTCGATAACGTTGTGGCAAAGGCAAAAGAACTTTTGCAAAGGAAGAAAAAATGAACCCACTGAAGAAATTAGAGGCACTTGGCCAATCGATCTGGCTTGATTACATCCGACGCGACTTGATCACAAGTGGACGGTTAAAAAAGATGATTGAAGAGGATGGTCTCCGTGGCATGACATCAAATCCGGCCATCTTTGATAAGGCGATTACCGAAAGTCACGATTATGATGATCTTATCCAACAATTAGCCGGCAAAAAAAATCTGCACGAGATCTACGATGCTTTGACAATCCGAGATATTCAAGATGCTGCCGATACATTCCGCCCTGTTTATAATAAAACCGATGGCCATGATGGTTACGTTAGCCTTGAAGTGAATCCACACTTAGCCCACGACACACATGGAACTGTAGAAGAAGCGCGCCGCTTATGGAAAGAGGTCAACCGGCCAAATGTGTTTATCAAAGTGCCTGCTACAGCAGAAGGGTTACCTGCCATTTCTACCCTCATTGGTGAAGGGATCAATGTCAATGTCACGCTTCTTTTTGGCTTACCACGCTACAAAGAGGTCGCTTTAGCTTATATGACAGGACTTGAAACTTTGGCTTCTAAAGGAAAACCCTTAGAACACGTTGCCTCTGTAGCCAGCTTTTTCTTAAGTCGGATCGATGTGCTTTTAGACCCTGTTTTAGAGAAAAAGGGTGCCAAAGAACTTGTAGGAGAAGTGGCCATTGCAAGTGCAAAGTTGGCCTATCCTATATACAAAGAGGTCTTTTCAAGTGAAAGATTCAAGAAATTAGAGGCTAAAGGGGCTCAGCCACAAAGATTGCTTTGGGCAAGCACTAGCACAAAAAACCCTGCTTATAGTGATGTTAAATACATTGAGCCTCTTATTGGTCCAAATACTGTTAACACAGTTCCTCTAGAGACTTTTGATGCCTATAAAGATCATGGAAAACCTGAGTTGAGATTGGAAAAAGATGTCGATAAAGCAAAAGCGATATTTGAAAAATTGAAGCAGGCTGGGATTGATATCAATCAGGTGACACAGCAATTGATCGATGAAGGGGTAGAAAAATTCAATAAGCCGTTCGATCACCTCATGGAGACCCTTGAAAAGGTAACCAAGGGGCAAAAATAATGAAGCAGAGCGATAGAGCAGGGAAGCCAGCTGTTGTCAGTGATCTGATTAACGTAGATGAACTGATAGCGGCCTACTATTCAAAAATACCTGATCCCTCTATCCAAGAGCAAAAAATTTTATTTGGCACATCAGGCCATCGGGGTTCATCTCTGGATTGTGGTTTCAATGAACGTCATATTTTAGCCATCACTCAAGCTATCTGTGACTACAGGAAAGAGAAAAAGATCGACGGACCCCTATTTTTGGGATTTGATACCCATGCGCTATCGATTCCTGCTAATAAAAGTGCTCTAGAGGTTTTGGGGGCCAATGGTGTAACAGTCATGGTGGCAGAAAACGATGAATTTACCCCCACGCCTGTCATTTCTCATGCTATTTTAAGTTATAACCGTGGCAGAACTTCAGGTCTTGCGGATGGAATTGTAATCACCCCTTCTCATAACCCTCCTAGAGAAGGGGGTTTCAAATATAATCCGACCAATGGGGGACCCGCTGAACCCGATGTAACTAATTGGATCCAGGCAAGAGCCAATAGCTATTTGGGGGCTCCTTTCTCAGAGATCAAAAGAATTCCACTTGAAAAGGCAACCACTTTTAAGCCCTACAATTATGTCCGTGCTTATGTGGATGATTTGAAAAATGTGATCGACATGGAGGCAATTAAAGAATCGGCGATTACGATTGGAGTTGACCCTTTAGGCGGAGCAAGCGTCCATTATTGGAAAGCGATTGGCAAAACTTATGGGATTAATTTAACGGTCACAAATGAGATTGTCGATCCGACTTTCAGATTCATGACACTGGATTGGGATGGACAAATTAGAATGGATCCATCTTCTCCTTATGCCATGGAGAAATTGATTGGTTTGAGAGAAAAATTTGATATTGCTTTTGCCTGTGATCCTGATGCAGATCGACATGGTATTGTCGCTAAAAGCAGTGGACTTCTTCAGCCTAATCACTACCTTTCAGTCGCTATTTGGTATCTTTTTCAAAATAGAGCTCATTGGAAACAAGAAGCCATGGTGGGCAAAACAGTTGTTAGCAGTCAAATGATCGATCGAGTCACTAAGAAGCTTGGACGTCAATTGTATGAAGTTCCTGTCGGTTTTAAATGGTTTGCTGAAGGTCTTTTTAAAGGTTTTTTAGCTTTTGGAGGCGAAGAGAGTGCAGGTGCCTCTTTTTCTCGATTAGACGGCACTGTATGGACGACTGACAAAGATGGGATCATCCCTTGCCTTTTAGCAGCAGAGATGACGGCCAAATTAAAAAAGGATCCTGGCCAAATCTATAAGGCATTAACTGATGAGTTTGGCATCTCTTATTTTACACGCTATGAGGGTCCTTGTAATTTACAGCAAAAAGAAGCTTTAAAGCATTTATCCCCCGAAGATATTACCTCAAAGACTTTGGCTGGCGAAAAAATTGAAGCTATTTACACACGCGCTCCTGGTAATGATGAGCCAATAGGCGGGATGAAGGTCATAACAGCAAATGGGTCGTTTTCTGCCCGTCCTTCTGGAACTGAAGATATCTATAGAATTTACATTGAGAGCTTCAAAAGTAAAGAGCATCTCATGCTCATTCTAGAAGAGGCAAAAGTCATTGTAGATGAAGCCTTGAGTAAGGCGATGATCCCCATAGGTAAAAGATGAGTCAAAAATGTAAACTCGGAATGATTGGGCTTGGTGTGATGGGGCAAAATTTTGCTCTCAATTTAGCAGACAAAGGATTTGCGGTAGCTGGTTTTGATGTCGACAAAGGGAAAGTCAACTCTTTCCGAGATGCGGGGAAAGGTAAACCCATTGCGACAGCTCAAACAATGGATGAATTTCTCTCTAAACTTTCTAGTCCGAAAGTAGTGATGATGTTGGTTCCTGCAGGAGCCCCCGTAGATGCAGTTTTAAAAGAATTAGTCCCCAAATTATCACCTGGAGACATCGTCATTGATGGAGGCAACTCTTATTACAAAGATACATCAGTTAGATTTCAAAATTTGGCCAAAAAAGGGATCTACTTTTTTGGAGTCGGTGTATCTGGCGGAGAAGAAGGTGCCCGTCATGGTCCAAGCCTCATGCCAGGAGGCAATAAAGAGGCCTACCCACAAATTGCCTCTTTGCTGGAAGCGGCTTCTGCAAAAGTCAATGGAGATCCTTGTGTTGCCTACTTAGGGCCTGGATGTGCAGGCCATTTTGTAAAGATGGTCCACAATGGAATCGAATATGCTTTGATGGAATTGATTGCAGAATCATATGACTTGATGAAGAGGGGTCTTGGCTTTGATGATGAGTCGATCGAGACTGTTTTCAAAGATTGGAATAAAAGCGAGTTAAAAGGGTATTTGGTTGAGATCACAAGCCGTATTTTCGGCGTGATCGATCCAAATACACACAAACGGTTGATCGATGAAATTTTGGCTGTTGCCAAACAAAAAGGGACAGGGATGTGGACTTCTCAAGCCGCTGGAGAAATGCAAGTTCCTATTCCCACCATCGATACAGCTGTCTCTAGAAGAGATTTAACAGGTTTTGTCGAAGAGAGGATTTTAGCTAGTACTGCCCTCAGAAGAAAAATCCACCGATTCGAAGGGGATAAAAAACTCTTTTTGGATAATCTTAAAAAAGCTTTCCATACTTCGATGATCATCTCCTACGCTCAAGGAATGGCCCTTTTAAAAGTGGCTTCAGAAAAGATGGGATTTGATCTGGATCTAGAGACCGTCGCAAGGATTTGGAGAGGAGGGTGTATCATCCGTTCCGATTTCTTAGAGAGGATACGGAAAGCTTTCAAACAAAATCCGACTCTTCCCAATATTCTTCTTGATAGTGATATCGATCAGACGATTTTCGAAAACGAAGAGGGTCTTCGCTACATCGTTTCTAAAGGGGTAGAGATGGGGATATCTATCCCATCTTTCATGGCCTCCATTAGCTATTTAGATGGTTATCGCAGTGAATGGCTCCCTGCTAATTTGATCCAAGCTGAAAGAGATTATTTTGGTGCACACACATATGAAAGGATCGACGAAAAAGGGACCTTTCATACAAACTGGGAGCAGTCAGAGATCGTATGAATCCTGTACTACTTGTCATTTTTGGTGGAGGGGGAGACCTTTCTTGGAGAAAGCTTGTCCCAGCTCTATTTGATCTATGGATGGATAAACGGATGCCAGAGCAGTTCCAAATTGTTCTCCTCGATCGCATTTCGATGACAAATCGGCAACTTCACAAACATTTTTTCGAAGGAATCAAAGAGTTTGCAAGACACAAGAAAGTCACATCTAGTGATTTTAACCATTTTGTCGAACATGTCCATGTGATCCGAGGCGACTTTAAGAAAAAAGAGACCTATCGAGAGATCAAACACCTCTGCAAAGATTTTGAAGGGGAGTGGGAACATCTTTTCTACCTTGCAGTTCCTCCCTCTATGTTCGGAGAAATCCCACTCCATTTAAAAGAGGTTGGATTGTTAGATGATAAAGATCATTCAAGAGTGATCATAGAAAAGCCTCTTGGATATGATTTAAAATCGTTTCTCGATTTGAATAATACTCTTCTTTCTTGCCTCGATGAATCTCAAATTTTCCGAATCGACCACTACCTTGGCAAAGAGACGGTACAAAATATTTTGGCTTTCCGTTTTGCCAACCCTCAGTTTGAGCCGATTTGGAACCGCCGCTACATCGAGTATGTCACGATAACAGTAGCCGAAGAACTAGGGGTAGAGCACCGTGGAGGCTATTTTGATCATGCCGGTAGCCTCCGTGATATGCTCCAAAATCACATGATGCAACTGCTTTGTCTAGTGGCGATGGAGCCAATGCTCTCTTTTGAACCCAATGAGATCAGAAATAAAAAGCTCGATGTTCTTAAAGCGATACGTCCTATCTTGCCTGAACAGGTGCACGACGTCGCTGTCCGTGGTCAGTACGGGCCTGGGAAAATCAATGGAAAAAGTGTTGTTGGTTATCGGGAGGAAGAGCAGGTGGGCCCCCTTTCTACAACAGAAACGTTTGCTGCAGTCCGCCTTTTAATTGACAACTGGCGCTGGCATGATGTCCCTTTTTATTTGAGGACAGGAAAACGGCTTACTAAACATGCCACAGAAGCTGTTATCCATTTCAAAAATATCCCTCATCAAGCATTTCCACCAGAAGCAACAATCGATCGACAACCGTCTCGTATCTACCTTGCGATACAGCCAACAGAAGGGATCATGATGACTGTTCAGGCCAAAAGCCCAGGCTCTGAAATGCGTCTCAAAACAGTGGATCTTTCATTTAACTATGAAAATTTCAAAGCAAAAGCTCCTGATGCTTATGAAACACTCCTTTGGGATGCAATGAGAAATGACCCTACAGAGTTTATGAGAGCTGACCAAGTTGAAGCAGCTTGGAGAGTTTTGATGCCGATTATAGAGATGTGGGAAAAGACTCCTGCTCAAGATTTTCCAAACTATGATGCAGGCTCTTGGGGGCCTTGTGGAGCAGAGAGGCTGTTAGCTCAAGATCAACACTATTGGCCCCCTTTAAGGGGCATCGAATGAAAATAAAAGCCCTTTTTCTTGATGTCGGCGGTGTTTTTTTAACCAATGGCTGGGATCACAATTCTAGAAAATTGGCCTGTAAAAAATTTGGCCTTGATTTTGAGGCGACCGAAGGATTGCATCGTATCACCTTTGATACCTTTGAACGGGGAAAAATCACACTCGATCAATACTTAGATCGGGTGATTTTTACACAAAAAAGACCATTTAGCCGCGCCGACTTTAAAAAGTTTATCTTTTCACAGTCAAAACCCTTTCAAGAGATGATCGATCTGATTATCCGTCTCAAAAAAAAATATCAGCTAAAAACTATTGTTGTTAGCAATGAGGGAAAAGAGATCAATGATTATCGGATCAAAAAATTTAAGCTAAAATCGTTTATCGATTTTTTTATCTCTTCATCCATTGTCCATCTTCTCAAACCCGATTTTGATATCTATACATTGGCTTTAGAAACCGCACAAGTGGCCCCTGAAGAGGTGATTTATATCGATAACATCGCAATGTATATCGATGTTGCAAAAGAGCTTAAAATTTCCGGTATTTGTCATCACGATTACAAGACAACAGTTAATGCTTTGAAAAAGCACGGCCTGTCTCTTTAGGCGATTCCTGAATCTCGTGCGACTGCTAATATTCTTTCGTAAGCTTCTACAGTGTCATGTATGTTGAAACGGGTGGCATAGTTGCTATCAAGAGTTCCTGTGAAGAATAAAATTAAATGCGTAACAAGTAGAGGTTGATTAGGAAACGTTTTCGTTAAAATTGGTTTCAAATTTCTATAAGTAATCTTATTGATATAGTCGTTGATGTAATCATTGCCAAAAAAATGAACTATTTCAAGATAGTCGTTTACTTCTGTTAACGATTCTAAAAGGGCTATTCCTATTTGAAAAACTTGAGTTTTTTCGAATAGTGCTTTTAATTGCTTGTAATCATTGATGAATTTTTCACGGGAATTAAGTGTCTTTCCTTCAGCAATTATTTTTAACCCATCCCATACTCTTTTTAATCTTTCTACTCTTTCTACAGATTCGTTTGGAAAAGCAGTACTACGAGTGAATACGACCCCAGGATCTTTATTTGAGTCCCTTAATTTAAGGATCTTTTCAGCGAATTCTTTTGCCTTTTCCGGGTTATCAAAAAGACTTATGTTAAAACTTGGAAATACTAAAACTTTTCCAAAGTCAGCAAGTACTCCAAACAGTTTTCCATTCTTTCCTATACCCACCAGAATATTTTCTCTCTTGATATCTCCGTGACCAACTCCAAATTTCCTTAACCCTAATAAGGCTTTAACAGGTCCTTCCATCACTTCAAACTTTTGTAGTGGAGAAAGGCTTCTGCTAGCAGTTTGTAAATCTCCTAATGGATAAAGTTTTGTGAGTTGTTCTCTATTTTCATGCAAAACAGCTTTTGGCATTTTGAGAAAACCTTCAGGCAATTTTCCTCCGTTTAATGATTGAATAAATTTTAAAGAGGGGATGTCATCTATCGCTGTTGGGATGTTTTCGCTTGGCAAATTAGAAGTAACAGGTGTTTTGAGAATGGCCTCTTTATGTTGAAACTGCATCCCTTCTGCAGCAGCTTTAAAGGTGACTTGGGCAATTTTTTTCACCTGACTATATCGACCTGCTTGTAAAACATCATCGTTTCCAAGAGGGAAAAAGAGATGTATTTTGTCTTCGCCAAGCTTGGTTTGGTCTCTCATGATCATCAATCCACCAAGTTTTCGAATTTCTCCTACTGTTTTGGGTGCAGCAACAATTCTGGAAGCGCGGGCAATGTTTGCAAAGTTAGGATCTTCTTCTTCGGAATGAGTTAAAAGTATTCCAAGAACACTGTTTTTAGCCTCTTTTGGAGTCTGTCCTTCTCTTCGCGCATTTCTGTATTGCTCTAGAAGTGATTGCCCCAATTCTCCCTGCCCACTGATGTAAAGGGTGAAGATGGAGCCGCCAAAATTTCTTTGAAGGGTGATGTTGGATGGAACAAGGGAATGAAAGAGAGATCCAATTTTATGGCTAAATTTTGATACAGAAGAATCTCTTGCGACTGAGAGTCTAACTCCTTGGAAACTGGCATTTTTAGTTTCTGGGAAGCTTTTCCACTCCGGTTGAGGAAGGCTCCCCAGATCTCCGGGTAAAGAGCCCATACTCTATTTCTCCTCATATTTATTATGAGGCAGCCGTGTTAATTTTATTTAATTTTTAGCGGCATTTCTTCCTGTAAGAAACTGATTTTCATTGACATATTTTTGTATAAATTATTTCTTTATGTTTGATGACAGTCTACTTACGCCCTTCAAATTCTTCAGAAAAAACTCCTAATATGATCTCTGTAAAAGGGACCCTTGTCTGCAAGGGGGTGCGGCTCTCTATTGGCACGCAAATGGAAGAAGTTCCCTTTGCTATAAGAGGAGAATCAATTAGAGGCACCATAGGTCCTCATGCGGTAACGATAACTTTTAATGAACCATATGGAAAGTTATACCGTCCTTTAAAAGCCACTACTGAGAGAGCAGCTCAAATAGCTCTCATGCAGTTTTTATCAGATACTCATCCTACTAATGCTAGAGAAGAACGGATTGTTCGTGTTGCTGCAGCGGCTCTTATAGTTCCAAAGGCAGGAGAGATAGTTGAATTACCCAATAGAGTGGTTATTTGCAGATGGGAAGGTCCTTTCGCGACGATTGTCTCTATTTTCAGCCTAACTCTTGGCCCCATTCAGAAAGGGACTTTTAGACAGGCATCGCCTATGACAGAAGAAGTTCTAAGAGCTACACCGAGGTCTTTGGAGTTTGGAAGAGTAAATTGTGTTTTGATCGAATCCCTTAATCCAAAATTTCCTTTCAGTGGAATCGGCGACGTTCAAGTTTTAGAGCATATTGCCAAAAAGAATGGAGGAAAGCTGCCTGAAGGTTTTCAAAGTTTTCCTAAAGTCGTGTTAGAAAATGCACAGATCATGAAACGTTATGGGTTAGGAAATATGGCAAAAGCAGCCGACCAATTAACGTTGAGTGGTAAACTTTCTGCATTACGTGGTCCAATTGCAGCTCTTAAAGGGCTAGAGAATTTTGGAGTATGTCACCGAGACATTAAACCCTCTAATTGGTTAGTGGGTTTAGAGAAAAATGTGCCATTTGGTGTGTTATCTGATTTTGAAGGAGTGATGATCTTCCCAAAATTTGATTGGAATACAGCAACACCTGCAGAGAGAAAAGAGATGGCGCTTACAATTATTCAGTTTGCCCGTATCCCTGCAGGCCATGACGAATGTAGGCCAAATATACCCTCCAATCCTCATACAACACTTTATGCAGAAAATATGAAATGGGAAGAGCTTTTTAAGCAAATTTGGGATGATGTGTGTCGATTAGCTGACCGCCAATCTTTAGGAGAGAGATTAAGGGTTTTTGTAGAAATTTACGCTATATTTACTGATCTTTTTTTAAAAATACAAATCTTTCAAACAGGTATTGGCGTTATGCAAATCTTGTTTTCGCATTACAATTTGCCTCTATTTGAGCTCAATAAGATCATAGTTTCAGCAGTCGCAGAAAACGATACTGCAAATTTTGAAATTTTATCGGGAAATCTTCATGCACTTTTTGATTCTAAGCTAGCTGAAGCCTTTTTAAATTTCTTTAAAGGGACATTAAATGTTTCTGCAAAAGATCGTTTTGATGCTGCTCAAGCAATTGCAGCCTATGACACTATTTTAAAGGTCGAAGGAGCTCTTGCCCCGCCTTACTTAACCTGGTATTGATACAGACATTAACCTTACAGGGAAAACATGAGACTCTTTGCTGCTTTGCTTTTACTGCAGATGCCTCTTCACTGCTGTACAGATTTTCAAATCACTGCAGAAGATAAAACTGAAGTTGCTGGTCGTTCTATGGAATTTGCTATTCCGTTCCATTCAGAAGTTGTTTTGCATCCTCAAGGGGAAAAATATACAACCTCAGTAGGTGGTCAAGCAGGGAAAAGCTGGACGTCCAAATATGCCTATTTAGCAGTCAATGTGTTTGGAATTGACTTACCAGTAGATGGAATGAATGAAAAAGGATTTTCCTTTAGCGCTCTCTGGTTCCCTGGGGCAGAATATGAAAAGATACCTGCTGGGCAAGAAAATAGAGCTGTTTTATTAAACAATATCGGCAATTGGTTGCTTGGTAATTTTGCTACGATTGAAGAGGCGCGCCAAGGGTTAGAAAATACACTGATCTTTGCTGAAGCTGTTCCACAATTTGGCAATGTTATTCCCCCTTGCCATTTAAGCTTACACGATGCATCGGGCAAATCTCTTGTCGTGGAATTTATTAAAGGGGACAAGCAGATCTCTGATAATCCTGTGAGGATTTTGACAAATGCCCCAGCCTTCGATTGGCATTTGACCAATCTTGCCAATTATCTCAATTTAAATGCCCTAAATGCAGGCCCTGTGAAGGTAGGGAATACTGTGTTACAGCCTCCAGGTCAGGGCAGCGGCTTTTTAGGCATCCCTGGAGACTGGACACCTCCTTCCCGTTTTGTTCGGATTGCTACCTACAAGCAGTTTGCGAAAAAGGCTGCAACTGGACTTGATGCAGTCATATTAGCGCTTCATCTTTTAAACACAGTGGATATTCCCATTGGAACCGTCCAAGAGGGGAATAATCTAAGCGACTATACCCAATGGGTTGTGATCAAAGATTTAACGAACAAAAACTTCTATGTCCGTTCTTATGAAGATCCAAACCTCTACCAAATTGAGATGAAGAAGCTCAATCTTACCGCTGGATCGCCGATAAAAATGGTGATTCCAACCGCCACAAAATTTGTCAGCGCCACTGAAGCCCTGCAAAAATAACAGGTAAGATCGGCAAAACTCTTATGACATGTTGTTATGATTAAAAAATAACAAGATGGGCAGGATAGGCAGGATAAGCGCTGCCTAGCTTGAACAGATTTTTGGGGCAAAGTAAAAAAAGGCCTGGAGGGTCTGGCATCATGAATAAAAATTCCTTCGGCCATTCAGGCCTCAGACATTTATTGCATTCAAGTTCCCAGGCCTTTCAGTCGCCTTTTCAAGGCTCCTTTCGACCTGGGCTTTCAGAGATCGACCCTCCGGGCCTCTTTTATCCTAACATTATTCTCAAAGCCAGGTAGCGCTTATCCTGTCTATCCAGCTCATCCTGCTATTTTTTTTCGTGTGTAGAGAAATTTTGTCGTTTCCTCTACAGTCTGGATAATGTCAAAAAAAATCCGAATTCTTCTACTCGTATTGTTAGCTCTGTTGCTGGTGCTCGGAGCCTATCTTATCTGGGATAGGCATCGGAATAATCACGAACTTGTCCTTTTTGGAAATGTCGATATTAGACAGGTCGATCTCGGATTTCGTGTCCTCGGGCGTGTAGAAAAGATGTTTTTCCAAGAAGGGGATCTTGTCCAGCCTGGTCAATTGATGGCGACAATCGAACAACAGCCCTATCTGGACCAAATGCTTCAAGCAGAAGCTCAATTGGAATCTGCCAAGTTGACACTTGCCAATACAGAAACACTTTTTAAAAGACGGAGTGAGCTCTTAAGTGATGGAAGCATCTCCAAAGAAGATTATGACGATGCCAAAACAAATAGAGATGTTGCTTTAGCGACAGAAAAGCAAGCAGAGGCTGCTTTAGGAGTGGCCAAAAAGAATCTTGCTGATACAGAAGTTTATTGCCCCTCGGAAGGGACGATTTTAAGCCGAGTAAGAGAGCCTGGTAGTGTTGTTTCTCCTTCTGACCCTGTCTACACCCTTTCAGTGCTTTCTCCTCTTTGGATCAGAGCTTTTGTGAACGAACCAGATTTAGGAAGAATTTATCCAGGGATGGAAGGTGAAGTGCATATGGATACACCAGGCACGCCTGTCTTTAAAGGAAAAATTGGCTTTATTTCCCCTGTGGCAGAATTCACACCAAAAACAGTAGAAACGACCACACTTAGAACGGATCTTGTTTACCGGATCCGTCTCTATGTTGACAACCCTGAAGAGCTTGGACCGGGATTGAGGCAAGGTATGCCTGTCACAGTGAAGTTCCCTCATGGCTAACTCTGAAAGCTTAGTCACGATCGACCAAGTTTCAAAAATATTCGATCCAAAATCTCCTCCTGCCCTTGATAAAATCTCTGCTCTTATTCCGAAAGGAAAAATGATTGGGATAGCAGGGCCGGATGGGGCGGGGAAAACAACATTGATCCGTCTTATGGCGGCTTTGCTTCATCCTACAGAAGGCTCCATTCACATCGATGGATATGACACTGTTAAAGAACGGGATCAAATCCCTTTTTTGATTGGCTATATGCCGCAAAAATTTGGCCTCTATGAAGATCTGACAGTTCAACAAAACTTAAACCTTTACGCAGATCTACAGGGAGTAGAGAACAAAGAAAGGGAAGAAACGTTCAAAAGACTTTTATCTTTTACTGGACTTCAACCTTTCCAAAATCGTTTAGCAGGCGCCCTATCTGGAGGGATGAAACAAAAGCTTGGTCTTGCCTGTGCGTTGATCAAAAAGCCTCACCTTTTGTTGTTAGATGAGCCAAGTGTCGGGGTTGATCCACTATCTCGTCGAGAATTGTGGAAAATGGTTCAAAATCTGCTTGAAGAGGGCATTTCTGTTGTTTGGAGCACAGCCTATTTAGATGAAGCTGAAAAGTGTGATGACGTCCTCCTTTTAAGTGAGGGTAAACTGCTCTATAAAGGGCCTCCAAAAGAGCTGACTTTAAAACTTGAAAACAGAACATTTCTCATCAAAAATTTCGAAGGAAGAAAACGGAAAGTTTTATCTGAGCTTTTAAAAAAGCCCGAGGTGATGGATGGCGTTGTTCAAGGGGACGATGTGCGTGTTCTTTTGAAACCCAATACATCTTGCTCGCTTCCAGGGAAAGTAGAGGCGGTGCAACCCCGTTTTGAAGACGCCTTTGTCGATATTTTAGGAGGCGCTCCAAAAGAAGAATCCCTTTTGGCTCAAGAAACCCCAAACGTTTCCATTGAATCTGAATATGTTGTAGAAGCAGATCATCTCACCAAAAAATATGGTTCTTTTACAGCTGCCAATGAAATCACCTTCAAAATTAAACAGGGGGAAATTTTTGGCCTTTTAGGTCCTAATGGAGCGGGAAAATCGACCACTTTTAAAATGATGTGCGGCCTTATCAAGCCAACAAGTGGTAGGGGACTTGTCGATGGGTATGATTTACAAGAGGCGCCAGGAAAAGCCCGATCAGAAATTGGATATATGGCGCAGAAATTTTCTCTCTATGGCGACTTAAGCGTAAAACAAAACTTAGAATTTTTTTCTGGCATTTACAATTTAAAAGGGGCTCAGCAAAAAGAGGCTGTCGATGAAATGACAGAGATTTTTTCCTTACAACCTTTTCTCAATACAAATGCCGGAGAACTGCCCCTTGGGTTTAAACAAAGGCTTGCTTTGGCTTGTTCGACGATGCACCATCCAAAAATTTTATTTTTAGATGAACCAACTTCTGGAGTTGACCCTATCACCCGCAGAGAATTTTGGAATCACATCAATGGCCTTGTTGAAAAAGGTGTCACCATTATGGTTACGACACACTTTATGGATGAGGCAGAATATTGTGACCGGATTGGCCTTGTTTATCAGAGCAAAATGATCAAACTTGGTACTCCAGAACAGTTAAAAAAAGAGACAGGGACTCCCACTCTTGAAGAGGCTTTTATCCATTTGATTGAGGGGCAAAATGGAAACGGGAGGTAAATGGCGTCGACTAAAAGCTCTATTTATTAAAGAAAGCTATCAAATCATCCGCGATCCAAGCAGCATTTTGATCAGCGTCGTTTTACCCCTTCTCCTCCTTTTTATTTACGCTTATGGAGTATCTCTTGATCTCGACCATCTACGTCTTGGAGTGGTCTCGGAAGAGAGTACGTATGACTCCAATACTTTTGTCGAAAGTTTGCAGAATTCTCGCTATTTCGACTTGAAATATGCGCATCATGTAGATGCATTTGTCGAAGACATCACAGCCGGCACTTTAAGGGGCTTTGTGGTGATCCCTTCTTATTTTACCCAATTTTATAAACGACCAGATCATGATGCCCCCATTTTAGTGGTTGCAGATGGAAGCGAACCTAATACAGCTAACTTTGTCCAAAACTATGTCAGGGGGGCATTTGGGATATGGCAGCAACAGCAGGCAATGAATTATGGGCGATCTATTCAAAATCCGGTCAATATCCAATCCCGTTTTTGGTACAACGAAGAACTAGAAAGTCGAAATTTTTTGATACCCGGCTCTCTTGGAATCATCATGACCTTAATCGGTACTCTTCTTACAGCACTTGTTGTTTCGCGCGAGTGGGAACGAGGCACGATGGAGGCCTTGATGTCGACTCCTGTAAGTGTCCCCGAAATCATTGCTGGAAAAATGCTGCCTTACTTTGTGTTAGGGATGCTGTCGATGGTGATGTGTCTTTTCTTTGCTATTGTTGTCTATCACGTTCCATTCCGCGGCTCTCTCCTTTTGATGTTGGTTGTTTCTGGCTTTTTCCTTTTTTCAGCACTGGGCGTCGGCCTTTTTATCTCCACTAAAGCAAAGAACCAGTTTGTGGCAGCTCAAGCAGCTATTGTGGCCTCTTTTTTACCTGCCTTTATCCTTTCAGGATTTATCTTTGAAATTGCCAGTATGCCTTTGTGGATTCAACTTGTGACCTACATCCTTCCCGCTCGCTATTTTGTCTCTTGCGTGCAAACACTTTTTCTTGTTGGAAATGTCTGGTCTTTGATCTTTTTTAATTTAATTCCTATGTTTGCTGTAGGAGTACTTTTTCTTTGGTTAACGTTAAGAAACACTAAAAAGAGCCTTGAAAACTGATGAGAGAAGCGCTGCATAGAATTTACTCTCTTCTCATCAAAGAAATTTTGGCCGTTTGGAGAGACAAAAAGAGCAGAATCATGCTTATTGTTCCCCCCGTTGTTCAATTGGTGGTGTTTACATTTGCGGCCACTTTGGATGTAAAAAATGTCCCTATTGGTATTTTAAATCGAGATAATGGGAAGCAATCTTTTGAACTTGTCCAACGATTTGTAGGTGCACCAACTTTCAATAAGATTGTTTATCTACATGCGATAGAAGAGGTGGCTCCTGCCATTGACCATCAACGGGTGGCAATGGTTGTTTCTATAGACGAGCAGTTTTCTCGTCAGTTGCTCAAAAAGCAGCCAGCTCCTGTTCAGTTGATATTAGATGGGAGAAAGTCGAATACAGCTCAAATCATCGCAGGTTACGCCACAACCATCATCAATCAATTTAGTGATGAATATGCGACAGAAAATAATATTCCCGTTGCCCCTGCGACTCTTTTCCCCCGTTATTGGTATAACCCAAACCTTCTCTATTATTGGTACAATATCCCCTCTCTTTGTGGTGTTATTACAATGCTGGTTGGGCTATTGATCACTGCTCTCTCTGTAGCAAGAGAACGGGAGGTGGGAACTTTTGATCAGCTTCTTGTTTCGCCTGTTTCCCCAAGCGAAATTTTAATTGGTAAGACAATACCCGGTATTATCATTGGCATGTGTGAAGGATCTATTATCCTTTTTGTGGGAGTTGTCCTTTTTCAAGTCCCATTTACAGGATCTCTTTTGCTTCTTTATGCCAGCATGCTCCTCTTTGTCTCTTCGATTGTTGGCTTTGGCCTTTTTATCTCTTCACTTTGTTACACCCAGCAACAAGCTATTTTGGGGACATTTGTTTTTATGAGTCCTGCTGTGCTTCTCTCTGGGTTTGCCACCCCAATTGAAAACATGCCCGAGTGGTTGCAGATTCTTACATATGCCAATCCTCTTCGGTATTTTCTTGTCGTCGCAAAGGGAATTTTCCTAAAAGCCATGCCTTTTCACATTGTGGCCAAAACGATTTGGCCTCTTATCCCTATTGCTATCATCAGTTTGACAGCAGCGGGCTGGTTTTTTAGACGAAAGCTCGATTAATTTTATAAAAAAAGAAGAATAACAAGATAGGCAGGATAAAGCTTCGCCTTTTATTCTCCTTTCTCTGCAATCAAACTGCTTTTTCTCTGGGTCTTTGCGTTTCAAATTTTCAGTTTTTAACCAAAAAACTGTTTAAGCAAGGCAACGCTTATCCTGCCCATCTTGTTATTTTTTTTCTGAGGTAAAATGTTGGAGAATGTCGACGACTTCGGTGTCATCTGTCTGATCAAAATGTTGATAATATTGCCCGACAGCTTGGAAATAGGGATCTACGATAAGGCAAATCACCTCATCTGCTTTGGCTTGCATCAGTTTATAAGCTGAAGTTGAAGCAGTTGGCGCAGCAATGATGATTTTTTTAACCCCTGCCTTTCTCATCGATTCAATGACAGCTAACATCGTAGCCCCTGTGGCAATGCCATCATCGACTAAGATAACTTGCCAATTTTTTAATGGGGGAAGGGGAGAAGCTTGTCGGAACAAAGCAAGTCTCTCTTTTGCTATAGCTGCTTGTGCAGCAGCTTCTTTTTGGATGTATTGTTTTGATACTCCAAGCATCCGAATGAGCTGCTCATTCAGTAAAACAACATCTCCTTCTGCAAGAGCGCCAATAGCAAGCTCTTTGTTATCGGGCGACCCGATTTTTCTAGGCACTACGACGTTTAAAGGGAGAGAAAGCTTTTTTGCTACTTCAGCAGCGACAGGCACGCCTCCACGAGCAAGCCCAAGAATAAGGGTCTCTTTTGCGTGGCGGTAGTGTTGAACTGCACTTGCAAGCTTTTCACCCGCATCATGCCTATCTTTAAACATTTTCTACTTTTCAATCTTTCCTGTGATGAACCGATAGATAAAGCAGCTGTCTTCTTTTTCCAGCTGGTTTTCTAGAGAACTATCACGGCAAAAATGGTTCGCATATTCAGGAGAAAGTTTGTGGTTTGAAGAAAATTGACGGATACAAAATCTAGCGCCAGGTTTTGCTGCCCGTAAAATTTGTTTCATCATCCGGTCAAACGAAGCTTGGTCCATGTAAGATGCAATATCTGACATAGAGAATCTATCGTAACAGTTATCTGGAGAGTTTTCTAAATGGTCTAAAGCGTTGGCAGTTTTAACAGAAAGGCGGTCAATCCTTTCCTTGATCACTTCAAAACCATCTTTAGTAAGGTAAGGGGGGTAAGCATCTTCGCTTAAATAACCTCTTAAAATCAGAGAGATAAGTAGGTTTTCTTTAGCAAGGCCCTGTTTTAAAACAGCAATCATTCTGTCATAAATGTAGGCGCCCAATTCAATATTTGGGTCGACACTTAGATAAAGGCCTGGATCAATGGCCATCAATTCTGATAAGCGGCGAGAAAGGAAAAGGCGGAAAAAGTTTTTCAATGCTTTAGAGTGCCATTTTTGATCGATGAATTTTTTTTGTTCTTCGAGGCAATCAAAAGAGAAAAGCTGTTTCATCTTTTTAGGACGGCAGATTTTAAACCCAAGAGCAATGAATTTTGTTAAACGCTCAACATCGCCTTGATAAAGGACACCTTTTGAGATTTTTTTCTTATTTTTTTCCCAAAAGGTTTTGCACTCTTGTTCTAAGTGATAGTTGAGCTGGCTTAAAGTTTCTTCTCGCTTGTTGCAAGGTTTAGCGCCTAAAAATGAAAGATAACTTTCATAATCCAGTTTTTGCATCGCTGCACATTTCAGCTTTAGCAAGTGGTTTTGGATAGGGTTTGCATCTATTGATGTGATCTCTTTGCAAGGATCAAGCAAAAGATGCAGGGGTCTATCTCCACTTGCAGTGATGCAAAGGACATGATTGCCAGGTTCGATTTGGAGGGCGTTTTTTTCAACCCTCCAGTCTTCGTTTCCTATGCTATAATTTAGGCGCTCGTAAAAATCTTTCATCCGTTCACATATCGTATTTTTTGCCCTGAGGCTTTTCTACTTTCACTTTTGAAATGAGGTAGCTAAGGAACTGTTCCCATTTCTGATTTTGTATAAAGGGTGTGATTTCAGCTGTGGTGAGACCCACTTTTTTAGCGAAATCGCTAACCATATCGGCCTTCAAATTCCCTGCTTTATTTTCTTTATCTAAACTCTCGACTGTTTCACTTTGGAATTTTTTCCAGACAAATGCTTTCCCTTCCATGTTTCTCATGCATACTTTCAGCTCATTGTTTGTGAAAATGATGGTGAGAAATTTCAATGGATGGAGGTGGACAATGCGGTCACCAATCCGATTAAGTTGAGATGTTTTTAGAGCAAGAGAAGCCTTGTTGTTATTAGCAAGCGTTCTGACAAGCTCTGATAGGTCGTTATTTTCCTGAGAAGTGATAGGGGTGTAGTAATCTCTTGGAGGCTCTCTGTTCTGTGCCACTTTGATCGTGATAAGAGGGCCTGCAACGTTCATTGCAACTGTATAGGGTTTGCTTCTATCTACCTGTGCGCCTAAAGAGTCGATCAGATCTGCAAAGGATGCTTCTTCTGCAAGTGGAAATACTACGCTTTCTTCCTCACCACCTATTTGAACCATGAAAGGTTCGCCTGCAGACAGTGTGGAGGCAGTGCCAAGGATAAAGAGTGACTGTAATACCAATAGTTTCATATTGTTTTTCCTGTTCAATGTTGAAAGCCGTCCATGTAATCGAACCGGCGATAACTTTTCAACCCTTGACAATGACAAATCCATTCTGTATTCAAAATATTTTTTAATGTCCAACATAAATTTGAGGATTTTCAAATTGAAGACATTCTTTCCGCTTCTCCTTTTTTCAACGCTTTTGTCGGCAAGTGATTGTTGCTGCCTCCCTCTTCCTAATACTCTCTCAATGGGCCCAGAGTTCTATCATGTTCATCGAACAAGAGAAGGCGGGACGATTCAAGATGGATGGATATGTGCAGGACGTGCCAGTTATGACAGGATTAAAAGTTTTGGCTTCTATTGGGGTGCTAATGCTCTTTATGGGATTGGCCCCTTAACAGGCCATACAGGAAAAGGGGCAGAAATAAAGTCGACGTTTAAAGATTATCAAATCGAAGCTCGACTTGGTTATACCTTCCAAACTGAGGCGTGGATCCAACCTTACCTTACACCCTATGTCGGTATTGGATATCGAAAAGAGTATAACAACTTCCATGCTCCATCTCCGCTGATCTTAAACTTTGAAACACGCTATCCCTACGCAGCTTTAGGTTTTCTTTCTGGCGTCAACATCACACCACAAATTTCGGTGGGGTTGAACTTCAAAGGAGAAGTGATGTATGAGGCCAAATGTGCTGTCACTGGTGATCCAGAGATGGATGATTTTGTCCTTCAAGTCGAAGACGATTGGAATTATCGAGTGGAATTGCCTGTTATTTACCGCTTTTGCCCATGTGTAGGTGGTTTTGAAGCACAAGTGACACCTTTTTATGAGTTTCGTCATTATGGAGGAAGGGAAAACTATCCTTTCGACTTCATTGACACGAAGCTAATGATTTGGGGTTTTAACCTCTTATTGAGCTATAGATTTTGATGCTCGGAATATTTGATGTAGACAACATTGATACATTGCCTTGGCCAGAAAATTCTCATGGAGAATATGCCAAGAGGTATTTAACGCCTCTCGTTAAAGAGGGAATTGGTCGGTATATTTCTAACATTTCTGCATCAATGCAAGTATTGCAAGTAGATGATGTTGTATTACCTCTAGTTGTAGCTACAGCCAATTATTCAGACGCTTGGGTTTGCTCTGTCTCAACTTTTTATGTCTCTTATCCGATGGAGCAGCTTCATCTGATCGGCAACCCACTGTTGCAATTTCTAGCTAAGAACGTGATAGGGGGCATTGGAAAAATTGGTCGCATGGGCAACCTAAATTCTGTTGTCTATGTGAATGACTGGCTCTTTTCAACAGATCTTTATCCAAACTCTTTAACAAAAGAGGTTGTTAGTAAAGCCATCAAGTTTTTGAAGCAACGCTTTCCTCGTCATGCGCTTGTTTTCCGTTCGCTGACTCCGCGGACAAATACAACTTTGATAGAAGATTTACAAAAAGAGGGGTGCCAGCTCTTAGCTAGTCGTTCTGTTTTTTTCACCGACACAAGCGATGAAGAGCTCTATTCTACTCGCATCATCAAAAGCGACTTAAAGCTCTGGAGAGAAAAGAGCTATTCGTTAGTTGATGAAGAGGGGTTCACAGCAAATGACTATTCTCAAATCTGGACGCTCTATCGGAAGCTCTATATCGATGATCACTCCAACTTAAACCCACAAGTCACGCAAGATCTTATCCAACACTTAATCGACAATCGTCTTTTTACCTTTCGTGCATTGAAAGAGGGGGATCAAATTATTGGAGTTGTCGGATTCATCGTCAAAGATGGCGTTTTGATGTGCCCCTTATTCGGCTATGACAAAGATATGCCTGAAAGCAATAACATTTACAGGCTCCTTTCAACAGCTCTCCTTTTAGAAGCAAAAGAGAGAAAATGTCTTTTCCATCAAAGTGCTGGAGGGTCGTTCTTTAAAAAAATCAGACGGGCTGTCAACTGCACAGAATCGATGGCTATTTATACCAAACACCTTTCTCTACAACAAAGATTCCCTTGGTTAACACTGAGGACTTTCATTAACAAATTCGCAATCCCTTACATGCAGAAATATTAACCATGATTGTTTTTCTTATTATTTATCTCTTAGGCGTGGCTGCCTTTTTGATTCATTATTACAAGCTAAAACCGGAAGAGAGAACGACGCAAAAGACTGTTGAACTCCTCTTGCTCTATCAGCTTGTTTTCTTTGTCGGTATCACAAGCTTCCTTTCCTTTTATGCTCTTACCTTTATGGAAGAGACTATCACTGCATACACCCAATGGCCTTCTTGCCCTTACATGCAAGAGCTTGGCAATGTTAACTTAGCATTTGGTGTTCTTGGTATTTTAGCCATCTGGATCCGTAAATCGTTTTGGACTGCGATTGTGATTGGTTTTGCTATCTGGATTTTAGGTGACGCTATTCACCATCAATGGGATGCTTATACACGTAACCATTTTAGCCATGGAAACGTAGGCGCCCTCTTTTACACCGACCTGATCATCCCTCTTCTGTTGTTGGTCACTTGGTGGTTCTACGACAAAAAATTTGACTAAACCCATCCTAAAATTTAGGAGAAAAAGGAGCTCTTTAACCGGGAGCTCCTTTTTTTTGGATATTTTTGGATAAAAATATGGGTATTTTATTGATTTTTGGATATTTTTGGGTATAATCGGGTTGATTAGGTTCTATATTTGGATGGTTTTGTGTTTGAGTTTTTCAATCTTACGATTACTCCAGAAATGCTCTCTTTAGTTGCTGAGATTGATGAATTTAAAGGCGCATGGCAACTTTTTGGCCGATTAACTCCTGAGAAGTTAAATCAAGTCAAAAAAGTAGCGACAATTGAAAGCATTGGTTCGTCCACTCGCATTGAAGGCTCTAAGCTAACAGATCGAGAAGTTGAACGTTTGCTTACTACCATAAGTGCAGGTTCATTTGTCTCCCGCGATGAGCAAGAGGTGGCAGGATATGCTTATGTTTACGAAGAAATATTTCAAGGATTTGAATCTATCGACTTAAGTGAAAACGTTATAAAACACTTACATGGTTGGTTGCTTAAATTTTCTGATAAAGATCAGAGGCACCGAGGGCATTATAAAATGGTGTCAAATAACGTAGAGGCTTTTGATGAAACAGGCCAAAGCTTAGGGGTTATTTTTGAAACAGCAGCTCCATTTGATACACCTTTTCAAATGCAAGAATTGATTTTTTGGACAGCGACACAGCTTGAAGAAAAAACATTTCACCCTCTACTCATTATAGGGGCGTTTATTGTCGTATTTTTAGCCATCCATCCCTTCCAAGATGGAAATGGACGCCTCTCAAGAATTTTGACCACACTGCTTTTGCTCAAATCAGGTTATCTATACGTCCCATATAGTTCACTGGAAAGCATTATAGAGCGTAATAAAGAAAGTTATTATCTAGCCCTAAGAAGAACGCAAAGTAGCTTAAAATCGGCAGCTCCAGATTTTGGCCCATGGCTTCTTTTTTTCTTGCGAGCCCTTCAAAAGCAAAAAGTTCATTTAGAACAAAAAGTTGCGCGTGAAAAAACGTTGCTTTTACATATGCCAGAGCTTAGTTCAAAAGTTTTACAATTAGTTTATGAGCATGGGCGATTAACGATTAGTGAATGTGTAGAAATGACCGGCGTCAATCGGAACACCTTGAAAAAACATCTGTCAGACTTGGTATTGTCTGGAGCATTGCTTCGATTGGGTAAGGGAAAAGGGACCTGGTATACTCTACCTTAAATACCCTTGGAGTTCTTTTTTAAGCTCTGATCAGCTGACGGATGGCATTTGCGATAAGCGGAGCGATTGAGAGCGTCGTGATTTTTTTGCTAGTGTGTGTTTGAGGGATAGTGTTGGTGACGAAGATCTCATCAAATGGGCTTTTTTCAATTCTTTCAAGAGCTTCTCCAACAAAGAGGCCATGGGTAATAGCGCCGTAAATTTTTTTGGCACCACCCTTTTGGCATTTATGAGCAGCTGCAGTCAGTGTTCCTGCCGTAGAGCACATGTCATCACCGATCAACACGTCTTTCCCTTTCACATCTCCAATAAGGGTCATTTTTACTTCCTGGGGGCTAATTCTAGTTTTTTCAATCAAAGCTAGATCGGCGTGGAGGGGGATGGCCATTTTTTTTGCCACTTTGATGCTACCAAGATCTGGAGCAACAACAGCACGCTCTTTACTCAAATAATTCTCTGCTGCAGCTGTAAGCACCGATTGGCAAAGGAGATGATCTACAGGAATTTCGAAAAATCCTTCTAATTGACGGGCATGTAGATCGAGAGTGATCAAACGGGTTGTCCCAGCGCTTGTTAGGAGATTGGCCACAAGTTTTGCGGTGATAGGCTCGCCCGATTTATCTTTTCTGTCTTGGCGGCAGTAACCAAAGTAAGGGATGATCACGACAACACTTTTTGCAGAAGCTCTTTTGAGTGCATCAATGATGATCAAAAGCTCCATCAGATACTCATTTGGGTCTAAAGCAATGGTTTGTAGAACAAAGACATCTTTTTCATAGACATCCTCTAAAATTTCTACCCTAGTTTCATTGTCAGGGAATCGGTTGATGCTGAGTTTGCCAAGCTTTGTTCCTAATAAAGTAGCCACCTCTTGGCCTAAAGAGGGGTGCGATGAACCACAAAAAAGAAGAGGGGATGAAGACATATCTTGAGATTACACCATCTATTGAATTTTTCCCTCTTCGATGTGGAACATGTGGAAAAAGTAATGGAAGATAGGTGACCCCATGATGGCAATGATTACGAGAAAAATGATGCCAGAAAATAGAGCATAGGAGCCTGCAAATATTTTACCTTCAGGTGTCTGCAATGTCGAAACAGGACCCATTCCAGATAAAATCATAGCTGCATTGACATAGGCATCGACCATGTCCATATGTTCAAAATGGTGATACCCCCACATCCCAAGTCCTAAAGAAGCTAAGCAAAGAAGAGAGCCAATCACGAAGTTGCGCCCAATTTTCACGAGAAGGGAGCGGCGTGTGTGGGGCTTTGGAGGAGTTATGGTTTGCATAAAGTTGACCTATACATTAAAAAAGATTTTATGAGCCAAGATGAGTGTAGTGCGAGCGCCTTCAAAGAGGCAGTCGCAGGGGGAGAAAGCCCTCTTTTGATCGATGTCCGGAATCGAGCCGATTTTGAACAGTGGAAGATAGATTTAGACGGACTTCAAGTCATGAATGTCCCCTATGATGAACTCTTGGCAGATGAGTGGAAATCGCCTGCTTTTGCCGCTCTTTCAAAAACAAAACCCATAGTCGTTGTGTGCTATAGAGGGAACAGCTCTCATATTGTCAGTACCCATTTGCGAGAGCAAGGTTTTCAAGCTCGTAGCTTGCATGGAGGCATGCGCGCTTGGGGAGAGCTTTACGAAACACATTTGATTCACACATCAAAACAGTTTGAGATCTATCAAATTGCTCGCATGGGAAGAGGATGCTTAAGTTACATTATCGCGTCTGATGGTAAAGCGATGATTGTAGACCCGACAAGACATTTAGAGCCCTATTTGAACTTGATCAAAGAAAAACACTGGGACGTAAAGCTAGTTGTAGATACCCATGCCCATGCAGACCATATCAGTGGTGGAAAGGCGATTGCAGAGCAGTTAGGGGCAACCTATCTTCTGCATCCTTATGACGCTGTTCATCCAATCGATCAGCTTCCTGCCACTATCCACTTCTCTCCACTTTGGGCAGGTCAACATCTTCAATTAGGGAAGATTGAACTGCAAGTGATGCATCTGCCTGGACATACCTTAGGAAATGTTGCCCTTTTGCTGGACAATCATTTTCTTTTTGCAGGAGATACCCTTTTTATCGAATCAATTGGTCGCCCCGATTTAGGAGGAAAAGGGGAGGCTTGGACAGATCTCCATTACAATTCCTTAAAACAATTGCATGCGCTTTCAGAGCAGATCGTTTTATTGCCTGGTCATTGCAAAAAAGAGTGTGCTTGTAAATCTCTTGGAGAAATAAAAAAACAAAACAAAGAATTTGGGTTAGCTCAAGAGTCTCAAGAAGTGTTTAAAAAACATGTTCTCTCTCATCTTCCTAACTTTCCTGAAGGATACATTGATATCAAACGGATCAACTTGGGATTGATAGAAGTTACAGAAGATAGGATATCAAAACTAGAAGCTGGCAAAAACCTTTGTTCCATTTCTAATTAACAGATTGAAATTCAATATTAAAATGTTGAATTTCAATACGTTATTCGCTTATCTTAGATAAGCTCTCCTTCTATTTACCCTCTCATTCTAAAACTATTAGGAGAGCAGGGGAATAAAATGTCAGTATTAGGGCCAAGAAGAAGCTGGCCATTTCAGTTGCCACTAACTTTCGGTATAAAAAAACCACTTTCTAATGTCATAAAAACTAAAGAAGCTGGGAGTTCGACACTTAACAGGATTCAAGCCACCCGTTCTTTTGATTCTTTAGATCCGCCTACTGTTAAAGTTTGTAATGTTGGCGACATTGTTAAGACTTATTCTGCAGAGATTATATTAATTGATCGATTTGAACAAATGATCGTTAAATTATCTGCGAAAGTTAAAGGATTAAACGATGAGAATACACCAGAAAATGTACGAACATTTTTGAATGAGCTTCATGCTCAAATATTAGATACAAAATTTTTGGACAATCTCCGCGCCTCTGCAACTAGTGAAAATCCCAGCTACCATTTTCTTAGTGCCATAGCAGAACTGATTCATTCTAAAAATGAAGATATTTTAGCAAAGCTTGCGCATCAATTTTTAGATTTAAGCATTTCTTTTGCAAAATTGGGTATTAGCTTAGTAGATATCCATGCTCACACACAATTCCAGGAAGAAATGGAGCAAAAGGTTGGCGAAAAAATGTACTTATTGTCTTTCCCATTTGCTCTACACAAAGCAAATGTAGAGCGTTTTCTTCGAATTAAAATGATAGGCTATGTCGCTTTGGTTACTAAATAAGGAAATCATTGAGTGCAGAAAGTGCCCCCGGTTAGTGGAATATCGGGAAAGCATTGTTCCTAAGAGGGAAGAAAAGTACTGGGATCGGCCCATCCCAGGATTTGGAGATACAAACGGTTGGTTATTGTTAATCGGTTCGGCACCTGCCCCTCATGGTGGAAACCGAACCGGTCGCATCTTTACGGGTGACCCAAGTGGCGATTTTTTGATGCAGGCACTTTTTGAAACAGGTTTTGCAAACCAACCTAATTCAGATAGTCGTGATGATGGATTAGTATTAACGGGGTGCTATATTTCCGACATTGTCCGCTGTGTTCCCCCTAAGCATAAACCCACTCTACAAGAGTGTCGCAGTTGTGTCGCTTATTTGAAAGAAGAGGTGACTTATCTTAAAAAGCTGACCCATGTCATTACGTTGGGGAGATTAGCTTTTGACCATTTCATGCCACCTAAAACCAAATTCGAGTTTGGAAAAGTTTATACTTTAGAAACAGGAGTAAAAGTATTAGCATGTTACCACCCAAGCCCTCGTAATACTAATACGGGCAAGTTATCTGCCTCTCTATTTAAATCTTTCCTGCGCAAGTTTTGATTGCTTCCATTTACAATATTTTTGTATGAAGATCCTCTTTACAGAGGATTTAATATGCGTTTTGTTGAGCTTTTGGGGAGAATTTTATTCTCTTCTCTTTTTCTATTAGCCTCGTTTGGTCACTTCACGCCCCAGACGATTGGTTTTGCAAGTAACAATGGTGTTCCTTGGGCAAATTTTCTAGTTCCACTTTCTGGGCTTATTGCCTTTTTAGGGGGATTAAGTGTTCTCATTGGCTATAAGACAAAGATTGGGGCCTGGTTACTTGTCCTTTTCTTAGTCCCTGTGACATTTATGATGCATAAATTTTGGGGCATTAGCAGCCCAGCTGATGCTGCAATGCAACAGATTATGTTTTTGAAAAATCTAGCTTTGACTGGGGGCGCTTTGCATATCGCCTATTTTGGCGCTGGTCCGATTAGTTTCGACCACAGATACAGATAAAGCAAATAACGCCCCAGCCGATGCGAAAGCCAAATAAAGGCCTGGGGCAATCATCCAGCCTGTTTGTTGATATAATAGCAGGCACAGAAAAGAGGCTGGGGCTCCGATCAATTGTGAGCCCAGCGTATATCCAAAAGAGATCAGCGTATAGCGATGGCGCGGAACTTGTTCTAGAGCCCATGCAGAATAGGTCGCTGAAAAAGCAACTCCCAATATCACGATTAAAAATGGAATAAAAAGAGCTATTGTCTCGTTTAAAAACCAGAAAAGAGGGACTGATACTGCAAGAGAGATTCCAGCTGCAAGACGCATCACATGTTCTTTACCAAATCGTTCTGAAATGAGTCCAAAAACTGGAAGCAATAACATGTCAAAGATGAGAAGGATGGTATTCACTTTCATCAGATCTGCTGCTGTATAGCTTGTTACCATCGGGATGAAGCCATTTAAGAAGGTAAATGGGATGGCATAGGTTGTATAAGAAAAACCTGAGGCTAATATCAGCCTGATGAGTACTTTTTTATTCTCAAATAGAAGCGGCCAAAGAGAGGTTTTAACTGCTGGCGGTGTAAAAGAGTTATTTTCCTCCTGTCCTTTCATCCGAAGAAAAAGGGCAAAAAAAGCAGTAGCCCCACCGCCCCAAAAAAGGGTGCGCCAATAACTTTCGACCCCATCAAAATGGGCCATCAGCATCACAAGGAAAGAGGCGATAACAAGGCCAAAAACAGTAGAAGATTCAAAAAGGCTGCTGATAAAACTTTTTTTCTTTTCACTGAGCTCTAGAACAAAGATGGCTCCTCCCGAAGTCTCTCCGGCTGCAAAAAAACTTTGGACCATCCTGCCTAAGGCTAAAAAAAGAGGGGCAAAAGAACCGACACTCTCCTTTGTAGGGAGGCAACCTATTGCTAAAGTTGCTAGCCCCATTCCTAAGAGTGAGAAGGAGAGGGCCTCTTTTCTTCCCCAATGGTCGCCAATCCACCCAAAAAACAGGGCGCCAGCGGGACGAATAAGCCGACCGAGGGGCAAAATGGCATAGGTTAAAATGAGGGATTGGACAGGATCGGTATCAAAAAAGAGAGGGGCAATAAAGGGAGCTAAGAGGGCAAACAGCACGCCATCATAGTGCTCAAGAACATTCCCAATCAGGGCAGCTAATCTGTAACGAAAAGTGGCGCTCATAAAGAAGATATTTTATCATTCCTCTATGAATAATGAAAACATCCTTAGCAAGGCACAAAGAAACTTTGTCTGATAAGAAATGATTTATAAAGAGATTTCTCTTTCCGTCTTCCGAGTTTTTGCGTTTCAAAATTTAAAATTCAGTGTCAGTTTGTTTCTGAAGGGTCGCATTCGCGATAGCTCGGACAATCCCAGCCCCCTCCAATGGCCTTGATTAGCGAAACAGTTGATAGGTAATACTGTCCGAGTGCGTTGATATAGGCGCTTTCAGCTTGGAGAGCATTGCGTTGGTTCGTATCAACTTCAAGATAGTTCACAAGGCCCGCTTTATACCGATGTTCAGAAAGGGTAACGGCTTTTTCGCTAGCATTAGCAGCAACTTCTAAGTTAGCAACCTGTTTGTTTTGCCATTGCAAATTGTTAAGAGCATCTTCGACCTCTTGTAAGGCGGTGATCACCCCTTGCTGATAATTGGCGGAGGCAGCACGAAAATTAGCGTAGGCCAATTCCAGAGCACTGCATCTTTTGCCAGCATCAAAAATGGTTTGCGATACATTTGCACCCATTGCCCAAAGTCTGCTTTTCCAAGAAAGAAAATCACGAAAATCGGGACTTAAAAACCCCAGAGTTCCAGTTAAAGTAAATGAGGGGAAAAAAGTTGCATAAACCACATTGATGAGGGCATGGTCTGCAGCAGCTTCTCTTTCTAACTTAGCAATATCAGGACGTCTTAAAAGGACCGCGCATGGTAATCCTGCAGGCACTTGAGGAGGAAGAGAGACCAATGGATTGTGTTCAATGGTAAAACAAGTGGCATGGAGGCCTAAAAGAGCCGCGATGGCATTTTCTTGAACCCCTCGTTGCCGAATAGTTTCATCTAAATTGGCTTCTGTTTGCGCAAGTGTTGCTAAGCTTTCTGTTACATCTAGATAGTTAACAAGCCCTTTTTCATGACGTGAAAGGGTTAATTGATAGCTATTTTTTTGAACTTCAACGGTCTTTTTAAGAAAGTCTATTTCGGCATCAAGCGAGCGTAGAAGAAAATAATCTGTTGCGATATCGGTCGTCAGAGTCAACAACGTGTTATGGTAATTTTCAATTTCAGCCTGTGTTCCAGCCGTGGCTGCATCGACTTCAGATCGAATTTTCCCCCACAAATCCAGCTCATAAGAGAGGTTAAAGGGGAGCGTGTATTGCATTTGATGCACCCGTAGAATCGGGTTGATTCTAGTTTCGATAGGGAGTGGCAATGTACTTAAACCAAGTATTTTGAATAAGTATGCAGAGTCGCTGTAGCTTGGTTGCAGATTGACCTGTGGAAAAAGATCAGATCTTGCAAAGCCGATCAAAGCCCTCCCTTCAAGGACTCTTTGTAAAGCGATGTAGAGGTTTGGGCTATTAACAAGAGCTGTTTTTTCAAGATCGTCTAAAATAGTATCATCAAAAACATCCCACCAATTTTCAATAACAGGGGCCTCAATCTGTTCATCTGTCCCTTTCCATTCTTCTGGAGCAGAAAAACAGGGAGGTTCATAGGCTGGCCCTACACGGCAGCCTGTGGCTAAAATCAAAAGAAATAAAGGAGATCGTTTTAAGAATCCCACTGATCGCGTCCTGTAACGTGAGCGATTTGATTCCAGCTAGTTAAAAGATCGTTGTCCACTGTTGCGATGGCAATGATATTGACTTGCATATTTTGTTGACGTTCGCGAGCGATTAAATCGGCGTCATAACGGACGACAACTTTATTGTCAGAAATAATGGGCTCTTCCATTAAAGCAGAAATTTTTACACTGCTATAATTTTTTTGGAAATTTCTAATCCTGTCGAGGTACTCTGAACGGCTTTTTGCCGCCAATTTATTGTTGCTGGAGATTTGAAAATTTTCAGCAATGATGTTTTCAAATTCTACTGCTGTAGGTGCTGTTTGGCGATTGCAGCAAATCTCAAATTGCTTGAAAAAATTTTCAATCAGAGTAACCGTTTTTTGGCGATTGAGTGAAGCTGTTTTAACTGACGACATAAGTAATTACCTCTTAAGTTCATACGTTGAGCAATCGAAAATGATCGCTCACCATTTCTGTTGATCTACATCAATCCAAAATTCCTAATTTCAAAGCAATCGGAAAGGGGGGGCTTGTCAAGATATCGATAGAAGCATAAGGTGCTGTCTTTAGATGAAGATTAAAAAAGGGGTTACCTCGTGAAAAAACAACTATTTCTAGGCAGCGTTACTGCCTTAATGTTGTCCAGCAGCCTCCAAGCGAATTGGGAAGGACCGTTTGATGGGTCTTATACTGGCTGGGATAACGGATTTGTGTACGATGAGTGCTGCGGATCTGGAAAACTTTTAGTAGACACAGAGTTCCTCTGGTGGACGCCAGGAACCTACTATCCGTTTGCTAACAACACATTTGTAAACGTTGGCAATGCAGTTACTTCTCCAGATGCACCATTTCCTTCGGTCGTTGACACAATCAATGAACCATATGTTCGCATCAGCGAAAAATGGTCTCCAGGGGTTAGAGTAGGTCTTGGTTGGGAAAGTGCAAACTGCGATTGGCAAATTTGGGGCCGCTGGACAGGCTACTCCAACTATGCACGTCGTGTGATCACTTCTACACCGCCAGCTGCTGTTCTGACTGCTGATGCAGTCCTTACAAACTACGGATATCTTCAACCTACTATTGGAGATACCTTCTTTAATACGATCTCTACATCTCCGAATGCATTTCCAACATCTGCAACAGCAACTTACAAGCTGAACTACAACGTAGCTGACCTTGTATTTGCTAGAACTTTCCAGCCAATGTGCGATTTGGAATTGACACCTTATGCTGGGGTAAGAGCTTCTTTCTTCCTCCACAGACAACGTGTCTTCTTTGACGGTGCATCTGCTGAAGTCGATGATTCAGGCATCTTTGCTTCTCTTCCTCTTAGCTCAAAATTCTCTAACAGACTTTGGGGCGTTGGTCCAAGAATTGGTATCGGCGCAGTTTGGGGCGACTGGTATGGCATTAACCTGATTGGTAACATTTCAGGTGCTGTTCTCTACGGAAGACAAGAAGCTTATGCTAGAACATCTACTACAAGCTTAACTGCAGATATCGTTACATCAGTTGCTCGTACACGTGATCGTTACAATGTAATTTTGCCAAACGTCCAAATCCAACTCGGTTTTGGGTACAAGTTTGATTTCAACTGTGAACAAAACAGCATTGACCTCTACGCTATGTGGGAAGGTAATTACTACTGGAGCGCTTCAAACGTATTCCTCTTCGAAAGAGGTCTTGGTTTGAACGGTCTCACAACTGGTATTGCTTTCAACTGGTAATAGAAAAAGCAAAATCACTTGCCAAAAGGCTCTTCACATTGTGAAGGGCCTTTTTTTTGTTTTCGTTTTTTTAATTTTGTTGAAGCAAAAAGTTCTTTTGAATAGAGTGCACTTTAATTTATGTATCTAAGGAAGGGCTTTTCCCTATGAAAAACAAAAAAATGATGGTAAGCGCTGCAATGAGTTTTGCTGCAGTTGCCGGCCAAATCCATGCAAACAACTATGTAGAGTGGCCAAGCAATGACTGCTATATGTACGATGAATGTTGCCAAGAAGGTAAAATTTTGATTGCCGCAGAGTTCTTATGGTGGACTCAAGGGACCTATTTTCCTTTTAGCAGTAGTATCTTCTTCAATAGTGGTAATCTGGTTTCTTCTCCTACTGAACATATTCCTTCACAAACAACTACTCTGCTTGCTCCGTACGAAAGAATTAGTGAGAAGTGGTCTCCTGGTGTAAGAGTAGGTCTTGGTTGGGAAAGTGCTTCAGGTGACTGGCAGATTTGGGGCACCTGGACAGGATATTCTAACTATTCACGTAAAGTATTGGCAGCAAGAGGGCCTGTATTAAATACTGCAAGAGCTCCCACTTTGGCTTTTACAATACCTCCACTTGGTGCTGAATTTTCGTCTATCAATACCGCGGGTATATTAGGTACTTTCCTTGTGCCTTTCATGAGAGGTCATGACACAGTAGCCACACATAAACTCAATTACAATGTTGCTGACCTTGTTTTTGGAAGAACCTGGGAAATTGGGTGTGGTGTTGAATTAATGCCATTTGTTGGTGTTAGAGCCACATTTATTAATCAACAAGATGAAGCTTTCTTCACCGGAAATATACTTCCAGTTGATGGAACAGATTTTTTTGCGAATAATGGTGGTCGTGTGAAAGACAACCAACATGTTTGGGGTGTTGGGCCAAGACTTGGCCTTGAAGCCACTTGGGGTAATTGGTGTGGTTTCAGTTTAATCGGTAATATTTCTGCTGCCATTTTGTATGGAAGATATGAAGAATATGGCAACTTATCTGAATATGGTCCTCCGTCTAGAGGGGTAGGAATCGAAGTTATACCTTCTAACCCTCTCACAATTGTGACTTACAATATCAATGCGCGTGATCGTTACAACCAAATCATTCCAAATCTCCAAGCGCAACTTGGTTTTGGATATGAAATCGATTTCTCCTTGAATGGTTCATCTTATGGCCTTGAGATTTTTGCGATGTGGGAAGGAAACGCCTATTGGGGTGCTTATAACCACTTCTTCCGTGAAAGGATGCTTGGTCTCAATGGTTTGACAACCGGATTTGCCTTTAGCTGGTAAAAACACTTTCCTTTTTAGATGGAGCCTCTCAATTTTTGAGAGGCTTTTTTTTATATCTCATGTTATCTCTCTATTTTACTTTGTTGAAAGTGTAAAAAGGATTTTTTTATGAAAAAAAATTGGCTTATGGCTGCAACCATTGGTCCTCTTACAGCGATGGGTCAAATCCATGCAAATGACTTTGTCGAATGGTCAAACAGCGATGGCTGTGTGTATGATGAATGCTGCCAAGAGGGTAAAATTTTGGTCGCTGCAGAGTTTTTATGGTGGACTCAAGGAACTTATTTTCCTTATGCAAATAATATTTTCTTAAATGCTGGCAATACTATTTCTTCTCCAACAGCTCCATTCGATTCAGAAACAGATACACTTCTTGCCCCTTATGCCAGAATCAGCGAGAAGTGGTCTCCAGGTGTAAGAGTGGGCCTTGGTTGGGAAAGTGCAAATGGCGATTGGCAACTTTGGGGTGCATGGACAGGTTATTCCAATTATTCACGACAAGTTCTGACAGCAAGAGGACCTGCTCTTTCAACTGTAACAGCACTTAACTTAGATTTTACAACTACTCCACTTGGGGCTGAATTTACATCTATCAATACTGGCGGTCTATTAGGGACTGAACTTTCTCCTTTTATGAGAGGCCATCAAACGGTGGCAACACATAAACTCAACTACAATGTGGCCGATCTTGTTTTTACAAGAGTATTGGAGCTAGGTTGTGGCATCGAATTAATGCCATTTGTAGGGGTTAGAGCCACATTTATCAATCAACAAGATGAAGCGTTCTTCACAGGAAATACCCTTCAAGTAGACGGTACGGGTATTTTTGCAGACACTGGGGGGCGTGTAAAGGATAACCAACATATATGGGGTGTCGGACCAAGACTTGGCCTTGGCGCTACTTGGGGCAATTGGTATGGCTTTAGTCTGATTGGTAATGTCTCTGCTGCAATTTTGTACGGACGATACAAAGAATATGGCAGCTTATCTGAATATGCCCCTCCACCAGGCTTGAGAAAAGCAGTTCCTCTCGATCAGTTTACTATCGTGACTTTCAATTTCCATACACGCGACCGCTACAATCAGATCATACCAAATCTTCAAGCACAACTGGGTTTTGGGTATGAAATTGACTTCTCATTAAATGGTTCAGCGTACGGTCTTGAGATCTTTGCGATGTGGGAAGGGAATGCTTATTGGGGTGCTTATAACCACTTTTTCCGTGAAAGAATGCTTGGGTTAAACGGTTTGACAACAGGTTTTGCTTTTAGCTGGTAAAAACATTTTTGTTTTCAAAATGGCCTCTCAAATTTTGAGGGGCTTTTTTTTGTATTTCATGCTATTTATCTATTTTACTTCGTTGAAGATCGAAAAGGATTTTTTCATGAAAAAAAATTGGCTTTTAGCAGCAACTATTGGCTCTCTCACAGGGATGGGTCAAATCCATGCAAATAATTTTGTTGAGTGGTCAAACAACGACTGCTGTGTATACGATGAGTGCTGTCAAGAAAGCAAAATTTTGATTGCAGCAGAGTTTTTATGGTGGACTCAAGGGACCTATTTCCCTTTTGGAAGCGATATTTTCATAAATATAGGAAATTCAGTTTCCTCTCCAGTAACTCTTATTCCTGAACATACAAATACTGTACTTGCCCCTTACACAAGAATTAGTGAGAAATGGTCTCCAGGGGTGAGAGTAGGTCTTGGTTGGGAAAGTGCAGATGGCGACTGGCAACTTTGGGGGACATGGACAGGTTACTCCAACTATTCACGTCGAGTTTTGACAGCCAGAGGGCCTGCCCTTACAAGTCTAAGAGGAAATAACTTGGATTTTACAATACCTCCTCTAGGTGCTGAATTTTCTTCTCTCAACACATTAGGGGTATTAGGAAGTTTGTTATCTCCCTTTATGAGAGGTCATGAAACTGTGGCAACACATAAACTCAATTATAATGTGGCCGATCTTGTTTTCGGAAGGGCATTAGAACTTGGATATGGTATTGAATTGATGCCATACGTAGGTGTTAGAGCGACATTTATTAACCAACAAGATGAAACTTTCTTCTCGGGTAATACACTACCTATCTTTCGAAGCGACTTTTCTGCAAATACTGGTGGTCGAATAAAAGACAATCAACATGTGTGGGGTGTAGGGCCAAGAGTCGGTCTTGGAGCCACATGGGGTAATTGGTATGGCTTTAATTTAATTGGTAATATCTCTGCTGCTCTTTTGTATGGAAGATATAAAGAGTATGGAAACTTATCTGAATATGGTCCTTCAACCACTTCACCTGTCATTATAACTTACAATGTCAATGCACGTGATCGCTACAATCAGATCATTCCAAATCTTCAAGCACAACTTGGTTTGGGATATGAAATTGATTTCTGTTTGAATGGTTCAGCGTATGGTCTTGAGATCTTTGCGATGTGGGAAGGGAATGCTTATTGGGGCGCTTATAACCACTTTTTCCGTGAAAGAATGCTTGGGCTAAACGGTTTGACAACAGGATTTGCCTTTAGTTGGTAAAAACTTTTTGCTGCTAAAAAAAGCCTCTCAAAAATTGAGAGGCTTTTTTTTATGCTACATGTTATTTGTCTGTTCTATATTGTTGAAAATGTAAAAAGGACTTTTTTTTATGGAAAAAAAATGGCTTTTGGCTGCAACGCTTGGCTGTGCCACTGTTGCGGGCCAAATTCATGCAAATGACTATGTCGAGTGGTCAACCAACGACTGCTTTTACGATGAGTGCTGCCAAGAAGGTAAGGTTTTGGTTGCAGCTGAATTTTTATGGTGGACACAAGGAAGCTATTTTCCATTCGCAAATAATGTCTACTTGAATCCCGGCAACCTTGTTACCTCTCCATCAGCGCCCGTCCCTTCGGTAACAAATACTCAACTTTTGCCGTACGCAAGAATCAGTGAGAAATGGTCTCCTGGTGTAAGGGTAGGTCTTGGTTGGGAAACTGCTTCGTGTGATTGGCAGATCTGGGGTGCATGGACAGGGTATTCTAACTATTCACGTAAAGTACTTGTTGCAAGAGGACCTTCTGTTCCTATCATAAGAAACCCAATTGTTAACTTTGCTTTTACAGTACCTCCGGTAGGCGCTGAATTTACAGACAGCTCGCTAGGTGGATCACCTACATTACCCTTTATGAGAGGTCACCAAACTGTCGCAACGCATAAACTCAATTACAATGTTGCCGATCTTACTTTTGGAAGAACATTGGAGTTTGAATGTGGTATCGATTTGATCCCATTTGTGGGTGTTAGAGCTACATTTATCAATCAACAAGATGAAGCTTTCTTCACAGGTATTACACAATTGGCTCCAGGAAGTGTTGCTGATATGTTTGCAAATATCGGTGGTCGCACAAAAGACAATCAACATGTTTGGGGCGTTGGACCAAGAGTTGGTCTCGGAGCAACCTGGGGTAACTGGTGCGGCTTCAAACTGATCGGTAATATCTCTGCAGCTATTTTGTATGGCAGATACAAAGAATATGGCAGCTTATCAGAATATGGTGTTCCTGGTGGCGTAGACGTAAGCGTATTTGCACCTAACGACCCACCTATTTTGACTATCAATACGACTACACGTGATCGCTATAACCAGATCATTCCTAACATCCAGGCCCAACTTGGTTTTGCGTACGAAATTGATTTCTCAATGAATGGTTCACCTTATAACATCGAAATCTTTGCGATGTGGGAAGGGAACGGTTATTGGGGCGCTTACAACCACTTCTTCCGTGAAAGAATGCTTGGCTTGAACGGATTGACAACAGGATTTGCCTTTACCTGGTAAAAGCGATCTTTTATTTCTTAAAGGAGAAGCCTCCCAAATTTTTGGGGGGCTTTTTTTTGTGTTACATTGTTGTCGCGTCTGTTTTATAGTGTTGAACATGTAAAAAGGACATCTTATGAAAAAAATATTGTTTTTGGCTGCAGCTATTGCCTTTTCTGCATGGAATCATCCAGTCCACGCTTGGGAAGAAGAATGTTTTGAAGAGTGCTGTGCTGACAACCAGTTTTTTGTGACAGCTCAATATCTTCTTTGGTCAACTGATTATAGTTTGCCTATCGGTTTTAAATATGTTGAAGGCACTTCAACGACTGCAGGACCTGTTCCAGATAGTACAAGTACAGATAGAACGGTTTCAGGATCCTTTTTTCAACCGCATCAAAAATGGAGCTCTGGCGTAAAACTTGGTTTGGGCTGGGAAATGGGTGATGAAATTGATGTGCGTGGTTACTGGACAGGTTATAAAAATAAGACAACTAAATCGGTTCCTACAAGTCAGTCTGTCTTCATTGCAGGCATCATCAATGATATTTCTGATGATAACTTTGTTGGTGGGTCCACTTTTGCAAGAGGTACCTACAAGCTCAATTACAATATTGCAGATTTAGAAGTTGGAAAAACATTTGATGTGAATTGGCTTCTTAAGTTTAGACCCTTTATTGGTTTAAGAGCGGCTTGGATCCATCAAGATAACATCCTCACTTTCACTGGAAACACCTATTCCTTTGGTTTTGCGACTGTAGATCAGCCTCAAAGCGCCTCTATCCGTAACCATACAGCAGGCATTGGTCCAAGGATTGGTTTTGAGACAACTTGGGGCGATTGGTATGGCTTTAGCCTTCTAGGTAACTTTTCAGCTTCTCTTGTTTTTGCTGAACCAAAAACCCGTTTTGAATTTATCACGACAACTGCCGTCTTGGTTACACCAAGCGACATAGATATTGTAAAAGAGACATTGGCTTTAAACGACGACTACTGGCAGCTTATCCCTAACTTCCAAGTGCTTTTAGGGGTAAACTGGGGAACAGAATTTGATTGTGGCAATTACCGCTTAGATCTTTTTGCAGCCTGGGAATCTAGCTTCTGGTGGGAAACTTCAACGATTGTTGTGATCCACCGAGGATTGGGCCTACAAGGCCTTACAACAGGCGTAAACTTCTCTTTCTAACAAAAGTGCAGTTGTTCAAGAGGGCCTCTTTTAAGAGGCCCTTTTTTATGTGGGTTTTGCAAAAGAGACATTTGCAAAACCCACTTTTCCTTAATAAGGGGTTTGAGGTGGTGGCGGAGCTGGGTAGTAGCTTGGCTGTGCAGGAGCCTGTTGTTGATAATAGACGGTACCACCTCCAGCGCCATTTTGCAGGCCGCGATTATAGATAGCTGCATCCTCTACCCCTCTAGCTCCGGGAACTTGATTCATCCGATAAGCTGAGTTATAAGCTGGATGTGCAGGATATCTATTAAATTCACCCCGTTCTGGCCCTCTGATTTCTCCGTGGGCAGCAAGGGTCGTAATAGCCAGAATGGCTAACAAAGCTGTCGCATAGAACGATCTTTGCATAGCATCCCCTCCTTGTTAATTTGAAGGTAACCAAAAAGGGAATTAATTCTTGGTAAAGACCCTGTTATTAGGAGCTTTTTGCAAGAGTAAGTCTATGTTCGTCAATGACTTCAGATGAAAGTCCGGCAACAGCAACCATGTTAATAAGGACCATGCAGCTGATGCAAAGGTCGGCCAGAATCCAGACGAGGTCTACTTTTAACATCGCACCAATCGGAATGAGAGCAATATAGACCCAGCGGATTGTTTTATTGAGACGAGTCCCAAAAAGATACTCTCCTGCACGCTCTGCAGCGACACCCCAAGCTAAGATAGTGGTATAGCCAAACAAGACCAAGGCAACAATGACGACATAAGCTCCAGCCTGGTGACCCACCCCAGTTTGGAAGGCGTGGGTAACCATGTTAGTACTTTGGAGTCCGTCGATTTGGTAGGCTCCGGTAACAATCAAAACAAGCCCAGTCACAGTGCAAACCACCATCACTAAAAATGGAGCAACAAGGGTCACCATTCCATCGACAAATGGGCAGCTTGTTTTGGCACTTGATTGCAAAATAGGGACAATCCCTGTGCCGGCATCGGTTGCAAAAAGACCCCTTTCAAAGCCGGTGCTCATGGCTTTTAAAACCCCAAAACCTACGACACCTCCACCAATGGCAAGAGGGCTAAAGGCAGATGAGAACATCAGTTTAAAAGCAGGGAGGATACTATCGAGGTGAAAATAGAGAATAACAAGCGCCGTTCCTAAATAGAGGGCTGCTTTAAGAGGAACAAGCATCGAAGCTAGTTTAGAAACGCGCTCAAGTCCACCCAGCATGATAACTGCAACGATGGCCGCAATGACAATACCGCAGATCAGAGGATTAAACCCAAGAGACTGTAAAGGAAGGGTCATCGAATTGATCTGAGCAAAGTTGCCAACAGTGACAGAGGCAAAAAGGGTCAAAACAGCAAAAAAGATGGCGAGAGATTTAGATTTGATCCCTTTTGAAAGATAGTACATCGGTCCGCCTACGACCTGACCTTCACTGTTTTTAGTCCGGTATTTGACGCCCAAGACACAGCTGACGTATTGGATGGATGCCCCTAAAAACGCCATGATCCACATCCAAACAAGGGCCCCCGGTCCTCCCATTGTTAAAGCAACGGCCATACCAGAAATATTTCCAGTTCCAAAGTTTCCAGCTAAAACGGCCGAAATAGCTTCGAAATGGCTAATGCTTCCTTCTGCATCTTTTTCATGCTTCAATAAATGAAGAAACCCAGCCTTTAGTCGAGTAATCTGAACAAAACGGAGTCTGTAAGTTAGATAGAGACCCAAGAGAATCATTGCAGGGAAGACGATGCAGGCTGTCAACGTTTCGTTTAGACCAATTAAAAAGGGAGTTAAATCCATTAAATCTTCTCTTCTTTAAGGGTTGGGGGAAAAAATAAAAGATTACCCCCGCCCTAAAAGGCAGAGGAAATAAAAGATGATGCAGAAGTTAATAAAGCACCGAACATGTAAATATTGTCTCAAATCAATCCCATTTTTGGCAATCTGGGCAGTTAGACGAAAATCTTTAAAAAGTTAATAATCCCGACACACGAGATTCTTATACCGATGCTATCCCGACCTTGCTTCTGTTTCTTTCTCTTAGTAGCATCATTGTATAGCCAAGATGTTTTAAGTAATAAAAAAATATTGATTTGCGGGATTTGCCGGGACATTGAACAGTATGTTCCCTGGGCGATCCAAAATATAGAGGAGTTAGGGGAGAGATTTACTGATTACCACGTCTTTCTCTATGAAAACAATTCGGCAGATCAAACAAATTTTTTATTGTCTGAGTGGGCGACTCACAACTCTCGCATCACTTTTGTATCGGAAGTCCTCGCAGAAAGTGAGCTCCCTTTTCACCGAACAGAGCGATTGGCACTGGCTCGGAATAAGGTCTTGCAAATGGCAAGAGATGAAAGATTCGCAGATTTTGCGTACCTACTTTGGGCAGATTTAGATTTTGCCTGCCAATGGCCAACCGACGAAATTGTAAATACAATAGAGTCTTCAGAAGATTGGAATGTTGTTTCTGCAAATGGCATTTTTAGAGAGGGGATTTACAGAGATCGTCTTGCTTTCCGAAGTAAAGATTACCCTTTGGGGCCTGAGGTTTTGGGCCCCTGTTTTTGGGAAGATTTGGAAAAAAGTTGGTTCAAACTTTCGACTGAGGAAAATTGGCTTCCAGTCTATTCCGCCTTTGGAGGACTTGCGATCTATAAAACAAAGGAGATCCTCCCTTTTTCTTATGGGGGGTTAGTTAATGATGATCTTTTCTTTTTTTATAAGAAAATATTGTCGAATTTAGAGAAGCGGCATAAATATTTGCAGTTGTACTTCCATACGATCAAATTGTACTGGCCAGCTTCGAGTAAAAAAGTACCCCTTGTTTGGAATCGCTATCCTTATCCGACAGCCTCTTGTTGTGAACATGTGATTTTGCATGCTGCTATGGCAAAAAAAGGGTTCGATAAAATTTTCGTTAACCCCAACATGATTTTAGAATATCCACCTGAAACGGAGTGATTTGTGAAAAACGTTGGATGGGTCTGCAATTTTTTAAGCTATTTTTTTGCCTTTTCACTTTCAGCCGAAAATGTAGAAGAATGCAGCAGCACAAAAGTTCTCATCTGCGGTGTTTGTCGGAATGTCGAAAAGCATGTCCCAAAAGTCATAGAAAATGCAGAGAGTTTGGGTAAACGTTTTGCAGATTACCAGGTCATCATTTACGAAAATAATTCTAGTGATGAAACGGCAAATCTTTTCAAAAAATGGAGCCTAGAGAACAGCCGCGTCCTTTTTCTGTCTGAATATTTATCTTCGGATGAGATGCCTAAGGCGCGAACAGAAAAAATTGCTCGAGCAAGAAATATGGTATTAACAGCCGCACGAGATGAGAAATACCAGACGTTTGACTACCTTTTCATGGTCGATCTTGATTCTGGCTGTGCATGGCCCATTGATGAAATCATTAGAACAGTCAATTCAGAAAAAGAATGGGATTGTGTTTCCGCAAATGACCTATATTCTCATGGAAATGTCTATAGAGATAGATATTCTTTCCGCGATGCTCGCTACCCATTTGGCCCCGAATTGATAGGAGATGCTTGGTGGGGCTTGATGAACAAGACAAAATTCAAAATTGATCAGCCAGAATGGCTCTCTGTTTATTCAGCGTTTGGGGGAATGGCTATTTATCGGACAAAAAGCATCTTGCCATTTTCTTATTCTGGCATTGTGACGGAAGATCTGCGTCAATTTTACGAAACCATCTTGTCACATACACCAAGGGATCATCCACAAAGGGTCGTCTATCAGTTGCGCTTATACAAAGATGGACTTCATATCCCTTCGCATAAGAGTGTAGTCGTATTTCATCCAAATACCCATTCAGAAAGACCTTTTGACTATCCATATGTGACAGTTTGCGAACATGTCACTTTACATGCTGCAATGGCAACGCATGGATATGGGAAATTCTATATCAATCCCAAGATGGTGATGCGGTTCAATTAAAAGCGTAAAACAAAGGCAAGAGCCACTTTGCCGTTGCTCCAGCGAACATGTTTAAGCGGATACGTTTGATCTAAAGTTTTATTGTGACCATTTGTCCCATTCGTGAAAGAATAGTTACCAATAAGCCCTATTCCCCAGTTTTTCCAACAATCTGAGAAAATTTTGAGGGTGAAATCATTTCCGTAAACATGGGAATTATTTTGAGTTTCTCTGGAAGACCCCAGAAGGTTGTCATGGACCATTGCGTGATACCAAATATAATGGAAGCGGTATTCAAAGACCCCTACAGCCCAATTTGGGAATAGATAGGTGCAATGGGTGCCAATCCATGGGCCCATCCATTGGTAGCGATAAGAACTTTTTACGTCTTCGAAAAAGTTTATCAAATAAAGGGTGTCGTCGTAATTTGAATCCTTAAATTTTTGCTCACTAAATTCAAATCCAATGGTAGGAGCGATCTGCACACATTCATTCAAAAAAGGAAAAAGGTAACCAAATCCTGCTGATACATCATAGAGATATCCATGCGTATGAGCCAATAACCATCCATCTTGATCAAAGGAAATCTGGCCGTATTCATCCAATTGCTTTTCTCCGTCTACAACCCAGCTAATATTGCCTTGAGCTTGAATGTAAATGCGATCACAGATGTAAGCGTCGGTCTCTGCAAAGACACCTACGCTTTGGATGTTTCTCCATTTTTCTTCTGTAATGATGTCGGCAATTGGTAAGGAACTAACTTTCCAACAAAGGTGATCGACTCGATACTCGGGAGCAATAAAAACATCTAACTCAATTGCGTTCAAGCTACTAGCCATCAATGAATTTATAGCAAAAAGTACGAGTTTAGAGAGGACATTTCTCATTTGAACCACAATAGATTTGTTTTGGATAAAATGTACCATGTGCCATACTTTTTGATCACTGAGGTTCTTTTTTGACCCCATTTTTTCTATCGGTATATTCCAGGCTTCGATCAAAATAAAATAATAAGCAAAAGCGCGCTGTTTATGAAACATGTAGTATTGGGCATAGCATTTCTAATGCTTATTTGTTGCCTGCAACCAGGCTATAGCCTCACACAAGAAAAAAATCTGAAAGGTAAATACCTTAAAGGGATCATTTCAGAAACATTTAGAATTGATATACCAGAATTCCCGGAGGCTTTTAATCCCTCCATTTGTGAAGCAGATTATGGCTTTATCCTCACCTTCCGTTACCTTCCAGAGCCTGTAGAAAGGCCGTGGATTTCTTTTGTTGGGGTTATGCTGCTAGATCACTCGTTTCAGGCCATCTCAAAACCTCAGATTTTAAATTTAAGAGAAGCTGACAATACCGTTATTTCCCAAGCTGAGGATGCAAGGGTCTTTTCTTGTAATGGTCGGTATTATGTTGTGTATAACGATAATCATGAGATTGTTTGTCCTCATGCAGAACAGAGAAGAGACATTTACATTGCCGAATTTTCCTATGTCGATGATCAATTCATCGCTGAGCGGCCAGTTAGGTTGTGCTATCCCAAATTTTATGAGGCAAGAAAATGGGAAAAAAACTGGACCCCTTTTGTAAAAGATGGGCGTCTTTTGCTGAGCTATTCTCTTGATCCTCACGAAGTCATTGTCCCTGATTTAGAGACAGGTATTTGCCAACCTTATTCATTTACCCCTGAAAGATCTAATTGGAGATGGGGATGGATGCGAGGTGGAACCCCTTCTTTACTAGTTGATGGAGAATATTTAGGCTTTTTTCATACCGGTATCATGACGCCAACAGGTGCTTCTTACAATGAACCGATGTGGCACTACTTTATGGGGGCCTATACTTTTTCACCCCAACCTCCATTTCAGGTGACAAAAATTTCGCCAGTTCCTTTGATGGATTCAGCTTTTTATCTACAAAGTGATCATCCAAAACGGGTTATTTATCCTGGAGGTTTTGTCATGATCAAGGATGATATCTACGTCGCTTTTGGGAAAAATGATACGGAAGTTTGGATCGCGAAGATCAACAAAAACGTGTTGAAAGGCAGTTTGAGAAGCATCGAAAAAAAAGTGTCTAGATAGCTTGTAAAGACATCGAAGAGAGCGTAGTATTCTAAGATTGTGGAGAAAAAACAATGCTAGAAACACCCTATGTCTTAGAACAAACAAAACACGAAACTCATTTTGAACAAGTTGTGCCTCAACTTTTTAATAAAAAAGAAGAGATTAAGTACAGATCTTATATGGCCATGGACCAACTTGATGGTTGGTGTTCAAAAGAAAAAGCTTCCATCCTCATCGATTTTATCATGCTCTTAAGAGCTAAAACCATTGTTGAAATTGGTGTGTTTGGAGGGAAGTCTTTAGTGCCTATGGCTTTAGCTTTGAAAGGGATGGGAAATGGTACTATTTATGGTGTCGATCCTTGGACTCAAGAAGCTTCAATCGTCGGTATGGATGGAGCCAACAAAGATTGGTGGGGTCATCTTGATCACGACATGATTTATAGAAACCTAGTTTCCAAAATCAAAACTTTTGACCTAGAACATAACGTAGTTTTGATTAGAGATAGTTCTATCAATGCTCCTGCCATTTCCAATATCGACATTCTACATATCGATGGCAATCATTCAGATGAAGCCGCAATGATTGATGTCACAAAATGGGTTCCTTATGTACGTAAAGGGGGTCTTATCATTTTTGACGACATTAACTGGAACAACAAAGGCCTTGCTGTTCAATGGCTCGACGAAAATTGCGTTCAATTGATGGAATTTTCTGCAGAGAACGTTTGGGGCATTTGGATTAAGCCTTAGATCTTAAGCGGAGTTTATTGTGAGCGTACTTTTTTTAAGTTTCTGCCTCTCATTCCTTCCGTTTCTTTGTAAGGAGGGCGAGGTATTAGATATCGTCGCCCCTATACTAGGAGAAAGTCCTGTCGTTGTTGAGGCAGGTGCATTTGATGGTGCTGATACAATTAAATTAGCGCACAGATGGCCAAAAGGACAAATTTTGACATTTGAGCCTTATCCTGCTTTATACAAAAAATGTGTAAATGCTTTAGCACAAAAAAAGAATGTTCGCCTATTTCCACAGGCGTTATCTTCCACTTCAGGAAAGATGATTTTCTATTTATCCGATGTAAATGGACATCCTTATGCTTCAAGTTCTTTACACCCTCCAGCGGCTCACAAAGAAAAAGTTCCTTGGGTGACATTTAAAAAAGAAGAGGTCGTACAAGTCGTACAACTCGATGAAGTATTAGCAAAAGCTAAAATCCCTCATGTCGATTTTTTTTGGCTCGATGTTCAAGGGCATGAATTATCTCTTTTACAAGGTTATACAGGACTTGAACAAACTAAAGCACTGTGGTGTGAAGTCAGTTTTATCGAACTATATGAGGGCCAAGTTCTTTTTCAAGAATTGAGAGACTATCTACATGCCTGGGGTTTTGTAGCTGTGGGGGCGGACTTTAAATGTGAACTTGTGAACGGCAAACCTGAACGGGTAGGAAACTCTTCTTGTGGCAACATGTTATTTGTGAGAGAAGATCTTGTTGAAAGCCTTCTTCACTTTAGAACAACTCTAAATAGAAAGACGTAAAGCTTTTTTAGTCACAGGTGTTAAGGGAAGGTGAGGCAGCCTTTCAATCGGATACCAATCAAAAGGAAGTTCGCCTATCGCATTTTTCTTTAAGAAATGGGCAAAACCTAAAACCACAAAAATATGGGCTTCTAGGTGATAAATCATTTCTGGGTGATGGTGCGTATGAAAAAGAGTTTCGGTATGGGTGAAATGGTCGAAATGGCCAACAACCTCTTCAGAAAATTCTCTTTTTAAAGCCTCTGCAGGTCCTTCCCCGTCTTCTAATCCTCCTCCAGGCAAATCTAAAAGGTCTTTCAAAGGTCCTTTGATCTGTTTTACAAGAAGAATCCGATTTTCAAAACAGGTGATACCGTAAGCGCCCACGCGACTAACTTCTTTCATGATCACTCCATTTTACATTTTCAATCAAAAAATGGTAGAACGAAGAAAAACGTGATGAGGACTTACCCATGAAAGCTGCATTCATGAAAAAGACTGGTGGACTTGATGTGATCGAGTATGGAGATTTACCCGATCCAAAATTAGAAGATGGGCAATTGTTGATCAAAACATTGGCTGTAGCTCCTGCGCATGTAGACAATTACATCCGCGCTGGTAAATTTCCTTTGCAAATCTCTTCCCCGTACATCTTATGCAGAAATTTTGTAGGAGAAGTTGTAAAAGTAGCTCCAGATGTCGAAGATTTTGAAGAGGGGCAATTGGTTTGGAGCGTAGCCGCAGGTGATGATGAACAAGGAAGTGCTGCCGAACTGATCGCAAGAGATTCGGCCCTTTGTTATCCGCTACCAAATGGCGTTGACCCAATCGAGGCTGCAGCTGCACTTGATGGAGCTGTAACAGCTTGTCGTGGAATTATTACAGCCTCAAATCTCTTGCGAGGCGGCATTTTTTTCATCCATGGTGCCTCTGGGTGTGTGGGGACTGCTCTGATCCAGCTGGGTAAGGCAAGAGGTGCAATTGTATTTGCCTCAACCAGTTCAAAAGAAAAAATGGAATGGTGCAAAGAGCAGGGTGCCGATAAAGTTTTTGATTACACGAAAAAAGACTTTATATCAGAGGTCAAAAAAGAGGCTGGTGAAGGTGTAAATGCTTTTTGTGACACTTCACGACAACCAAATCTAGAATTGGCGACTGAACTGCTCAAGATAGGTGGCACCATTGTCCTTTTTACTGGTGGAGATGGAACAACTGTTTTGCCTTTAGGTGGGTTTTATAGAAAGGAGTTGGCGATGAAAGGCTTTTCAGTCTACCACGCCACAGCAACTGATCTATCAAACTATGCTATGATTATCAATCGAGCGTTTGAAGAGGGGCTTTTGAAAACAAAGATTGCAAAAACCTTCTCTTTAAAAGAGACAAAAAAAGCTTTTGAACTTTTAGAAGCTAAACCTCCTATTTGGGGCAGGGTTGTTCTCACATTTTAAGCCACATCTTCTGAACTTTCTTGCCTCTCGACTAAAATAGGGAGGCAGTGAGATTCTAAACAGCGTGTTTAAGTCTTCACTGATCTCTTTACGCTGTTCCACACTTTTATTTTCTCTCTTTTTTTTAGCTTTCCCTCTTTCTGAAATAGAGGGTAAAGGGCGTATCAGAGATAACATCAAAGCTCCCCCTAAACAACATAAACCCCCTTTTGGTGAAAAAGATCATCTTTTGATGATCAATCCTCATCATGAAGAGACCTATACAGGGATGTTTAGTGTATTTAATTATGTCGTAGGGTGCTTGGATCTCTTTGAACAAGAAGTTTACGGGGGCATTTCTCTCGATTTTGGTCAACGAGGGCTCTATTACGACCAAGCAAAAGGGACGAATTGGTGGAGTTATTACTGTGAACCCATCTTTGCAGGTAAGGAAGGAAATAAAGTAACCCATTCTATTTGGGGAGATGCTGCTCGAATCATTTATCACACAGAGTGTGACCTTCCTAAAGAACGGGTCTATGAACTCATCAATAAATATATCCAATTTAAACCAGATGTCTTAGAGGCTGTGGATCAGTTCTGTAAAGAATATTTCTTTACGAGACCGGTGATTGGTGTCCATTACCGTGGGACTGACAAAGAAAGTGAAGCTAAAAGAGTGGCTTACGCAGCAATTAAGGGTCATGTTAATCGCTACATCGATGAAAACGCACTGGATGATTTTTTAATCTTTGTTGCAACAGATGAAGAGCTTTTCGTTGATTATATGATTGAGCAATTCCCGGAACATATCATTTTTATCCCCGCAGAACGTTCTACCGACGGCACTCCGCTTCATCTCTCTACTAAAAAACCCTATCAACAAGGGTTTGAAAGTTTATTAGATTGTATCCTTTTATCTAAGACAGATTTCCTCATCCGGACCTCTTCTAATTTAAGCCTCTGGTCAACTTATTTGAATCCAAAATTACCAAACATCGTATTAAACCAACGTCATAGGTATTAATCCCTTCATGAGATCATTTCTCCTCGCTTTATTCATACCATTAATTGCTGTAGCTGATGCCTTTGTAGCTTATGAAGTATCTGGAGGAAGATTTGGAGATCATCTTTCCGATTATTTTCACGGAAGATGGATTGAACATAAAACAGGGATTCCGCTCCTTTATTCTCCATTTGCTTTTTCCGATGCTCTTGTCTTACACCAAAAACAAAATGGTTTAAAAAAAGAAGAGATTGTCTTTAACCGAACAGTTCAATGTTATAGGGAAGAAGATGCTCTCCATACATTCAATAACGATGAGAAGGTTTTATTTTGGATTCCCCATTTCACCACATTTTCTATCGATTCAGTGATCAATGTCCCGCTTGGAAATCCCTATTTTCCTAAATGTTTTTTAGCCGATTGGAGAGATAAGGAATTTCTAGCGGCTATGCGAGAAGAGGTTTCTCCTTTAAGCAGCTCTTTAAAGCTTTTTAAACCTGAAGAGGGAACTACAAGCATCGCACTCCACTTTCGAGATGGAGGGGGGATAGATAAACCTGAATGGCTCTGGTGTTTCCCTCTAAGATTTCCTCCAAAGCAATTTTATAAAAAAGCCCTTGCTGATTTAGTAAAAACAGTTCCTCCAGGCCCGCTTTTTGTGGGTATTTTTACCGATTCTCGGACACCAAATGAAGTTAGAGATGAATTTGCCCATTTTCTTGCTGAAACGTTTCCTACAAGAGAGATCAAAGTGGTCTTATCTACAAGCTCTAAAGGAGATGGTGCAGGGGTTTTAGAAGATTTTTTCTCGATGGAGACTTTCCAGTATGTGATAGGGGCCGAATCGCTTTATTCGCAAAATGCTGCTCGTCTTGGAAATTGCCAATTGACGATACGTCCGCAGGTATTTGCACAAGATCCAGAGAAGGGCAATCTATTTGCGCCTACAGCTATTGATATGGCATATAAAATGGTTCCAAATGATCAAATTGTATCCTTTCAACCGAAAGGAGTCCGATTTGAGCAAGACTTAGAAGAGATCGTTCAAAGGGCTTGGTATTGCTATCAAAGGGACTATTTTTTCGATTTGACAATGCCATCTCCTCTGTATGAAAGATTGAATCTATCTTTTTTAAAACCTATCGAAAGAGAGGGAGAAGCAGTCATCGATAAAGATGATTTATCACCGCTTGATGCTATCGACTGGAATGATCAACTCTTCTTGATGTCGTTGCGTGCCCATTTTGTCCCCAAAATGGCATTTCAAATGCCAGCTAATAAAGAAATCCCCTCTATTGCCCTTTTAGATACAGTAGAAGATTTGGAGCCTTACTTTTCTTTAGTAGAACAAAAAAAGTGGAAAAAGCACCAAGTCACGCTTGTTTTTTCCCGTTCAATCGATGAGAAACGTGCTATGTTGCAAACTCTCTATCTTCAAAGAAAGTTGAAAAAACTTGGGGTTGTTGACGTAGAGGTCAACTATCTTTCTTTAGTGAAAGATCCTTTAGAGGCTTTTGTGGCAGTTGGTTTTCATGACTACATCATCACCACACCGTCTCTTCTTGTAGAGACAGCTGCCAAAATCTTCTGCCCAAAACCTGCTATCGTGGTGAAATAATAACAAAAGGACGATGACGACACCGAAGACAAGGACCTTGAGGACTTAAAAAAGATTGTCCTCGTCCTCAAGGTCCTCATCGTCCTCAAGGTCCTTGTCTTCTAAAACTTAAACTTCAGTTGCTTTAGGAATAAATTGACTATAGAACAAATACTCTCTTCGCAGAGTGTCTTCAATGGTTTCTTGACTCCGAAAACCATGTCCCTCTTTTTCATAGAAAACAAGATCAGTTGGAATCCCTTTTTCTTGCAAAAGTCTATGTAACTTTATGGGTTGATTGGGCGGAACGACTTTATCTTCTTTCCCATGAAAAAAAAGGAGAGGTTTTTCTAATGTTTCATAAGGAAAAGGGGGAATGGTTTTGCTGCCTACAAGACGTTCTGTGTAGTGAGACTCAAACTTAGTCTCATCGACCAGTGCTTGTAGATCGGCTACTCCATAGTAGGAGGTGCCGGCTTTAAAAACTGGGCTCTTAGTTAGGGCAGAAAGAACAGTGAAACCGCCAGCACTTGATCCCGTGATAAAAACGGCATCAGGATTTGCAAGGCCTCGTTTGATTGCCAAGCTAGCTGCTTTTTCACAGTCTTGCCAATCAAAAGTTCCCCAATTGCCATACAAAGATTGGCGGAACCTGCGGCCAAATCCTGTACTGCCTCTGTAGTTCACATCGAGATAACCAAAACCAAGACTTGTCCAGTAGGCAATGGCCCAATTAAAGCTGGGTGTTGTTTGGCTTGTTGGTCCACCATGAGCTCGAAGAAGAAGCGGAGGAAGTCCAGTTGTTTTAACAGTTGGTGGGTAATAGTAGGCAACAACCGTCTGTCCACCAGATGGAAAAGTTAAAACTTCAGGTAATGAAATTTTTTCTAATTCTAGAGGCTGTCCATAGAGCTTTTTTAGCTCCCATGATGTCAAATTGAACGAACAGATTTTACGGGTGTCATCTACAAAACTTGCAGCAAAATAGAGGATACCATTTTGGAGTCGTAAGCTAGAAATGTCTGCAAATTCGATAGGGAGGATAATCCAAGTTTTCAGCCGTCGATGGGCCACTCTCCAAAATCCATCTTTTTGAAAAGCTAAAGCAATCTCGTCTCCATCAATAGCATAAGACTTATTCCCGACTACCCAAGCAGGCTTTGCACAATCGACCTGCATCAAAAAGAGGGGGTTTTCCCCTTCAAAAAGGTTCCAGAATCCGCCAATGTCACTTAAGTAGAGAAATTCACCGTTTGGTCCAAATTCGGGCTGTAAAATGGAGGCATTGCTATTTTCTGAAACGACTTTGATTGATTCTCCTTCTTTGAAGTAAAGAGTCGTCGTATCCCAAGGCATGTTGGGATGGTTCCAGGCAATCCAAAGCAACTTGCCCTTGGAGTAGGCAGGAGCCGCTACGAAATCAGATTGATTAAAGATAGGGGTAATTTCGCCTGTTTTTAAATCGATAGAGGCCAGATAGTTTTTATCTTCAGATTCTGCAATGGAAATGAGATTTCCATTCCCTTCTACAAAGTCTGCAAAACGGGTGGTGCCATCTGTTAGCTGTCTTCCACTAACAAAAAGAGCACCTCCTTTTGAATCATCTACATAGGCAATTTCGCCTGAAGAGAGGAGGCAATAAGCTTTTCCTCCATATTCATGGACGCGCGTGCGAACGTTGATAGGCGCAGGGGTAACTTCTGTGATATTTCCATCAGTCCCTATCTTCAAGAGGGTTTGCCGTCCTTTTTCATGGGGACGCCCCTCAATGAAAAAAATCTCTCCTGCTTTATTCGCTTCAACCCAATCGAGTGAAACACTGCCAGTTGCAACTTTTTCTAGAGAGATACTATTCATGGTCAACTTTATCTCTGAAGCCAAAGATAATTTCCAAGAAGAAAAAACCCTCGAACAAGCCCAGTTGGTTGCTCGAGGGAAACGTTCTTAACCACTATCTACTTTAATATTCGGAGATAGAAGTAAAGCGTCGATAAAGGATCCTTAAGGATAATATGATCTTATGACCTTACTAAACTCTTCATTTACAGACCGATCCAAATAGAACATATGACCACCCTCAAATAGCTCTAGGTGAACCCTTTTTGCCGTCTCAGGGTCTAGTAAAAGTTGTCTCAGGGAATATTTAACACTGTAGTAGGGGACAGCCAGATCATAGTAGCCATTGCAGCTAATCACCTGAAGATGAGGAAGTTGGTAAATCAGTTCTTTTAGAGGTCCAACGACGTTTAAGTAGCAGTTTTCAGTTTTAAAGTTCCACTTAATGGCGTCAGCCATAACTGCATAGTTTTGCTCTGTTTCGTTTTTCCAACCTCCTCCCTGTAATACGGTGTGCATGGCTTGTTTGAAAGGGCCATAAAGGAGGGTGAAACTCGGTTCTAAAGAGACAAAGGGTGGGAGTTCGTAAGGTGCTTTTGTTTTGACTCTTGCATCAAATCTTCCAAAAACTGTTCCACGCTCGCTCATATAACGAAAGTTTGTAGGGGAAATTCTAAAGAAACTGACCAAAATCTCCTCTTTTGGCATCCCAGTCCATTGAGAAAGGGAGTCGGTTAGCTCTTTTTGTTGTTCTTCTGGAAGAGCATCTCCTAAAAAGAGGGCCGGTTGGTAGGTACTTTCTAAGAATTTTTCCGCCTCAATAGCACGTTCTTGAGCCTTTTTCCCCTCTTTTAATCCTTCTAAAATAGCAAAGGTCGGAAACATCAGAGCGTAAGGAAGGTCATTGCTTCCATTTGCTTGAATAGTCAAAAAATCAAGGGGACCAGAAACTAAAATCAGCCCTTTTGTAGCCACTTGATATGAATTTAAGAGGGTTTTAGCAAGTCCTACAACCCGAACAACACCATAACTTTCTCCTAAAAGATAAAGAGGGGCATCCCATTTTTGGAAACGGTCGAGAAAAGCAATAACAGCTCGACCAAGTGATTCTACATCCCCCTCATGCGAATGAAACGAAGTCGCGTCAACCCCAGTTGCTGTTTTGCTAAAACCGGTAGAAACTGGATCGAGAAAGACCAAATCTGTGAAAGGGAGAAACGAACCCGGATTTTTTTCTAGCTCCCCATTTTTATAGGCATCTTTGATCCGAAGAGGTCCAACGCCGCCTAAATGGAGCCAAACAGAAGAAGCGCCGGGCCCTCCATTTAAGCAAAAGGTAAGAGGCCGTGGCTTGTCAGAGGATTGGAAGTAGGCAGAAAAGAAGATGTTAGCCTCTTCTTTTCCCTCTTTGTCTTTCAGAGGAATCGCCCCAAATTCTAATTTTACTCCGGGAGGAAGAGGCAGATCAGCAAGAAGGGTGCTAACTACAAATAATAATAAAAACCATTTCACAATAAAAATCCTCGATAACTGGTATTTCCATATCCTTTCTCATCCAGAAGTCCTTCCGCAAGTCTTTTTTAAAGAATAACAGAAATAAACGGAATAACAGGGTCAATTGAGAGCTCTATAGAAACAGACAGGGAACCTTTGCCAGAACTTCTCTTAAATTTAGTGCTTAAGTTCGACAAAAATTTTCTGAGATTTTATCTTAAGATAAAAGTTCTTCGAGAATATCAGGGTCTAAAACAGATCCCTCTTCTTCGAAAAGGCCCTCTGCAAGTTCCTTTTTCATCTTCTTGATTTTAAGCATCTTTTCTTCAATGGTCTCACGACTAATGTAACGCTTAGCTATAACTGGCTTTGTTCTGCCTATTCTGTGAGAGCGGCCAATGGCCTGTTCCTCTGCAGCTTGGTTCCACCAAGGATCTAAAATCAACACGTAGTCGGCTTCAGTCAAATTGAGGCCCACACCACCTGCTTTTAAACTCATCAAGAAAAGAGGCACATCAGGATCATTTTGAAATTGCTCCACAGCCCCTTTTCTATCTTGTGTAGCTCCATCTAGATAGGCGTAGCGGATCCCTCGCTTGTCGAGCTCTTTTTTAATCAAAGCTAAAAACGAGGTGAATTGACTATAGACCAGTGCCTTTTCTTTCCCTTCGACAATGCTCTCAATGTCCTCTAAAAGAAGTTCCATCTTTCCAGATGGGGCAGAGGCTTCGCCTGAAAATAGAGAAGGATGGATAGCAAGCTGTCGAAGACGAAGTAAAACTTCAAAGATTTCAAGTCGCCCTTTTTTGATCCCATCAGCAGTAAGCTTTTCCAAAACGATCGATCGATGCTGCTGTAAAAATCGATCGTACAGGGCTCTTTGATCAGTTGGCATATCGATAAAGACTGTTTGTTCTGTAAGAGGGGGTAAATCAAGCGCGACCTCTTTTTTCTTCCTTCTTAAAAAGAAGGGAGAAATTTTTTTCTGTATCCGTTTTTGTGTATCAGTTTCTTGCAAAAGGCCTGGCAAGAGGAAGCGGAAGTGAGAAAAAAGTTCTCCTAGATGGTTTTCAACAGGTGTGCCGCTCATGGAAAGTTTAAATTGCCCATTGAGGCCAAAAAGACTTTTGGCGGTCAATGTTTCAGCATTTTTCATCAAGTGAGCTTCATCTAGCACAATCACTTCAAAAGGTGTTTTAGCAAGAGCGTGGGCATCTTCTCGGACAGTGCCATAAGTTGTAAGGATAATATTGCCATCTAATTTTCTAGAGGGGCCATGGTAGATTGAGCATTTAACATCGGGTAAAAAGCGTTTTATTTCGCTTTCCCAGTTAAATAAAAGAGAGGTAGGGACAACAATAAGGCTTGGTAAATGGCGCGGGACTGAAGCTAAAAATGCCAAGACCTGCACTGTCTTTCCAAGCCCCATTTCATCGGCAAGGAGGGCAGAAAACCCTTGTTGATAGAGATTCTGTAAGAAGTCTACACCTGTCTTTTGGTAAGGGCGGAGCTCTCCTTTAAAATCTTCTGTCAAAGCCAACTGCTTTTGGATGGGCTTTGCAAAAGGGATGTTTTCAAAAAGCCCCATTTGAAAAGGTTTGAATTGGAGCCCACCTTCGACAACACGAGACTCTTCTTCTAAAAAATCTCCCCATTCAACACTTTCAAGAGGAGGAAGAAGTCCCACATGCCCTGGGGCTAAGTTTAAAAACCGCTCTTTACGGTTGAATGTTCCAACTACCTCTTCAATAGGACGCTCGTATTCATCAAATTTTAATCGACCTTTCAGTTTGAGTGTGTCCGAAAGTTCAAAATGTGTTTCTGCTAAGCGGTGAAGCGTTTTTCTTTCGACATCTAAAATTTTCCAACCAAGCTCTAAAAGAAAGCTTAAAGAGTTGTAAACTTTATCGAGAGGGCAATAGTAGTGGCTAGATCCGACAATTTTTTTCTGAAAATCTGTCTCAAGAAGATCTTTTTCCCATCCACGTTCAGCTTCAGGATCTTTTTTCCCTTCAAAAGATAGATTGGCAAACCCTCCCGTTCGATCTGTGAGGTTGAGCACGGGTGTACAAGAAATAGGGCGTGCTGCCAAAGGAGATAGGTGAAGATTAACCCCTTCAACATCTTGCTCTATATCTTCTGGTGACATTTCCCCCTCTTGCAGAAGGATGTCAGGACAATTCATATAAAGAATGCCCTGATGACAAATCAAAGGGGGATAGGCCAAAAACCAAGCCAGTTCTTTTAGAGCGATCTTTTTTTTAGGTAAAATACAAAAGAGTTCTGCTTCCCAGTTATCAGGAGAGGTCTCTTTTAGATGGTATTCAAAAGAGATCTGAGTATAGCGGTCGAGAATGAGCTCTTTTCCGTCTAATTGGAAAGTGTTTTGCGGATCTTTTAAAAAAGAGAGAACCTTCCCTTTTGGGACTAAAAGAGGACCTTTAGGAGTTGCTAATACAAGACCTTTGCCCTCAGCTGACTCTTTTTTTAAGATGTGGAGGGGAGACGGCACTTTCTAAATGGTTTGTGGACAGAATCGCGATGGAAAGGACGTACTCTTTTTGCCCCTGTACAATCGTTACAGCAGCATCCAAGGTTTTTTTCGATGCAAGGTCTGCAAGAGATGAAAAGGTCGTTACAGTCCATATTAGCGCAGTTAAAGTACTCTTCAGCAGAGTCATTGCAAAAACGGCATTTGCCTACAGCTTCTGCCCCTTCTCCAAGCGGAATCTGTAGACGATCGTCAAAGACAAAAAGCTTCCCTTCAAAATGTTCAGTGCCAAATTCAAGGCCCCATTGGATCATTCCACCACTTAGCTGATAGACCTTTTTAAAGCCCCGCTCAACAAGCATAGGTGAAAACAGTTCACATCGAATGCCACCCGTGCAGCACATCAAAACAGGAGTATTTTCTTTATCTAGCTTCTCTGAAAGCTCATCTGCAAATTTTTCAAAATCACGGAAAGTATCGCATTGAGGTTTTTCTGCCCCTTTGAAACGACCAATTTCCCACTCATAGCCATTTCTAGCATCAACAACGGTTGCCCCTTGTTCATAAAGCTCTTTCCACTCTGCAGGTGTAATGTGAGGTGCTTTTTTAGAAAAGTCGATGTCACGATCAATCGCAACAAGCTTTGACTTGTATTTGATGGTCATGCGAGGAAACACATGCTCATGGTGATCATGGATTTTAAAGACGGTCTCTTTAAAAAGTTCCCGGCTGTGCATCCAAGTACGATAAGCCTCTGATGCCTCTAACGTCCCGCTCATCTGCCCGTTGATGCCTGTTTCAGAGATGTAAAGTCTCCCTGTCAGATCAAACTGGCTGCAAAAAGCTTTATGGATCCTCACTTCTGCGTGAGGATCTTCAATAGTAACTAAATGGTAATAAGCAAGGACGTGGTGTGTCATATTTTTCTTTAGAGAGAGGACTTGATCATAGAGTCGAGTGTTTCTTCGTCGCGGAGGCCAACAATCCGTTTAACCTCTTTTCCGTCTTTAAACAGAATTAACGTAGGGATAGAAGTCACTTCGTAGTGAGTTGTCACATCTTGACATTTGTCGATGTCGAGCTTGGCAATTTTAGCCTTGCCAGCAAATGAATGGGCTAACTTTTTGATGATAGGTGCAATCATTTTGCAAGGGCCACACCAGTCAGCATAAAAGTCGACTAAAGTTACACCGTGTGCAATATTTTCTTTGAAACTATCGTCGTCTAAATTCAGCAAATGATCGTCTGACATAAATTCTTCTCCATCGGTTTCCCTCCATTATATCATAAAATCTGGTAAAGTCTAAAGCATGACTCTTCTTCTTGTCTGTTTTGCTCTAATCAGCTCAAAACCTGCGCCAATTGTCCAGGCAAATGGTAAGTATCCCCCCAAAAAAGAGCACCCCCTAAAAGCCCAAGAAAAGAAGCCTCCATCTCCTCAGCCTTGGTCGCCTCCTGCCAAAAAATGAGGTGAGAAGAAGGAGGAAGCGCTGATCCTCACGGGCTGCAAAGCCAAAATCATGCAGGAGCCAACCTCAGCAGGCGAAGCCTAGCCTCGGTTCAGGCTCCTTTTGCTTTTATCTTTTCGCCATCGCTCGGGCGCTTCAAATATCAATTAGGTAGAGAAAATTCTTTGTAGTAGATGAATTTTCTTTTATTCAATTTGTTGTTAATTTGAATAAACAATCTGGTGATTTTTTTTAATGTCTGGTTATTTTTCTATAGGAAATATCTTAACTGCTACAGATGCTCAGATTCATGAGTTATATCAGAGAAAAACTGAAGCAAATTGCCCACTGAACCTCTTTCAATATTCTTATAATGAGAGAAGAGTGGTAGCAGATAGTGATAGACTAAATCTTCTGAGCCACAATGTGACTTTGTTGGATGTGAGTAATTGGCTCTTTACTCTTCTTGATAAGACAAAAGAGGCCTTTGTAAATACTGATGAGGCCACTGTAAGTATTGCAGGAACTGTTTTTTCTGTGATGTATACAGTATCTGAAATGGGTCAACAAAGTTGTCCATTATGCGATAGTTACGTTGCAGATCCATTTATTTATAAAATTAGTAATACAAAAGAATCAAAAGAATTTGAAATTAGTTTGTTAACTTTGCATATGATAAGAGAGCACCATTATTGTGGTCAGCCAGGAACTCAAGTGCGTGTAGATCCAATTAAAATTTTGGAAATTCTGCCGGTTTATTTTGCTCAAAATGTTGGAAGGTAACTAGCGGGAGTTGCTAGTTATCCGTTCAGCAAGTGTTGAAAAAATGTTGAGCATTTGTTGTAAATTAGCCCTATTTTTTCGAAAAGGACTAGAGAAAGTTGCTCGGTCAGAAGCGGGCGTTCTCTTTTTAGCAGTTCAACCTCAAAGATGAGAAGGGAATTGTCCCTTATTCCATGAGAAGAGCCATATGTCCCATAACCTAGATCTGGATGGATATAAAGAGTTCTCAATTCCCCTTCTTTCATACCTACTACACCGTCACGAAAGCCAGGGATAGTGAGAGGAAGTAGAATCTTTACAGGATCTTTAGAAGATTCAAAAACAGTCCCATCAACCAGCTTAAGGGCATAATGGACGATGACAGCATCTTTTTTTACAGCTACGGCCCCATTTCCGATTTTTTCTATTTTGTATTGTAGTTTTCCTTCTTGAAAGGATTGGACGCCATTTTTCGATCTATTTTCTTTTAGAAAATCTTCAGCAATTCTCAGATTTTCAAGAGAAGAATTAGAGAGTATAGGATGAGCAATTCGATCGACTTGGTCTACAAGGTGAGATCTTTCTTCTTGAAGAGATGTCCTTTCTTCAAATGTAGACTCTATGGGGGCACTATTGGTGATTCGCATCGTGTTTTATGAGTAAAGAGCTTGGTAGTTAGGTTCAATTAAAGTTGTCGATGTTTTTCAAATAATTACCAACAAGTTATTAGTAGATAGCTAAATTAGATTTACTGATTATTATTTGAAATTCTAGTTTTCAGGTAAAGTTTTTATCCAGACTTCGTGATTTTTTGCATCGAAGGCAATAAGATATTGCCTAAAAAAAGGAGCTCCTAAAAAGCCATCCAATCCCGGTAAATAACGATTAAATTGAAAAAATTGTGTTATCTTTAGTGAAAGGTTATCAACCGTTAAAGTTGTGTCTGACAATGGTGTTAACTTTACTGAATCTTCAGCATCGTCTGGAGAAAGCAAAAAATTCCATGATGCTCCGGTGTCTAGTGCAAATCTTTTTTTTACGCCATCATGAATCACGTCTATTGCAAAATGTTGGCGGCTATCTGAGAGAGGGATTTTCTTGAAAGAATTGTCTAAGAGTTTTTTTTCTATAAGATCATCGATATTTTTTGCTACCCAGCAAAGTTTACTTCTATAATCGAAAAGAACTACGTTTTCATAAAAAACAGAGTTTCCTAGAGCAAGAGAATAGACAGACTTACTTTCTGTAAGAGTTTTTTCTTCTTTGACTTGAAAGGTCATAGAGCTGTGGTTTTTTGAATCGATGCATTCAATTTTTTTGAGAGGAAATGTTCCAAATAAAACGTTTTGCAAATTGCAAACTTCATAAGTCTCTTCAAAATAAACTCCTTTGACTAGAATATGCTTTCCGGATTTTTGTAAATTAATTCCTGGGAAAATTGTTGAATTGATTTCGGTAAATTTGGCTCCAAGGTCTATGGAAGCTAATGTTTGAAAAAGGCCGTTATCTAAAGTTACATAAATAAAAGGTATAGAATTTTCATTAAATTTCAATTGAATTGCATGAACATTTTCTTCTCTGGAATTACTTTTAGATGTGTTTTTTAAAAGAGAAAAAAACATAACACCTGCTATTAAAAGCAGGCTAAGAATCGTTTTTGTATTCAGCTTAAACAAATTCAATGACTACCCTTACATCAGCTTCGCCTTTTCCCTCAGAATCAATCTTTCCGCCGATTTCAAGTCTTCCTGAACAAAGGATAGCTTCAGTGGTGTTATTTTTTTTACTAATTATTTCAAGGCTAATTTCATCGATTTTTTTAACAAAATCTGGTTCTTGGATAGAGTCGAGTTTATTTCCTAAATCAATAGGGTCTATTCCGTATATTTTCATTTTTACTCCAAAAAAATTTATTTTCGGCTTTTTGCAGCCTTTTGGAGGGTATCTTTTGCTTTGAATATATGTCAATTAGAAGAAATATTAGTTGAATCAAAAGATTGAAAAAAATATGAATGTACTGCTGGTAATTAGCAGAGGTATTCAAATGACGGGATTTAATTTTTTTAAGGGTAAAGAGCTCGGTAGGTGGCAATACCTACAGATGTGGCAAGATTCAGACAACGGCTGCCAGGCATCATGGGGATTTTGACAAAATGGTCAGGCCATTTTTCATGAAAAACTGGAGGCAATCCTGTTGTTTCTGAACCGAAAATAAGAATGTGATCTTTATCATATTTTTCTTCGTGGTAAAGCTTTGTCGCTTTCGAAGAAAAAAAAGAAAAAGGTTTTTGCTCAGCTTCTAAAAAGGCTTCAAGATCGTCTATAAGTTGGACGTCGACACCTTCCCAATAATCAAGTCCAGCCCTTTTTAAATGTCTGCTTGAAATAGAAAAGCCTAATGGACGGACTAAAACAAGTCTTGCACCAGTTACTGAGGCTGTACGAACGACATTCCCCGTGTTCTGGGGAATGTCGGGTTGGAATAAAACAATCGTCAACAAAGCTTAGTGTGCGTTTTCGTAAACTTGTTGAGCCGCTTTCCCTGCGTCTTCTTTTGGCGCATTGGCTTTCAATACTTCAACTTCGAAGATTAAAAGAGAGTTGGCAGGAAGTGGACCTTGTTTTCCATAAGCTAGATCTGGATGGATATAGAGAATTCTTTTCTCACCTTCTTTCATCCCAACAATCCCTTTGCTAAAGCCTGGAATTGTTTTGGAGAGATCTAAAGTGATAGGACCCATATCTTCAGATGAGCTGAAGACCTCTCCGTCAGCAAGCTTACCTGTGAAATTGATTTCAGGGGATCCACCAGCAGGAACAACTTCTCCAGTTCCACTTTTTACAATTTTGAATTGCAATTTACCATCTTCGAGCGATCTAACGTCGGGTTGGTTAGCATTGGCTTTCAAAAAGTTTTCTGCAATTTTCAGGTTTTCATCTGCCATATGGGTAAGGAGACGCTCTTGAACTTGAGCCATCCCTTTTTCATATTCTTCATCCGTCAAAGGGGCAGGTTTTCCATCAGCACCATTTCTAATCCCTGTGATTAGACTTTCCATGTCAAAAGAAAAGCCAGGGCCTTTCAAGCTGCGGCCAATGAGGTTTCCAAATGTTTCAGAGAGCTTTTTAAGATCTGGCTCTTGGTTATTGTCTGCAATCAATAGCATTGGGATGCAAGTACAAACGGCTAAAAGTTTTTTAAGCATGTTTCTCATTGGGGTTTTAGTTTTGAATGTATCTCATTCAGCGAATTTGACAAAGACTCAAGTTTTTTTGAAGCTTGCTCTAAAAGAGCAACCGAAAGGATTTTATTTTCCATCAGAAGAGAAAGGCGTTCCCATTTTAATGAAAAACTGGGGAGACTTGTCTGTAGGATAAGAAAATTGACAATCTGATCAAGTGGTAAAGAGAGCTCTTGCCCAGTTTCCATTTCTTTTATCTTTGCAGATCCCTTTTCACACTCTTCTTCGCCTAAAATCAAAACGCGTTTAACACCTGATTCATGAGCTTCTTGCAATCTTTTTGCAAGCTTTTTCTGTGAAAGATCAATTGAGGAAGGGATTCCTTCATCCCTTAGTTGTTTAACTAGCGCATATCCTACTGTAAGAGCTTTTTCTCCAAGAGGAATGACAGCTAGTTCTAGCTGTCTTCTTGGGGCAAAAAAGACCTCTTGTTTGAGCGCAATTTGTATCATCCTTTCTAAGCCTGCGCCAAAACCAATTGCTGGCAAATCTGGCCCACCAATCATTTTTAAAAGGCCATCGTAACGGCCACCGCCGCCTAAGCTGTTTTGGGCTCCAAGTTGATCCGTCACCACTTCAAATACTGTGTGATTATAGTAATCAAGTCCGCGAACCAAATTTTTATTGATTGTAAAAGGGATTTTTAATTTATTCAGCCACTCTTGGACTTTTTCAAAATGGGCTTTAGAGGGCTCATTAAGGAAATCAAGGATAGAGGGGGCGTTTTTATTGATCTCTTTATCTTTCGGATCTTTAGAATCCAAAATTCTGAGAGGATTTGTCTCTAAACGGCGTTGACTGTCGGCAGAAAGAGAGTCTTTAAAAGGGGTGTAATAAGCAATAAGTCCTTTTAGATATTGCTCACGACAAGCTTTTGTCCCCAAGGTGTTCAGCTCTAGCTTAAGACCTTTTAGACCCATTTTTGAATAGAGGGTGAATAAAAGATCGATCAATTCTACATCTGATTCTGGGTCTGCAGGACCAATGACCTCTGCCCCAAATTGGTGGTGTTGTCTATAGCGACCAGCTTGAGGACGGTCATACCGAAACATGGGGGCAATGTAGAACAACTTTCTGTGCTTTTTTTGCCATTCTTGGTCTTGGTCTTTGAAAAGACGGAGTGCAGGAGCTGTCCCTTCAGGGCGAAGAGAGATGTCTCTGTCCCCTTTATCAGTGAATCTATAAAGCTCTTTAGAACCAATATCAGAGGTTTCTCCAGAAGAGCGGAGGAAAAGTTCTGTCCGTTCCAACATAGGGAAACGGATCTCTTCAAATCCATAAGCTGCCGCTGTAGAGCGGATCAACTCTTCTAGTTTTTGCCAAATTTCAGTCGATTGCCAAATTTCTTTTTTATCTTCAGGGACAATATCGAAAAGGCCAGGGAGAATTTCGTAACTCATAACGGATTAGTTTAGATGATATACCGAGGAAAATGCAAAACTTCTATGGGTAAATCTCGTTAGAAAGGAGGTAGTCGTCTTTTAAGATGGATCCATTTTCAATTTGAGATAAGTAGAACTCTCTCTTATCGCTTTCTGTTATGTAACCATTTTTTAAGATACGGCTAATCATCCAGCGGAGATTTTCAGGATCAAGCTGTTCGGCCCATTCAACATGTGGCATCCAAAGCAATGTTTCTAATTTATAGATGACTAAAGAGCGGAGTTGATTTTGCCAACTATTAAGCTCTTTGTTATCGCGGAAAATCTCTTGATTGAGCAGATCATGAGCCATAGCGACTGTTTGATCTAGAACAGGCATAGAAACAGCTTTTTCAATTTCTGAAAAGAGAGTTTCAAGCTGCTCAATACCTGGGTGTAGAGTTAAAATAGGACCAATGGTTGGAATAAGACCTTCTTCTTCATAACCTACCTCAACGCCTGCAAGATCTAATATCGATGAGAAAAGGGAGAGGGTTAATTCTCCAGTTTCAAATACATATTTTTTGCAAAGTGCATTTACAGCTAGATCTACCTCAGTCTGCTCTTTTTTCAGCGCATCACGAAATGTGTCAAAAAGAAGTTGATAACGTAAGAAGAACTGTCTGTCGGTATGGACAATATGGTCTTCAAGAAGGCCAACCATGGAAGCATAATAGGGTTTTAAATGCTCTTTTCGTGCCTCTAAAAGTTGTAAAAGTTCTGCATAAAGAGGGTGGTCTTGATAGGATGCAAGAGGATCGCTACTTTCATTTTTTGCCTCTTCACTGCCTTCTTGATGACGATGTCCCATCATCAAAAGACGGCTTTTGCCAGGGCCTCCTGTCTTTTCATCTAATTCCAAATAGCCAATGAGATGACTAGAATCTGGGGTCTCTTCAGAGAAAACTTTACGGGCTTCGATAGCACTTTCAATCCCCATTGCTGAGTACAAAATCATCAAAGGGAAGCGAGAACGGAGAGCAATCTCTTTTTTAAGGAGATCGAGCTGTTCTTTTTCTTCACCTAATTGGCAGGCTAGTTCCACGAGAGGTTGGTTGAAAAGGAAATAGCGAGGAGCATTATAGATATAGTGACTCCCTTTAGGGTCAATATAACTTAGCTCTTCGGGTGGGGTAAAACCTTCATTTGAATGGTCAAGAGCCAAAGTTTTTAAGGGGAGTTGATCCATTGCTTGGATTGTTTGGGTGACAAGTGAAAGGTTGGTTCCTTCAAGTCCACCTACTTTTTCTGCAAGAAGACGATTGAGCTCTTTCAGATCTTGTGTTGCACGAACAATCAACTCATCTGAATCTAATACTAAAGTCCAAGAAGGGACAACCCATTGAGAAAATTTGTATTCAGGTTGAGCTAAGAGAATGAAGCGTTCTAAATCTCCATCTGAATAGATCCTGATATGGTGATCTGCCCCTTTTAACCGCCCTTCTTTGTCGATCCAGTTTAATTCAACCGATAAAGGACTAAGCACACGAGAAGCAATTCCCTTTAAAAATTCTGGGTCTAGAAAGTTTTTTTGTGGTGGCTCAAGGCTGTAAAGTTGTGCATAGGTGAGCATCATCCCAAGATCTGCCAATCGTTGCCCGGCCACAATTTTCTCTTCCTGAGCTTTTTCTCTCATGGTCAATGTGAAGGCAAGGCCGAACAAAGCGACAAAAACCATGATAATTCCAGCCAAAAGAAGCCAGACATGGAGAGGGGATTCGGTCAACTCTGGAGATAATCTTTCGATGAGATTTGTCTCTCTAGTTGTCTCTTTTGCAGTCGCCCCTGAAGAGGTGACTTTTTCTTTCAGAGGTGGCGGGAGAAGAAGCGGAGTACCGCCAGTGCCTTCTTCTTCAGGATGCGCAGGAGATGCCAGCTGATAAAAAATGATGGTTGATCGACCAAGCGAGATGACATCTCCAGACTTTAGTTTCTTTTTCCAAAAAGGGACACCACTAACTGAAGTATGGGGGTCATGCCCAACGTTTTCTGCAAAATAGTCTTTCCCTTTTCTAAAAATTGTCAGGTGGACAGGGAGAAGGGTTGGATCAGAAAGGGTTAGGTCGACGGGGGGAGCGCCTTTTGAACCCAGGATGAGCTTTGCCTGATCGAATACATAGGATAACTCTGAGGATTCTCGCTTGATATTGAGTTGAAACATGGTAAAGGCAAAATTCCCTATCGTTCTAACAGAGGAAGGGGGGATGCGTCAATAAAGATTATTGGTGAGCAATATTATAAAATTTTTTTGCTGGTAGATCTTCAAGGTCGATGTTATAATGGTGGGAGCTTGCGAAGATTTTGGCAAACCCGTTAGCTTTGTTGAACCCGAAACGAGTAGTGTTGATGAATTTATTAAAGTTTCTACAGCCAGCCCCCTATATTGAACCTATCCAAGATCAGGGCGAAGTTCAAAAAGAATACAAAACTTGGCGGTGGAGAATTTTTTACTCGATGTTCATCGGGTACATGCTCTATTACTTTTCCCGCATGAGCTTTAACTTTGTCATGCCTGGTCTGATTTCAGACCTAGGATATGAGAAAGCAGACCTCGGCATTGTTGCCACTTTTTTGGCCATCAGCTACGGAGCAAGTAAATTTGTCAGTGGTTTGATTGGTGACAGGTCTAACCCTCGTTACATGATGGGGATTGGGCTTTTAGTAACAGGCCTTTTGAACCTCTGTATCGGCTTTTCTTCAAGTCTCTTTTTCTTCTGTCTATTCATGGGCTTGAACGGTCTTTTCCAAGGTTTTGGTTGGCCTCCTTGCGCTAGATTATTGACCCACTGGTACTCTCAATCTGAGAGAGGCACATGGTGGTCCTTTTGGAATATCTCCCATAATATCGGTTCCGGCTTGATCGCCTTTATTGTTAGCTGGGCATTACAATATTACGGTTGGCGTTATGGGATGTATATCCCAGGTGTGATCTGTATCGTTGGGGCATTATTCCTCTTTAACCGTCTTCGCGACACCCCCCAATCACTTGGTCTTCCTACGATCGAAGTTTTCCGGAACGATTTTGGTGGCCAAGACAAAAAATCTAACAGTCTTGAAGAAAAAGAGCTGACAACTAAGCAAATCCTTTTCGACTACATCCTCAATAACCGTTATATCTGGATTTTGGCTTTTGCCTATCTGTTTATCTACGTTGTCCGGTCTGGTTTTATGACCTGGACTCTCCTTTATTTCATCGAAGCTCGTGACTATCTCCCAGTCGATGCTGCAAAGCCTGTTGTCTTGTTCGATGTTGGGGGAGTGCTCGGCAGTCTTTTTGCTGGCTGGTTCTCTGATAGATTTACAAAAGGGCGCCGTGGTCCAGTGAATATCTTCTTTGCCTTTGCCCTTTTAGCCTCTTGCTTCTTCTTCTGGTTAGTGCCTCCAGGCTTCTGGGTATTGGATTACATTTCAGTTTTTGTTGTTGGTTTCTTTGTCTTTGGCCCTCAAATGATGTTGGGTCTTGCTGCTGCAGAGTTGGCCCACAAAAAAGCTTCTGGTACAGCCACCGGATTTATCGGCCTATTTGCCTACTTAGGGGCAGCGCTTGCAGGATATCCACTTGGTAAGATCACCGATATTTGGGGATGGAACGGGTTTTTCCTTTCGATGTGCATTTGCTGCTGTATTGCCGCGCTGCTTCTTATTCCAACATGGGGACTGACTGCCCGCAAGCCGCCACTCGAAGACAAAGCCACAGCTTAGTTGTGAGGTGAGGGGGAAGCGCTGATCCTCGCGGGCTGCAAAGCCAAAATCATGCAGGAGCCAACCTCGGCAGGCGAAGCCTAGCCTCGGTTCAGGCTCCTTTTGCTTTTAACTTTTTGCCATGGCTCAGGAGCTTCAAATAATAGAGATTGTTCTGTTTAGCTGCTTTTTGAGAAGATAGCGAGCGCCATTTTCCAGAAAAAACAAAGAGTAGTCAGATGTCTCTTATTTCCCATTCACTTAATCTTCTTCCAAGAGCCTTTGGTGTGGTTAGAAGAAACTTTGGTTCTCTTCCATTCAAAGGGTCTGAAAAAGATCTACATGCTATTCAGCAGCATTTTCAAAAAGTAACCACTAATGTTCCAAGTGCAGATCTTCGTACGGTCTTGGATGTGTCTAAGGTAATTTTAGTTGGTAAATCTCGTGGTAATGCTCTTGATCAGCTCAATACTACAAGAATTGTTAACGGCTTCTTTACTGGACGAGTTTTATTGTTATTGGAAGGTGGCTTGCATGCTGAAGTTAAAAGCCTCTATCCGGGTATCAAAGACCCAGATGTACTTGTAAATTCTCAAAGTTGGAAAGTGTCAGATGCTCTTGATCAAGAAGAGAGACAGCAACAACTCGCTCCGTTCATGAAACTACGGTCTAATGGATTTTCTATCCTTAAAGCCCTCCTCGTAGAGCATACTTCATCAACTACACCTTTAGAGTTATTGGAAAAACTCAAGGAAATTGATCCTGCCATCAACGCAAATAATAAATATTTCTTCTGCGACTTTAGGAGACTCGCTTTTTTGTGGGTCAATCAGTTTATAAAAACCACACGCGAATTTGATGTTTATATGGACGCAAACTTTAAAACGCGTCAAGAGGCACTCTGCAATGCCGTAAAGGATTCATTGAAGCAAAATTATGATAAGATAGTAGTAGTTGCGGGAAGCGCTCATTTAACACCTATTGAAACGTTAAATGATGATAAAGCTGCAAGTGTTGAAATGGTCCAAAATACGATGCAGCAGTTAACTACTTTTACAATACTTGATACAAGGCCCTCTGATACGACAACCTATTTAAGACTGTCAGAATTGGCAGCTTCCGTTCTTGAGTTAAATAGGCACAATCCATCTAACATTCCCGAGCTGAGTAAAACGATTCGAATCTTGGAATCAAGTCTGTCGAATGGCCGGATAACTCCGGTCGACTTGATAAAGTCTCTCAACCGTATGGCCCGTCTCATCAGCCCCCTAAGACAATAAAAACATCACATGAATTTTAATAAATTCTATAAATAGAGAATTAAAATTTATTATCTGAAGCGCTCGAGCGATGGCTTTGCAGCCCGCGAGAAACAAGCGCTTCTCCGTTTTTATAGACGTATGAGTTACACTGGAGGGAAATGTCCTTTGTTTCGCTACATAACCATTCGCAGTACTCGATTCTGGAATCTTCCTCTTCGGTAGAGGCAATTGTCGAAAAAGCAAAAGCCTCCGGCATGTCTGCCTGTGCTCTGACAGATCGAGGCAATTTATATGGAGCGGTCGACTTCTATAAGGCTGCTGAGTCAGCAAAAATTAAGCCTATCATCGGATGCGAGCTTTACTTAGCACCCCAATCTAGGTTGATCAAAAAAAAGTGCCTTGAAACCGACCGGGCCTCTTTTCCTCTCACATTTTTAGCTAAAAATCAGGAAGGTTATAAAAATCTCTGTAAGCTCTCTTCAAGTGGTTTTTTGGAAGGGTTTTATTATGACCCAAGGATCGATTTAGAGCTTTTAGCTCAGCATAAAGAGGGATTGATCTGTTTAACAGGCAATACTCAAGGAAGACTTGCGTTCGAGATTTTGAGAGGGGCGCCCGAGAAAGCTGAGCAATGGATTGAAACATTGCGTTCGCTATTTGGTGAGGATCTCTATTTGGAAGTGATGTCCCATCCAATGTCAGAAGCAGAGATCCGGGCGGATGGGATGAAAGAAGAGCCTTGGCTCTACCAAAACCATCTTGATTTTATTGAACGGGAAAAAAAGGTTGCAGAGACCATTTTTGAGTTGAGTGACAAGCTCAAAGTCCCTTGCGTTTTGACACAAGATTCTCACTATATTGAAAGAGACGACTGGCAAGCGCATGAAATTTTATTGAACATCCAGTCGGGCGAGCCAACAGAAATTTGGGAAAAAGACTCTTTGGGCAATTTGAAGCGCCGTCTGCCAAACCCCAAACGTCGTGCATTCCCTTCTCATGCGTTCCATTTTAAAACAGCTGAAGAGATGGCCAAACTTTTTCCTGAAAGGAAAGACCTTTTAGAAAAGACGTTGGAAATTGCTGACAAGTGTTCGGTCAAGCTGGATTTTAAAACTAAACACTATCCTGTTTATGTTCCACCTAACAACGAGTCGGTGGTCGATTTCTTGTGGAAACTTTGTCGTGAAGGGATTCCTAAAAGATATACAGCTGAGCGGTTGGCCAAAGTAAAAGAGCTTTTTCCAGATAAAGACCCTTTACAAGTTGTTGAAGAGCGACTCAACTATGAGATGAGTGTCATCGTTCCAAAAGGGATGAGCGACTACCTTTTGATTGTGTGGGATTTTATCAACTGGGCTAAAAATCAAGGCATCCCTATGGGTCCTGGAAGGGGATCTGGAGCAGGATCGATTGTCCTTTATCTCATTGGTATTACCGATATCGAACCGCTTCGATTCCATCTCTTCTTTGAGCGGTTTATCAATCCAGAGCGTATTTCTTATCCCGATATTGACGTCGATATCTGCATGGATCGCCGTGGCGAGGTGATCCGCTATACGCTAGAAAAGTATGGGAAGGATAACGTTGCCCAGATCATCACTTTTGGTACGATGAAAGCCAAAATGGCGATCAAGGACGTGGGCCGCGTTCTGAATGTGCCGTTGCAAAAAGTTAATGAGATCGCAAAACTTATTCCTGAAGATCTCAATATCACTATTGATAAGGCTCTAGAAAAAGATCCTGGACTACTTGCTCTCTATGAAAGTGATGAAGAGGCAAAACGTGTTCTTGATATTGCTAGAAAGCTAGAAGGTTCCATCCGAAATACAGGTGTCCATGCGGCAGGGCTTGTGGTTTCAGGTCAGCCGTTAACAGATCATATCCCCATTGCCAACGCTAAAGATTCTGACATCCCTGTCACACAGTTTTCGATGAAACCTGTTGAGATGGTTGGGATGCTGAAGATCGACTTCCTTGGGTTGAAGACATTGACGTCGATCCAAATTGCAGTTGAAGCTATCAAGGAAAGGACCGGTCGAGAGATCGATTGGGTTAACCTCCCGCTAGACGATCTCAAGGCATTTGATCTTTTAAACCACGGAAAAACACTGGGGATCTTCCAATTGGAATCTGGTGGGATGCAGGACCTTGCGAAAAACCTTCACCTTGATCGCTTTGAAGAGATCATTGCGGTTACATCGCTTTACCGTCCTGGTCCGATGGACATGATTCCTTCATTTATCAACCGTAAACATGGAAGAGAAGAGATTGAGATCGACCATCCATGGATGGATGAGATTTTGAAAGAGACCTACGGGATCATGGTCTACCAAGAGCAGGTGATGCAGATGGCAAGTAAACTTGCCAACTATTCACTGGGTGAAGGTGACATTCTCCGCCGCGCGATGGGGAAAAAAGAGCTCGATAAGATGGCTGAACAGCGGGAAAAATTCCGCTTAGGGTGTCTACAAAATGGGATCGAAGAATCCATATCGATGTCTATTTTCGATAAAATGGAAAAGTTTGCTTCGTACGGATTTAACAAATCGCACGCCGCAGCTTATGGCTATCTCACTTATGTGACAGCCTATCTGAAAAGTAATTATCCGATGGACTGGATGGCTGCTTTGATGACATGCGATAGCCATGATGTCTCTAAAATTGCAAAGTTCATTGGGGAATGCCAGGCAATGGACATCACCCTTTTAACGCCCGATTTGAACGAATCGAATAAAAACTTCTTTGCAACAAAAGAAGGGATCCGTTTTGCGATGGGGGGGATTAAAGGGCTTGGAGAGGGCGTTGTTGAAGCCATTTTAGAAGAGCGTAAAACCAATGGCAAATTCAAAGGACTTTACGACTTTTTGCAGCGGATCGACTTTAAAAAAGTAGGAAAAAAGGGAATTGAGCTTCTTGTTGAATCGGGGTGTTTTGGGTTTACTGGATGGACAAAAGATGAATTAAGAACCAGCATCGACCCGATTTACGAAGCGATTTCTAAAGAGAAAAAAGAGAGTTCTCTTGGTTTTATGAACATGTTTGGAAGTAGTAGCGAAACCGATTCAAGGTTTTTGTCTCCTCCCAAAGTATTAAAAACCACCTCGATGATGGAAGACCTTTTTAAACAAAAAGAGCTGCTGGGCTTTTTCTTAACAGGTCATCCTCTTGATCATTACAAAGATTTAATGCTCCGTGCAGGTTGCTTGCCCCTTTCTCATCCAGCAGCAGACCCAACTGTGATCCGTTCTGCCTTTTTGGTGGAGGAGATCAAGACCCGTTTTGCTTCTAAGAGTCAGAAAAAATTTGCAATTTTGACCATCAGCGATAAAGAAGAACGGGTAGAACTGCCTGTCTGGCCAGAACTTTATGAAAAGTTGGGAGAGCATCTTTTTGAAAACAAGCTCTACCTTGGTGTAATCGAAATATCGGGTTCAGAAGAAGATAGAAGATTGTCTGCTCTTTGGTTTCAAGAGTTGTCACAAGTCGATGAGGCCTCTTTAGCAGAGTGTGACAGGGAGTATGATCGAGGCAAGTCTAGACAAGAATTTAGGAAAAATCTTCCGAAAGAAAAGCCGCAAGAAAAGAAAAAAGAAGAACAGGTGCAACAGATGGGACCCATTAAAATTAAAGGGGATTTACGCAGGATGCGTTTAAGTCATATCTTGGCTTTGAAAAAGCTATTTAGAGCTCATCCTGGGAAACGGGCTATCCAATTGGAGTTTCACGTTGATGGGAGTGAAAAAGCCTCTCTTGCGATCCCTGAATCATGGGGAGTTGAACCAAGCGCTGCTCTCTTTGAAAAAATCAAAGCGCTCTCTTTTGAGGTTGTGTGACAGTCCCTTTTCGCGTTCATCATTTACAGGCTTTTTTTGATGGTTGGGATCCTAAGATTCCACTGGATCTTGCCCTCTACCAATATTTCAAGGAGAGGCGTGCTTTAGGATCAAAAGATCGAAAGGTCGTTACCCAAGCTGTCTATGACATCATGAAATGGAAGCGTTTGATCGATTTTCCAGAAGAAAATTTAGATATCCACGAGACGATCGATCGCTATTTAAAAGGCGATTTTCAAAAGTTGAAAGATGTGCCCCCTGCAATCCGTGTGAGCTTGCCCGATTTTTTATGGGAAAGCCTCGTTAAAGGATATGGAGAAGAGGACGCGCTAAAAATTGGTGAGATTTTAAATACACGCGCCCCTTTGACCTTGCGTGTTAATACGTTGAAAACAACAAGAAAACAGCTTGTTGGAGCTCTAAGAGAACGCATTTCTATTGAGCCTACAAAGAAATCTCCCTGGGGCATCCATGTTTTAGAAGGGGCCAAAGTCCGTCAAATGCCCGAATATCAAGAGGGATTATTTGAAATCCAAGACGAAGGAAGTCAGCTTTTATCAGCAGAGATTGCCATCCACCCTGGTGAACTTTTTCTAGATTATTGCGCCGGTTCTGGAGGAAAGTCCCTTGCTGTGGCTATGCAAATGGACGGAAAAGGTCAGCTTTTTTTACATGATGTCCGGAAAAAAAGCTTAGCTGAGGCAAAAGAGCGGCTTGCAAGAGCTGGTGTTAATAATTATCAATTTTTGAATAACAGGCACAAAAGTGGCATTGACTGGGTTTTAGTAGATGCGCCTTGCAGTGGGACAGGGACTTTAAGAAGAAGTCCTGAAATGAAGTGGAAGCTCAGTAAGGAAGGCATTGAAGAGCTAGTTCAATTACAAAGAACGGTTATTAAAGAGGCGATCGCTTATTGCAAGCCAGCTGGTCATTTTGTTTACGCAACTTGCAGCCTTCTTCCTGAAGAAAACGAGGAGCAGGTCGACTATATTTTGGCCAATTACCCAGTACGTCTTGTTTCGACAACGAAGATTTTGCCAGAACAAGATGGGCCAGATGGTTTCTTCTCTGCCCACTTCACGCTGAAAAAATAGAAATGGGAAGAGGACGAAGACACCGAGGACAAAAGTTTATAAAGATCCTTTTTAATTTATCTTTTGCCTTTGTCTTCAATGTCCTAGTCCTCATGGTCCTTGGTCCTCTTTTGGTGCTCTCTTACTCTCTTGTTTGGCTTGTTTCTTTTATGGGGAAAATCGGGTAATATCTACAGGCGTATGAAATATTCTCTGCTTCTTTCAGCTGTTTTATCTATAAGTTTTTTGAATGCTGAACTCCCTTACAAAGAGGGAGAATTCGACATTTTGGTTCAAAATCGGGTGGTAGCCCAGGTTAATGGCAAGCCTATCACAGCTCTTGATGTGATCAAACGGATGGATTTGCTTTTCTATCGTCAGTTTCCTGAATACATGTCCTCAAGATCGGCTCGATATCAGTATTACGAAATGAATTTTGAGCAAATCAAGCAAGAGCTGATCGACAGAGAGCTGATGCGCGCCGATGCGATGGAAATGAAAATCGACATTTCTCCAAGTGATGTTCGGCAAGAGCTTGAAGTCACCTTTGGTCCTGACATCATCTCAAACTTGGATAAGATTGGTCTTCGGCTTGAAGAAGCTATGGCGATGTTAAAAGATGAACTCTTGATTCGCCGTGTGACCATGTACAAAGTCAACGGTAAAGCGTTCAGAAACGTAGGCCCACAAGAGATCAAAAGAGCTTATGAAGCTTGGTTGACCACCCATACAACGCCACAAAAATGGCAATATAGACTTTTTACTCTTCGTGGTCCAAGTGAAGATGAAGGAAAAAAAGCTGCTGAATTGATCCGTCAAGAGCTACTTGCAGGTCAAAAACCTGAAGAAGCAAGAGCCCATGTTCTTCAAGAAGAATTGATCTCTCCTACTATCACTTTGACCCTCTCCGATCTCTATGTTCAACCAGAAGAAGAGGTTCCAGACCTGATTCTGCCAGTCCTATCGAAGATGGAAGGACCTGGTGTGTCAGAACCTTTTGCGCAGCTTAGCCGCAAAACAGGTGAAGTTGCTGTTAGATTGATTGTATTAGAAGAGAAGTTAGCTTCTGTCACACCTCCTTTAAGAGAGGTAGAGTCCCGTCTGAAAAACGAACTTTTGCAAAAAGGTGCAGCGGATGAGTCGGCAAAATATCTTTCTTCTTTAAGAGAGCAGTATCACGTTTCAAACGATAGAGGAAGTGGAAACCTTCCTTTCTTGCCGGTTCCAAAATAGATTTTGAAACTTAAAAAATCCCTCTCCCAAAATTTTTTAATTAACCCGAAAATTGCCGAAAAGCTGTTAGAAGCCGGCAATCTTCGGGAGGGTGATCTTGTTTTAGAGATTGGCCCTGGGGGAGGGGCTTTAACCTATCCTCTTTTAGAAAAAGGGGTGGCTCTTACAGCTGTGGAGATCAGTCCACCTCATGCTGAGGAGCTTCAAACAAAGATAGGGGAAAAGGCACTGATCATCCATGAAGATGCCCTTAAGGTAGACTTTAAAGCGCTTTATCCAGATCAAAAAGGGATCACTTTAGTTTCAAGCGTCCCTTATAACATTACATCCCCACTTTTTGCCCATCTATTTGCTTCACACAGTTTATTCAAACAATACTTGGTGATTGTTCAAAAAGAAGTTGGAGATGTTTTGACAGCCCAACCTGAAAGTGAAAATTATAGCATTTTGTCGGTGCTTGCTCAGCGGTACACCATCCCCAAAAAATTATTCGTGATTCCGAAAGGAAACTTTCGTCCTATGCCAAAAGTAGATTCGATGGCATTGCATCTAGAGGCAAGAGAGGAAGTAGGAGAAGAGGCAAAACAATTTCATGCTTTCTTAAAGCTTGTTTTTTCACTCCGAAGAAAGACATTTGAAAATGTAGCTAAAATCATGAAATTTCCCCCTGTTGAAGATAAGCGACGTCCAGAGATGCTCTCTGCTGATGAGCTTTATGCCTATTTTCTTAAAAAATAGATCCCTAAAATGTCACAATCTTAGGTCTCAACTCAACAGTAGGAAAATAATATGACAATTCAAGTGCTGCTACCCAATACTACCCTTGAAAGACGATTTCAGTTACCTGAAAAACCTGCTCCTGTCACTTTATTAGGGAAATATGTTCGGCTAGAGCCTCTTAAAATAGAGCGTGATGTCCAACGCCTTTTTGAAATATCAAATTTTTTCTAATTCTCTCTCTGTGCCTCTGTGCTCTCTGTGGTAATCTTAAACAAGATTTTTAAGAAATTGAGGGTGTTTGCGAAGAAAAGTTTAAAAATTGAAACGTAAAGACGCAAAGGAGATGGTTGTAGTGTTCTTTAATGAAAAGTCACTCTTTTTGAATCTCTTAAAGTTGTTTGAAACGTTTGGTGAGATAGCTGATGACTTTTTGTACCCTCTCTTCTTCTTGAGGGGCTAATGGGGCACTGTTTTTGAGACCAAAAGCGATGATCAAAAGACCAAGAAGCTTTATCGCAATTGATAATTGACGAACAGCAAGTGGGTTGAGGTCTTCTCCCATTTTTGTTTCGTATGTTTCTGTAAGAAGAGTCAGTAAACTCTCAATCTCTTCTTCGGTTACACCAAAGCGAATGCCATAATATGCAATCGTGCACCAAATCCAGCTAAAATCATGGGGAGCAAAGCCAACGGGTTCCTCTTTTTCGTTTATGCTGAAGATAAAAGACGATAGATCTATTAAAGAGACTGTTTCTAAAGTTGGATCGAAAAATAGATGTTCGACATGGCTATCTCCATGAGTAAAAGAGGTCATGCCCCAATTATCTGTCATTGCAGAACGGGTCAATCTTTGTTTAAGGATGCCAAATTCTTCTAAACTCAAATCGATTTTCTCTTTATCGAGAACTTCATATTTGAACCTACTGGCTAGAATTCGAAACATGTTCAAGTGATAATTAGAAAGCTCTTTAGGTACAGGGAGCGCAAGAGAACGCTTTTTTTGATGAAGCTCTACAAAAGCGGTTGTAACTTTTTGAACTGCATCTTTCAATAATTTCAATTTTTGTTGCCGTCCAGAACCAGGGCTTGAACCAAGCTCTTCCAAAAGTCTGGAAAGGGGCTTTCCTTTCACCGCAGTTTGTATAAAAAAAGAGCGAATTTCATCTTTTTCAGTTAATCGATAAGTCCCCGCAGTAACCATTTGTGGCATATCGCTTTCTTGTAAGCCTAAAGCCTGAAATTGGTGGATCGCATAAAGCTCTTTTGCAAGATGCCAATGGGGATTTGTAAATTTTAAAAGGTAAAGGAACTCTTCCCCCTTATAGATGCCGATGGCTTTATCGCCAGATAATCCAGGAAGAGGAGAGGTTTGCCAATCTCCTTTTCCTAATATTGCATCTACAATCCCTTCAGCAGGGGAAGGAAAAATGCCTAAGAATGGGAGTTTGGCAAGAAAAGTTTGGGAGAGTTTTTCTGTTTCTTGTTCATCAACAGGGGCTTGAAAAAGGAGATTTTTATTTAAAGAACCAACTACATCCTTTGCTGCCAAAAGTATCTCAGACAAACTTCCTCTCTTTATTGCCTACCTTAGTTTATTTTTCCGAAGAAGGAAATAGAGGAAGGGCAAAAGGAGTAAGATCGATAGCCAGATCCAAGGGAACGGTTTTTTTTCTTTTAACCACTCTTCCACGGTTGCAAAAGTTTCGTTTCTAATTTTTCCTTTGTCATCCACTACGCTATATTTTCCGTGTTGTTCATCTATCCATTCAAAAGTGAGTTGATAGCTTTCTTTGTCAGAAAGGTAGGTTTCAAAAAAAAGAGGGGATGCTGTTACAAGAAAAGCTTTTTCTTCTGATAGAGGAGACGGGAGAGGTGTTTCTTGCCTTCCTGCTTTTAATACCTCCACCTTTACCGGTTTTTCTGCATAAGCTGCTTCAAAAAGGGCAATGGCCTCTTTGAAACGGGTGTCAGAATTTGGGGAACCTAAAAGAACTGCAATTAGTTTACGACCATCTTTTTCAGCTGCCGCAATTAAATTATAGCCACAATCTGTAAACCAGCCTGTTTTTACTCCGATGGCGTAAGGATAATGATACTTTCCCGTTCGGAGGAGCCGGTTAGTTTGTAAATACTTAGTCGACTCTTGCATGTTTGTTTTTGGCCGCATGAATTCCTTTGCTCGAACAAAGGCACAAAAGTAGGGGTCTTTCAAAGCAACTTGCGTCAATTTAGCAAGATCGTGAGCTGTGCTTTTTTGAGTTGGGTAGAAAAGACCGTGAGGATTAGCAAGAGTTGTCTCATGACACCCAATCTTTTTGAGATAGTCATTCAACTCTTCCATAAATTTAGGGATTGACCCAGAGATGGTCTCGGCAATCAAATTAGAGGCGTCGTCAGCTGATGCAACCATCATCCCATTGAATAGATCGCGGAGTGTCATTTTTTCGCCTACTTTGATGCCCATATGGCAGGCGGCTTTTTCAAGTCGCCAAGCAGGTTCGGCATATCCCCGCTTTAATCTTTCTTTTTCAGAGACGATTCCAATGCATTCTTGATTTCCTGTAACCACCTGATTCATATTAGGTTGCGTAGAAAGTGCATAGATGCACGTAGCAACTTTAGTCGTACTTGCCGGGTCCCAAGGCATATGGGCGTTTTTTTCATAGAGAATTGCGCCGGTGTCGGCATTAATTAACGTAACTGCCTCAGTTTCAGTGATTAAGGAGATTACAAGTAGTGATAAAAAGAGCATAATAGTGGCCCCATTTTAGCGATTTGGCACGCCAGATGCACACCTTTTTAGTATGGAAAGCGACGCAAGATACATAAAGAGTGAGGCAAGATTTAAAGAAGTCTTGACTCTGATGAAGAACGGATCTTCTGACCTTTGGGTCGAATTAGATCTAAAGTTCTTAGATGAGATCGGTGTTTTAGCCGATTTTGAGGAAGAGGTTATTTTCCCCCCACCCCCATTTGAATTGTTTGTTGGAGAGGAGAAAATCACTCTGATCGCGCCTCATCTTCTGGTTTGGCTGCTCCCTTTTGAGGAGGATGGAGAAAAAGCAACTTATGCAGTTATCGCAAGTGGCTTGCAAGAATCTCCCCATCTCTATCAAACTATCCGGGCCCGTGGTGTTTATAATACGTCTCGCATGTTGATGCGCACCATTGGGAAATGGAAAGAGTCATTATTGAATTAACAACTATTAGGAGGACTATATGGCTACAGTTAAGAAAATCAAAGCTAATACTCCCGTGAACAAAAAGATCTTGAGAGAAGAGGAAGTTGTGGAAGAAGGGATGCCATCACTTGCTGTCAAAAAGAAAGTGGCAACAGCCCACAAAGTCCGTCAAGAGATGATGAAAAAGAAATAATTTCTGATACGACTAAAGTTGGTCGAGAAGGTCGACGATCTTTTTGGCCAACTTTCTGGATAAAGCTGGATACACACTATCCTTTGCATCAAAGTAATCTGTCACTTGTCCCATTGAAAAGACGTTAACAGCACCATGACTTGTGTACCAATCGTGGTCATAGGTCACACCTGCAGAAACGCGTACGGGACCGAAATAATCACAATTGCAATAGTTATCAACCAATGTTACTTGCACCAAGAGACTACTTCTAGTTTCTGCTGGTATCACTGTATTGATTAACTTCCCCGTACTGTTTTGGTCGTATCTAAAACCAACGTTTTCATCTTTTGTTTCTAAGAAGATCACTTCTAAAGTGTAACGTCCTTGCCTAGAAGGGCAAAAATTGACCGATTGAGAAAGTTCTCGTATTAGAGAACGGGTCAATTCTCCGCTGTTATCTTTTTCTATAAAAGGGACTGTGACGGTGTAGCGGGGTGTGTTTCCATCTATGAGTTTGTAACCACACCCAGCAAGGCAAAGAAAGGAAAAGAGAAAGAGAAGATGTCTCACTCTTGCGTTAACTCTTCTGGAGTAGAAGCAATCAATGTCTTCTCTAATCTTTTCAGACGCATGTCAGAAAGTTTTGCCACTTTTGTCTCTGGGAAGAGATGGCAGGTGTTTTTGTAATAGAGCTCTGCAGATTTTGGCTCACCTTTTCTTTCGTAAAGCATACCTGCTTCAAAAAGGGCCTCTGCGTAGCACTCTTCAACTCTTTTTACCCCTTTATGCACCAATTCGATTCTGTCGTCGTTAGGAAAGTCTGTTTCAAAACGCTTCAAGTTGACACGAGCCATTCCCAAGATGTCTGGGTTTTGGATCTCAATTTCACATTGCACAAGGAAAACTTCATTGTTTTGTACATAGCTTTCTGCAGCTAATGCATCGTGTGGAAAACGACGGATCAAGTTGTGAAATGCATCTACAGCTTCTTTCCATTGTCCCATTTTTTTAAGTAAAAGCCCTTTGGAATAAAGAGATTTGGCAGCAAGTTGGTCTGAAGGAATGATCGTTGCAATTTCATCGTAAATTTCTAATGCAAGGGTTTCTGCCCCAATCCATTTTGGAAGGTAGCGGACACCAAATAGCGGTTTACCACTTCCTTCACGGAATTTTTCTGCAATTTGAAATTTGTCAACGATAGCTTCTTTGAAATAGGTGGGAGCCCCTTGAGAACGTAGGTAGAGAGAAAGTTTTTCGTTTGCCGCATCAAGTTCTTGCAATCTGATGAGACATTTGGCCGATCTGAAGAGACTTTCAGATGCTAATGGAGAGCGAGGATAGTTGTTCCAAATCGCTTCAAATGAAAGGAGCGCTGTTGTGTAATCTCCTGCATTCCAAGCTGTTTTCCCCATCTGGAATTCTTCTTCTGCGTTTTTTAACTCGCGGTAGTGAAGGTTTGGTCCATCAAAGAGGAATTCCCCTTGCAACGTTGTAAAAATAAAGAGGAAAGAGAAAAGGAAAGAAGTGTAATATTTCATATAGATGGGGGCTTTCTTAAAAAACGCTTCCTAGTGTAGAGCATGAATTTCACAGGTGTCAAACGGATAACGTCCCCTTGTTAAAAAAACTGATCCTTTTTGTTTCGAGCTTCATCATAGTCTCCCTAGGGCAGCCCGCGCATGTCCCTTGGTTTGGCCCATTAGCTGCTGTTTTCGGTTTTGCACTCATCTTTTGGTTTTTAATCGACATTCCAACACCAAAGAAGAGATTTTATTGGGGATGGGCTTGGTGCACACTTGTCCAACTTTTCCAACTCTCCTGGTCAATCACCCATCCATATGCTTATATCTATCCACTTTGGTTAGGTCTATCTGCTCTCTTTGGCGCACAGTTTGGAGTGATGGCGATCTACCTAACAAGAGAAAGGCTGCAAACTGTTTTTGGTGTCTTCTTTTTCCCAGCTTTTTGGGTGTTGATGGAGTGGGCACGCCTTTTCCTTTTGTCAGGATTTTCTTGGAATCCTGTAGGGCTTGCGTTGACAACTTTTGTGGTACCTTTTCAAGCTGCTTCTATTTTAGGGGTATTTGGTCTCTCTTTTTTGGTCATACTGACCAATATTTTGACGTTGAAGTGGTTGATGAATCGTCGCACTTCCTTAGTCCCTTTTTTAGCAGTTGCCTCTTTCCCTTACGTCTTTGGAATTGGGCATATGGTTCTCCACCATCCAAAGATGCAGCAAGAAGTTGAAGAAGGGCGGACTGTCGATGTTCTCCTTGTGCAGACTGCTTTCCCAGTAGAAGAGGTAATGGAGCTACAAGATGCTCAAACACGCCTTTTGTACACCTACGGAAAGTGGAAAGAGATTTTATCTATTCTTTCTCGACACCATCATCGCGATGAAGTCGATATGATTGTATTCCCAGAGTATGTTGTCCCTTATGGCACCTATTATCCCGTTTATCCTCTAGAAAGTGTGAAACAAGAGTTCCGTTCTTGGTTTGGAGAAAAAGGGATAAAAGCGCTACCTGAATTGGAAGAACATTTGGCCATGTCTGTTGATGCGGGAAATGGGAAAAAACTATGGATGGTGAACAACGCTTTTTGGATGCAAGGGATTTCCAACCTATTTAATGCAGAAGTTGTCGCAGGTCTGGAAGATACAGATGTTATTTCTCCGACCAATAAACAGCGCTTTTGCAGTGCGATGGTGTTTTTCCCAAATGGAGATTCAATCGAGCGCTATTCAAAAAGAGTATTGGTTCCGCTTGGAGAGTATATCCCTTTTGAATTCTTAAGAGAGATTGCACGCAACTATGATGTTGCTGGTTCGTTTACTCCGGGTTCGAAAGCTAAAGTGATCACGGGACGGACCGGAAACTACGGACTTTCTATCTGCTACGAAGAGACCTACGGAAATGTCATGCGGGATAACCGTCTTGAAGGGGCTGAAATGTTGGTCAATTTGACAAACGACTTTTGGTATCCACGGTCATTATTGATGAAACAACACTTTGACCACGCAAAAGTTAGAGCTGTCGAAATGGGCATTCCTTTAGTAAGAGCTACAAATACTGGTATTACAGCTGCCGTTGATAGCCTGGGTCAAACTCTAGATATCTTAGGAGAAGAAGAGTCACGCGAACATCTTTCGGATGCTCTTTTTGTCACAGTGCCCCGCTACCATTACCGGACGCTCTATACTTACTTGGGCGATTCTCCATTGATGCTGTTTTCTGCTCTTTTTGTTTCCATGTCGATGGCCATGGGTAGAAAGAAGAAAATCCCATCCATTATTTAATTCTTTCCTCTCGGGCGGAATAATCGGGTTCTGTAGTATACTTTTCTCGATTTTATGAAAAAGCAAGGTCGCACCATTCGAAAGCCTGTCTCTTATGCAGGTATTGGTATCCACACTGGGGAAGTTGTTGAAATGCAATTTCTTCCGGCGCCTGTTGGAACAGGTCTTGTCTTCCGTCGTGTCGATTTGCCGAATCAACCAGAGCTACTTGGTTCTTATAAGCATGTTGTTGACACTTCGCGCAGTACTATTTTGGGAACAGCTGAATTCAAAATCCACACAGTTGAACACGTATTAGCCGCAGTAAAGGCTTTCGGGATTGATAACCTGGTCATCGAATTATCAAACATCGAACCTCCTGTTGGAGATGGTAGCTCTCTTCCATTTGTTAAAATGTTGCAAGAGGCTGGCATTGAAGAACAAGATGAAGAAATTCCGTTCCGTAATTTACAAAAGCCGGTATTTCTTCACCAAGGTGATGTTTCTATCGTTGCTCTCCCTCACCCTACTTTTAAGATCAGTTACACATTGAGCTACCCAGGGGTGACTCCACTTGAAGCTCAATTCGTCTCTTTTGAGTTTAGCCAAGAAAATTTTATTAAAGATATCGCCCCTTGTCGGACTTTTGCCCTTTATAGAGAGATCTCTTACTTAATCGATAAAGGGTTGATCCGCGGTGGCAGTCTCTCAAATGCCAATATCATTTTAGGTGAGGCTATTTTAACAAATGGGGGACTTAGATTTCCTAACGAGATGGCAAGACATAAAGTTCTCGATATGGTTGGAGACCTGGCTCTTGTTGGCTTCCCCTTTAACGCACACATTATCTCGATCCGATCTGGGCATGCAACTCATGTTGACCTAGCTCGACTCATTGGAGAAAATTCAGTATGACAGAAAAAAAACCTCTTATCGATATCCACGGGATTCGAAAAATTCTTCCTCACCGCTATCCTTTTCTTTTAGTAGATAAGGTGATTGAAGCTAATCCGGAAAAGGGGGGGTATGTCCTTGCAGTCAAGAATGTGACGGCTAATGAACCTTATTTTCAAGGTCATTTTCCTCAAGCCCCTATTATGCCAGGCGTTCTAATTTTGGAAGCTTTAGCGCAAGCTGGCGGCATTTTAGTTAGATTGCAAGAAAAAGATCACGGACGGATTGCCCTTTTCCTTGGAGTAAAAGAGGCTAAATTCCGTTCTCCTGTTATTCCAGGGGATGTATTAACCCTTAAATGTGAAGAGATCCACATCACAACAAAAGCTGGTAAAATCAAGGGAACAGCTTCTGTCGATGGACGGATTGTAGTTGAAGCAGAATTAAGTTTTGCCCTTGCAGACCCAAAAGACATTGGAGCTTAAAAGATGACCAGAGAGACATTCATCCATCCAACCGCAATTGTTGAAAAAGGCGCCAAGATTGGAAACGGCGTTTTGATTGAAGCTTACGCTATTGTCAAAGAAAACGTTGTCTTAGAAGACAATGTGACGATTAAATCCTTTGCCTATATCGATGGTTTCACAACGATTGGAGAAAGCAGCACGATTTGGCCTTCAGCCAGTATCGGAACAAAGACACAAGATTTGAAGTTCCGCGGCGAAAAGACCTTTGTAAAGATTGGAAAGCGTTGCGAAATCCGGGAATTTGTCTCGATCAACTCTTCTTGCTCTGAAGGGACAACTGTAGAAGTGGGCGACGATTGCCTGATCATGGCTTATTGCCACATTGCCCATAACTGCAAAGTGGGTAACCGTGTGATCATGAGCAACAATGCGACATTGGCTGGTCACGTAGAAGTGGAAGACCATGCTATCATCGGCGGTTACACTCCTATTCATCAGTTCGTACGGATTGGTAAGCATGCGATGGTGGGTGGTATGACTCGTGTAGGACAAGACATCCCTCCATTCACAATCGGCGGAGATATTCCTTTCCGTTTAGCAGGATTGAATCTTGTCGGCTTGAAGCGTCACAAATTCTCATTAGAAGTAAGAAAAGCATTGGCACATGCCTTCAGACTTGTCTTCAGATCTGAATTAACGCTTGAAGAAGCTTTGGATACCATTGAAAAAGAGCTTTCAATCCACCCAGAAGTCGCTCACTTTGTTAAATTCTGCAGAGATTCAAAGCGTGGCATTATCGGTCTTTCAAAACAGCCTGAAAACAAAGATGAAAGACTTGATCTTGAAGAAGAAGAAGAGGAAGAGGCTTTAGCTAAGAAATAATGAGAATCGTTTTTTTCGGTACCCCAGAGATTGCTAAAGAGGCATTAGAGTTCCTTTTTCAAAATGGGGTTGAAATTGTAGGGATTGTTACAAAGCCCGATAAACCGAAAGGACGCTCTTCTACATTACTTCCTCCTCCAGTCAAAGAATGGGCACAAAAGGCCATCCCTTCGGTGCCCCTTTTCCAACCAGAAAAAGCCTCTACGTCTGAAATGATTGAGGCATTAAAACAATTACATCCAGATCTGTTTGTCGTTGTTGCTTATGGAGAAATCATGAAGCAAGCCTTGCTTGATGTAGCTCCTCATGGCGCTATCAACCTACATGCAAGTCTTTTACCTAAATGGAGAGGGGCAGCTCCTATTCAAAGAGCTATAGAGGCCGGAGATCAAGAGACAGGTGTTTCCATTATCCGTTTAGTTCAAAAAATGGATGCAGGCCCCATTTTATTGAAACGATCGATTCCATTAGACGACATTATGAGATCGTCAGAACTTTTCCAAGCCCTTTCTATTGTGGGTAAAGAGGCTCTTTTAGAAGTGATTCATCAGTTGGATAAGGGGCAAGCAGTTGAAGAGATACAAGATGAATCTCAAGTAACCCATGCTGCAAAATTAACTCCAGAAGGATGCCAAATCAATTGGCATGTAGAGGGGAAAAAGCTTCATAATATGGTGAGAGCAGCTTATCCAAATCCTATAGCGTGGACAGAAGCCTTGATCCGAGGCGAAAAAAAGAAGCTGAATATCTTAGAAAGCCGTTTCAGAGAGGATGTAGAGCTGCCTCCTGCAGAAATCTATCTTTCTAAAAAAGAGATCATGGTTGGTACTGGAAAAGGTGCTCTTCAGTTGTTGCAAGTACAACAAGAGGGGAAAAAAGCCATGAATGCGATGGATTGGGCCCGCGGCTTACAAGACATCGAATTTGTTTTATAAACAACAGGCCTGGAAGGCCGATCTCTGAAAGTTTTGGGTATCGAAACAGAAAGCTTTCAGAGATCAGCCCTCCGGGCCTCATTTTTTAACTAATGGCTAATTCGAGGCAGAGCTTCTTTGCGTTTCAATTTTTCAAGTTTGACCAAAAAAACGGATCAAGTTTGGCAGCGCTTATCTTGTTATTTTTTTTAAAAAAGATGTCAGAGGATTTCAATCTCAAAGCCTCGTAAGAGGGCAACTGCTTCTGGTAAAGAGAATTTGGCCTTTTTGATCTTATTGGTTCTTGGGTCAATGTCGTAGTTGAAAGCTTTGGAAAAATCGGCATTTGACAGGTCAGTATTATGAAAAAGGGTGCCTGACAAATCTGTCTCATCAAATTTTGCGCCATGGAGTTGTGTGTTATTGAAGTGGCACTCTCTTAACTTCGATTCTAAAAATTGACCGTTCTTTAATTGTAGGCCTGAAAAATTACAATACTGAAGCAGGCAGCTTTTGAAGTTGGCGGAGAAAAAAGTCCCTTCACATTTAAAAAAGGCTCCACCAATCACTTTGCATTCATTGAATTGAACATCTTGAAGGCGGCATCCTTCTAGTTTAGTAAGACTAAAATTGCAGCCGACAAAAGAACATGAGATGAATTTAGCACCTCTTAAAAGAGCCTCTGTAAAATTGCATTGTAAGAAGCGACAATTCACAAAAGTATCTTGGACCTTTTTGTGAGAAAAGTCGTCTCCTTTAAATGTTGTCTCTTCAAAGGTATTTGATTCTATCATCTTAAAATTGTTCTTTATGCACGCCCATGTTAGCATAGAAATCTAAATTAGGGGGCAAATTAGAGCAATTTCGCTTTAATTTGATGTTATGTTCAAAGGGATCGCGTTTGCGCTTGCGGCCTGTTTTTTGTGGGGGCTGATCTTTGTTGTGCCACAATTTTTGGAAGGCTTTACTTCTGTCGAAATCGCTTTGGGGCGCTACTTTTTTTACGGTATCATTTCTCTTGGGATTCTGGGAAAAACAAGGTGCCGATATCCAGCTAACATTTGGGGGAAAGCTCTCTATTTTTCGCTTATCTCAACAATGGTCTACTATACAGCACTTGTTTTTGCTTTAAGATGTTGTAATCCTGCAATCTGTGCATTGATTTTAGGCACAAGCCCTATCACAATTGCTTTATATGGCAACTGGAAAGAAAAAGAGTGCAATTATAAAAGTCTTTTTTTCCCTTCCTTGCTTATTTTGCTGGGCGTTGTCCTTGTAAATTTCCCTCACATTAAAGCTGCAGATTCTCTGTCAAATTATATTTTAGGGCTTGCTTGCTGTCTTGTCTCCCTATTTGCATGGAGCTGGTATGTCGTAGCCAATACAAAGTTTTTTCGAGAGCATCCCGAGGTAGCCTCAAATGATTGGTCCACTATGATTGGGGTGTTAGCCCTCTTTTGGGTGACTCTATTTGGTTTTGGCTTTCAATTAACAGGTCATTTTCAAATCGAAAAATATCTAACTGTTAATGATGACCTTGTTCGCTTTGCAATAGGTTGTGGAGTTTTGGGCCTTTTTTGCTCATGGATGGGTAGCTATTTTTGGAATAGAGCAAGCCACTATTTGCCTGTTACTTTAGCCGGACAGTTGACGATTTTTGAAACGGTTTTTGGCATCATTTTTGTGTTTACTCTTTCGCAAACATTTCCCTCTCTTATAGAGGTGATAGGTATCTTTGTCTTGCTGGGTTCAGTTGGTTATAGCATCCAACTTTTTAGCCAGATATCATCCCAAAAAACTATTGCGTAATTGTTGCGCGTGCTAGGATCCGACCACATAACTTCTATCGGAGGGATACCATGGCTAAAATGAGAGCTTTTCAGGTCAAAGGACCTAATCAACCCCTAGAACGTGTCGAAAGAGATATCCCGCAGCCGACAAGTAGAACTGTTCGAGTCAAAGTACAGGCCTGTGGGATTTGTCACAGTGACTCTTTTGTAACGACAGGTGCTTTTCCTGGCATCCAATATCCACGTATACCAGGGCATGAAGTGGCAGGTGTCATCGATGCTGTTGGTCCTGATGTGACAACATGGAAAGTAGGAGACAGAGTAGGTATCGGTTGGTTTGGCGGAAACTGCTTTCTTTGCGAACCTTGTCGCCGTGGACAATTTGTCATGTGTGAAAAAGGGAAAATTACTGGGGTTACTTTTGATGGTGGCTATGCTGATTATCTCATTGCCCCTATTGAGGCTTTAGCCCATATCCCAGATGGATTAAAACCTGCTGAAGCTGCCCCGTTGATGTGCGCAGGGATTACGACTTTCAATGCTTTAAGACACACAGAAGCTCATCCTGGAGATCTGGTTGCCATTTTAGGGATGGGGGGACTTGGACATTTAGCCATCCAATATGCTGCTAAAATGGGTTTCAAAACGGTTGCTATTGCACGTGGAAAAGACAAAGAGCCTTTGGCCAAGAAACTAGGCGCTCATGCTTATATCGATAGCACAGCTCAAAATGTGTCAGAAGAGCTCAAAAAATTGGGTGGGGTAAAAGTTGTTCTATCAACAGTCACCAACAGCCAAGCAATGAGTGAGACGATTGGGGGATTAAAGCCTGAAGGAAGACTTATCTTACTCGGCGTATCGGGAGAAAGTTTAGAAATTTCTCCTCTTCAGTTGATCATGAAAAATACAGGTGTTGATGGCTGGGCATCTGGCACTTCTATCGATTCAGAAGACACTCTTGCTTTTAGCGATATGACAGGTGTCCGTTCAATGAATGAGATTTTCCCTTTAGAAAAAGCTCCAGAAGCTTTTGAGCGGATGATGAGTGGCAAGGCTCGCTTCCGCGTCGTCCTAGAAACCGGTCTATAATTAGATTTTATTTCGACCACAGAGAACACGGAGAGCGGGAGAGGAGTCCTCTGTGCTCTCTGTGGTTAAATTCTAAGAGCTCATGCTCTTGAAATGCGGTGGAGACATAAGATACGATCGGCTTGGTAAAGAGAAGGTTGGTCGATGTCGGAAGAGAAAAATTTTCAGCAGTTTCTGGATACATTCACTCAAAAAGTCTCGGTTAAGGATAAACAGGCGCGGAAAGCTGGCTGGATTTTAGAGACCACAGGTTCAAAAGATGCGGCCGATCTAAAGGCTGAGCTTGAAACAGAGCTAAAAGCTCTTTTTAGCGATAAAGAAATCTATCAAAAGTTATTGGAGTGGGATCGTGATCCTACAATGACCGATCCTCTCTTGAAACGGCAGCTCAATGTCCTTATCCGAACATTCAAACAAAATCTTTTGCCATTAGATCTTCTTCAGAAAATGTCAGAGGAAGAGGCAGAGCTTGCACAAACTTACGGGAATTTTCGGGCCGTATTAGAGGGGAAAGAGCTTTCTGAAAACGACATCGTTAAATTGCTGAAAGAAGAGAAAAATCCAGAAAAAAGAAAAAAAGTCTGGGAGGCTTCAAAAGAGATTGGGAAGGCGATGGCGCCAGGGATTTTGAGGCTTGTAGAATTGCGAAATAAAGCTGCGGTGGCCTTAGGCTATCCTAACTACTTTTCTATGATGTTACAGTTGCAAGAGGTCGATGAGAAATGGCTTTTTGAGACGCTGGAAACATTGGTTGAAAAATCTGATAAAGCTTATTCAGAGATGCTGGATGGTCTAAAGAAAGAGCAAGCTAAAAAATTTGGCGTTAAAGAAGAAGCGCTTGGTCCTTGGGCTTGGAGTGATCCATTTTGTCAGGGAGACCCTTTAGATGTAGCTGAGTTAGACGAGCTTGTAGATGGAGTCGATTTTATTGAAGCAGCTGCATCTTTTTACCAAAAGATGGGCATCGATGTGAAAGCTGTTTTAGAGAAGAGCGACAACTTCGAAAGAACTGGAAAAAACCAACACGCGTTTTGCACTAATATCGATAGAGAAAAAGATGTACGGACACTGAACAACTTACGGCCAACCCTTCGATCGCTTGAAACGCTTTTGCATGAGCTTGGACATGCTGTCTATGAACTTGGTTACGATCCTTCTCTTTCTTGGTTTCTAAGAGAGTATCCTCATGTGCTTACAACAGAGGCCATGGCCCTTATGGCAGGGCGTCAAGTCTATCGGACTGCCTCATTGAAACAGTTAGTGGGTGATTCGGAAAAAAAGAGAGCTCTGATGCAAAAAGCTGAGAAGAGCCTAACTAGAAGGCAGTTAATTTTTAGTCGCTTTGTTTTAGTCATGACAACTGTTGAACGAGAACTTTATAAAAATCCACATCAAAATATGAATAAAGTGTGGTGGGATGCAGTTGAAAAATATCAAAAATTAACCCCTTCTAATTCACGTGAACATGGATTTGATTGGGCAGCGAAAATGCATTTAGGATTGGCTCCTGTTTACTATTTCAGTTATCTGTTAGGGGAATTATTTGCTTCTAGTATTGAAGAGAAATTAAAAGAAAAAACTGGGACGATAGAATTGATATCTTCAGATGCAGGTCACTTTCTTCAGGAGAAACTTTTTTTCCCCGGTAACCGCTTCCATTGGAATCAACTTGTTGAACATGTGACAGGTGCATCTTTGACACCAGTCCATTGGTTGAAACAATTTGCAAATGTTTAAAAATAAAAAAAGAACAGGCCAACAAAGTTGACCTGTTCCGATCCTAAGAAGGATTAGTTGCAGCAAGCTGGAGCAGCGGCTTCACCTGGAGCATTGCAAACTTTTTTCCAGTAGCACTCAGTTCTGTAGTTGCAAACTTTGTCATTAACCCAAACTTGACGTGTTTTGCAATCAGGTACTTGTGTGTAACGTGGAACGTCTCTGTAGCACTTAACTGTGTAGTACTCAGGAACCATTCTGCACTTTTGAACGTCGTAGCATTCTTTTTCATATGTGCAAACAGTTTTAGTGCAAGGCTCAGTGATAGTTACGCAACGTGGAACACAGCAGTAGCTAGGAACTTGACGTTGGAACTTGCACCAGCATTCGCCAGCAACAGGTTTCTCAGCGCAACGAGCATAGTCAACAGGCTCAACGTTAGGTGACAAAGCGCCGTTAGCTTGGAACTCAGCATTCATAGCTGGAGCTGGACAGCAACCGTTAGGACCACATTGAGCGCTGACGCTTGAAGAAGCGAGCAACCCTACTAGAACTGCAACAACTCTAAATAAATTTTTCATATAAAACCTCTATTTTGGTTAATAACGTTTAGTAGTGTGAAGACCTCGTCATCTTCATGTTCGGCCTTCTAATTCGGACCATGTAGTTTTATTTAGATTAAAACAAGATAATTTTTTAAAATTAATAAGATCACTTTGTTTTTTAATTGTTTACGTAAAAATTAAAGGGTTCATTTTTTGTAAGTGCAAGATTGTCAGTGGATGCAAAGAGGAATAATCCCTATATATAAGTGCTTCTGATCCGAATAGGTAAACTAAATGAAAAGATCTCTATTACTTTCCCTTTTTGTTTGTCCCCTAGCACTCCATGCAGGGGGTGTTCTCCTTTATGAGATAGGAACAGCTGAAGTGCGACTGGCATCTGCCGGTTGGGCTGCACGGGCAGAGGACCCTTCCACAACATTTACAAATCCGGCAGGATTAACGCGAATTGCTGACCGACAAGTACAATTAGGCATTGAAGCGATCAATGGTGCTTTTGAAAATACTTATGTTCAACTCTTTAGCGCTAACCTGATCTGGTGGTTTTAGACCACGCTTAGCTTTTATTTAAGTGCTTTAAAAGAGATTGGTAAACTTGATCTGGAGATTGTGTGCCATCTACCCGATGGAGCACCCCTTTTTTATCATAGTAATCTTCTAGTGGCTTAGTTTGAGAGTGATAGACTTTCAGCCTCTCTTGTACTACCTCAAGCGTATCATCTGCCCGTTTGGTTAGTTCGACATCGCAAACATCACATCTGTTTTCTTTTTGGGGAGCAGAAAAGTAGGTGTTGTACATCTTTCCACATTCTCCACAGGTCAAACGGCCGATGGCCCTTTTAATGATGGCATCATCAGGGACTTCCAGATCTAAAACCACGAGAGATACTTTATCTCCAAGTCGTTTATCTAGAGCTTCAGCTTGAGGAATAGTTCTTGGGAAGCCATCAAGAAGATAGCCTTTCTCTGCATCAGGTTTTGCTACACGATCAAAAAGCATTTCTAACACAAGCTCATCTGGAACAAGTTTGCCAGCATTGATAAAAGATTTTGCTTTTTCGCCAAGAGGTGTGTTTTTGCTCATATTTTCTCTGAATAGATCACCGGTCGAAATATGAGGGATCGCTAACTCTTTGGAAAGACGAACAGCCTGTGTCCCTTTTCCAGATCCTGGCGCACCAAGGAGAATGACGATCTGTTGGTTTACATCTTTGAGGTTATCGGCTTGTAACATACTGAAAAATAGGCAAATGCAAGGAAATAGTTTTGTGATGATTTTTTTCATAATCGCCATGTGGGTAGAGCAATTTCTTTAGAAATTGTATTATATGTGCATGAGCCGATTTTTTCTCCTTTTTTCCATTCTTTTCTCATCACTGTTAGCTTCAGATAAGGTTTCTTCCTTATTAGAGCGCTATCCAGAAATTCTATGGCTTGCCGATGTGGATGTTAAAAAGACAGAAGAGGGGAAAGCGGGAGTAGCCTCTTATTCGGAGCAGATGTTTGGACAAAAGTTTGTAGAGTTTGATCGGACACTTATGACTCTCCACTGTTTGCATCTTTTTGTGGATGGCAGCGATGAAGCTTACGAAATTTTTACCCGTCATCAAAAAGAAAGTGAAAGACTGCAAAAACACAGTTTCATTGCACTCCATTTCGAGGCAAAAGCTATCCTGCAATCTGGATGGGGGAATCTTTCTGAAGGGGAATTATTACAGGCAATGGAGACCTCTTTGGTGTTAGGGGATTTAGGGAAAAGCGGGAAAGCACGCCAACTCTATCTTCCTTATGGCATAGAAGCACAAGATCATGATGACTTTTATGGCGAAGTCATGCGCGAAGCGCCAGATCTTTGCCCTTCTTTCCAACGCCTTCCTCGTGCTGCTAAAAAGCTATTACAGAAGACAGCTAATTTGGCCCACTACAGACATATCTTCCATCTGGAAGGGGAACCACAGATGTTTAGTCAGTTAAAAAAGAGCAAAATCGCTTTCGAAGATCCGATAGCCCTTGCTTTCGATCTTTTTGTCCATACTTGTGATATTGCTGGAGCGTTAGGCCATGTCAATAATGTCTCATCTTTGGCCTATAAAGAAATGACGCATCAAGCTGAAAAATCGATGGAGCGGGCTGTTTGGAGTCTTTCTAATCCAACTTTTACCGAATGGGATGCTTATGATGTCCATTTGGAAACTCTAGCAAGTTGGCTTGGTTTTGACCCATCAAATAGAACTGAAAGAGCGCTGACTCGCGCAGGAGCTATGCTTCGCCTCTATACATTACAAGAGGGAAATTTGTTGAAAAAAGGGGTCGAAGAGTTAGATTCACAAGATCGTGAAGAGATTGTTTCTCTTTTGGATCCACAATTGGGTGAAGAGCTGCCAAGAACACCTACTTATATGCCGGCTGTTTTAGTCAATTTATCTAATCAAGTGGGCTTAATAAAAGCGGTCCGTTTGGGGCTTCCTTTCATTGCAAGGGTCTTAAAAGTCTATAAAGAGGAAATTGCTGCAGAAGCTTTTAACCCAAACATTCCTCTTAATTTTAATAAGATGGCTTTTATCGCAAAAACCTATCCAAAAGCCTTGCAAGACCCTTTTTATATTGATGAGGATGGGAATGTATTGCCTGGATGTCCTTTGTTTGAAGATTAGAAATAGCTAAAATTCACTTGGTTTTCCAATCAAAGAACGTGTATAAACCTTCTTTTTTTGGAGTAATTGTATGAAAATAGCCGCTTTCTTATCTGGTTCTATCGTTTTATTTGGTTCATTAAATGCTGAAAATCAATTTTCAGCAGAAGCTGATTATCTTCTTTTTCAAGCCCATCAAGATGGGTTGTTTCATGCTACAGATCTTTTAATGTTATCTGGAAATGGTGACGAATTGAGAACCACCGACTATCATGTCAAAGATAGTACCTGGAATTCAGGCGTCCGCGTGAAATTTGGTTGGGAACCAGAATGCCGTCCATGGAACCTTTCTTTGCAATATACCTATATGGGTAACTGTATCTCTACTCCAAATATTGCTAAGAACTATTCTGCAGAATCCATTCCTGTAAATCATCTTCTTTTTACCAACTATATTACAAACTCAACCGGGATAGATGCAATTTATGAGAATAAAGCTTCTTGGAAATTCAATTTTAATCAGCTTGATCTTTTGATTGAACAACCTTTTTGTATCGGTGAAAATAGCTCTTTGACCCCTTACTTTGGTTTGAGAGGACTCCAAATAAATCAACGGCTAAATCTTGCTTTCACAAATGTTTTTCCTCTTTCTCATGTTGATGCAGATGTCGGTTCATTGAGTGATAACAGAGTGAGCTTTTCCCCAAAAGTTGAAGGGATTGGTTTAATCGGAGGGTTTACAGGTCGTTTTGAGCTTGGCTACGGATTTGATCTTTGGGGCCGCGTTGGTGGTGGTTTAGTGTGGAGTAGATTTAAGACATCTCAAGATTACCGTTCTGTTCAAGCCTCAGATCAATCTGTTTTCTTGATCGAGTCGAATGATCACCAGTTTTGTGGAACAAGCTTAAATGCAGATTTGGCCCTTGGAATAGAGTGGAGCTGCCCTTTTAACGATGGTTGCCAATGGTTAGTCCTATCATTTGCTTGGGAGAATCATCTTTATACCAATACAAACCATATCCAAAACTTTATCTTCGAAGAGATCTCGTTCAATTCTCGTAACATCCTCACATTGGACAGAAACGTTCAACGGGGCGATTTCTCTTTCCAAGGCTTTTCTTTCGGAATCACTTATCTTTTCTAAACACATTAGAGATAAATAATTGAAACGCAAAAAAAGACTTAAAGTTGTTTTTAGGCACTCATTTTAATGAGCTCTTAACCGGATAGAAGAAAAAAACAAGATGGGCAGGATAGGCAGGATAACCTTCGGCTAACAACAGCTTGATTCCTCTAAAATACATTTTTTCTTTCCAGATTACCATGGCAACTTTGCGTTTCATTCTTTAAGAATAGACAGCGAGCTCTTTTTCTAAAGTGGTCCGTAGCTGTTTAGGAGAAATGCTATTGGGGAACCAATGCTTTAACTGCTCCAAAGCTTGCTCTAGATACATCGCATGTCCGGAGAGGGTTCGACATCCCCGTTTGGCTGCCTCCTCAAGCAATGGAAGAGGCATCATTGTTTTAATATCGATAACAAGGCTGTGGGGAATCAGTTTTTCTGGATCGATAGGCAAAGGTGCCGGCGTGCAGTTGATCAAGATATCGTACTTTTCTGGAACATCAGAAAGAGACTTTGCATGTGGGTCTATAGCTTTAGCTTTATCTACAGAACGATTCAAGAGAGTGATATCGGCACCATTTTTCTTTAATTCTTTATAGATGGCTTTTGCTGCCCCTCCAGCTCCAATTATGACGACATGTTTGCGATTGACATCTCCTAAGCAGGTCAACATAGCCTTCCCATCAGTATTTTCTGTCTCTAAGCGATTTGGCCAAAAGATAAGTGTATTGACAGGTTCTGGCCCTAACATTTCTTTTAAAGGCATTGTTACGCTCAATCCTTTAAAAGGAAGTCGCATCGCATATTTCAAAAAGGGATAGATCTCTTCTTTATCCACTTTAAAACTTAAATAGACACCATCGAGATCTAGTTTTTCCATGAGAGGGTTGTGGACCCTCTCTCCTAGGCTTTGGGCAACTGGATCTCCAATTAAACCATAAATTTTTGTCGTTAAAGAGAGTTTTTCGTAGTGATATTTATTCAGCAGAATCCCCATCGGAATTTGACCTGGGGCATTGATCTCTTCTTCAGAAATAGGAGCATAGTCAATAGGATTGCCAATAACAGGTCCTAAAACACGACCAGGGCTTCCTAGAGGCCCCATCGGAATGCCGATTAACTTTTGTTCTGATAGATAAACCAACTCAAGCAGTCGGAGAGTATCGACAGAGCTATTGGCAAAAGTGGCTATTTTATAAAGAGTGGCCGGTTTTTGTCGGAGATTATCATAGAGGGCTTGTAAATCCTCGGGTGTTTTTTCAAAGTCATGGTAAGAGAGGATGATTTTTTGGTCTGGAACCTCTTCTTGAAAGGCCTGAAGAGTCGAAAGGGGAATCGTATGATCTATATCGATATATTCTGGTTTTTTTACAGCAATCTCTTTCAAAGCTGTCAAATCAGACGAAGTTGTTTTGAAAATACAGGATTTTCCAGCTGGGAGATGGTCAAAATTTTGGATCTCGACGAGATCGCCTTTAGAGATATGAGTCAGTTTATTTAAAACGATGCAGAGCAAGAGAGTCGGTTCCTTTCATCCGAAGTCTGCAAGTCATATCACTTTTTAGCAATCGTTAAGATTTGGATCTGGGTCCCCTAAAAAAGGATTACCTAGTTTAATCCTAAAACATAGGAATATGACTAAGCCAATGTGGTCTGCTTTTATAGGGGCTACCCCAGGGTCCTTTTCCGCAAAAGAAATATTCAATATAAGTTTCGTGGCTAGAAGGAACATGGCTAGAAGGAACTCCTTTCTCAAGAGAAATAACACGTGCACGTACAGAATAAAGGCTGGACAGAGAAAGAGAATAAAGGTATGTCAGAAGAGAATGCCCGAACTGATCGATCGATGGAGGTTGCAAGTTCACAGCGTAATTGTCCCACCGGTCTCTGACCCTCAGGCCATCTTTATAGGTCTCAAAAGAGAAGCAGTAGAGATTCCATGCACTTTTATCAAAAAGTCTTTCTATAGCTGGAAGAGTTGACTTTAAGAAAGTGGCCCAATAAGAGCGGTCGACTAAAAAGTTTGAGCTGAGTTTTAACCCTTGCATAGGGTCTAGTACTGCCTCCACCTTTCTTGTAAAGGTAGCCCCATTTTTTTCAAAGTTTTTTAGAGGCATCGAAAGTTCTTGGTCGATCTGGATCCAGCATAGTCTGGAAAGACCGAAAAGATTATATCCTTGGCAAGCCATGGATATAAAATTCCATTGTTTTTGTTTGGAAAAATAGGAAAGGGCGATCAATGAAGCTATACGACTGATGGCAATACCTTGTTTCAACAAATGGATGAGTGGAGGGGTCCAATTAACTTTGATACTGCTTATGAACTCTTGAGATAATGGAAGTTGTTTAATGAACTCATTGAGCGGAATAGTAGATTTGAAATGATCGTGGTATCTTGCCATTGCAACCACCGGTAACGCCAAAATGGCAATGCCTGTTATGGCAGCAATAACATTAAACTTAAGTGATGAGTGTGAATGCTGTTTAGGTTCGGAATAAATTGTTTCACGAAGTCGCTTGTAACTGTAAAAATAGGTTGCTCCGAGGAATGCAATGTCTACTGGAAGTAGAACGTTTTGGATTTTATAAACCGCATTAGCAAGCATAGGATGTCTTTGCAAATAGGCTAGACCTGCTTGAGCCACACTATAAAAGGTGTAAATTTTTTCAAAAAGTTCTTGTCCAGATCTATCAGCCCCATGATTGGCTGTCGATTGAGAGGCATAATAAAATGTCGACACAGGAATTAGCGATCGACCTACTTGATGCACCATTGTTTTATAATCTCATTTAGGAATAGGGTTAGATTTTAGTTAACTATTCTTAATTTTGAAAGTTTATTTAAAGATTAGATCGTATAACCGCCAACAATCTGTGTGGTGAGGGCCACCTGCCCAACAGTTGCAGGCCAAGAGGGGGTTGGGGTTGTGATAAGCTGTTTTGCTACCTGACCACTGTAGACGCCGAGTCTTTCTGTCAATTTTTCGCTTAATTTTTGTGTTTGGATTGGGGTTAAATGGAGATTGTAAGCCGCTTCAAGGAGGAGTTTGGTTGTATTTTGCATGTTTTGATGGGTCGCTAAAATCTTATCAGCAATTTCTCCGAACTTAGCTAATCTGTTTAGAGTTGCTTGCTCTAAAGCTTCTTCTTCTCCTAGTGATTTCAGCGCCTCTTTAAGCGATGTCCCTAGTACCCGTTTAGCAGCCTCTTCGCTTGCTTTTGCAATAGCAGGGTCTACATTGGCAAGCCTTTGGCTCTCTTTTAGAGCAGTGAACATCTCTTCCGCATTTTGTCCATAAGCTGTGCCTACGGCATTGTCGTAACCTCTCATGACATTTTCAAGGGCACCGATACTTTTTTCTGCACCACTTCCAATAGCTGCAGCCATGATGGCAGTGGCTCCTAAAATAGCAACACCGGCGGTTAAGTGAGTGGTATAGGCAGCTAAGAAAGCTACTGCAGGACCACCCACTTGAAATCCAGCAATACCAGCACTTAAAACAGCAGAATCAATTGCAGTGGCTACAGCTTCATAGAGAAGCAGTTTTGTACTTGGCAATGAAAGTCCTGTCATTAAAGCTTTTTTAGCAAATCTTCCTTCTCGCTCTTCGGCAATTTGAGAAATTGTCTGAGCTGAGCCTGGGGTCATCCGTTTGAGAGCATCATATTCTGCAGCTACCTCTGGAGCGATAACGTCCTGCATCCGTTGCCCTTTGCCGTTTCTAAGATCGGTGATATTCCAAGAGGCTGTCCGAGAGCCGCGGATCATGGCGATAAAGGCATTAGGCGCAATCTCAAGTCCTCCATGTAGGACATAAAAAGGATGCTGTTTCCCCCGTTGTATCTCATATTTTTCATCCGATTCAATATCGGCCCTTCCCAGGTACATCATCTCTTCCACTTCAAGGATCATCCGAGCATTCTTAGACAAAGCTGCTAAGTGATAGAGAGTTTCTCCTTCTTTATCCATGTAGGTGAAAAAACGGGGCTTGTCAGTATCTAGCTTGATGTTTTGATCTAGAGTTCTTAGCGCTCTTAAAAGAGAAACATCGCCCATTTTTACGGCAACTGCCAATGAGGCGCGATAATGGGTACTTTGAAAGAAAGGGTCTTTGCCTGTTTTTGGGGCCGTAGGGGCCATTTCTTTTGCCCAATCTTCAATCGATTTTTTTACACTCTCTTGACCAGTTACATTCATCAAGTTTTCATAATATTCTTGGATATCGGCTGCTTTAAGAGGAGATTCTTTTTTGTCGGCTTGTTGCAAAAAATAGTGGGTGATGAGCTCTTGAGTATCGACCATTTTCCCTTCATGTTGTAATTGAGGGAAATAACGGATATCAGACAACATACGAAGTTGGTCGCGTGAAAGTATCGTTGCTTTCTCAGAGTCTTCTTCTTTTAAAATCAAAGCGGCAATTTTAGCAGCATCTTTTGTCTGTAAAGTACTACTCCATGCCCCTTTTGTTACATGTGCTGGCAATTGTACATCTCTCAATGCGTCTACAGCCACTTCAGGTTCAAAACGTCTTTTTTCTGTTTCATACTGGGAAAGAGAAAGATGTAAATTGTTAAACCAGACATAGAGATTGTTGGTCAGTTTTTGAATAGGGAAAGTTAAAAAGGCACCCGAAATAAGCCCTGCATAGACAGGACCATTTGTTTCGATAGCTGAGACAATTTTACTTTCGATAGGAGCAGAGGCGACTGTGGAAAAAGCAGTTTCACCAGGTAGTGGAGTCGGTGCTGCTAATATAACTGCTGTAGAACCAGCACTCCCAATCATTTTCCCTAGGAAAGCGCCTGCTGCTACCCGTCCTGCCGTGGCTTCAAAACGGAGGGCTTCAAGACGATCCATAAGAGCAGAAAATGAGCCCGGTTTTGTTCCGTCCAATGTTTTTCCATCCGCTCCGATGTAGTGATTATCCAACCAGACGGCATCTTCTCGGTTCATATAGTGCACCGGTCTAAAGCCTCTGGAGTCGGTCATCAAGTAAGCATTTGCTGAAGTTTTGTCTGATAGTGCATCGGCAAGAGCCGCCATTAATCTTCTGTTTTGACCTTTCATGGCAAAGAAAAGGCCATTTTGTCCTTCTGAATTTTTAAATTGTGGATCGCTGATTAAAGGGTGATCTTTTAGAGAATCTGCCGTGACAGTTGCTAAATCAATATTTGCAGTTTTTTTGATGAGCTCGGGGTCTCCCACCTGAAGCGCAAGCAATGTAAGATGTTGCCGTTCTGCCTCTGTTGTTGCCTTATCAAATTGAGTGTTTATCCATTCTGCAGCCAATTGAGGATGGATGCGTGTGAGAATTTTTTCTCTTCCTCTATCGGTTGGGCTATTTTCAAAGAGGGCTTGAAGAATCAATACTTTTGATTGAGCGTTCATCGGGGAGTTTTGAACTGCATTTAAAAGGCCATGAGAAATCCTTTTGACAAAACCAGGTTTTTCGACCAGTTGGATGATGGCCGTCGCTTGATCTGTCGAGGAGGCTAGCATCTCTTTTAAAACCCGTTGACTTGTCGATTGAAAAGCTTTTTGAAACTGATATTGGACAGAGCTTGCATAGGAGGTTGGGGTGAAAAGGGCATCATCCCTTTTTGTTGGTGTAAGCTCTGGGGCTAAACGGAAGCCTCCTGTTAAAATGAATTTTAAAAAATTGTTCCTTCTAGACATCAGGTGAAGGAGTTGATCTTTGAAAATTTTCTCCCTTTTTACATCTACTTCAAAGGTTTGAAAGGCTTTATCAATCTCTTTTATCCCTTTTTCTAAAAAAGCGTTCCATTCAGGGATCTCCTCTTTAGAAATACCCAATTTTTTCGCCTCTTTTTCAGAAATTTTAGGTGGGACATCCTGAAGGATGTAGTCTTCGATTTTTTTCTCCCATAGAGTGTGTAATTGATTGGCTGGTCCTAGAAAAGGTTTGAAAGAGGCATCTTGTCTTTTGAGCTCTGATAAGAAACTTTGACGTTTATAAAGGGTGTCAACGGCCTTTAAATAATCTGGACGCCCTTTTTTGGTTAGAATGCCCCACCGTAAGTTGTCGTAGGCTTTTACAGCTTGAAGTTTGATCTCTTTTTCAAGATCTCCTTTTTCCCCTTTTTGAGCTTCTGCATAGATAACAGCCTTGTCGGCCGCCATCATAAGGCCTCTATTCAAAAGTGAAATTGCCAGTTGTGCACCGTAGAAAATCTCTTTAAAAAGGGCTACGTAGGCAAAAGCTGCACCTCCGATGGCAAGAGCAGCTCCTTGTTTTGTCCGATCGACCCATGTGTGCCGATCAAATTTTCGCCCTGCAAGAAGAGTATGGGCTTTTTCTGCCTCTTTTAGCTCTCCTTCTAACGCCTCTTTTGACTCAGGTTCGATATCTTCAAATTCTGCCCCTTTTTCACGATAAGAGATGACATCTAAACGTCTTTTAAGTTCTGCAACCCGGTTGGCAAGGATATTAACGGCATCTTGATTGGAGAGTTTTTTTCCTTTCCCCCGGATAAAACGGATCGTATGACCTCTATCGGTCTTTGTCTCTTCGCCTCGATACCCCTTTTCTTTCAATATCCGAAAAGCGGCATCTCGAACCGAAGGGTCAAATTCTCCTTTTTCGGGAAAATGAAAGCTCATAAAACTCCTCTCCTATTCCAGAGTCTAAAAGAGAAGTGTTAAGAGGGTGTAACTTTATAACCCTTTATTTGTAAGGTTGTTATAAGACAAAAACCACTCAACAAACCGAGGGATCCCCTCTTCAAGCCCTGTTTTTGGTTGAAAGCCAAGCATTTGCTGACTGTGAGAGATGTCAGCGTAGGTACGTAAAACATCCCCCTGTTGCATAGGGAGATAGTTAATTTGGGCTTTTTTACCCGTGGCCTGTTCAATGATTTCGACAAACCGTTTTAGAGGGGTAGGTCTATTGTTGCCAAGATTGAAAATTTCGTGAGGGGCAGAAAGATCAAGCGATTTCAAGACACCATCAACGATATCGGAGATGTAGGTAAAATCTCTTTCCATCTGACCATGGTTAAAAAGGGTGATGGGCTCTCCTTTCAATATCTTATCGACGAAAGAAAAATAGGCCATATCGGGACGGCCCCACTCTCCATAGACAGTGAAGAAACGCAATCCAGTTACATGAAGACCAAAGAGATGGTGGTAGACAGCTGCCATCTGCTCTCCACATTTTTTAGTCACAGCATAGAGGCTAGCGGGGTTGTCAACGCGATCGGTTTCTGAAAAGGGGACTTTTTCATTATTGCCATAAACAGAAGATGAAGAGGCATAGATCAATGGGATGTGAGGATGTTGCCTGATCCCCTCTAGAATGTTTAAAAAGGCGGTGATATTGGCATCAATGTACGATTGAGGATGTGTTAAAGAGGCTCTAACACCTGCCTGAGCTGCCAAATGGAGGACATGTGTCGGACGGCTTGCATTCAAAAAAGTGTCAAAGGCGGCTTTATCTTTCAGATCGAGGAGGTGGACTTGAATTCCAAGTTTTTCAAGCTGGGCCGCCCTCTCTTTTTTCAACTCCACCGAATAGTAAGAGTTAAAATTATCACAGCCAATCACAAGGTCACCTCGTGCATGGAGGGCTTTTGCCACATGGAATCCGATAAACCCTGCAGCGCCTGTCAGTAAAACACGTTTCATCATATGCTAAAATGATAGCATTATGGAAAAAGTTATCGTATTTGATTTTGATGGAACTCTTGTGCAAGGGGAGAGTTTTTTCCCTTTTCTCTCTTCCATCAACAAATGGGGACTCTTTCGCTCTTTCCCAGAATTAGTGACTTACCCTTTTCATAAAGATAGATTGAAATTGAAAGAGGCCATGATGGCAGGGGCCATTCAAGGACGCGCTTACGAAGAGGTTTGTCATATCGCTGAACAATTTTATCAAGATTGGGTTGTCCCTCGGCTAAAAAATGATGTCGTCAAAGAATTGGTGAGACATCAACGTGAAGGATATCGGACAGTGCTTGTCAGTGCCAACATCACGCCCATCATCTTAGCTGCAAAAAAAGGATTACATTTTGATGAACATCTTTGTTCGGAATTAGAGCTGGATAAAGAGGGAAAAATCACCGGAAAACTTTCGAGCCCGAATTGTCGTGGCGAAGAGAAGGTCCACCGATTGAAGAGCTTTTTTGACGGAGAACAGGTGGTAGTTGAGGCGTACGGTAATTCTGAAGGGGATCGAGAACTTCTATTGTGGGCCGATATTCCCCACTGGGTGAAATGAAAAAGGGGAGCGATGACTCCCCCTAAAAACAAAAAGAATTAAACTTTTACTGAAAATGGATCGGAAAGTATGTCAATTCAATCATTAAATGTGTGTTAAGACACGATAAAAAAATATAAAGACTAGAATTTATCGGCTGAAAAAAAACAGGACGGGCAGGATAGGCAGGATAAGCGCTGCCAAATTTGAGCAATTGATCATGTCAAAAAGGCCTGGAAGGCCTATTAAAGTTGAAAAATCAATTTAAAATTCTTTGCGTCTTTGTGCCTTTGCGTTTCAATTTTCTTTTCTTTCTAAAGATATACAAAATGACTGAAGGCATTTTTTATTCATGATGCCAGTCTTTCAGGCCATTTTATTTTTGGTCTTAACTAACTGTTTTAATTAGGCAGCGCTTATCCTGCCTATCCTGCCCATCCTGTTATTTTTCAAACCACTATGAATAAAGACTAGAGCCTATCTAAGATCTGATAGTTTTTCAAAAGGTCGCTAAAGGCACGTTCAGTGCGGATTTGCCGCATTTCATGACGCGAAATATGCTCATCCCCTTCTAAGTTCAATGCAGAGCCAAAGTAGAGATGGACTGGGACTCTTTTTGGAATCCGCTGCTCTCCTAAATCGATGTTAAGAGATGCGGGAGGAGGAAGTAGATCATAGCTTTTCAAAGCAAGCGTATGGAAACTTGTTTTAGAGCCACTTTTTTTAGCGATCAAGTAAAGAAGTTCTACACTTTCTGGGGTAAAAGGAGCGGGCAAAAGAGTGCCAGCATCATCTTTCCTGTCTCTTCCACCGCTTGCAGCCACATAGATGATTTTGCCACCCTCTTTGAGCAGCTCTTCCATCTTATTCAGTGTCCGCTTGTTGTGAAGCAGCTTCTCTTCTCTTTTTTCGGGAGGGGTATCGATGTATTTCTTAGAAAAAATACAGAGGAGATTACAGCCCAAACTTAATGGGATCGCCATCGGATCGCGCACAACGCGGTCTCCTGCAATGAAAATCATCTCTTCAGAGAGGCGTGGATACTGTTTTTCTAAAAGAAGAGAAATCGCTTGAGGGTCTGGTTCTGTTTGGTGATTAGCCAAAAGGATGACATTTTCTCCGCGCTCGATTTTTGCCGCGATCTCTTTTAGGTTCTCTTCTCCTAAAATTTGAGAGTGCTCTTGATCGATCAACACTCGGAACATATCGAGGCCAAGAGCTCTTTGAGAGCTTTGGGCCTGATTGTAAATAGAAAAAGAGGTGCGGTGTTCAATTTCTTGTTTGACGGCATTTCCATATTGTTCCATCAGACTGACGAGTCGGTCTTTAGGGAACCCAGCTTGGAGCCCTTCCAGGATGAAATGTTTGCAAAACTCGTTTGCTAATTTTTCAAAATTCATCCTTCGATCTTTTCTCCTGATAATGTGGAATATATCTGGAAGTCATTTAAGTGCAATCTGTCATCTGTTTCAAAGACGACGCGCGCGTTTTGCTCTTCTGCCATCTCTTCTAAATATTTCAGATCGTCTCCACGTAAACTTTCCAAAAGATGAGGATGGACAACCACTTTCAAAGCAAAGCATTGGTGGATCTGGATCGCTTTTTTCAAAGCTCTCTCCAGCTCGATAGAGACTGTTTCGTGTGTCTTGATTTGACCTGTTCCTGTGCAGTAAGGACATGCGGTAAACAGCGTTTGCATCAAAGAGCCACGGCTCCGTTGACGGGTCATTTCAACCAAGCCAAATTCGCTCATGCCTAAAATCATGCACTTAGCTGAGTCATCTTTCATGCACTCTTTGAGTCTGTCCAGAACGCGGCGTTGGTTTTTCCGTATCCGCATATCGATAAAGTCGATGATCACAAGACCACCAAGATTTCGAATTCGGAGTTGCCGCCCAATTTCTTCGGCAGCTTCTAAGTTGATTTGGACCAGTGACTCTTCTACATCTGTTGAAGAGGAGGAGCTTCTTCCAGAGTTGACGTCGATTGTTGTCATCGCTTCTGTTTTATCGAAGAAAAGATAGCCGCCAGATGGGAGCCAAATTTTTCTTCTTAAACTTCTTTCAATCTCTTTTTCGACATTGAACCGCTCAAACATAGGCACTTTGTCGCGGTAGTACTCAATTTTAAGAGCGTGTTCGACTTCGTACCGTTTATAAAGACGTTTCAAGTTTTGGAATGTGTTGTAATCGTCGACCAAAACTCTGTCATATTTTTTGTCGATTGCAGCAACAAGGGTCCGTTTGACAATGTCAGATTCGGCAAACAAAAGAGTCGGCCCTTTAGCCCCCTCATATTTGTCCCTGATTCCTTGCCAGGTATCGAATAGATCTTGCGCCTCTTCAATTAGAGCTTCGTTGGAAGCAAGAGCACTTGCTGTCCGGCAGATAAGCCCGACATGTTGTGGCATCTCGAAAGCTCGTATCAGTTTTTTCAACCGGTCTCTTGCGCGGCGGTCCTCAATTTTACGAGAGACTCCCCGATGAGAGGAGTTGGGTAGAAGAACAAGGTAGCGCCCAGCAATAGAAAGGTTGGAGGTGAGTCGTGCCCCTTTTGTTCCGATCGGCTCTTTAACAACCTGAACCAAGACCGCTTGGTCTTCTTTAAGGTGTTGGGAGATGTCGGTTGCGCCGGTGGCTGCTTTTTTCTTTTCTCCCTTTTCCCAATCAAGGTCAAAGTCCATGTCGAACATCTCTTCAAACTTCTTAGCGTTTTCGACAATGTCGGAAATGTGGATGAAGCCAGAGTCTCCTTCTTCAATGTCGATGAAGGCAGATTGGATGTTTTTTAAGATATTGGTCACTCGGCCACGGTAAATATTTCCCGTGAGCTGGCGTTCCCTTTTTCTTTCGACAACTAAATCTTTGAGTTGACCGTGGGAGAGGGTAGCTTGACGAACCTCTTTGGATTCGACGTTTAAAAGGATTTCTTCCATAAAGGTCAGTCTTATACTTTGAAGTTGATAGGATAGGGGATGAAAGGGAAAATTTCTAGAAAAAATCCAGCCATTTAGGCTATTATCTCTCCTATTCACATCATGCATCCTATCCTTTGTCTCTACATCGACCGACTAAAAGGGGGGAAAAGTGAGAAGATCGAAGGGGTTTTCACTCCAAAAGAACTCGATCTCCTTGACGATTCCATCCGTTTTATTAGCGACATTCAGTTGCAAGGGGAGGGGTATGTAACAGATGAGGATCTAATTTTTCACTTTTCTGCTCAAGCAGAAGTGGAGCTTCCTTGTCTGATTTGTAATGACCCAGTCAAGACTAAGATCGCCTTGAACGGGATATACAAAACCTTTGAAAAGGACGAAATCAAAGGTGGAATCTGTGATATCGTCCCTGCAGTCCGGGAAGAGATTTTATTGGCAATTCCCGAATTTGTTGAGTGTGGAGAGGGCAAGTGCCCCTCTAGAAATGAGTTAAAACAGTATCTAAAGGCCGAAGGCGAGGGTGATGTTTACCGCCCTTTTTCGGGCCTTTAACGATTTTGGAGTAAAAAATGGCAGTACCACGTAACCGGATGTCCAATGCGAGAAAGAACTCGAAACGGGCCCACTCAGCCAAACAAAAAAAACACCCGGCTAAATGTTCCCACTGTGGATCATTGATCCTTTCTCACCGCGCCTGCGATGCTTGCGGTTGGTATAATCAAAAGGATGTCCTTGCTATCAAGGAATAATCGTGGTGGCGATTGGAGTAGATCTTCTCGGCAGTGATACACCAGGAGAGGTGTTGCTCGAGGGGGTTTTAAAAGCGCTTAAGCACCTTCCAGCCAAAGCAAATGTGATTTGCTTTGGCTCTTCTCATTTAAAGAAAAATATCGGCCAAAATGCCGACCGGATCGGTTGGGTAGAAACAGAACAAGAGATCCGGATGGATGACCCTCCTCTTGAAGCTGTAAGACATAAGAAAAGGTCTTCCCTTCATCTTGGAATAGAGGCCCTATTATCAAAAACAATTGATGCATTTGTAACGACTGGCAATACCGGTGCGTTAACAGCTCTTGCCTGCTTAAAGCTCGAATTAGAATCTGGCATAGATCGCCCATGTTTAATGGCCACATTGCCCACTATGTCGGGTGAAACGGCCATGGTAGATGTCGGTGCTTCAACTCAGTTAGACCCTGAACATCTGATGCAATTTACAGAGCTTGGTGTTCAATTTTTACGCACAGTTAAAAAGATAGAAAAGCCTAAAGTAGCTCTCTTGAATATTGGGGTGGAATCGATGAAAGGGACCACTCATCATCGAAAACTGTTTGAAACTTTGAAAATGACCGAAGAAAACTTTGTTTTTGTCGGCAATATTGAAGGGAAAGAGCTATTCCAAGGCGGAGTAGATCTTGTTGTGACAGATGGGTTTACTGGGAACGTCTTTTTAAAATCGGCCGAAGGGATGGCAGAATTTTTACTCCGTGAAGTTAAAAATAGCGTTGTGCCTGACACTTTTCTTAAACTACAGAGCCGTTTTACCCAAGAGGTCTCTCCTGGAGCTCTTCTTTTAGGGATCAAAGAGACTCTCATCAAGTGTCACGGTCTTTGCACAGCTAATTCTTTTGCAGGTGCCATTCTTCGTGCCTATCAGCTTTCGCAAAAAAATTAATCAATGACACTTATACAAGACACTTTTAAATGGCTTGCTACAGATTTAAGCCAGATTGAACAGTACACCCATTTTATTTTGGAAAGATCTAAGTGTTTTGGACGCGAGAAAGCTGCAAGCTGAAATTAAAAGACCTAAGGGCTGGTTCTTTTAATCAATTAGAGCAAGTTCAAAAGCCAAGTGTTCTGCAGAAGAAAAGTCTTTTCAAAGCCTGTTTGAGTAGGATCTTTAAGCAAAGACACGATGTTGCTTGGCTTACGAAGAAAAGAAAAAGTTTGTTGAGCAAGAGATCCAATTTTTTCTAAACTATCTTTTGCTTCTAATTTAAATCGGAGAGCTTCTCCAACGACTATTGAGTCATGTCCAACAGAAGCTACAAATCCCCCCAAAGTCAAACGGAATAAGGCCTGGGGCCAATCATAAAAACCATATCGTCCTATCATTGGATTAACGATCAAAAAAGCTTGAAGAGAGGCAATCACACCTACCGTGCGAAGTATAACAGAAGTTGTTCTGTAGTCTTGAATCTTCTTTTCATCTTCGTTCGCAAGAGTTCGCATGTTATTTTGAATAACGGAGTGCCAATCTGAAACTAAAGTACTGAAAAAATTAAAGGTTGTGTCTGCTACTGTCATTATGATCTCATGTTTAAATTATAAATTATAAGAAAAATCCATTAAAAATCCAATTTATTATTGTGGATTTAGCAATTCTTGAAATTGTATCCATAATTGAACAAATCGAGCATCATCTGGATAATCTTCAAGAACAGATGAAATTTTAGCATCAAGATCTGCTTTCTTCTTCTTATAATCTTCCGTGTATGTGCCGTTTTTTCCGTTTTTATAACGCGGAAGATTTTTTAACTCTTGAATCATAGAGTAGATTTCTTGAGCTATTTTATTCATTTTTTCTTCAAAAGTTTCTTTTTTCGGGGTATTCACTTGAATAGGACGCATATGGTATCCCCCAGTTATTGTAGCATAGATCTGTACTGAAGATGTTTCTTCACCATTATCTACTCCAACAGGAAATGAAAAATCGACAATACCCTCGACTGGTTCTCCTTTATCTATCCATTTCGTAACAGCTTCATAAAGAAAATTGTTGTAGCCATTTTTAAATTCTGGATAAAAAATAGCAGGATTCCTCTCTGTTGACTTCACCAACGCTCTCTTGGTCATTTTGCAGTTGGCCGTTGGTAAGTGCTTTCCTTCGTGACCGTCGGGGTAGATTGATCTCCCTTTATACTCTTTTTTATCCTCTTCTCTGATCTTTTTGACGACTAGAAATTCATATACAGAGATGGTTGAAGCGGCATCTTGTTCAGAAGGTTTAAATAGGTCCCTCAAGTGACCAGCATGGACTACGTTACCTATCCCTGTAGCCATATTGTTAGATATGGCTGAAAAGGCCATATGAAGGTTTGTGGCCATCCCTATTGGAATGACTGTTTGCTCGACATTGTCTAGATAAAAATTCTTTGACTCAGCGGTCATAAGGGTGCTGAAAATGCTTGTGATTTTTTTAAAATGAGGATGGATGTCCGAGATTTCCGACCGGATAACTCCAACTAGACACAATTTGTCTCTTTGCATCACAACAGGCCCACCTGAGTTCCCAGGTAATACATTTCCATCCACTGTGAAACTGTAAAAATTTTTTTGTTTTAAAGTCGAAGAAACATGCCCTGTGTGTAAAGTAAGTGGCTGTGTAATCGGATGTCCGCCAAAATAGATCTGCTCTCCTTCTTCTAAAGGCTCAGGGTTTTGTGGTAGTTCTAAAAAATCGACACCTTCTAGAGGAAGGCTTTCCCCGTTTTCTAAATGAACTTGGAGCAATTGAAGATCAAAAATCTTTTCTTGTTCTGGATTGTAATGAGGAAAGGAAGGCTTTTTGACGGTGTAAGTTTTACCTTGATACTGTATAGTTGATGCTTGGATATGGGCTGCAGTTAGAATTAATCCTGAAGCATTAAGAAAAAATCCTGTTCCCATTGAATGATTTCCTAATACTCGGCAAATGAGAGGTTTAATCTTAGCGAAAACCTCTTTTGTGGATAATGGCCTATTTTGCTGAATTGGGTGGCTTGTTAAAGCTTGTTGTATAGGAGGAAAAGTCATCTGATAGATTTATTGATCGGTTGATTTTAGTTTTTGTAAAAAATTATTCCATGGCTGCATATGTTCTACATTCATTGATATATTTATTTCGTCATAAATTCTTTGAATAACGTCTTGGTTGATCAAGTTAGGGTCTAAAGGGATCCTGATTGTTGCTAAAATTTGCTTGTTTTGTTCAAGTCCCCATATTTCATCAAAGCCTTCATCTGCTAAAAATTTCCAATGCTTTTTTTGTAAAAAAACTCCTAATTCCTTCTTAATAAAGGGTTTTAGATTGCGCTCACGTGCTTTATTTACATCTTTTAAGACATTTTCAATAACCGTTTGATTGATATGATGAGGAGCCGAAGGGAATTTGACAGTTGCAAAAATTTGATTGCGATATTTAAATCCCCAAGTATCATGCGAGTCATCGCATGTTAAAAAACTCCAATGTTTGTCTCGTAGCAAAGTTTCTAACTTTTTCTTAAAGAAACAATCCACTTCAAGTTGGACCACTTTTAATGCAGTTTTAAAATTACTTCCGCCAATAGGTACAAGCATTTGAGATTGGATATCGGGATCGTTGTTTTCCCAAGTTTCAAATCCTGGGCGCAAACTTCCAAGAGATCTCCAGTTATGATGTTTCAAAAAAAGATCAAATTGAGCTTTATCAACAATTTCTCGTTGGACGAAGGTCGCTTTTTCATCCTCTCTAGGCTCTCTTTCAAGGTCGTGAATGTGACCGGCATGTACCACTTTCCCGACGCCCGTAGAAAGATTTGCTAATAGTGTCACAAGTATACTATGTAAGTCTTCGAGAATGCCCGGAGGAACTTCTTCATCACCACCTATTGGATAGTAGACATTTTTCTGCTCGGTAAGTTGAGCTATAGTTTGTGTGATGATTTCAAATTGAGGATCTAAATCCGAAACAACCTCATCAACAACCCCAATAAGTTGCAATACTCCATTCATTTGTCTTAAAACAGGGCTCCCAGCAGATTTTGGCATCACAGTTCCATCAACTGTAAAACGCCATATCTTATCTTTTAAAACAGAAGAGACAGAACCCGAATGAAAAACAGGGACTTCTGTAAGAGGGAATCCTCCAAAATAGATCTCATCTCCTTCTTCTGGAAGCTCATCATTTTTAGGGAGTTCAAAAAAATCGGTATCAGCTTTTCCTAAACTGAAAGGCTGACCATCATTTGTTTCAATCTGAAGCAAACAGAGGTTTCTAGCTTCTGCCATTTCTGGAGAACATTCCCCGACCAAAGAGACACGGTAGATTTGTCCTTGAAACTTTACCCTGAGATAATCTGAGCACATATTTTTTACACGATCAGCAGAATGTCCAAAAATAAATTTGTCATATATCTGGTTTTCTAGAAGACGAAAGGAAGTGACTAAAAGGCCAGAATTTGTGATAAAAAAACCTGTAGCAGCCTTTAGAATGGGTCCTTCATCATCACCATCATTGAGTAAACAGACCACCTGGCAAAGCAATGGTTTTATTCTCTTGAATATTTGTTTGAGATTCAAAGGTTCAATAGAATGAACTGTGAGAGGGGGAGAGTCACCAAGTGGCGGAGTTGTGGGTAAAATATCAAAGTTAGGGCAGGAGTTAACTCTTTTCCGCGGCTGTGCTTCGGCAGTGTAGATGTTGGGTAAGCTAGAACTTCTTTGTAATGTCGCTGAATTTGCCATAAAACTTTGAAAAATGGGCTGCAAAGTATATCAGATTTTTAGATTTCAAAAAGCATTTAAACCGGAAGGGATCTCCTCAGGTGTTGGATGTGAAATGATCACTTTAATTTGAGAGAAGGGGCGGGGGATTTGAAATTTGTCCCAGGTTGGGAGACGAAAGACAGAAGAACTTTTCCAAGAGAGGGTCAAAATAGGGGCGCCGGTTTTACGGGATACTTCAAGCATTCCCTCTTTTATGACTTGACGAGGCCCTTTAGGGCCATCAGGGGTAACTAGAAGAGTGCGTCCCCCTTTTTCCACTTCACGGATCATCTCTAAAAGGGCAGAAGCTCGGGATTGATGTCCGATACGGATGCAAGTAGAGGGGGGATAGTTATCTATCACTGCTTTTAACACATCGGCATCGCGGCTGCCACTGATACAGACAACAAATTGTGTTTGTTTAGCGAAAGGGCCTAAAAGAGCTGGGACGATGAACATATTCCCATGCCAAAAAGAGATAATGGAAGATCCTTTATGGAGCGCTTCCTGGAAGAGATCAAGACCCGAAATGCGAATACGGCATGTTTTAACAATCGCCTTCATCAATGTATGAGCTATAAAAGCAAATAGTTTGGTTTTAAATCTCATCAAAGAGCCTGGCGGATTTTTTTCGCAGCCAACTGAGTTGGAGGAAGGTATCCAGGCGCAGATAGGTCGTTCCAAACAGCTTCACACATCTTTTTTACTTCACCATTTTTTGGACCAGCAAGTTCTTCTAAAGAAGCTACCACTTTGTCAATAGGAAGACCCTCTTTGATCCATTCAGGATACACGGTTTTATGACTCAAGATGTTTACCATGCAGTAATGTGGTAAGTCTAAGTTGAATAGCCATTTAGCTAAGAAATGGTCAACTGGTGAAAGGGCATAAAAAACAGCTGTTGGAACTTGATGCCAAGCCAATTCCAGTGTCACAGTGCCAGATTTAGCAAGAGCAATATTAGCCCGTTTCATCAAATCGTATGTGTGCGATGAAGGGACCAAAGCTGCTTTAAGGTGAGAAGGTAACTGTTTTTTTATGAGGTTAGAAAAGGCCTCATTGCCAACTGAAAAGGCAATTTGGTACTCAGGATGGAGAGAGACAAATTTTTCCAGAATAGGCACTAAAAGGGGAAGGTGTCTTTTTAGCTCTCCTTTGCGACTGCCTGGGAAAACAGCCAAGAGAGGACGTTCTGGATCTATCCCAAATTGTTCTTCAAATTGTGGGTCGTAGGGGACCTGTTGAAGAATTTCTTGCAAAGGATGGCCAACATATTCCACCTGCAATGGCGTCTTTTCAAAATGCTTTTTCTCAAATGGGAAGATAGAAAAGAGAATGTCTAACGTATCGACAAGGGTTTTGGTTCTCCATTTTTTCCAAGCCCATACGCTTGGAGAGACAAATTGGAACAATTTCCCCCGGTAACCTTTTTGACGCAGTTTCTTAGCTAATTTCAAATTAAAGCCAGGAAAATCGACAAAAATAACGGCTTTAGGCTGACGGAGGAGGATTTCGTCTGTGACATGTTGAAGTGTTTTTAGAATCGTCGGAAGATTTTTGATTACCTCCCAAACACCCATCACCTGCAGTTTATCGTAATAGCCAACAGGGACCATTCCTGCTTGTGTCATCAACGGGCCGCCTACACCAACGATCGGAAGTTTTGGCAATTCTCGTCTTAAACTTTTGACTAAAAGAGAGCCAATAAGATCGCCGCTTGCCTCACCTGCAACAATGAATAGCTCTTCATTAGCCGCAAAAGGAAGGTCTTTTGCATTGGTTGTTGCGCCATTCATAGGGAGAGGAAAAGTGGTCATTTTGTCCGCCTTGCTAATATAAAGTTGCGTGCAGCTCCCAAAGAGCCAAAAAGTGGGCCAAGAAGGTTAACCAAATCTAAACAGTAGAAAAAATAGAGGCTCGATAAAAAAGCTCCGACAAGGGTGATGGCCCAAAAGTTAGCTGAAAGATGGCTCTCTCCAGCTTTTTCAGCTTCCCACCATTGAAAAAAGAAACGGGACGAAAAAAGAAAAATCCCGACAATACCTAAAATTTTGAGGAAAAGGGGAGGGTCAATTGTCCCTTTAGACCAAGGGGTCGCAGGAATTCTCATCCATTCCCACTCGCCGCTAGAAAACAGGACAAAAATGGCAATCAGTGCTGCCAAGATGAACAATGTTGGAACGACTAAGCGTGTAATAGAGGTTTTTTTTGCTGAAGAGGCAAGCTCAATGTTCCTTTTGGCGAGCACAAGCTGCAATCCTTGCAAAATAGCGATCGGAAGCTGCAATTGGATAGCAGCGTGGAGAGCAAGAGTGACATTGCCTAAGATCGACAGATGCCAAAAACTATTAGTCACAACAGATTTTCCCTGTTTTTCAGAGATCCACCACTGTATAAAAAAGCGGACACCAAAAAATACCGTTGAGATAAGACCAAGAGGGTATAAAAATTCTTGTAAGCCTTCTGTCGTCATCATCTACTTTTCACCACTTTTGGATCGACTTTTCTATTTCTCATCCACCAGACAGCAAAAAGGTCGATGATTGGATTCAAAGAGCGGTTGAAAATGTTGTAATTGCTTTTTCCTTTCAGACGTGGACGGTGATTCACATCGATCTGTTGTACACGGAAGCCCTCCATTCTAAAGAGAGCAGGAAAGAACCGATGCATCCCTCTAAAAAGTTTAATCTCTTGCAAAGCGCTTTTTCGGAAAAGTTTTAAAGAGCATCCAGTATCATCTACTCCATCATCGCATAAACGGCTCCGAACGGCATTGGCAACGCGAGAAATGACCCTTTTAGAAAGCGAGTCTTTCCTTTTTTTTCTCCGACCCACCACAAGATCTGCTTCACTGCGTAAGGGCAATAGCTTCGGGATATCGTGCGGGTCGTTTTGCCCGTCTCCATCTAATGTGATGATCCAATCTCCACGAGCTGCTCGAAAACCGGCTAAAAAAGCGGCTGTCTGCCCATAGTTTTTATCAAACGATAGGTAGCGGAGTTCTGGCAGTTTTTGAGAAAGATTTTCTAATAAAGGCAACGTCTTATCTGTTGAGCCATCATCGACAATCACAACTTCAAAGGGTTCGTTTACAGATCTTAAAACAGAAAAAAGCTCTTCACAAAGTGTGGGGAGGTTCTCTTCTTCATTTTTAACTGGGATAACAACAGATAAGATCATGGGGCCAACCTTTTTAAAATGGCTTGTCCGCCCTCTATAAAGATAGATTCAGGAGTGCCATGTCCTTGATAACCAATGGAGGGGTAGAGTTTTAATTCAATGTCAGGATTTGGAATACGGTGTGCTTTATCGGTTAAAGCTTGGAAAAATGTCACAACTTTTTCGGTATGGATCCGTTGATCATGGAAAGAGACGTAGCTCCGAATCCATTTGGAGGCAAGTTGAGGCGCTAGGGGTAAAAGCTCTTTTCCATGAAAATCGACCAACGGGGCAAACCCAACCACTCCTGCTACAGAAAGGGTGGCTGCAGCCAAAGAAAAGGCCGCATAAGCCCCTCTTGAAAGGCCAGAAACGATTGTACTGTTTGCCAAAAGGAGATCTTTTTTTCTTAAATCTTCTAAGTGAGAGAGCGATTGTTCAATGAACGGTGTCATGAAATCTTCCCCTCTTGCACTTGCCTCTGCCCAGGCATGGATACCCCCATTTGGATCGACGCCAGGAGGATGATAGGGCAGATCCCAAGAAAAAAGTCGAACCGGCGCACCTAAAAGGGGGATCAAAACCTGATTGTAGGGCGACTGTAAAAGAGAATCGCGATGGGACATCGTGAAGTAGATCAGCGCAGGAAGTGGGCCAACATCTTCTGTAGGGCCAAGAAAAGCGACTTCACCTTTAGAAAGAGAAAGGCTTCTCAATTTTCACCTCCGCTCCGTCCACCTCGTCTTTTTTTAGGGTGGTGCCAATGGTGGGCGCGAGGCGCTCTTTCTCCTTTGTGTCGTTCTTTAAAGCCTTCCATCCATTGGGCATAAACCTCTTTTAAATCTGGCTGAATGAGAGAGCGGATTTTTAAAAGTTTTAAAGCTTCTGGAAATTCGCGCGATTGGACAAAACGGTTTTTGCTTCCCGATTTCTTAGGGCTAAGAGGTGTCAATCGGAACTGATCGATCATCACTTGGCTCATGATGCTAGATAATCTGTTGGGGAATCGGGAAAAACTTGTGGTCACCACTTCATGGATCAATTTGTGTGCATGAAGGGTAATATCTCCCAAGTGGAGAGGGTTTTCTGCTGTGTTTTGCACCTCTTTCAACTCTTTTTCAAAGAGAGGAAAGAGCAAACAGGCTGTTAAAATAGGACGGCTTAAAGCATTTTTTCCAAACTGTTGCTGGATCTGATCGGCTTTTGCAAGATAAGCAAAAATGGTTTCTCCAACATCTGTCTCAAGATAGGGGATCAAGTGTGGGAAAATATAGTGGAGAATACCGTGGTTATAGAGAAGCTTGAAGAATGTAGAGCTTGCACCAGATTCTAGCATTCTCATGATCTCTTCTAAAACACGAGCTTCAGAACTTTTCGTAATTTCTTGTTTCAAAGTACCAAGGGCTTTTTCATTGGCTTCGTCGATGTGAAAATCAAATCTTGCTTTGAATTTTAAGAGACGGATCATCCGGACAGGGTCTTCGCGGAAACGGACAAGCGGATCGCCAATGGAAACCAATGTCTTTTTTTCAAGATCGTGAACACCACCGACATAGTCGATGATCGTCTCGTCAAGAGGGTTATAGAAGAGGCCATTCAAAGTAAAGTCGCGGCGCAATGCATCTTCTTCAGGAGATCCCCACGCGTTGTCTTGTAAAATAAGTTCTCCAGAATCAGAATCTGGCCTACGGAAAGTGGCCACCTCTATCACTTTTTTTCCAAAGCGGATATGAGCTAAGCGGAAACGGCGACCGATTAAGATACAGCGTCTTCCAAAAACTCGTTTGACCTCTTCAGGTTTTGCGCTTGTAGAAACATCAAAATCTTTTGGGGTTACCCCAGATAATAGGTCTCTAACTCCTCCTCCTACTAGGTAGGCAACATATCCTGCCTCTTGGAGTTTACGGATGACGTCAAGGGCATCTTGATCAATATGTGATGAGTCTATTTGATGGGCTTGAGGTGAGTAAAGTGTTGGCTCGTGCACGAGATCCTTACAAAGTCGCTTGAAAAATGGTGAATGCAGCTGAATCTTGGGGAAATAAACCCAAAACTCAGGCTAGAATACTAGATCAAAATCGAATTTTTTGCCTCGTTGGTGTCAAATGTCAACTCTTAAAGAACAACGTCATATATTCGGAACAGATGGAGTCAGGGGAAAGGCAAATAGTTACCCGATGACAGTTGAGATGGCCGTTGCATTGGGTAGATCAGCTGGAAAAGTCTTTCGCGAAGTAAACGAAAAGCCTCGGGTCGTCATCGGTAAAGATACAAGACTTTCTTGCTACATGATCGAAAATGCCCTGATTTCTGGGCTTTGTTCCATGGGAGTCGATACCTTAATGGTCGGTCCGTTTCCAACGCCAGCGGTTGCTTTTATCACTAGAGCCTACAGAGCCGATGCCGGTATTGTGATCAGTGCTTCTCATAATCCTTACTATGACAACGGAATTAAATTTTTCTCTTCAGAAGGATTCAAATTTTCTGATGAATGGGAACACCGGATTGAACAATTGGTTAATGAGCAAGGATATCTTTCTTTTTTACCAAAAGAAGATGCGATTGGTCGGAATACAAAAATTCATGATGCCGATGGACGGTATATTGAATTTGCAAAAGCCACTTTTCCAAAAAGAAAGACTTTAAGAAATTTAAAAATTGTTTTGGATTGTGCCCACGGCGCTGCCCACCGTGTTGCTCCTCTTGTTTTTAAGGAGCTCGATGCAGAAGTCATCGTCTTTGGTAACCAACCAAACGGTTTAAACATCAACTTAGAGGTTGGGGCTCTTCATCCCGAGACAACGCAAAAAGGGGTCATTGAATCTGGAGCTAATATTGGTATTGCTCTTGATGGCGATGGAGATCGTGTCATTTTGGTCGATGAAAAGGGGCAAGTCCTAGATGGGGATACCATTTTGGCAATCTGTGCCCGTGATTTGCAAATGCGTGGAGAGTTAAAAAATCACCGTGTTGTCTCCACCATCATGAGCAATTTCGGGTTTTTAAAGGCGATGGAGTCTTTAGGGATCGAGGTGATCCAATCGGGCGTCGGCGACCGTTATGTGATCCAAGAAATGTTGAAACACGATGCCACTTTAGGTGGTGAACAGAGCGGTCACCTTATTTTCTTAGAACAAAATACAACTGGGGACGGGATTGTCTCTGCTTTGCAAGTTCTAAGAATCATGATTGAAACAGGTTCCAAACTTTCAGAATTGGCTGCTTTTATACAAAAATATCCTCAGATATTGGTGAATGTAAAAGTGACCTCAAAACCTCCTCTCCACACCTTGACGAAGATGCAAGAAGCTATTCGATCAGCTGAAAAAGAGCTTGGAGATACAGGAAGAGTTGTTGTGAGATATTCTGGGACCGAGTTCATTCTTAGAGTCATGGTCGAGGGAAGAAGTGAAAGTATAGTCAAACGGTTGGCAGACTCGATTGCAAATGAGGCCAAAAAAGAGATAGGAGATAGTAAATAGATGTGTGGAATTTTTGGTCGTGTTGGCGGAAAAGAACTTGTAGCTTCAGTAACAGCCGGTTTAAAAAGATTAGAATATAGAGGATACGATTCTGCAGGAGTTGCAACTTTTCAAAAAGGGAAGATTGTAACCGTTAAGCGCGTCGGCAAAATCTCTGTTTTGGAAGAGGCCCTAAAAGAAAGAGAGATAGAAGGTGAGTCTGCAGCTATTGCCCATACCCGTTGGGCAACCCATGGACAACCTTCTGAAAAAAATGCCCATCCTCATACCGATATGAAAGGGACTTTAGCCCTCGTCCATAACGGTATTCTTGAAAATCATGACGCTTTAAGAAAATCTTTAGCCGATAAACAGATCAAATATGTTTCTGATACAGATACAGAAGTACTTGCCCACCTTATCTCTACCCTCTATGACGGCAATCTTTTAACTGCTGTTCAAAGAGCCCTCCCTTTACTGGAAGGCAGTTTTGCTGTGGGTATTTTGCATGAAAGTGATCCCCATTCGATTGTCGCTTTTGCAAAAGATGCGCCGCTTGCCATTGGTGTGGCAAAAGGGGCAAGCTACCTCTCATCCGACCCTAATGCTTTTCCAGCAGAAGTAAAAAAGATCCTTTTTCTCGATAAAGGGGAAATTGTGAAATTAGGAGATGGAACTTTTGAGCTCTACAATGCCGATTTAGTCCCTATTGAAAAAGAGATGATGTTGTTGGAAAACAATGTCCAAGAGGTCAGTAAGGGAGAATATACCCACTACACCCTAAAAGAGATAGATGAGCAGCCGATGACTATTCGGAAGGCTCTTTATAACCGAACATTGATCGATTTAGGGACAGCCGAGTTTGAAGGGATCAACCTTCCTGTTCATGAATTGCTGGCTGTTGAACAAGTCCTCATTTTGGGATGTGGAACTTCATACAATGCGGGGATGATTGGCTCTACGATGATTGAAGAGCTCGCTCGCATTCCATCTCAAACAGAAATTGCCTCAGAATATCGCTATAGCAATCCTATTGTCCGTCCAGGGACATTGGTCATTGCAATCAGCCAATCGGGTGAAACGGCAGACACTGTTGCAGCTGTCCGTGAATTAAAGGCCAAAGGGGCATCTGTCATTGCGATTTGCAATGTCCCTGGTTCAACTATTACACGTGAAGCAGATGGTACCCTCTATTTAAACGCGGGGCCAGAAATTGGGGTCTGCTCGACAAAAGCTTTCACTAGCCAAGTAACAGTTTTGGCCCTTTTTGCCTTGATGATGGGACGTATGAGAAATACAAGCCGTGAAGAGGGGCAAGAGTTTTTAGAACATCTTCTCCGCCTTCCAGGAGATGTAGAAAAAGTCTTAGAGAAAAAAGAGGAGATCCGTCGCCTTGCAGAGAAATATGCAAAGTATGACAACTTTTTCTATCTCGGCCGTCGATACATGTACCCCATTAGCATGGAAGGGGCTTTAAAACTAAAAGAGATCTCTTACATCAATGCGAATGGCTATCCTGCAGGGGAAATTAAACATGGCCCTATTGCATTGATCAATGGAGAGTGTCCAACAGTTGCTTTTACAAGTAATAAAAAGACCTTTGGAAAAATATTGAGCAATTTAAGAGAGATCAAGGCAAGAGATGGCAAAGTCATTGCAATTGGATCTGCTCCAAAAGAAGAACTTATTGATGTAGTGGACGATCTGATCTCGATTCCAGAAAATATTGACCCACTTGTCACAATACCTGCAGCTGTAGTAGGTCAGCTGTTTGCTTATTATGTAGCCCTTGCCCGGAAGCGTGAAATCGACCAACCAAGAAATCTTGCTAAATCGGTGACGGTCGAATGAAACTTTTAAAAGCGACTCTGCTGATTGCCGGCACTACGATTGGTGGCGGGATGCTGGCCCTCCCCATTTTGACGGCCTCTCTTGGTCTTGTCCCTGCCCTTTTTCTCTATTTGGTGTGCTGCCTTGTGATGATGGCGACGGGCTTGATTTTGCTAGATGTTTCCTTATGGTATTCAGAAGAGACCAATTTATTGACGCTGGCAAAAAGGACTTTGGGCCCGGTAGGAGAGATCTGTACACTTCTCCTCTACTTTTTTCTCTTTTACAGCTTAATGACAGCCTACATTGCTGGCGTTGGGGAATTGTTAGGTACATTTATCCCGATGTCGTCTTCTTTTTTAAAGACGATGGCCGTCTTGATGGTCTTTCCTTTCCTTTTAGGGGGCACTGGAGTTGTTGGGGGATTGAACAACGTCTTAATGGGTCTGTTGTTTATCTCCTATCTCGCCTTCATTGTGCTTGGCTTACCGATAATCAATACCGAACACTTTAAGCTGTTTGATCTTTCTCAAATTCCGGTAGCTCTACCCGTGATTTTTACAGCTTTTTCCTATCAAGGGACATTGCCAAGTGTGATCCACTACTTAAAAAGAGATCGAAAACTGGTTCGAAAAGCGATTGTTATGGGGACATTGATCCCTTTAGTGGTTTATATTTTCTGGCAGCTTGTCGTTATCGGTATTGTGCCAAGAGAAGGGGCACATGGGCTAAATGAGGCTATGCATAAGGGAAATACAGCGATGGTTCCACTGATGCATTGGATCCAGTCGCCTACACTCGATATGTTCGGTTGGTTATTTGGTTTTGCGGCCCTTGTGACCTCTTATTTAGGTGTTGGTCTTGGTCTATTTGATTTCATTAACGATGGGATGCGTAGCCGTGGACTCTCTGTAGGAAAGTTACCAGCTCTCTTATTGGCTCTCGTACCGCCTTTGCTTATCAACCTTACCTATCCAGGGCTCTTTTTAAAGGCGTTGGATGTGGCAGGAGGCATCGGTTGTGCGCTTCTTCTCGGTCTTTTGCCTATCTTTATGGCTTGGACCCGAAAAGGGCCTGTATCGATATCAAAGTATATTTTATGGGCATTGGCACTTTTCCTTTCTTTCGAAGTCATCATCGAACTAATCAAAATCTTTAGTTAATTCTTAAGAACACGAGATAGCTTAGTCTCATGTGAGAAAATAACAGGATCGGCAGGATAGGCAGGATAAGCGCTGCCTGGTTATAAAAAGGCCTGGAAGGCCGATCTTTGAAAGCCCAGGTCGAAAGGAGCCTCGAAGAGGCGAATGAAGGCCTGGGTTCATAGGGTAAAAAATAAACTAAAGGCCTGAAGGGGCCGGCATAATGAATAAAAATTCCTTCGGCCATTTTTAAATATCATTAAAAAAAGAGAAAAATTTAAACGCAAAGATCGCAAAGAAATTGTCATGCTCTGCTTTAGAAAAATACTTTCTAAACTTGGCAGCGCATCTTTGCGGTCTTTGCGTTTAAATTCGTCATAGATTGCTTAAGAAAGGGCGCTACTAAGTGACCTTCCAGGCCTCTTTTGTTCTAAGCATCTTGTTCAAGCAAGGCAACGCTTATCCTGCCTATCCTGCCGATCCTGTTATTTTTTATTGTTTGATTTGCAGGATTTTCTTTTTGAGGGCTTCTGAAAGCTCAGGAAAGGTCAGGCCTAAAAAGTGTCCTTGGTTTTCAGACTCAAAATATTCTGTATTGAGTTTATCGCGAACAAAGCGGGCCTCTTCAATTGGGATAAAAGGGTCATCTTTAGAGGCAAATTGAAGAATCCATTGTTGGTTTTTTTTGATAGCGTCCCAATTCCATGGACGGTCGAAATAACCACTCTTTTTTTCCGATTCAAGATCTAGGTCTGTGTAATAGGCACCCACTAAAACAGAGCCTAAAAGAGGCTTTTTTTCTGCCAGGCGCATCGCTGCTATTGCACCTGAAGAATGACCAACTAAAATAGTGTTTTCATCTGCCTGCAGTTCATTTTCAAGAAAGGGTATCCAATACGATTCTCTAGCCAAAACATTGTCAGGAAATTCAGATGCAATCACTTTGATGCTATCTTTTTCTAACTCTTTTTTAAGGAAAGGAAACCAAAGGTCTTTAGGGCTACCGCCCCCATTGCCTGGAATAAATATTACTTTGACCATAAGAGTGCCGGTATTAGAAAAAGGGTTTGTAATGTAACAACAAGGCTTCCTGTAGAAACAGGAAGGGCAGAAACGGTAAGCAAGTGCCGAGAAAAAGCTACCCCTAAGACAGCAGAGATAATGGCAAAAGTCATGGCAATGGCGATGATTTTTGGAATCGAGTGTGAAAAGCGAGAAGCAAAAAGGGGAGGAATCACAAGAAAACTGAGAACTTGGATGACACCAACTGCCTGGAAGGCAAGTGTTAATAAAAATGCTGTTAAGCCCATCAGGAGGAAATTGATTTTCGCAGCTGGTATGCCAACTGTTTTTGCAAATGGAGCATCAAACGTTGTGACAAGGAGCTCTTTTCTAAACAATCTTTCCACAATAAAAATGGTGAAGAATAGAAAAAGGCCCTCAAAAACAGCCCTTTTTTGTAGAGCATCAACATTCCCTAAAATGGCGTCGATGCCAATATGGGCATTTCTACTCATTAAATTAACGACTAGTAAGGCTAGAGCAAAAAAAGAGGTGAAGACAATGCCAATGCTTGCATCTTCCTGAATGCCGACTTTGACTCGAAGTGTTTCGGTAAAAAAGGCCGTCAGAAGACCTGCCAAGATGCCTCCCAAAACAAGTAAAAAAAAGGGGACATCGAAAAGGGAATTAACAACTACACCAGAAAATAGGCGATAACCAAGATAGGCCCCTACAACACCCAAAAGCAAGGTATGAGAAAGAGCATTGGCTAGCATGGCCATCCGTCTATAGGTCAACCATGTGCCTAAGATAGCAGCAGCGGCCCCAATAGAGGCTAAGACAATCAATTGAATCTCATCTGTGGCTATTGGCAAAAGATGGCCTGTTAAAAAGGTTCCAACCCTTTGTAATAACATCCAGAAAAATGAGAAAAAATCTGTATCGGTATAAGGGCTCATTTTGGGATGGGTTGTTTATGAGGGTCAAGAGTTGGGTCTTTTAAGAGGGTGATGAGCCGCTCTTCTAATTCTGGCGTGAGGATATGCTCCATCTCCTCTGCTGTGACATGCACTTCGTCTCTTTGCTTCCCAAGAATATCAACAAGATAAAGTTCCCAAAGACGGTGGAGTCGAACAACACGTGTTGCCCTTTTTTGTCCTTCCACGCTTAAAAACCATTGGCCCTCTTTGTGGGTGACAAGTTTTCCTCTTTGCATCTTGTAAAGAGCAAAAAGTAAAAAAAGTGAGGGGAGGGGAAAAGTTTCTTCCATCTCTTCTTTTGCCGCTCCATGGTTTCCTCTTCTCCATAAAAATTTCAGAAGATTTTCTTCTAACCGTCTATAGCGATGAGAGAGAATGCGAAACTGCTGAGCAAAATATCCTTTTTTAGGGGCAAATAGAATGGCAAAAAGAGCAAAAAGAGAAAGGACGAGAGCAATACAAGGTCCTGTCGGTAAAATGACCCTCTCATGAAATTTTGAAACAAAATAGGCTGTTGCTTCAGTAGAAAAAATAGTTCCAATAATAGCTGAAAGGCCGCCTACAATGGCAGAAACAGTGCAGAAAGAGGCAAAGCGAGAAGTCAATAAAGAGGCCGTGAGGGGGGGAGCAATCAATAAACTTGAAACTAGCACCACGCCAGCAGAACGGATGCCAGCTACAATAGCAATTAAGAAAAAGAGCTGAAAGCCTCTTTGAAGCCAGTGGGTGGGTAATCCTAATACTTTAGAAAAAGGACGATCAAAGAGGAAAGAGACAATCTCTTTTTTGAGCAAAATAATAAAAAAGAGGACAGCTAAAAATAGAAAAGCATAAAACCAGATATGGGCATCTTGCATCGTTGCAGCTTGCCCTAAAAGAAGGGCCTCTCCTTTTTTATAAAGAGAACCAAAGCTGTGCTGTAAAGCACTCACTAAAAGGACGCCCATCCCAAAAAAAGAGGATAGAATCAGTGCTAAAACCGTATCGCTTCGCAACTTGATCCGGTCTGTTAAAAAGTTTGCGACTTTCAAAGCAAGAAGGGCCGATAGAGCAGCAAAAACAAGGGGCCACGCCATTTGTAGAAGGCCATCAGCAGGAAAGAAAAGGCCGACTAAAAGACCCAGGATGAGCCCTGGATATGTTGCATGAGAAAGAGATTCTCCTAATAAAGTCTCTTTTCTTAAAAAAACTAAGACACCAATCAAAGAGGTTGTGAGAGCTTGAAAAAAAGAGCCAAGTGTTGGTCCGCGGAGAACAGGATCGGTAAAGAACTCTGCAAACTCCAAAAAACTCATTCCACTTCTCTTGATAGTTTTAGAGCATCTTCTAAAAGAACAAACGATTGTCCATAAGCTCTTTCAAGATTTTCAGGAGACAGTGCCTCTTCAACTGGTCCATAGCTTATCAAGCAACGGTTGAGAAGAAGTGCCCAATCAAAGTGTTGTTTCACACGGGGGAGGTCGTGGTGAACAACAATCACTGTTTTCCCATTTTGGCGCATCTCTTTGAGGATATCTAGCAAAAGGGCCTCTGTCGCTTGATCGATCCCGACAAAGGGTTCATCCATAAATGTAATATCTGCTTCTTGCAACAAAGCTCGAGCCAAAAAAGCGCGCTGTTGTTGACCTCCGGAAAGCTCTCCAATTTGTCGGTGCTTATAAGGAGAAAGGCCGACTTTTTCGATGATGGCGTCAGCTGCAGATAAATCGTCTTTAGTTGGTCTTTGGAAGAGTTTTAATCGGTTATAGCGCCCCATTAAAACAAGTTCATTCACTGTAATAGGAAACGACCAATCGACACTTTCTCTTTGGGGAACATAAGCTACTTTTTTAGAGAGTAAAATGCGCCCAGTGCTTTTGGGGACGAGACCTAAAATGGCTTTGATAAGGCTGCTTTTCCCTGCTCCATTTGGTCCTACAATTGCCAATAAAAGGGGTTTTTCTAATTTAAAAGAGATATCCCAAATCGCAGGCGTTTTATCGTAGTGAACAGTGAGATGCTCTACAGAAAGGACGTCTGTCACTTTTTTTCCATTAATCCACTACGGATTGTTTTTGCATTGTGCAGCATCATTTTCTCGTAAGTATCTCCGTCAGAGCCTTTCGGTCCCATTGCATCTCCATATAATGGAGTTGTTGCCATTCTTACGTTTAGCCCTTTTTTGTTTCCAGCATCAACAATCTTTAAGATGGAATCTGGATTAAGATTAGTTTCTGGGAATAAGACTTCAATTTGATAAGTCTTCAAGTGGTCGATCAGATGTTGAATCTGATAAGGACTGAGTTGACTATCTGGAGAAAGTCCTTCAGGTGCTTGAAAACGTTTTTCCCAAGAACCGTCGGCACGTTCTTCACTTGAAGCAAGATAACGTCTTGAAAAATAGTTGAAAGCATCGTGGCTAGTCACAAGATATCTTTTTTCTTCAGGGATATCTTGCATGATGTTGGTGATCTGTTGATCTAGTGCATCGAGCTCTCGATATGTCTTTTGTCCACGGCGGCGATATTCTTCGGCATGGATAGGATCTTTTTCTGAAAGGGCTTGAACAATAGAAGGGACGGCAAGTTTCCAGAGGGAGACATCTGTCCAGATATGCGGGTCAACATCTTGTCCATAAGTCAAAATAAGATCTGGGCGGGCTTTTTCAATCTCTCCACCTAAGGCAATGGCTCGAGGATTATGAGCAAGAGCAAGATAAATGGAGGGGGTATGTTCAAGACCAAGACCGTTATAGAAAATCAGATTGGCAAATCCAAGCTTTTCATCATCTCCTTTTACCAATTGATAGGAGTGTGGATCTAGATCTCCTTGAATTAAGGTGAGGATATCAATTTGATCCCCGCCAATTTTTTGGACCAGATCTTGGATCATGGCTGTTGTTGCCAACACTTTGAGTCGGCCACTTGGCTCCATCCATTCTTTTAGTTCCCCTCTTTTAGGAGATGAGCAGCAAGTTAAAACAATGAGGAGGAAAAGCGATATAAGTCTCATGCCAAAAGTTCGTACATTCCGTTTGCTAGTAGGACAAGTCCAAATAGTATTAATAGTGAGCCTGCCACATGGTTGACCCATTCAAAAAGTCGGCTTGGAAGGAGGTGTTTAAACGAGGTGATCCCTTCACTTAAAACCAGCCACCAAAGAGCCGAGCCTAAAAATACTCCAAGCAAGAGAAAAAATGCATCTTTTCCTGGTTCATCTCCAATTCTTCCTAGACCAAAAGCAGAAAAGACCCCTAAAAATGCAAAAAGGGTAAGGGGATTAGTTAATGTCAGGAAGAAAGTAGAGGTGAAGGCTCCAAAAAGAGAGGTTTTGACAAGGGCTTTTGTTTCTCCTTTTGAATGGGTAATAAACGTTCGGATCCCAATAAAAAGAAGAAGAACTGCTCCGGCTAATTTTAACCAGGTCAAACAACAGAAAAGAGTGTCTGCAATAACAGTTAACCCTAACGCTGCAATAAATCCATACATGAGGTCTGCTGTCGCAGCTCCAAGCCCTGTAAAAAGACCAGAAAGTCTCCCTTGAAGAAGAGTCCTTTTAATACAGAGGATGCCAACTGGGCCAACCGGCACTGCTATAGTGAAGCCGATTAACATGCCTTTGGCTAGAAATAAGAGAGGAGAAAGAGGTCCCATAGGACCCCTCATTGTGACAAAAGTTACTGTTTAAGAGAAGTTTTAAACAGCAGCAAGAGCTGCAGCGCCATGAACGGCTTGAACTTGATCAACATAAGCATTCCAAAGAGCAAGATCGGCTTTTTCTAGTTTGATGCTTTGGAGAAGTTGTCTTTTGATGCTTTTTAATGTTGGCTTTGGAGTCAATTTTTTGAGGAGTTCTGCATCCCCTTCTTTCAGGACGACTTGGAGGAGACGGTCCATTTCTTGACGGGAGAAATTGACTAAGCGATTTCTTGAACCACGTGGAGCTCTTGGCTTATGAGGAAGCTTTTTTGGTTGTGTTGGGCTTACAATAAACTCTTTTAGGAGGCTCAATAGTTTTACTGGAGCTTCAGTTTTCATTTTTTTCAGCGTGAAATGGTGAATATAACCACCGTTTGGTCCTGGTAGGTAACGGCACAGTTCGTTCTCTCTGTTTACTCCGATCTTCTTAATCGCCTGGCCGATCACTTGTTCGATTTCTTGTTCGTAAGATTGTGTCATGTTCGTTTAACTTCCTAACATTCAGTTTTTAGATTCCAGCAAGATATTGATAAAAGATTGCTGGATTAGAGCTTTATCAACAGATCAGATGTTGAATAAAATCTCTTTAAATTGGCTTGATTATAAATTTATGAAATTTTAACGCAACTAGAAAATTTAATGATCGTTTGTTCACTCTAGAGAAAGTCTAAAGGGAAGTTCGATAACAAATTGATTAGAAAACTTGAAAAGTTTCGAAATTTAGTCTATACTGATTATTGTAAACATTAAAATTTGTTTTTAAAAAGGAACTCTATGTCAGAACAGACAAAGCCGGAGTTTGGTAAACTCCGTTCTATTTTTTGGCCTGTCCATGGTTTTGAGCTGAAGAAGCTTCTCCCCATGTACTTGCTAATGTTTCTAATCTCCTTCAACTACACCATCCTTCGGGACACGAAAGATACCTTAATCGTGACTGCGCAAGGATCGGGTGCTGAGGCAATCCCATTTTTGAAAGTTTGGGGGGTTGTTCCTTTTGCGATCTTGTTCATGCTTCTTTACTCAAAAATGAGTAACATCTTGAGCAAGCCTCGTCTGTTCTACGCGACGATTTCTCCTTTTATTATCTTCTTTGCTCTGTTTGCTACAGTTATCTATCCAAATAGAGAGCTTCTCCACCCAACAACAAGTGCTGACTTCATCCAGTCTTACTTACCACAAGGGTTGAGCGGTCTTGTTGCTTGCTACAGAAACTGGACGTTCTCTTTGTTCTACATCATGGCAGAACTTTGGGGCTCAGTTGCTTTGTCTCTCCTTTTCTGGGGATTTGCTAACGATATTACTAAAGTTTCTGAAGCAAAAAGATTTTACAGCCAGTTCGGTCTTGCTGCTAACCTCGCGTTGCCGATCTCTGGTTTCTTGATCGTTTACTTCTCTGACATCCGTAAACATTTGCCAGCTGATGTTGATGCTTGGGGTGTAACACTTAATTACCTCATGGGCTTAGTTGCTTTTGCTGGTGTTTCTGTAATGGCTATCTACTGGTGGATCAACAAGTACGTTTTGACAGATCCTCGCTATTACAACCCAGAAGAGATCAAAAAGCCGAAGAAAGAAAAACTCAAAATGTCGATCGGCGAAAGCTTGGCATTCTTGTTAAAATCAAAGTACATCCTTTGCTTGACAATGCTTGTTATCGGCTACGGTATTTCTATCAACTTAGTTGAAGTTACCTGGAAGAGCCAGCTTAAGCTTCAATACCCAAATGCTAACGAGTACAGCGCCTTCATGGGATGGTTCTCCCAAATGACAGGGTTTGTTTCGATTGGTATGATGATCATTGCAAGTTCCATTATCCGCCGCTTTGGCTGGGGAACTTCTGCTATGATCACTCCAGTGGTTCTTTTGGCCACAGGCGTAGCGTTCTTCTGCTTCGTGATCTTCAGAGATAACCTCGCTGGTGCTATTGCTGCTATCGGTACAACACCTCTCTTCTTGGCGGTGATCTTCGGTATGGCTCAAAACATCATGAGTAAATCAACGAAGTACTCCCTCTTTGACCCAACAAAAGAAATGGCCTACATCCCGCTCGATCCAGAATCGAAAGTTAAAGGGAAAGCGGCGATTGACGTTGTCGGTGCTCGTTTCGGGAAGTCTGGTGGTGCTCTTATCCAACAAGGTTTGCTCGTTGCGTTCGGTTCGATCGGCGCGATTACTCCTTACGTTGCAGCAATCCTCTTCATCATCATTGGTGGATGGATTGTGGCAGTACGCTCTTTGAACAAACAGTTCACAGCGCTTACAGAACAACCAAAGGAAAAAGCAATTCCGGTTGGTACACAGGCCGAGACAGCAGCCAGCTAATTAGCTAGCAGCTGAAAAAAAAGCCCTGTCGGGAGTATCCCGACAGGGCTTTTTTTATTGGGTCGGTGAGAAGGCGAAATAGTTAGAAAATAACCTCAAGGCAGGTCTAACCTAGCCTTGAGCTTATTTTCGTCCTATTTCATCCTCCTCATCGACCCAAAAACTTTTTCTAAATTTTTGTAGCTCAGGACTTTATCTTGATCTTGTTTTGCAGGGTTTTAACCCTTCTTTTAAGAATTGGGTATGGGGGGCGGGCCGAGGGAGGAAGTTAGAGGAGACCTCTTCCAAAAGGGAGGAGGTTCTGCTATCTTTGGTTGTTTAACTAGGTATTTTATGGAAAAAGCAAAGCCATGGCAATGGGTTGTGATCGCAGCAGTTGTGTTGCTCACGCTCTATAATATTCTGCCCACCCTGTTCTACTATTCGAAACCTCTTTCGGCACCTATTGCTCAAGAAAGAGCTGTTTCAATTGCAGACCAAATTTCAACAAGGGTCGATGCATTGGAAGAAGAGGGAAAAGAGTGGCTTGTTTCATTTGCTAAACTTGTTGGGATCACATCGCCTGTTTCTGTTGCTGTAGATCCTGTCGATGCAGGCAATTATATTGTCTCTTTTAATACTTCAAAAGAAGCAGACAGATTTTCAAAGCTCCTTCCACGTGCAGGTAGCTACATCCAGTTTGTTCCAGCTCAACTCCATTTAGGTGTTTCAAACAACCCACTTCAAGTGGTTGTTAGAAGAAACGTCGGCCTTCGGATGGAAGGGGGAGAGTGGTTCTCTTATGTTCCTATGTTCAGCGAAGATGGTAGCTATAGCCCAGCCCTTTCAGATTGGGTTGAAGATAGAGCCAATGCCGTTGCAGAAGTATTAACAGGTCTTTCTCCAGTTGGAAAAGAACTAGATGTTTGGATGGGGAAAAAAGGGGCAGAAGCTGATGCCTTTGCTTTGAACTTCAGTCGTGAACTTGTCGACCTAGAAGGGGCCTTTGGAAAAGGGAATCCATTTCTTGGGAAATTCTTGTCCCGTTTGGTTAGCGGGGAAGGGAAAGCTAAAGATGTCGCTGCAAAATTAGAGCTTCTTTCAAAAGAAGAGGGTACTGCTGCTGAAAATAAAAAAATGCTCGAAAAAGCTTCTGATGTTTTGAAGAGAAACCAAGCATCCATTGCAAAGAGTACAAAACAAGCTACTTTTGATGGGCAACACTCTTTAGCTATTAACAGCTCAAACCCTCTTTTTGACACTTTAGCTATCGATTGGACAAGAGGACGGATCTCGCTGACTGTTGCACCTGACGTTAAAAAGATTTTAGATGAAAAAGCGACAAACGAGCGTGGGGCGTTAGTCCAAGAAAAACTCCGCCAACTCCTTGTTCAAGAAATAGCTCTTCTCCAAAGAATTACTGGCGAAAAAGTTGAGCTGACAGAAAATGGCGAATACAGCGTCGCATTTAGTCCGCTAGACGGAACATCTTCCTTTTTAGCAATGGACTTAGAAGAAGTTGCAGAAGCGTTATCTGCTGAGCTTGAAAATACATTGAAAACAGAGTGGCAACCTCGTCACGCTGATTTTGCTTTGAAGAACTACCCAGTTGTAAAAGGTGAACATGTCAAAGAACTCAATGACAAAGATAAAAGTCTTTCTCTTTGGATCTTGAATCCTTTAGCTAATGATCCTTCAACAGAAGGACTAAATAAAGGCTCTATCTATGTCGTAGCACGTGGTGCAAGAAAACTTTTAGATGCAGCTCTTAGTCAATCTCAAGAGATGCAAGAAGTTTGGAAAGAAGATATCGAAGCCTTGAGAAAAATCCTTGAAGTGAGAGGATTTGTTGGCTATCCAGGTGATGTCGCAGGGATGCCAAAAGGGTTTGAACAAGATATCGTTTTTGAAAACCCATCTTTTGCTTCTTACCTCCTTGCAGCTACAAGAGAAAATTTTGAAGTTGTAGGAAACAAACGTCTTGCCATGCTTCCACTCTCAACAGTGGGAGAGCGTATAGCTCGTGAAAATGCGATTGACGATCAAATCCAAGACGATCTTTTGAAATCAAAAGAAGAATGGCAATCTTCATCTGTCAGCATCGATCCGCTCCAACGTTTGACAGTTCCAGAGCCGGCAAAAAGCCCTTTCTGGGAAAACGTGAAATTATCGATGAAGAAATACTTCAGAGGTGATGAGCGACGTGTATTGAAATGGGGCTTAGATCTTTCAGGTGGTAAAGCTGTTCGTGTAGGACTTGTTGACCACTCAGGACGTCCTGTGACTGATCCAGAAGATTTGAAACAAGCCGTCAATGAGCTCTATTCAAGGATCAATCGTTTAGGTGTTTCTGAACAAACAATCCGTGTTGAAGACAGCCACATCTTGGTTGAATTCCCAGGTTCACAACATCTTTCTGCAGAAGAGTTGATACAAGCGTCTGCAATGACATTCCATGTCATCAACGAAAAGTTTAGCTACTACAACCCAGAACTTCGTGAAGCTGTCGATGCCTTTTTACAAGAAGTGTGGAACGAAGCTGTTGTAACACAAAAAACAGACATCGATTCACTCCAAGAAATTGCTTGGAAGCGTTTAGGAGGAGATCTTTCAGATCAAGAAGCTGCAGCCCCACGTGGTTCTATTGCAGAACTGCTCTATCGTGAAGGGCTTAAAATTGCCCCTCCAAGTAGCCCAACATCTTCAGTGCTCGATGATACTTTCTCTTCGATTGGAAAATTGAGAGGAAATGACAGAAGAGATTGGGGTGGTCTACCAACACCGCTTGTGATCATGTTCCATAACTATGCGTTAGAAGGGGCAAGCCTCTCTGATGTGCAAGTTGGATATGACTCAAATAAAGGGAACATGCTTGGTTTCTCTATCAAAAATCGGTACGACAATGCGTTACGTGCAGGGAATCCGCAAGACGATCTCTATGCATGGAGCTCTAGGTTTTCTGAAGAGAGCATTGCAGGGACTCAGCTTGAAAAATACAGCGATGGAAGAGGCTGGAGAATGGCCGTTGTTTTAAACGGTGAAATTGTCAGCGCCCCATCTTTGTCAGGAACATTGAGAGATTCAGGGTCGATCACAGGAAGATTTTCTCAAAGAGAGATCAACAAACTGGCAGCAGACTTAAAAGCTGGTTCGTTGACCTTTACTCCAAAGATTCTCTCTGAAACAAATATCAGCCCAGAGCTTGGTAAAGAAGAGCGGGCAGCAGGCTTTAGAGCAGCTATCATTGCGCTTCTAGCTGTTGTTGTTGCCATGGTAAGTTACTACCGTTTTGCTGGTGTTATTGCAAGTGTTGCAGTTCTTTTCAACCTCCTTATTTTATGGGGTGTTTTGCAAAACATCGATGCTGCACTTACCTTGCCAGGGATTGCTGGTATTGTATTGACCATCGGTATGGCTGTTGATGCGAACGTTCTTGTTTTCGAAAGGATCAAAGAGGAGCTTAAAAACTCTGGTCGGTTAGCTTCTGCTATCCATGCGGGCTACAACAAAGCCTACTCTGCGATTGTCGACTCTAACTTGACAACCATCATTGCAGCTTTGATTTTGACACAGTTTGATTCGGGTCCTATTAAAGGGTTTGCGATCACATTGATCATTGGGGTGGTTTCTTCAATGTTCACAGCACTCTTTATGACAAGAGCCTTTTTCAACTGGTGGGTACAGCGTGGAGGAAAAACTCTGAATATGAGTTCTCTTTTTGGAGGGCTCCATTATCCGTTCCTTTCAAAATCACGTCTTTGCATTGCACTGTCAGTCTTATTGATTGCCCTTGGAAGCATTTTCTTTGTGCAGCAACGCCAAACTCTATTTGGTATGGACTTTACAGGGGGATATTCCTTAATTGTGGATACACAATCAATGGAAGGACAATCTCCACGTTTGACAGCAAAAGAGGCTTTGGAACATGCAGGGGCTCTTGCTAACGAAGTAGATGTTCGTGAGCTTTCACGTCCAACACAGTTAAGAATCCAGCTCGGTAAAGGGATGGACGAGCCAGGACGTCCTTTCTATAACTTCTCTAAGGATAGAGAAGACAATCCTCGCTTGGAATGGGTACTGAATGCCTTGAATAAAGGGGGAGTTTCCTTAGTTGCAGCTTCGCCTCAAATGCTAACAGAGAGCTGGTCAGAAGTGTCAGGTCAATTCTCTCAAGGGATGCAAAAGAGTGCTATCTACGCAATTTTGATTGCCCTTGCAGCAATTTTGATCTACATCACAATCCGCTTTGAGTGGAAATATGCTCTTGCTTCAGTCATTGGTCTTGTTCACGACTTGTTGCTGACACTTGCCCTATTGGCGATTTTCCATGCTCTTGGATTCCCAGTTGAGATTGATCTTGTTGTTGTAGGTGCTTTGATGACCATCATCGGGTACTCTTTGAACAACACTATCATTATCTTTGACCGGGTGAGAGAAGATTTGAAATTGATGAGAAAATCTTCATTCTACGATGTTATTACACATGCGTTGAACGAAACTCTCTCACGGACGATTTTGACTTCTGGTACAACATTGCTTGTGTTGCTTGCTCTGTTGCTTCTTGGAGGTAGTGCTCTCTTCGGCTTCTCGCTAGTGATGGCGTTAGGGGTCTTCTTCGGAACGCTTTCATCCCTGTTTATTGCCCCTTACATCCTTTATCAATTAGCGATGAAGGAAGAGGCTGTAAATAATAATAAAGGGACAAAGCCTTCAAGGACGCTCGAAGCAAAATAAAATAGTCTCTTTAGAGGCAAAGCCACTTGTCATTTAGCTTTCAAAGCTGCACTGACAAGTGGCTTTTTTATTTTCAGAAGCATCTTTTTCTTTCTTCTCTTCTTCTGCTTCTCGAGATAGCCTCTCTTGGAGCTCTTCGGAACGTTCTTCTGTTAGATTCTCTTGGATGATCTGGTCGATCTCAACTTCAATCGGTTTTAAATCGATATCATAAATCCAAGTCTCTTCGACAACTTCTCGAGGAGCAGGTGAACGGACAGAAGAGCCAGAGGTATCGCGAAGGCTTACCCAAGTCTCTGTCGAAAGACCAAGACGAAGGGGATATTTTTCTACTTCATGCTCATCTAAAAGAATTTTAACCGGTAATCTCTGGACAATTTTGATCCAGTTGCCTGTTGCATTTTGTGGAGGGATCAAAGAAAAAACACTCCCTGTTCCAGCCGCAATCCCTTGGACAGTTCCATGAAATTCGGTGCCTCTGCCGTAAAGATCTACAGTAACAATGACAGGTTGGCCCACTTTCACATACTTAAGCTGCGTCTCTTTGTAGTTGGCTTCAATCCACATCTGATCGAAAGGGACAACACTCATTAAAGTGCTTGTTGGCATCGCCCAATCGCCAACCTGAGCGGCTCTTTTAGCAACATACCCGTTAACAGGTGAGAAAATGTCGCAGTACCACAGGTTTAAATAGGCTTGTTTAACCACTTCGATTTGAGCAAGGACAGATGGATGCTCTTGGACAGGGCCATCTCCAAATGCTGCAATAGCACTTTGCAGTTGGCTAAGAGCTGCTTCATAAGAGGCGTGGGCTGCTCTTAAATCTTGGCTTGCATGCTCCATCTCTTCTTGTGAGATGGCAAGAGCACGAACAACTTCAATTCTATTGTTGAAGTCGTCTTGTGCTTTTTGAAAGGCAGCTTTTCTAACCGCAAGATCTGCCTCTCTTTCTCCAATGGCCTCTTTTAAGACTCGTGCTTGCCGGACTGCAAGGGCTAAGTTCTGTTTTTGTAGCTCTAGATCGAGTTCAAAAGGGGTTTTATCTAATGTGACAAGAAGCTCGCCTTGTTTAACGTAGTCGTTATCATCGGCAAAGTAGGCGGCAATATTGCTGGAGACATGGGGTTTGATCAAAATCCTATTCCCAGCAACATAGGCATCATCGGTAAATTCTCTCCATCTAAAATGGAAAAACCAGAGGAGAAACCAACCGATTAAGAAAGCTAAAACAAACCAGAAGACGGCTTTAACAGCTGTTTTATTTTTCTTTTTTGGGGCTGGTGTGGGCGCCTCTGCAGGAGTTTGGCTTGGAACTTGATTTGCTGTTTCTGTCTTATCAGATTCGTCCATTTTAGCCTCCCACCGCTTTAACAAGTTCTAATAGGGAAATTACAAGGCTTGCACTGACCATGATCTGGTCGATCCGCGACAAAAGCTCGATCTGTTCTTGATCTAAAAAATCAGCTTCACTGCTCAGCTTTTTTAACCGAAGCTTCATCAAGTCGACAGCTGCTTTTGCAGATTCATTTCTTTTTGAAGATGCAACCCATTGATTATTAAATCGCTCAACAGAGGTCAATGCATCTTTAACCTCTTGTATCGCTTGCAAGACTAAAGCGTTGTATTGTTCAGATTCGATACGGTAATTTTCTGCGGCTTCATCCATGCGTGCTTCAATTTCTCCAGCAGAAAAAATCGGCAAGTGGAGAGCAGGGCCAATTTCATAAGTTGTACTGTGGGGACTAAACAATTTTTCAGGAAAAATAGTTGAAAGTCCCACAAGACCCGATAAATTGATATCTGGATAGTAACCGGCTCTAGCGACTTTTAAGAGGTGTTCAGTTGAACGTATTCTCCAAAGCTCTGCTTGGATATCGGGTCTTCTAGAAAGGGTGTCTAGAGCAATACAGCTGGGAAGTGGAAACGGAAAAAGATCGAGCGAAAATTCTGGGGTGATGCAAGGCAGTGGACCGCCAGTAGCTACAAGCGTATAAAGAGCATGTTCATAAAGCTCTCTTGCTCTTACAGCGTCTTCATAAGCCGCTATTCTATATTGAGTTTCTTGCTGTGTTGCAAGATAGCTTAACCGATTGACAAGCTTGTGCTCTTCTTGCAGTTGAACAAGCGTTTCTTTTCTTTTCCGGTTATCGGCAATTTCTTTTGCTAACTGTTCAACTTGCAATGACATTTTCAATTTAAAATAGGTTTCGGCAACGGCAATGCTAAGCCACAATTCTGTTGAGCGGCTGTTCCATACTTCTGCAAAAAAAAGATCTCGTTCGCTGCAGAGACGGTTTTGTTTTTTCCCCCAGATGTCCAGATCCCAATTCAATTCGATATCCAAGTCAGTTTGCGCAAAGTTGAAGGGGAGGGGCAAAATGGTGTTGGGTGGAAAGAGTCCTGTTCTGGTGTAAAGCTGCGGGATGATGTCGGCAAATCCGCTGATAATAGGCCAAAGAAGGCTTTGCGCTAGGCGAACTTCACTTTGTACTTTCCGAATTTTTGAAGAGGCGATCTCTATTGTAGGATTATAAAAAAGAGCTTCATCTATAAGAGTCTCTAATTCAGGATCGTTGAAGATTTTCCACCATGTACCTTCAGGCCAGCAGCTATCGGCAAAGAGGCCAGTGGAGTATGCTTGATCCATCTCTTCAAAAAGGGGCTCCTCTTGCGAAATGACTCGATGATTCGGCAATTCACAGCAACAGCCGACAAGCAAAGAGAGAAATAGGAGACGCAATGGAGAAAACATTCAAAAAATTAATATGTATAGATAAGAGGGAAAGATGTCAATTTACGAGAAAGGGCGTTTTCAAAATTTAGAACCAGGAGGCGGACCTGGTGGCTTTTTAGACGTATTGAAGTGGAAGTTGAGCTCCAAAAAAGTTAAATGGACTCAGAAGCAAAACAATGTAGCGCCAAAACTTGCAAAAGTTGTGCAAGAAAATGAGTGTTATATCACTTTCATCAACCATGCGACATTCCTTCTACAATTTGCAGATCAAAATATTTTGATCGATCCGGTCTTTTCTGAAAAAATTGGACCTATTGCTCAATTGGGTATCAAAAGAGTTCGCCCTGTAGGGATGTCCATTGAGCAGCTACCAAAAATCGATTTAGTCGTGATCAGCCATAACCATTATGACCATATGGATTTACCCTCTATCCAAAAAATATGGGAAAAAGATCGACCGACTTTCATTGTCCCTCTTAATAACAGTAAGTTTCTAAGAAGAGTGGGTGTTAAAGGGATTGTCGAACTTGATTGGTGGGAAAGTTATAGAGGGGTGACATTGACTCCATCTCACCATTGGTCTTCAAGATCCCTTTTTGATAAATGCAAGTCTCTTTGGGGAGGTTTTTCTTTCAAAAATAAAGGATGGAATGTCCTGTATGGAGGAGATGGAGGATATGGGGATCACTTTAAAAAGATCTACGACAGACTTGGCCCTATTGACATCGCTATGCTCTCTATAGGAAGTTATGCACCCAGATGGTTTATGAAAGAGCACCATATGTGCCCTGAAGAGGCATTACAGGTCCATTTAGACCTTCATGCTAACCGAAGTGTTGCCTATCATTTTGGAACTTTTCAATTAGCAGATGAACCTTATGATGAACCGGCAGAGAGATTACAGATGGCTTTGCAGCAACAAGGCTTGAGTCCTGAAACTTTTGTTATCCCCGAGCAAGGACAGACCCTTTATTTTACAAAGTGAAGTGAAAGAAAGAGGACAAGGACAATGAGGACACCGAAGACCTTGAAGACATTGAGGACAAACCAGTAATTAGTTCTAGGGTCTTGCTCTCACTTGAGCTTGTCCTTTGTCCTCTTTAAATTAAAGGAACACTAGAAGAAAGGCGCTGTGTGTCCCACTGGCAGCTATGAGCTGGTTGTGGCACATAGTCCAGCTCTCCATCTGGGTTAAGAAACAAATGGAAGCGATTGTCATAGTGATCCATGAAAATACGAACATTATGGGTTTGTATATTCAATCCATAATGGGCGATTGTTTGTCGGCTCCCATCTATTTTTGTCACTGTTTCATAACGAGTCGTAGGGACATAATGGGTATGATATTTGCTATCCATTAAGTCTCTAGAAAAAAGGAGTGTCTCTCCACCTATAGTCGGATCAGCATTATGTTGACCAAGAAGAGTTGTCACTGCAATTTCATTTAAGCGAGTAGCAAGCAAAAGAGGAGTTGCGTGTGTGAATTTTTGTTTTGGTAATTCACGCGCAGGTAGTGAAGTAGAAAAGTATTTACTGAAGAAAAATTCACCCGTGTTTTCATTAAGCCAAGCTAAACTATCGAGTTCTGCCCCTTTGCGGATTTGTTTTAAAGCAAGGGACGTATCCCCCTTCGCAATGGCTTTAAAGAGGTCTTTTGCAAGAAGATCTTTAGTCGCTTGAGTGATATGGGCAGACATAAAGCGATCTTTATCTTCAAAGCGAGGTAATACTTTGAATGTATAAGTATTTAGGTCTCTGAATTTCAGTTGATCAAGAGAGAATTTTTCAAAATTGTCGAGATTTTTAAAGAGAAATTTTTGGAGGCTGTTGGTGTTTGCATAAACATTTTCTCCACCAATTTTGACAGAAACTGCCTTACCTGCAAGCCATGCTCCAAATTTTGTGAGGAAATTGTTGTAGGTATTGATGCTTCCAGCATACTCATCATTGATAGCAACATGGGTTCTCCCTTGATCCAGAGTCGTATCAATCTCAACGCGATCAACTTTTGTGCTCATTGAATTATCCTTTTTAGGCTAAAAATCGGTGATTTTTACAAATGAATGTTAAGATTGTATGAGGATCGGGTGTTTTATTGCGTTAACTTACATTCTCAATATTCGAATATGGGCAAATCTTCACTTTCGGTAGTAAGTAAAAGAAGAACTCTACCATAAGATATTATAAAGGATTAACCACAGAGAACACAGAGAGAATTAAAAACATAGAAAGATCTTCTAAAGCTTAATTTCTATTTTTACAGCTCCTCTGTGATCTCTGTGTCTCTGTGGTTAAAATTCTATCTCTGCTTATTCTGCGAGGTATAGTTAGAAAGATAACA